>Ga0182009_10000077_pt1 | contig 15301 bp, 13 predicted proteins | sample Sormic07211187_1_FD_161052 | JGI IMG/M metagenome (GOLD analysis project Ga0182009, IMG submission 161052) | Bulk soil microbial communities from the field in Mead, Nebraska, USA - 072115-187_1 MetaG | ecosystem: Environmental > Terrestrial > Soil > Agricultural land > Bulk soil | place: USA... | reverse complement strand
GTTCGCCGCCCACGCACCGGTCACGATCGTGGTGCGCGCCCACGACGACCCTCACGATCTGGCCAAGCCGCGCGGCAAGCAGGACTGGGAGCGCGAGCCGCACTCGATCTGGTATCCGCGCACGTCAGGCATCTGGCAGAGCGTGTGGCTGGAGCGCGTCCCGGAGACCTCGATCGACTCGCTCCGCTGGACTCCCAATCTCGAGCGCTGGGAGATCGGCCTGGAGGCGCGGATCGACGGGCGGTCCCGCGACGACCTGCGCCTGCGCGTCGAGATGCGCGCGAACGACCTGCTGATCGCCGACGACATGTACGCGGTCGTCTCGGGAGAGGTGAACCGCAAGATCGCCTTCTCCGACCCGGGGATCGACGACTACCGGAACGCGCTTCTCTGGAGTCCCCACTCGCCGACCCTGATCGACGCGCGGCTCCAGCTGATCGACGCGACGGGACGGGTGATCGACCGCGTGGACAGCTACACGGCGCTTCGATCGATCACGACCGAGGGGCGGACGGTGCTCCTGAACGGGCGTCCCTATCCGCTCCAGATGGTCCTCGACCAGGGCTACTGGCCCGGATCCGGCCTCACCGCGCCCAGCGTGGAGGCGCTCCGAAAGGACGTCGAGCTGGCGAAGGCGATGGGCTTCAACGGCGTCCGCAAGCACCAGAAGATCGAAGACGAGCGCTACTACTTCTGGGCCGACTGCCTGGGACTCCTGGTCTGGGTGGAGATGCCGAGCGCCTATCGCTTCACGACCCGCTCGATCGAACGGGTGACGCGCGAGTGGCTGGAGGTGCTCCGGCGCGACTACAGCCATCCCTGCGTCATGGCCTGGGTGCCCTTCAACGAGTCCTGGGGGGTGCCCAACCTTCCGGAGGTGCCGGCGCAGCGCCACTTCGTCCAGTCGCTCTACAGCCTGACGAAGACGGTGGACCCGACGCGCCCGGTGGTGGGCAACGACGGCTGGGAGAGCAGCGCCACGGACATCATCGGCATCCACGACTACGACGATCAGCCGGAGCGGATCGCGGCGCGCTACCGGAGCGACGAGGACCTGCCGAGCCTCTTCCAGCGCCATCGCCCGGGAGGGCGCGCGCTGGCGCTGGCCGGGCATCCCCACGAGGGAATGCCGATCATGCTGAGCGAGTTCGGAGGCATCGCCTTCAGCGCGAAGCGGGCGCCCTACTGGGGCTACTCGTGCGCCGCCGCTCCCGAAGACCTGTCGGCGCGCTACAAGGCGCTCCTCGACGTCGTGCGCGCCTCGCCCGCGCTCGCGGGCTTCTGCTACACGCAGTTCTCGGACACCTATCAGGAAGCGAACGGCCTCCTGGACGCCGACCGCATGCCCAAGATTCCGATCGAGCAGATCGCCGACGCGACGCGCGGCCCGCGCGTGCCGCGCCACCAAGCGGAGCAGCAGAAGCGGGTGGAGCGGGGCGCGCCGGGCAGCCAGCACGACGCGGCGGCGCCGTGAGCATGCCGGCCTCGCCCGCCGCCACGATCCGGCGCCGACTGACCAAGCCGGACGGACGGTCGGTGTGGCTCTACGCCGCCGAGCCGATCCCGGAGGGAATCGAGGCGCCCGCGCCGCGCGGCGGACCCGTCGTCGCGACGCCGGAGCTGCGGTGGCATCCGCTCCGGGCGGAGTGGGTGGACTATGCCGCGAACCGCCAGGAGCGCACCTTCCTGCCTCCGGCGGGCTACGATCCGCTGGCCCCGACGGAGCCCGGCGGCGAGCCGACCGAGCTGCCGGCCGGGCCGTGGGAGGTGGCGGTCTTCGAGAACCGTTTCCCGTCGCTCGCTCCCGGAGCGCCCGAGCCTCCGGGCACGCTCGTGCCGACGCGCCCGGGGCGCGGTGCGTGCGAGGTGGTGGTCTACACGCAGGCGGCGAAAGGGGGGCTGGGGGACCTCGAGCTTTCGCGCGTCGAGATGCTGATCGACGTCTGGGCCGATCGCACGCGCGAGCTGGGAGCGCGGCCGGAGATCGAGTACGTGATGCCGTTCGAGAACCGCGGCGTCGAAGTCGGGGCCACGCTGCAGCACCCGCACGGACAGATCTACGCCTACCCCTTCGTGCCACCGATTCCCGCGCGCGAGCTGGAAGAGGAGCGGCGGCATCGGGCGCGCTCCGGCCGGGGGCTCCTCGAGACCCATCTCGAGGCGGAGCTGGCCGACGGCCGGCGCATCCTGTTCGACGAGGAGGGCGTCGTGGCGTTCGTGCCGGTGTTCGCCCGCTATCCCTACGAGGTCTGGGTCGCGCCACGCGCTCCGGTGCCGGGGCTTCCCGACGTCGACGCGCCGCTCCGCGCCGCGTTCGCGCGCGCGCTTCGCGCCGTGGTGCGCGGCTACGACGCGCTCCGCGGACGCCCGTTCCCCTACGTGATGGTGTTCCACCAGGCGCCCACCGACGGCGCGGCGCATCCCGAAGCGCACCTCCACGTGGAGTTCTATCCCCCCTATCGGACGACCGAGCGGCTGAAGTATCTCGCGGGGACGGAGATCGGGGCCGGCATGTTCACGAACGACGCGCTCCCCGAGGCCAAGGCCGCCGAGCTCCAGGCGGCGCTGTCCGCGGCCGGGGAGCTTCGGTGAGGAGGAGATCCTCGTGAGCGGATTCGCGCGGCGCTTCGGGCGCCCGCCCGAGACCCAGGCGCGCGCGCCGGGGCGCGTGAACCTGATCGGGGAGCACGTCGACTACAACGGCGGCTCGGTGCTCCCGACGGTGATCCCCCAGTGCGCTTCGGTCGAGCTCGCCGCCGGGGAGGGCCGGGTCGTTCGGCTGTCGAGCGCGGAGGCGGGCGGCTCCGACCTGAGGTACGAGCTTGGGGACGAGACTCCGCGGGGATCGTGGATCGATTACGCGCAGGGCGCGACGCGCCTCCTGGCGGTCGAAGGATTCGCGTTCGGCGGCTTCGACGCCTGCATCCGATCCGACGTGCCGATCGGAAAGGGCCTCTCCTCGAGCGCCGCGCTCACGGTGGCGCTGCTCCGCGCGCTCCGCGATCGGTTCCAGCTCTCCCTGGACGACGTGGCGCTCGCGCGGCTCGCCCAGCGGGTGGAGAACGAGTTCGTCGGCGCGCGGGTGGGGATCATGGACCCGATGGCCTCGAGCCTCGGCAAGGAGGGACAGGCGCTCCTCCTCCGCACGAAGGACCTCACCTACCGCTACGTGCCGATCCCCGAGTCGGTGGAGATCGTCGTCGTGGACTCGGGGCAGGAGCACCGGAACGCGAGCGGCGCCTACAACCGCCGCCGCGCCGAGTGCGAGGAGGCGGCCCGACGTCTCGGGGAATCGCTTCTGTGCGACCTGCCGGTCTCGGCGTGGAGACGGATTGCGACGCTCCCCCCGCCGCTCGACCGCCGCGCGCGGCACGTGGTGACGGAGAACGAGCGGGTGCACGCCGCCGTCGCGGCGCTGGAGGGCGCGCGTTTGGAGGAGCTGGGCGCCCTTCTGGACGCGTCCCACCGCTCGCTCCGCGACGACTACGAGGTCTCCACCCCCGAGGTGGACGCGCTCGTCGAGGCGCTCCGCTTCCGCGACGGGGTCCTCGGGGCCCGGCTCACGGGCGGCGGCTTCGGCGGCGCCGTGATCGCCCTGGCCCGCGCGGGCTTTGGAGAAGCGGCCGCGCGCGAGGCCGCGTCCGAGTACGGCCGGGCCACCGGGCTGCGTCCGGCGGTCGTCATGCCGCAGGGCCGTCTCGCGGCGGCGGCCCGGGAGTAGCGCGCCGGTGGACGGTCGGATCGCGGCCAGCTACTTCATGGGCGGATTCGAGTGCTCGACGCACCGGCTCCGGACCGGCCGCCGTCTCGACCTGGCCGCCTCCACGCGCCACGAGGAGTTCGCTTCCGAGGACTACGCGCGGCTCGCGCGACTTGGGATGCGCACCGCGCGCGACGGGATCCGCTGGCACCTCATCGAAGCCGCCCCCGGACGCTACGACTTCGAGGGCGCCCGCAGGATGGTGCGCGCCGCGCTTGAGGAAGGCGTCCAGGTGATGTGGGACATCCTCCACTTCGGATGGCCCGATCACGTGGATCCCTTCTCGGAGGACTTCCCGAAGCGGATCGGCGCCTTCGCGCACGCGTTCGCGGAGGTGCTCCGCGAGGAAGGGGACTTCGCGCCGCTCGTGGCGCCCGTGAACGAGATCTCCTTCCTCGCCTTCGCCGGCGGCGAGGCGGGCTTCTTCAATCCGTTCGCCCACGGGAAAGGGGACGCGCTGAAGCACCAGCTGGTGCGGGGGGCGCTGGCGGCGGGACGCGCGGCGCGGGACGTGAATCCGGCCACGCGCCTCGTCCACACCGATCCGATCATCCACGTGATCGCGCGGCCCGACCGTCCGGAAGACGAGCCCGCCGCGCGCGCCCACGAAGAGGCGCAGTACGCGAGCTGGGACGCGATCGCCGGGCGGGCGCATCCCGAGCTGGGGGGATCGCCGGACATGCTGGACATCCTCGGCGTGAACTACTACGTCCACAACCAGTGGGCCTACCCCGGGGGGCACCGCTCGATGGTGCGCCCTTCGAGTCCGCGATACCGCCCCGTGCACGAGATGCTGAGGATGGTCTACGCGCGCTACGGGCGACCCCTCTTCATCGCCGAGACCGGGATCGAGGAGGCGCCGCGTCCCGCGTGGCTCGCCTACATGGCGCACGAGGCGCGCGCGGCGATCCGCCGCGGCGTGGAGTGCTTCGGCCTCTGCCTCTATCCGATCGTGAACCATCCCGGCTGGGACGACGATCGCCACTGCCGGAACGGCCTCTGGGATTACGCGGACGATCTGGGCGACCGCCCGCTCTACGTTCCGCTGGCCGAGGAGCTGGCGCGGCAGCGCGTGCTGCAGGAGCGCCTGGGTCTTCCGGGATCGGAGGCCCGGGATCCCGCTCCGGACCTTGCGGGGTTCGACACCATCGCGGAATGGGTGGCGGAAGCGACGGAGCGCTCGCGGGGGTAGGGGAGGGGGCGCGCCGGCGCGACGCGGCGTGAGGCCGCCGCGCTCAGAAGGTCGCGACGAGCGAGAGGCCGCCGGGAGCGACGCCCAGCCCGAGTGCCGGCTTCACGCGCTCGGGCTCCGGGGCCGCGGAGTGCCGCGCCGAGGCCACCGCCAGTCCGATCGCCGTGCCGATTCCCGCGCCCACGACCACGTCCGACAGGTAATGCTTCCGATCCTCCATCCGTCCGAGCGCCGTGCTCGTGGCGAAGGCATACGCGGGGAGCGCCGCCAGCCATCCGAACCGGCGCGCCAGCACGGGCGCCACCGCGAAGGCGGCGGCCGTGTGGCCGGAAGGGAAGGAGTAGGCTCCGCCGTTCGGGCGCGTGCGGCGCACGGCGACCTTGAGCGCGGTCACCGCGATGCCGGTGTAGGCGAGCGAGCGCGCCATCTCCGATCCGGCGCGGACCCAGTCGGGGTGCTTTTCCACCAGACCCGCCCCCGTGAGGCCGGCGGTGACGCCGGCGAGCACGAGGCCGCTTCCGTAGATGTTGCCGAAATCGGCGGGCACGTCCACGGCGCCCCGGCCGAGGGCGTGCTCTTCGCTGTCGGCATTCTCGACCAGGAACGAGGCCGCCCCGAGCACCGCGGCGCCGGCCAGAACGTCGGCGGTCCGGCGGCTCGCCAGGCTCTTCATGTCCCGCGTGAGGAACGAGGCGCCGGCCGGAGCGGCGGCCAGGGGGCCGACCCCCAGGGAAACGAGAAGGGCGATGGGGATGGCGCGCAAGGCTCGGGACGGGTGCCGCGTGCGGACGAGACGCATGGGGTGCCCTCTCCTACCCCGTGGGGGAGCATCGGTTCCGGTCGAGAAGGACCGCTCCGGTGCCGATGCCGTCGTCGAAGGGCCGCGGACTCCTTCCGCGGGCCGCGGCAGGAGGAACCCATGAGCGATCCCCTTTCGAGTCCGTCCTATCGTCCGATCGGCGAGGAGCCGAGCGGCGCCTCGGCGCTGCTCCGCCATGTCCTGCCGCTCGCGCTCGTGGCCGTCGTGGCCGTCGGCTTCCTGGCGCCGGAGCTCCTGCGCCGCGTCCTGCCCGGGGTGGACCCGATCGCGGCGCGCATGACCGCGATCGTGGGGCTGTTCCTCTTCGTCGCCATCACCGGAATACGCGAGGGCCGCCGGAGGCTCGCGTCCCGCCGCTCCGCGTTCGCCTCCTTCGCCGCGAGCGTCGGAGGGCGCGTGACGGAGCGACGGCCGGGGCCCGGTCCGTCGGCATGGGAAGCCGCCGGACACGTGGAGTACGACGTCCAGGGCCGCCCGGCGGTGCTCAGCGCGGTGAATTCCAAGGAAGCCTCGTTCGCGTTCCGTCTCGCCTGCGACGTCGCGCTTGGCCGCGACTTCCAGTTTCAGATCCTCCCGGGCGGCCGGGCGATGCGCTTCGTGCTCTCCAAGTCCTTCCTCCTTCCGGTCCTCTCGGTGGCGGTGAAGACTTCGGGAAGCGGGCGCGCGAGCGTGCGACGGTGGACGGTGGGCGCCGACGGGAGCGCGGCGGGATCCATGACCGACCCGGCGCAGCTCATCGATCGGATGCGCTACCTGACTGACGATCCCGTCACGACCGGCGACACGTCGTTCGACAACGCCTATCTCGTCAAGGCGAGCGACCGGGATGCGGGACGCGCGTTCGCGTCCGATCCCGGCTTCCGCGCCGCGATCGCGGCGCTCGCGGGCCGGGCTCCGACGTTTCAGGTCGGTCTGGAGTCGGAGACGGCGGGGGGAACTGCCCGGCTCGTGATCGCGGCGACGGCCGAAGCGTCTCCCGAGCTCTTCCTCGCGATGGACGGGGCGCTGCGCGCGACCGTCGCCGGGCTCGCGCGGGCCGGGATCGTCGACGGCGCGCGCGGCGTGGCCTGACCGGGCTCCCTCCGCTACCATCCGCCCATGACCCCGGACAGCGCCGCGCCGCGCGCCATCCGCCGCCTCCCGCTCGTCGTCCGGGATGCCGAGGCGGGCCGGAACGCGGAGCGGTTCTTCGTCGCGGCGATCGCGACGCTCCTCGGATTGCGGGCGCTTCTCGCCGCCACCGGCTACCCGCAGATCGGCGGCCGACACATCCACATCGCCCACATGCTGTGGGGCGGCCTGGTGCTGACGGCGGCCCTCCTCCTCGTCCTGGTCTCCATCGGCCGCCGCACGCGGCCGGCCGCCGCGTTCCTGGGCGGCGTGGGATTCGGGCTCTTCATCGATGAACTGGGGAAGTTCCTGACGCGCGATAGTGATTACTTCTATCGTCCTGCAATATCAATCATTTACTTCGTATTTCTAACGTTGTTTCTAGGGATGCGCGCGCTGCTCGCGCGGCGCCAGCTGACCGAGGACGAATGCCTCGCCAACGCCATCACGCTGATCAAGGACATGGCGCTGGAAGACCTCGATCCCGACGAGAAAGCGCAGGCCGCGGCACTGCTCGACCGGTGCGATCCCAAGGACGCGCGCGTGATCGCGGTGCGGGGCTTCCTCGACCGGCTGAACACGGTCTCCGCGCCGCCGCCCGGCCTCCTCGAGCGGGCGCGGCACCGGCTCCAGCCTCGCGTGGAGCGGATCCTCACGCGGCCCCGCTTCCCGCGGGTGCTCGCCGGAATCCTGTTCGCCCTCGCGGTATCGGGACTGGCGTGGGCCGTCTCCACGGCGCGCGGCCTGCCGATGACCGGGCACCCGGAGGGGCAGACGCATCTCGACATCGGCTATGCGAGCTGGGGGGAGATCGCCTCGAACGGCATCGCCTGCGTGCTGATGATGGCGGGAGTCGTGCGGCTCTTCGGAAACCGGAACGCCGCGTACCGCCTCTTTCGGCGCTCGGTTCGCGTGACCGTCTTCGTGACGCAGTTCTTCGTGTTCTACCACGCGCAGATGGCCGGCGTGATCTGGCTGGGGCTCAATGTCATCGCGCTCGGAGTCCTGGACTACCTGATCGCGCGCGAAGAGAAGGCGCCCGCCGTCGCCGCGGAAGAGCGGCGGCCGGTTCAGGCCTCGGCGGCGACCGACTCGGCGTGATCGCCGCCCTCGTGCCCGCGCAGGAGGAACGCGAGCGGCACCGCGGCGACGAAGAGGATGGCCACGAGGAAGAAGGCATGGTTGTACGCCATGACCGTCGCCTGGCCGAGCACGATCCGGTCGAGCGCGGCGAGCGCGCGCCGCGCCGCCTCCACCGAATCGGCGGAGGCGCGCGCGAAGCCGCTCCGCGCGGCGGCGAGCCATCGCGACGTCGCTTCGCTGTAGCCGGTGACCTGCCAGGATAGGATCGCGTGGTAGCGGCGCGTCCCGGTCTGGAGCTGGGTCGCCGCCAGCGCGACGCCGACGCTGCCGAAGACCTGCCGCACCACGTTGTAGAGGCCGGCCGCGGCCGTCACATCGCGGCGCGGAATGGTCGCGAGCGCGGCCGTGCTCAACGCCACGAAGATCAGCCCGAATCCCACGCCCTGCCAGATCTGAGGCACCAGGATCGATGCGGCGCTCGTCTGGAGCGAGAGGCGCGACAGGTCGTAGAACGACCACGCGCTCACCGCGAGCCCGGCGGCCACCAGCGCGCGCGGGCCGATCCGGTTGTAGAGATAGCCGCTCAGCGGCATGACCACGGCCATCGTGATGCTGCGCGGAGCGAGCGCCAGCCCCGACTGCATGGCGGTGTAGCCGAGCAGGCGCTGGAGGAAGAGCGGCAGGATGAAGAGGCTTCCGTAGAGTCCCATCCCGAGGATCCCGCCGAGGAACGTGGCCGAGCTGAAGGAGGCGTTCTTCGCCAGGCGCAGGTTCACCGCCGGCCGCTCCGTCGTGAGCTCGCGCCAGAGGAAGAGCGTCAGCCCCGCCGCGGCCGTCACGGCCAGCGCGAGGATCCAGGTCGATTCGAACCAGTCCTTCTCGGCCCCCTGCTCCAGCACCAGCTGCAGGCAGCCCAGTCCCACCGTCATGAGCGCGAGACCGGGGAAGTCGATCGAGCCGGTATCCCGCGCCAGGTAGGGCGGGTCGTGCACGTAGCGCAGGACCAGGAAGAGGCAGAGCATCCCGAGCGGGACGTTGATGAAGAAGATCCAGGGCCACGAATAGGTGTCGGTCAGCCAGCCCCCCAGCGTGGGGCCCACGGCGGGCGCGACCACGACGCCCATGCCGTAGAGGCCCATCGCCAGCCCCTGCTCCTCGGGCGGGAAGGTCTCGCGGAGGATCGCCTGGGAAACCGTCATGAGCACGCCCCCGCCGATCCCCTGGAGGATGCGGAACACCACCATGAGGGGAAGGGAGCGCGCCATCCCGCAGAGCATGGAGGCGGAGGTGAAGAGGACGATGTTGGCGACGTAGAAGCGCTTCCGCCCGAACCGCGCCGAGAGGAGGGCGATGATCGGCATGATCACCACGTTCGCGAGCATGTAGCCCGCGATGACCCAGGTGATCTCGGTCGTGGAGGCGCCCAGGCTCCCGCTCATGTCGGGCAGGGCCACATTCACGATGCTCGCGTCGAGGACGGCCATGATCGTTCCGGTCAGCACGCTGACCGTGATCAGCCATCGCGGCGCGGAGCGGTTCACCGCGTCGTGCGGACCGAAACCCGGACGCTCATCCCGGGACGCAGGGGGCGCGCGGGATCGGGGGGCTCGTCCAGGGCGATCTTCACGGGGACGCGCTGCACGACCTTGACGAAGTTCCCGGTCGCGTTGTCGGGTGGGAGCAGGGAAAAGCGCGCGCCCGTCGCGGGGCTCAGGCTCTCGACGTGGCCGCGGAACGAGTGCCCGTGATAGGCGTCCGCGCGAATCGTGGCGGGATCGCCGGGCTTCAGCTCCTCGAGCTGGGTTTCCTTGAAGTTGGCCACGACCCAGACGTCCCGGAGCGGCACGACGGCGAGGAGCGCCTGGCCGGGCTGCACCAGCTGGCCCACCTCGACGCTCTTCTTCGTCACGACGCCGTCGTGCGGCGCCGTGATGCGCGCGTAGGATTCCTCGAGGGCCGCTTCGTCGCGCTCCGCCACCGCCGAGGCGACTTTCGCGGTCGATCCTCTCGAGCCGGCGACGGCGGCCTCCGCCCGGTTCTGCGCGGCGCGGAGCGCGGCCTGGGCGGCCTGCGCCGCCGCGACCGCGTTGTCCAGCTCCTGGCGCGCGATCGCCCCCTGGGCCGCGAGCTCGCGGTCGCGGCGCAGCTCCGCCGCGGTGCGATCGGTCTCGGCGCGCGCCTGCGCGACGGCCGCCCGCGCCGCGCCCACTTCGGCCGCGCTCTCGCCGCCGGGGCCGGTCGAGGACCGGGCCACGGCGAGATCGGCCTCCGCCTTGCGAAGCCGCGCCGTCAGGTCCTTGTCGTCGAGCACGACCAGGAGATCTCCGGCGCGGACGCGCTGGTTCTCTTCGACGCGGACCTCGCGGACGTACCCGCTCACGCGCGAGAGGACCGGGATCACGTGCCCCTCGACCTGCGCGTCGTCGGTGCCCTCGCGCCCCCGCGAGGAGAGCCAGAAGTATCCGGCGACGGCCGCGACGAGGAGCAGGGCGACGCCGGCGATGACGAGCATCTTCGTCCGGCGCGGCCTCGTTCGGACCGGCTCGGCCGGCGCTTCCTTCAGGGGCGGCGCCTCCTTCAGCGGGCCGCGGCGAACGGCGGAATCGGCATCCATACAAAAGACTTGGAAGCCGGAGCACCCGGTTGCGGTTCAGGGGCCTCCGGGACCGGTCCCGAGTGGTTCCGCCAGGGCCTGGCTAATCACCGGTAAAGCAACATTCTAGGCTCGCCGTCTCAGAAGATAGGCGAACCCTCCGTCGCCGCAACGGCAGCCCGGCGCGGCTCCCTACGGAAGCGCCTCCACGAACGCCCGCGCCGCGGGCGGGTTCGCCGGAGCCGCATGGTCCGTCAGGATCTTCTTCCCGTCCGCCGAGGGGCCGTAGAAGCGGCGGGTGGCCTTGTCGTCGGGGGCGACGCGCGCCCCTTCCAGCGAGATCCCCGCGAAGAGCCCTTTCGATCGCGCATAGGAATAGATCTCGGCGTCGAGCTTGAGATCGGTGGAGGCCTCGGCGGTCCGGCCCACCGGCCCCGCGGCGAGGCCCGCCTTGCCGCCGAGCGTGAACTTGCTCTCCATCAGCGATCGGGCGCTCTTGTCGGTCATGAAGAAGAGCACGACGTCGGCCTTCTCCACCCCGATCTGGAACCCGAAGCTCCCTCCTTTGACCGTGAGGAAGATCGGCGGGCCCCAGTGGCCCGAGGCGTCCCGGCAGCTCATCACGCCCTTCCCGACGCGCGCGCCCCAGCCCAGCGCGCCCTTCACCATGCCGGGGAAGACGGCGACGCAGCGGGCGCGCTCCATCAGCGGGCGCGGGATGTTCTCGTCCTTCATGTCGCGGATCTCCTGGAAGGCGACGCGGGCCTTGTCGAGGCGCTCCGCCTCGTCGCTCGGTACGGAATCGGCGGCGCGCGCCGCGGGCGCCAGAGCGGCGACGCCGAACAGGACCGCGGTCGCGAATCGGATCAGCTTGGGGTGCATCGTGGCCTCCGTGGCTCGGGGACGATCGTTCGGCCCTTCCTGCTGCCCATTAACTGTAGTCCACGCCGGTCCCGATCGCGCTACCCTACGTGCATGCGACGATCCCGAGAAGAACGCCGGTGACGGGGCGCGAGGCGACGCGCCTCTACATCGCCCGGCACGGCGCCACGCCGCTGACCGCCGAGGACCGCTTCTCCGGAGACGAGGGGGTCGAGCTCTCCGAAGAGGGGCGCCGCCAGGCCGCGCTCCTGGGCGAGCGCCTTCGCGGCGAGGGGATCGCCGCCGTCTACGCGAGCCCGCTCTCGCGCGCCATGGACACGGCGCGCCTCGCCTGCGCCGCGTGCGGCGAGGCGAGCCTCGAGCCGATGGCGCGCGACGGCCTGCGGGAGATCCGGCACGGGCACTGGGAAGGGAAGAGCCGCACCGAGGTCGAGGCTCGCTTCGGGAGCGAGTACGCCGCCTGGGAGGCCGACCCCTTCACGTTCGCGCCGGAGGGAGGGGAGTCGGGCGTCCAGGTGCTCGCGCGGGCGCTGCCGGTGATCCGGGAGATCGTGACGCGTCACGAAGGGGCGCGCGTCCTCGTCGTGTCGCACAAGGCGACCATCCGCCTCGTGCTCTCCAGCCTGCTCGGGATCGACGAGCGCGGGTACCGCGACCGCCTGGACCAGGCGCCGGCCGCGCTCAACGTGCTCGACTTCAAGGGTCCCGTGCGCGCCCGCCTCATGCTGTTCAACGACACCTCGCATTACGCGAGCCGGCCGCGCGTGCCGGGGAGGAACCTCTCGAAGTGGTGGGACCGGGAACGGGCGGAGTAGCTCAGCGCCTCGCGAAGGACCACGCGAGAAACGCCCAGCCCCCGAGGTAGCAGAGGCCGCCCAGGGGGGTGACGGCGCCCCAGAGGCGGACGCCGCTCAGCGCGAGCGCGTAGAGGCTTCCCGCGAAGATCACCTGACCCAGCACGAAGAGCCATCCGGCCGCGGTCGCCGGGCCCGTGGCGGCGCGGTCCAGAGCCAGGGCGACCGCGACCAGGGCCAGCGCGTGGATCAGCTGGTAGCGCGCCCCCGTCTCGAAGACCTGGAGCCGCTCCGGCGGAAGGGTGTCGCGAAGGGCGTGCGCGCCGAATGCGCCCGCCGCGACCCCCAGGAAGCCGAAGACCGCGCCCAGCATGCCGAAGAGCGCGGCGGGCTTCATCGGGAGTGGGGACCGGCCGCGCCGGAGGGGGCGTCCGCCGCCGGAAGGCCGCCGAGACGCCGCATCCGCTCGAGCCGCGCCGGCTCGTCGCGGCGGAGCCAGGGATCCTCGGAGAGGACCTTCCAGGCCGCGGCGAAGTGCGGCTTCGCTCCGGCGTCGTCGCCGCGCGCGAGGAGGATCTCGCCGATCTCCTCGTGGACGTAGCCGTCGGGCGCGCCGACCGCCTCGTTCTCGGCGAGGAGACGACGCTGGGTCGCGAGCGCCTCGTCCAGCCTTCCCAGCGAGCGGAGCGCCCGCGCCACGCACCACCGCGCGATCCGGACGAGCCCCGCCTTCCCCTCGGCCTCGCGCGCGGCCAGGGCCTTCTGGAAGAGGTCGAGAGCCCTCGCCGCGTCCCCCGCGTCGTGCCAGGTCCAGCCGAGGTTGTTGTAGAGGGAGCCGAGCCAGCGGCGCGCCTTGGGGTCGCTGGAGGCCTCGGCGTAGGCGATCGCTTTCTCGTTCCACGCGACCGAGGCGTCGCCGCGCTCGACGATGCCGAGCATGTGCGCCGCGTCCACGGCCAGCCCTCCGGCGCCCGTCTCGCGCGCGAGATCCCAGGCTTCGAGGAAGAAGGGCTTCGATTCCTCGCGCCGCTTCGAGGAGTTGAGCACCCGGCCGCGTTCCAGGAGGAGGCGCACGCGCGCCGTCGGCGTCTCGGGGGTGATCAGCGCCTCGGCCTCGTCCAGCGTTTTCGAGGCGTGATCGAACTTCATCTGCAGCCCCTCGGCCCGCGCCACCTGGGTGAGGAGCTGGGCCAGGTAATCGGGATCGCCGGAGGCGCGCGCCAGCGGCAGGAGTGCCGCGAACGCGGCTTCGGACGCCTCGGGATGGTCGAAGTCCCAGACCGAATCGAGGTCGGGCAACGGCGCGAAACGGGTCATGGCGTCTCCTCCCGCAGGCGCGCCACGTGCTCCCGGTAGCTCGCGCGCGCGGCGATGAAGTCCTCGTGGGCCAGGTCCAGCTCCTTCACGATGCGGCGGATCTCGTTCTCCTCGACTCCGGAGATGTTCTCGTCGGCCGCCGACACCGCAAAGAGGCACCCGAGCAGCTCGCGCTTCTGCTCGGGGGTGGCGGTCTTCGCGAAGTCGCGGGTGATCGAGAAGCTGTCGGTGGCGCCGAACAGGCGGTGCTGCACCTTGGCGATCTCGACGACGAGTACCGCCTCGGCCTCGTCCAGGCCGCCCAGGGCCTGGACCTGGCGCTCCATGGCGCGGGTCTCCATCTCGGTCACCTCGAGATCGGCGTTGGCGACGCGGCCCAGCACGTAGGCGAACCGCGCGACGTAGCGCGCCCGGTCCGGGTCGAGGCGCTCGAGGCGCTCGACCACGTCGCGCATCGCCTCGGCCGACGAGGCGAAGGTGCCGGGGTCCCGGTCCTCGGGCTCCCGCTCCACACCGAAGAATCTCCAGATCGACATCGTTCCTCCCGGCGGGGAGGGTAGCACCCTTTGGCGTTGCCTCCGAGCCCCCGCATCGCGCAGGGTTCCCGCGTGACGGAGCGTTCCCCGGCGTGAGACTCCCCGATCTCCTGGCCACGCGGCGCGGGCGTCTGGCCGCCTTCTTCCTCCTCTACGTCACCGAGGGGATTCCCGCGGGGTTCACCGGAACGGCCGTGGCGACGCAGATGCGGCGGCAGGGGCTGGATCCGGCGGCCATCGGCGGATTCATCGCGGCCCTCTACCTTCCCTGGGCGGTCAAGTGGGCGTTCGGCCCCTTCGTGGACGTGCTCTCGGTGGAGCGGTGGGGGCGCCGCCGCTTCTGGATCCTCCTCACGCAGGGGATGATGGCGGTGAGCCTCCTGGCCGCCGCCCCCGTGGAGTTCCGGAGCCATCTCGGGCTCTTCACCGCGATCATCCTGGTCCACAACGTGTTCGCGGCGACGCAGGACGTCGCGATCGATTCCCTCGCGGTGAACACGCTCCAGGGCGGCGAGCGCGGGCTGGCGAACGGGCTCATGTTCGCGGGGCAGTACCTCGGGAACGCGGCCGGGGGCGCCGGCGTTCTCCTGCTCACCCCGCTCGTCGGCTTCCGCGCGACCTTCCTCGTGGTGGCCGGGGCGATCGCGCTCGTGACGCTGCTCGTGCCGGTGCCGATGCGGGAGGCGGCGGGGCCGCCGCGCGCGGCGCGCGCCGGTTCGCCGGCGATCGCCGTCGCCCGCGAGATCGGGCGGTTCGCGCGGGACGCGGCGCGGGCCTTCACCGGAAGCCGCCCCGCGCTCCTCGCCATTTTCCTGGCGCTCCTGCCGATGGGCGCGTATGCGCTCTCCCTCTCGCTGCAGTCCAATCTCGCGGTGGAGCTGGGACTGACCGACACGCAGATCGGAATCCTCGGACTCTGGAGCACCGTCCTTTCGGCGGGGTTCTGCGTGCTCGGAGGATGGCTCTCCGACCGCTTCGGCCGGCGCCGCACCCTGGCCCTCTTCGTGGTCGGCACCACGCTTCCGACGTTCGCCATGGCCCTGGCCATGCGCCACTTCGGCTGGATCCTGCCGGTGGATCCCTCGATGCCCGGGCGCCCCGTGGTCCCGCACGAGCTGGTCCGGCTCTTCTGGGTGCTGACGCTGGGCTATTCCGTCTTCCAGGGGCTCATGTACGGGGTCGGCACCGCCATCTACATGGACATGACGACACCG
>Ga0182009_10000073_pt1 | contig 15677 bp, 17 predicted proteins | sample Sormic07211187_1_FD_161052 | JGI IMG/M metagenome (GOLD analysis project Ga0182009, IMG submission 161052) | Bulk soil microbial communities from the field in Mead, Nebraska, USA - 072115-187_1 MetaG | ecosystem: Environmental > Terrestrial > Soil > Agricultural land > Bulk soil | place: USA... | reverse complement strand
CGACGCGAGGCCGAACTTCGCGGGATTGAGGTTGTACATCCCCCGCACGACGTATCCGCCGCCGCCGGGCAGCGCGGGATTGATCGGCGCGGTCACGTCGAACTTGTCGAAGTCCGCCGGCGAGAGGATGCGGTTGTCCGTGACGCGCGAGTTGCCGTAGGTGCGCCGGTAGTAGCTGACGTCGACTGAGGTTCGCGGCAGCACTTCGTGCTGCACGCCCGTCGAGAACTCCCAGTTGAAGCCGCGCTTGAACCAGCCGTGCGTCATGTTCGTGTCGTAGGTGGCGCCGGGCACGGGCAGGCCGAAGTTCGCATTGGCCATCGCGCCGCACTCACCGTTGGCTGCAGGATTCCGCAAGTCACAATCGGGGACGTAATTGCGAGTCCGCGCATCGCCGACGCCGAACTGGCTGTCGTTCCACGAGCGCGTCGTCTGTGTGATCAGGCTGCTGAGTGGATTCGGATCCTGGGCAATCGGCGCGCCCGCGGAGAGGCTCTCGAGGTAGCGGTTCAGGCTCACTTTGACCGCCGTCTTCCCGTTGCCGAACACGTCATAGGCGGCGCCGAGATGCGGCGTGATGTCGTGCCACGAGATGAATCCATGCTGCGCCGGGAAGCTGAGATCGCGAGTCGGCGTGAGCGGAGATGGGCCTATGTGTTGTTCCGGCCAGCCGATCGACGCGAAGCTGTATCGCACGCCATAGGACGCCGTCAGCTGACGGATCGTCCACTTGTCCTGCGCGAACACGCCCATGTTGTGTTCCATGTTCGTGTCCGTGAAGATCGGAAACGCCCGCTCGCTCAACTGGTTGGGTACGCCGTTGCTCAGACGGTAGCTCAGGGAATTCAGATTCGCGTAGGTGAACCCGTTCCAGCCGCTCGTGTGGTTGAGGCCGACCTTCACGTTGTGCGCGCCCGTGATGTACGAAACGGCGAAGCGAAGATGCAGCGTCTTGGCGGGCTGCAGGCGATGCGTCTCCAGCGAGCGAAACTTCAATCCGGTTAACTGCTCCGTGGTCGGGATCATCGCGGGACTGAGACCGCTCATCGGCAGCAGATTGCTCGCCGCGCGGTAGCGGTTGAAGCCGGCTTCGAGGAGGATGCGGTTGGTGAGCGGTGAGCTCCAATCCACCTGCACCTGCCGCTGCAGCGGATAGATGCGGCGTTCCGCCGCTTCGGGCGCGGTCGTCAGGCTGACGGCCGAGGGCGAATAGTTGACGACGTCGTCGTTCCAGTTGACGCCGATCTTGTGCTTGGCGGCGACCTGCCACGTCAGGCGCAGCTGCGCGCCCTTCCAGACGGATGGATTCGCCGCCGGCTTGGTCAGGTCGGGCTCGAAGACCCAGACATTCGGGTTGTTGAAGTTCTTGTCGTAGTACATCCCGGTCGCATAGTTCCCGGACTTCTTGTAGCGCGCCGAGAGGAAGAACCAGATTTTGTCCTTCTTGATGGGGCCGCCGAAGCCCGGGTTGAAGTCGGAGTTGTCCTTGAGGCGGTCGCCGGAGCTGACGCCGCGCGTCTTCAGCGCCGGCGTGATGTTGTTGGCCTGCCACGCCGGGTTCGCGTAGCTGACGAACAGCGCGCCGCTGAAGATGTTGCCGCCGTCGCGCGGGATGACGTTGATGCGCACGCCGCCCGTCGTGTACTCCGCGCCCGCCGACGCGGTGTCCACCGCTACTTCCTGCGTGCCGATCGGGTTGATGTTCACCGGAGTCGAGAAGCCTGTGCTCGATTGGCCGACCGTCTCGATGCCGTTGCGCAGCAGCACCTGATCGCCGGTGCGGCCGCCATGGATCGCGACGCTTCCGATCGGATTGCCTGACGAGGCGGTGCCGCCGACATCCTGATTGGTGAGGCCGCTGCGCGATACGCCCGGAATGAGCGACGCCATGTCGTAGGCGGTGCGGCTGGTCGGGATGTTGTCGATGATTTCGCGATCGATGACGCGTTCGCGCTTGGTGTTCTGCACGTCTACGAGCGGCGTCTCGCCGGTGACCGTGATGGTTTCCTCGAGCGCCCCAACGCGCAGGTCCGCGTCGATCTTCGCGGTGAACGATCCGGACAGCACGATGCCGTCTCGCTTCACCGTGTTGAAGCCGGCCAGTGCAAACGTCACGCTGTAGGTGCCGGGGACGAGGTTCACAATCTGGAACTGGCCGGTGCCGTCGGTAACGACCGACCGCACTCTCTCGATGAGCGCCGGGCTGCTCGCCTCGACGGTGACGCCGGGCAGGACGGCGCCCGACGTATCTTTCACGACACCGGCGATGGAGGCTTGCGCGTAGACGTGAGCGGGAATAACGGTGAGGAGGACGGACGAAACGGCCAGCCGGGTCAGCTTCGCGAGCACGCGCATGTGAGCCCCCTTGATGTGTGGACGTGAGTGGACCGGGAGTATAGTTCAAGCCACGATGCGTTCTCTTGCGCGCTGTGGATTCGTTCTCGCCTTCGCGCTGCTGCTGCAGCCGGTGATGGCAGGTCAACGGGCGCCGTTCGCCACGCCGCCGCCCGGATCGGGACCGACGCAGATGCAACCATACCGGCAGTACGGCGGCTGTCCGGAAGAGCCGGCCGCATTTCACAAGTGCGCGCTCGAGAAGATCAAGACATTCCAGCCGCCGCGCACCGCGGACGGCAAACCGGACCTCACCGGCTTCTGGAATCGCATCGTCGTGCGCAACATGGAGAACATCGAAGAGCATCCGGAGACTATGGATACCTCCGGCGGCAAGAGCTCGATCATCGATCCGGTTGACGGCCGGATTCCATATCAACCGTGGGCTGCCGCTCGGCGCGACGAGATGTTCGCCACGTACGTGAATCCGATGGCGCTCTGCACGCCGCTCGTGTCGCCGAAGCAGGCGTACGGTCCCGGCACGTTCCGTGTGGTCCAGACACCGGGCAACGTGTTCATGATCAACGACTTTGCGCACACGTATCGCGCCATCCCAACGGACGGCCGCGCGCACGTGGGAACCAACATCCGTCTGTACTCGGGAGACTCACGCGGGCGCTGGGAGGGCAACACGCTCGTCATTGACGTGACCAACCAGCGCGATCGTCAGTGGCTGGATGCCGTGGGCAACTTCTTCAGCGAGAGCGTCCATGTCGTCGAGCGCTTCACGATGATCGACAAGGACGTCATCCACTACGAGGCGACTGTGACCGATCCGACCGTCTACACGCGTCCGTGGACGATGGTGTCAGGATGGAGACGCAACAACGACAAGCCGCTGGAGATCTGGGAGAACGCCTGCTGGGAAGGGATTCAGGAGAACCTGCAGGAGACGCTCTTCGGTCACAAGCAATACCAAGGCTCGGCAGCGCTACCCCGATAACGCGTCGAGCACCGCCCTCGGATTGTCCGACGCGATCACCAGTCGATTGCCTGTGGCGAGATAGCTGTAACGCACGTTGATGTGTGCGTTCGCAATCGCTTGAAACACGCGCGCTGCTGCGCCCGGCTGGTCGGCGACCGGAATGATCGCAACCTGCTGTTGCTGGATGATACGAAAGCCCGCGTCGCTCAAACAGCGGCGGGCGGCTTCCAAATCCGGCGCGAGGACGTGCACGACACCGTTCATTTCGGAGTAGCCGTCGATATTGATGCCGGCAGCGCTCACACAGGTGATGGCGCGCGCGAGGACTCCAGGACGATCCTCGTGCAGACTCACGGCGAGATCAGCAGCGAGGTGAGGTTCAGTTGTATTGCTCATGGCTGTGCCCCGTACCGGGTGCACAGGCTAGCGCAAATCAGCGGTTAGGGGGAGGGGGTCAGGGATTCGTGAGCAGCAGCTGGATGACCGCGGTGGCCGCGTGGCTCTGCGCGATGGCGGGCGTGAGGTACCAGAGCCAGAACAGGGCGGTCACGAAAGCGACGCGGCGCCAGTAGAAGACGAACGGCAGCGTGCGATGCGTCATCAGGTGGAAGACGCACCCGAGGAAAATCCGGGAAATCACAAGCGCAAGGCCGATGCTGAACGCCAGCGTCAGCAGGAGCAGCACGGGTTGCATGCCCTTTATATCGGCACCGCGTGCACGGCCAGCAGGGTGTTTGTGGTAGATTCGGCGCGCCGTGAAGGTGGTGGTGGCTTTCCTGGCGTGCTTCACGGGCGTGGTTCCCGTCTGCCTCGCGCAGCAGACGCCTGCCATCGAGATAGCCTTTCCAAATCAACTGGTTCGCGGCCAGAGCAGTACCATCCACATCGCCATTCCGAGTCGCGAAACGTTCACCGGCGCCGAGGTGACGCCCTCGGCTGGCGTCCGCGTGACGGGCGTGTCCAATTTCAAGAAGGCCGAACTGTCTCAAAACGTGGCATGGTGGGACGTGACGGTCGATGTCGCCGCCGACGCGGCGCCGGGTCCGCGGACCCTTGTCCTGTTGACCCCCGCGGCCCGTTCGACAGCCGCACCGCTCGTCATCCCCAACCATGTGCCGCGCATCTCGACCCTCACCCTTGCGCAGGCGGCGGCGCAGTCGATTGACGTGCAGTTCTCGGCAACTGACGACAGCAACGATCTCGGCGATGAGCCGTATGTCTGGTTTACTGTTGCGTGCGGAGGGGAGCCGACGGTCGGCGTAGTGAGAGGGAAGCGGATGGGCAACGGCGTGCGCGCGTCGATTCCGCGACCAGCCGCCGCGGCGTGCGACCTCGAGCTGCGCGCCAGCGACACGCAGAAGATCGACAGCAACACGTTGAAATTGAGGGTGCCATGATGCGGCTGACCACGGTCTTTGTTCCGGCACTGATGCTGGCGCTCGCATCGAACGCGGTCGCGCAGGACTGGGACGAGTTCTTCAGCAAGGAAGAGCGGTTCAGCGTCAATTTCCCCGGCACGCCCAGCATGACGGAGACGACGTGGACGTCGCAGTTCGGCGCGATTCTGCCGGCGCGCGTCTACACCGGCGCGTCCGGTCCCGGAAAGTTCTCGATCACCGTCGTCGACTACAACCCGATTCAGCGGCTGCTGTCAGAGCGATCGATGTCGTGCGCGCCGGGAACGGAAACATGCCAGGGCATTCACGACTGGGGATTGGGTTACTGGAAGAATGACGTGCGCGGCGCCGTGCTCTATGCGTCGAACAAGTTTCTGCAGCGTGACGTGAAGGTTGTCAACGTGATGGCGAACTTCGCGGACCTCGTGGCGGGGCAGGAGCTGCAGCTGACGGATAACAAGGATCAGTCGCGCATCTTCGCGTCCATCTACATGCACGCCAATCACCTGGTGATCCTCGAGGCACGCGTCCCGAAGAACTATCCGCCGCCGACGATCTTTCAGCAGTCACTCAGCTGGTTGGACGAGAACGGGACGCGGGTTCGCTACAACAACATCAACCATAACGAACCTGACGTGCCGCCGCCGGGAATTCGAGGGCGGTAAGAAAGCTCCAAGCTCCAAGATCCAAGCTCCAAATTCCAATGACTGTTGGATCTTGGATCTTGGATCTTGGAACTTGGATCTTGGAGTTTGCCCGACTACTTCGACAGGACGTCGGGCCTTACCTGGAACTTGATGATCTTCGCGACCTGACCCTTGCCGCCTTCCATGTGGAACGGCGCACGCGTCGCAAACGTGCTGTAGACCGCCTTTCCTTTCCAGCCCGCATTCGCATCGTCGATGCGGCCGTCGAAGCCCTTGCCGTAGTACCCCATCGGGTAGGGGATGCGGAACGTCAGGAACTTCCCGTCGACCAGCGCGTTCAGCGCTTCAGACTCATTGCCCGTCGCCAGCGGAATGTCCTTGCCGAGGCCGAGCATGTCGAAGCGGTCAACGAAGTTGTAGTACGCCGAGTCCGCGCTGGCGACGTCAACCGCGCCCTTGAAGTTTGGACCGGGGTAGGCGTAGAGCGTCCAACCTTCGGGGCAATGCTGGCCGGTGGCGGTGGGTCCGTTGAGCGGCCCCGTGCACTTGCGGCGATCGAAGCTTGCCAGCTGTCCACTCGAGAGCGTCGTCCAGACGACACCCTTGGAATCGACGTCCATGCCGCGCGGTGCGAAGCCCTGCGCCGAGGCCTTCGGGTTGTTCCACGGAATCTCGTAGATCTCCGAGAGCGCCGTGTTGGTCGGGTCTGGACCCGGAACGACACGAACCAGGGCGCCGGGCATACCGAGCACCGATCCCCACACCGAGCCGTCCGGCGCGGGCGCGACGCCGTAGAAGCCGCCCTGGATGCGCTTGTCCTTGGTCGGATCGATCGGGTCGTTGATGCCGACATACGCGTCGCGCTTGCCGTTGCCGTTGGTGTCGAGCACGAACGGCGCCCAGCCCTGCGCCTTCGCCTCGTCGTGCGTCTGGTTGTAGATCTTCGTGTCGAACCACGCGATCACCGGGCCGCTGCCTGTAAACCAGAGCACGTCTTTGTCGTCGAAGTTCAGATGATGCGTCCCGAAGCATGTGTCGATGGTCGTCATCTTCTTCGTCTTCGGATCCCACATCTGCATTTCGCGGTTGCTCTGCGCAATCGGGACCAGCTTCGCCGACGGGTGGCTCGAGCCCTCGCGGCACCACGCGGCCGTTTCGGACGGACGGATCCGCGCCGCGACCCAGACGCGCGCTTCCTTGTCCATGGCGAAGCTGTGTGAGACCGACTGGCTGTTCCAGATCGCCTCGTCGCCCCAGTACGCGGACGGCGCGGCGGGCGGTTGATCGGCGGCACTCGGCGTTTTCGGATCACGTACCACGAGCGCAACCTGCGTAGCGGAGTTCTGCGCCGGGTTCACGACCGGCAGGAACTGCGTGCTCTCCTCGGTTGCGCCATAGATCGGACCGTTGGCGTTGACCGTCGGATTGCGCTTGTCGCTCGAGATTTCGTCGTGGAGATACGTCGTCGGCGTCCCGTAGTCCCACATCGTGATGACGATGTTGCGCTCGCGCCCCGTCGGCCGCTGCGGTGCGGATGCCGGCAGCTCCCCGCGCGCGACGCGATCGGTCCAGTCCGCATACATCTGCAGCGCCCGCTGACGTCCGACCTGCGTGAATCGCGCGCTCATCGCGCCGCCAGCCTGCCCGGACTGGATACGGCGATCCCACGCGGCGATTGAATCTTCGAACGTGCCCAGTGCTTTCGGGACCTCGCGCGTCGCCTTGCCGCCGATCTGATGGCATGCCGTGCACGCGTCGGTCGCAACGATGTTACGGACCCACTCACCCTGACTTTTGATGCTCGGCGAGATACCGTTGCCACCTGGTCCGGTGCCCTTGCCGGGGAAGTCGCTCTTCGGGGGCAGTTGCATCAGCGACCACCAATACTGCGCAGGGTAGTACTGCGCGGCAGCAGCAGGATTCGGCGCGGTCACCGCCGTCAGGTTCATCGTTTTGCCAGGAGTGGCTTTTACTTTGGCGGAGTCCACCAGACCGTAGCCGCGCACCCACACGTCGTAGGTCGCTTTCGGCAGGTCGGGAATGACGTAGCGTCCCTGATCGTTGGTGACGACGATCTTGATCAGCCGGGTAGGCGTTTCGCGGGTTTCGGCGATGACCCAGACACCCGCTTCGGGTCCGCGGGCGCCGGTGACGACGCCGCCGATGTCGTCGTTATCGATTGCCACGGATCCGCCGGCTTGTTGCGCGCGGAGCGAGGTCAGGGACATCGAAAGCCCCAGTACACAGCAGAGCAAGACGATCAGGCGCGTCGTCTTCATAGCGAGCCTCCTGTTGCCCGGGAGTGTGCTCCCCGTGAGTCTGGCAGTCAAGGAAATCTGGAACTACTATAGGGAACGTTATGCGGCGCAGGTCGACCATTGCCGTCGTCGTGGCGTTCGTCGCCATGTGCGCGGCGGTGGGGTACGCGCAGCAGATCTTCAGCGGCTATTACGGCTACACACCACCGCGGTATCCCACTGCCAACAGCTTCAAGGGCGCGTTCAACATGTGCCGGCTGCAGTTCACGAGCAACCGTCGTGAAAAGCGCGGCTGGGACACCGATTATCCCGGTGCCGACATCAACTTCAGTGTTCGGCTAGCCGAGCTGACGCGCACGCGCGTCACCAAGCAGCCAGATCACCACGATCCTGAATACGTCGTCGTCCGCATCACCGACCAGGCGCTGTTCCAGTGTCCGTTCATCCTGCTCGAGGATGCGGGCACCGCGATCTTCACCGATCAAGAGGTGAAGCAACTGCGCGAGTACTTTCTCAAGGGCGGCTTCGCGTTTGTTTCCGATTACTGGGGCCCGCTGGCGAAGGAGCAGTTCGACGACCAGATTGGCCGCGCGTTGCCGCATGACAAGTACCCGATCATCGATCTGCCCATGGATCATCCGATCTGGCACACGCAGTTCGAACTGTCGCACCTGCCGCAGATGTCTTCGATTCAGTCGTGGCGTCGTACCGGCGGCGGCACGACCGAGCGCGGCGTGCAGCCGGGAACGCAGAGCGCGCGAGCGATCGTCGATGAAAAGGGGCGAGTCATGGTCGTCATGGTGCACAACGACGACATTCCGGACGGCTGGGAGCGCGAAGGTGAGGAGCACGAATACTTCGTGCATTTCTCGCCCGATGCTTATTCAGTGGGCATCGACGTCCTCCTGTATGCTCTGACACACTGAGGATGGGCGTGGGCGGGTCTGAAGACCCCACCCCTTCACGCGCCCGTACGCCGCACATGAAAACGACGCACATGAAAACGACTGTTCTGATGCTGCTGATGTCGTCCGTGGTGTTCGCGCAACAGGTCACCAAGAAGGAGATTCCCGGCATCTCGACGTTCGCCCAGGTAGAGACAACCATCGCCTGTGGCGGCGCGACGAGGCCCGAAGCGATTCGCGAAGTTGCGAAAATGGGCTTCAAGTCGGTGATTAACCTTCGCCTCGCCAGCGAACAGGGCGCGCAGGTGGAGGAGGAAGGGGAGGCGGTCAAAGCAGCGGGCATGCGCTACGTGCATCTGCCGTTCGATCCGCAGAACCCGGACGCGCATCTGATCGACAATTTCATTGCTGCCGTTACCGCGCCGGCGAATCAGCCCGCGTATGTGCACTGCGCCGCCGGCGGGCGGGCGGCATCGCTCTGGATGGTGAAGCGTGTGCTCGCCGATGGTTGGGACGAGCAGCGCGCGCTGACCGAAGCCAACGCGCTGGGACTAAACGATCGGTTCCGTCCTTTTGCGCTCAACTACATTCACACTCATGGCAAGAAATAGGTTTCGGGCGTCAGGTATCGGGCTTCAGCGACGTTCCTTTCTGACACGACTCGGCATGGGCAGCCTCGCCACACTCATCGCCCGATCAGCGTCAGCACAAGGACGTAGTAGCAGCGGGCCCTCAGGTCCGCCTCAGAAGTTCTGGTCGCAGGAGTACTGGGCGCAGAAGGGCGACGTGAAGCTCTACATGTTCCGCAAGCGCCAGACTGCGCCGAAGGCAGGCGAGAAGCCGATGCCGGTGCTCGTTCTCGTGCACGGCTCATCGATCTCTGGACGGCCGACATTTGATCTCACGGTTCCTGGGCGCGGCGAGTACTCGCTGATGAACGTGTTCGCCGGCTATGGCTTTGACGTCTGGACGATGGACTTCGAGGGATATGGGAGATCAACGCGCACCGAGCGCAACTCGGATATTGCTGAAGGCGTGAAGGACCTCGAGGCCGCGACGGATCTCGTCATCAAGGAGACGGGTCAGCACCGCTTCCATTTCTTCGGCGAATCGTCAGGTGGACTGCGCGTCGGCGCGTTTGCGATGGCGTATCCGGATCGAGTGGACCGCCTGGTGCTGGCGGCTTTCACCTATACGGGCGAAGGATCGCCGACGCTCAGCGATCGCGCCAAGCAGCTCGAATTCTACAAGACGCACAATCGGCGTCCGCGCGATCGCGACATGATTCGCAGCATCTTCACGCGCGACAAGGTTGGCACCTCCGATGTCGCGGTCGGGGAGGCCCTCGCTGATGCGGAACTGCCGTTTGGCGACAGCGTTCCGACCGGCACCTATCTGGACATGAGTGCGAACCTGCCGGTCGTCGATCCGTTGAAGGTGCACGCGCCCGTGATGCTCGTGCGCGGCGAGTACGACGGCATCGCGACCGAAGAGGATCTCGTCGCCTTCTTCCGCAAGCTGCCGAATAGGGATCGCGAGTTGATCGTCCTGCCCGGCATGGCACACAGCGTTGTGCTCGGCATCAATCGCGATCAGCTGTGGCATGTGATGCGCGGGTTTCTGTCGATGCCGAAGCGGCGCGATTCGCTGCAGAACAATCAGTCGACCGCCTAGTGCGTGTCGACTGATTCATGCGAGGCGGTTTCGAACGGGATGACCATCCCGTACTGCAAGTACGCCAGTCGATCGTGATCGACCAGGCCGTACATCCCTTCTTCGGGAATTCTAAACTCCACGATCGCGCCGCTGCCCGCCGGGACGGCGTACGTCTGCACGTCGTGCATGACTGACGCACCGTCGTAGACAGTGTCGAGGATCGTGCCCATGACGTGCACCGCGGATGTGCCCGGACCCACGTTGACGACGTACGCGCGGACAAGATCGCCCACGTCCACACGCAACGGTTCATGGGTCAGTCGTCCGTTGAACATCATCAACGTGGGATCGTTCTTCATCGCTCGCGACGGATCCGTGCCGGGGATGACGCCGGACCTGTCGCGCTCGCCGAACACGGCGCTCTCGACGACGACCAGCTCGCGCGCGCGACGGAGCAGCTTGGCGCGCGGATAGACGATCATCGCGCCCGACAGGCCGCTCTTGATGTGCAGGTCCGTCACCGGGCCCGCCGCGCAGTGGTACATGAACACGCCCGGCGTTTCCACCCTCTTCGTGATCTTCATCGTCATGGCGGGGCCGACCGGGCCGAAGTGCATCGTGTCGGCGCGGAAGGCATGTGAATCGAGCCCGTGCGACGTGCTCGCGTGATTGGCAACCGTGATGGTGACGGTATCGCCTTCACACGCTTCGAGCACGGGGCCGGGTAGCTGCCCGTTGTAGGTCCATGCGTCGAACCGCGTGCCCATGCCGAGGTCGATCTGCACCTCGCGCACGTCGAGCGCGAACGACTTGTCATGCGTCCCCGCGCAGGTGGCGACCTGGCCGTTCATCTTCGGAACGGCTGCATGGAATCGAGCGGCCGCGGATTCCTGCGCCGCAGTAACGCCAGTGCAGGCTGTCGTTAGTGCGGCCGCGGCGAAAATGAAAAGCAGTCGATGTGTGCACATATCAGGACGTGGTGGCGCGCGCGGACAACAATTCGGCGGCGTCCATGGGATCGGAGTTGCGCCACCCTTGCAACCGCCGGTCTGCGATGGACGCCGCTTCGCGGAGCTCTTATAGATGCCGCGGGAATAACTCCATCATCCGCGTCACCGCTGTGTTCACTTCCTTTCGCAGAAGGTCCTGACGGTCAATAACGCCGTCGATGCTGTCCTGCGCCCAGCCCCGCCAGACGACGCGGTTCGTGTGCGTGTCGACGACGTCCAGCACGATCGTTCCTTGCTCGTATTCAACGACGTTGGGTTGACAGTTGTCGTAGCAGTAGCCGTTCCTCGTATCGACGCCGTTCACGTTGAACGTCTTGCTGATGTTGGCGTGATAGTGCACGAGCAGGTCCGGCGTCCCCGAGGTCGTGCGTGCATAGTGCCTGCGTTCGAGCTCCTTTCCAACCGCACCTTCGAGGTAGTCCTTGAAGAACGGGTTGTTATCGAGTCGCGGGTCGCCGGTTGGAAGCGCATCCGCGGGGCCGAAGTCCCACGTGCGGAACTGAGCGAAGTCGACGCCCCGTTCGATGTGGGAGCTGACGTTCATCGTCGCGCATCCAGTCAGCGTCAGCGCTGAGAGCGCGAATGCAGCGATAGCTGCGGGAACCAGGTTCACTCGTTGGGGGCGTCGCATCGTTTGTTCCTCCGGCTCGCATGCCTGTGCTGCGAAAGTGGTGCCGTGTTTCCAACCCCGCCGTGTCGCGTCCTCGTGCTCGCGGTCCGAAGCGCGCGCGGAAAAACCAGCGACGGCGCGAACTTCTTCGACCGTTCGTAGACGCGATCCGAGATCTATCGCGGATTCGCGCTGGCATCGGTCGTGCGAATCGGATCGCGGAGGAGTCCACCCCATGTCAGATCGAAGCGTCGTTGGCGGCATCGCCGCAGCAGCCGCCATTCTCACGCTCGCGCAGCTGCTGTGGATGTTTGGAATGTTCTCCCCGGCCGACGCGCTTGCCGGTCGCACCGGGTTTCTCTATGCCGGGGTGATTGCCGCCTGGTTCTGGGGGACGCTCGGTCTGCTGGTTGCCGCCGCCGTCATCCTGCTGATGACCACTAATGACAAGAAACGCGCGTAACGGAAAGCGAGGGCGATTGACGTGGACGCATTCCTGAACCTGGCGCTCTTCATCTTCGTTTTCTACTTGATCACGCTGTACGCGGGATGGCCCGATCGACGGAAAGGGAACGACACCTCGGGTGGCGCCGCGAACCGTGACGCGGGCAAGCGAGTCGCTTAGGCGACTCGCTTCACCTCTTCTCCACACCGCGTCAGGTGCACGTTGATGGGGATTCCCTTGCGCACGCTTTCCGTCACGATGCAAAAGTCCTCGTAGAGCGACTTGCAGCGGTCGAACCGCTCGTCGGAACCGGCAAAGCAAGGCGTCAGCTCGACGTCGATGCCTTCGATGCGCAGCCGACCCGATTCGTTGCGTGACATTCGCGCCGTCACATGCGCATTTACCGCGTCAGGGTCGAGGTGCGCCTTGTTCAAACAGAGCGTCAGGCTTGCGGAGAGGCAACCGCCGACCGCTGCCGCAAGCAGTCCTGCAGGCGTCGGTCCTGTGCCCGCCCCGAGCGGTGCCGCTTCGTCCAGTGTGATCTGCTCCGCGCCGGCAACATCGGGGAATGAGACCGTGAAGCGATAGCCGTCCACGAGTTGAACATGCGCAATCGCGGTTTTGTTGTCGGTGCCCATGACGCCATCTCCTCAAATGAGGTTCATTCGCGTAATGCATCTGTTGAACCTTTTGAACCGTGAACCTCTTGAGCCTTTTGCACCTCTTGAACCCGACTGAACCCAATCGCAAGGGTGAAACATCCCCGATGCCGCGAGATTTTCCCCACGTCGAAACGCGTGATCACGAGACCCCGCGAAAACCGGTCGCAAATCCGCACACTTGGTGACGCGCGCAATCGGCACACGCGTTGCCGTTCAGGTCAATGACGCGGAGGACGTTATGTTCGACCTGTATACCGGAAACGTGAGGCACATGCCGCATCGCACGGCATTGCCGATCCTGGTGTCTTCGAGCGTGCAAGGGACAGTGCTCGTTGCTCTTGCCCTTGTCTCATTTCTCATTGCGACGCGCGAGCTGCCGGCAGTGCCTGACGTCCTCGCGTTTGTTGCCGAACTGCCGGCAGCCGCGCCGCCGCCGCCACCGCCACCACCTCGAGTCGCGCAAGCCGTGCCTCAGGCTGCGCCCGCGAATCCCGCGGCTGCGCCTCTCGAGGCGCCAACCGCGATCGCGCCCGAACCGGTGGGGGCGCCGATGAACGACATTGCGGGCGTCGAAGGTGGCGTAGTCGGCGGGGTGGTCGGAGGTATTCCGGCGCTCGCGGAAGCGCCGCCTCCACCTCCGCCGCCGCCCGTCTCTCATGAACCCGTACGAATCGGCGGCCAGGTCTCCGCACCGGCGCTGGTGAAACGCGTCGAGCCGGTGTACCCGGCCATCGCGCAGCTGGCCGCCATCGACGGCATCGTCATCCTGGATGCGATCGTGGACGAGCACGGTCGCATCCAGAGCGTGAAGGTGCTGCGCGGCCATCCACTGCTGGCCAAGGCGGCCACGGACGCTGTCCAGCAATGGGAGTACGAGCCGTTGAAGTTGAACGGCAGCCCCACGCCGTTCGAGCTCACCGTGAGCCTGTGGTTCCACTTCGACGACAAGGCAAAGAAGCGCTCTTAGCGGACTTGGAGGTGTGCGATGGCACGCTCGTCATCCTTCTTGATGATTACCACTGGTCTTGTCCTCTTCGTGGTCGCGCTTGTCGCGTTGACCGCAGAGGCACGCGCTCAGTACGCAGTGTTTGATGCGGATGGGGCGATGCGTCAGTTCCAGGAGCGCGTGGACAGCTATGCGGCGCTGCATCGCAGGCTGGCGCCGCCACCGGCCGCCATTGCATCGACGGACCCGATTTCGAAACTTCTGTCGCGCAACTATCTCGCCGCGGCACTCCGCAGTGCACGCCGCTTCGCACAGCAGGGTGAAATCTTCACGCCCGAGGTCGCCACGCTCTTCCGCTGGGCGCTGGCCGATTCGATCGGCGAACGCGATGGTGAAACGTTTCTGGCCGAGCTCAATGGCGGCGAGCCGATGCCGCGCGGCATGCACCCGGACGTGAACGAGCCGTACACCATGACGCCGCTCTATCGCGTCCCGCAAGAGGTGCGGGTCGGTCTGCCACCGCTGCCGGCGGAGCTCGACTATCGCATCACCGCCCACGACCTCGTGCTGTGGGACATCTACGCCGGAGTTGTTGTCGATTTCATTCCCAACGCACTGACGTCGCGCGTGGCGACGGAATAGAAGGAGAAGGCCATGACCGACCGAAGCGAACGTGCCGTCTTGAACCATTTGATTGAGACAAACAAAGACGCGGAGCGCGGCTTCCGGCATGTCGCGGGACATGTCACGGACGCCACCATGAAGTCGCTCTTCCTGGATATCGCCTCGCAGCGCGCGCGATTCGCCGCCGACCTGCTGCCGTTTGCGCAGCGGCTCGGGGGCGCCAACTCGCACGAGGGGACCACCGGCGGCGCCCTGCATCGCACGTGGATCGACCTGCGCAGCGCCATCTTCCGCAACGACCAAACCGCCATCGTGCACGAAGCCGAACGCGGCGAGAGCTTCTCGCGCGGTGTGTATCAAGATGCACTCGACGGCATCCTGCCGCCGACGGCGCGCGAGCTCGTCGAGAACCAGTACGCCGAGATCCAGAAGACGGCCATGCGTCTGCGGGAGCTCGAGGCGTCATAACCGGACGGAACGGGAGGCTCTATGTTGCTCGACACTTCATATCTCGGAATGCGCCTCCCGCATCCGTTCGTCGCCGGTGCATCGCCATTCGGCTACCGCGTCGACACCGTCAAGCGTCTCGAGGACGCGGGATGGGCGGCCGTCGTGCTGCATTCGCTCTTTGAGGAGCAGGTGACGATGGAGCGCGAGGGGCGCATCGCGCACCTCAACCCGGACGACCAGCGCTTCAGCGAGATGATCGGCTACTTTCCGAAAGGCGCCGATTATCGCTTCGGGCCGCACGAGTATGCGGAGCATCTCTATCGAACGACGCAGGCCGTCACCATCCCCGTGATCGGATCGATCAACGGGCATACACGAGAGTCATGGCTGACCTATGCGCGGATGGTCGAGCAGGCTGGTGCCGCGGCACTCGAGGTGAACTGGTACGATCTCACGACCAATCCACGCGCGTCCGGATACCAAATGGAGGACGACCTGGTCGAGATGGTGCGCGACCTTAAGGGATTGCTCAAGATTCCGGTCGCAATCAAGCTGTCGCCGTTCTTTACCGCGTTTGCGAACGTCGCCCGTCAGCTGGACGAGGCGGGAGCCGATGCGCTGGTGCTGTTCAACCGCTTCTACCAGCCGGACATCGACATCAAGACCATGCAGGTGGTGCCGCGGCTCGAACTGTCGACCAGCGCGGAGCTTCCGCTGCGATTGCGTTGGATTGCCATCCTCTGCGGGA
>Ga0182009_10000072_pt1 | contig 15819 bp, 10 predicted proteins | sample Sormic07211187_1_FD_161052 | JGI IMG/M metagenome (GOLD analysis project Ga0182009, IMG submission 161052) | Bulk soil microbial communities from the field in Mead, Nebraska, USA - 072115-187_1 MetaG | ecosystem: Environmental > Terrestrial > Soil > Agricultural land > Bulk soil | place: USA... | reverse complement strand
TCCGCCTCGCGCCAGGGGTTGGACGTGATCGAATTCCAGGAAGCGGCGTGCGGAGCAGCGGTGGCCCGACGGCGTGACGAAGGTGCACTGGCCGCGATCGCGCTCCCAGACGGCGCGGCGTACACGCGCCGGTATGTAGCGAATCCTTCCAGGACGAGTTCTCCGATTCGAGGCAGCGTGGCTCCTTGGAACCGATGCACCCTCCCGTGGCCGGGAGGACCGATGACGTCCCGCCTGGGATCCGATCTTTCGCGTCTCGAGCCGCGAAATCAGCGCATCGAGCGCCCGGTCGAGCACCTGCACCACGTCTCCGGACGGGATCGCATGGCTCAAGAGGGCCTGGGCGTGCCGGAGCTTGTCGTGCGTCGACTTCGGGATGGTGAGATGCACCGAATAGCGCTCTTCGACCGGCAAGGCAGCCGGCTCGACTCGCCCCGGGGCGAGTTGGCCTTCGTGGAAGGCGGTGTTCGCCCCCAGGGGAGGTTGAATGGGCGCGGTGCTTGAGCCGATGGGCGATGCCGAAGCGCCGAGCCCCACCGGGTGCCCCGGACCGACATCGAACCCCGCCGTCTGCCCCGGACCATCGAGCCTCGCTGGCTGCCCCAGACCATCGAGCCCCGTCTGCCCCGCAGAACGATCGAGCCCCATCGAGAGCACATTCGTAGCGGCGCTCAGGGTTCCGGCGAGCAGGTCGCCGAGGACGCCCGCAACTCGCCCCGGGGCGAGTCCGGCGATCGGCCGAATCACGGCAGAAGGCGCCCCGCTGGGGATTGGGGCCGCGAACCGCTGCGCAAGCCAGCTTTCGACCTCGGCCTTGCTCCGATGGGTCGCTGCCTCGATCAGCCTCCCCGCGTTCTCCCGAGTGAGATGCGGCGCCAGCAGCGACGCCGCGGCGAGATGAAGCCGGCCATCCGCCAGCGCCGCGAACAGCTCCGGGAACTGGCGCGCGGCGCGCGCGACCCGAATCCGCTTGTAGGCCGCGTCTTCCGAGAAGCGCAGCTCCTCCACACAATACGCGAACATCGAGGGATGGCCGGCCGGCGCGTACAGGCGCCGCGCATCCACCTCGCCGAGATGCGCGATGATGCGGGCCGTGATCGCGCGATCCTGGCGCACCAGGTGCGCCAGATCGCGAAGGAGGGCGCTGTCGCTGAGATGGTTCAACGCATACTCGTGCATGGGAACTCCTGTCTCGGGGAGGTCGCACGAACGGATCGGGTGGGGTCACGATCCAGGGGGCCATGATTGAACCACGAGGAGGGCACCTGCGGGAAGCAGGGCGACTCGGGTGCCATTGACACGTGGGAGCCGGGGTGATTTGCTTCCCGGCGGCTCCCGATGCCCGGGCATCGGCCTGGGCGTCGGGATGCGCCCGGGCGCCCGCCCGGACGTTCTCCCGAACCCTCGAACTCCGACCGGAACCCATGACCTACGAAAATCTGACCGTCGAAGTGCAGAACAAGATCGCGCGCGTCACGATCAACCGTCCCAAGGTGCTGAACGCGCTGAACGAGCGCACGGTCCGGGAGATCCATCACGCGTTCAGCTCGCTGTGCGACGACCGCACCGTCGGCGTCGTGATCCTGACCGGTTCCGGCGAGAAGGCGTTCGTCGCCGGCGCCGACATCAACGAGCTCGCGCAGATGACGCCGCTCGGCGGCGAGGCCTCCTCGCGCCTGGGGCAGGAGGCCTTCGACGAGATCGAATCGCTCGGCAAGCCGGTCATCGCCGCCGTCAACGGCTTCGCCCTGGGGGGCGGTCTGGAGCTGGCGCTCGCCTGTCACTTCCGCTTCGCATCGGAGAACGCGAAGATGGGTCTTCCCGAGGTCGGCCTGGGCATCATTCCCGGCTACGGCGGCACGCAGCGGCTCCCGCGGATCGTGGGGCTGGGGCGCGCGCTCGAGCTGATCACCACCGGCCGCATGATCGACGCCGCCGAGGCGTACCGGATCGGCCTGGTGAACGCGGTCTTCCCGCAGGCGGAGCTGATGCCGCACTGCGAGAAGGTGGCGAACGAGATCCTGACCAAGGGGCCGCTCGCGGTGCGCTGCGCCATGGATGCGGCGATCGGGGGGCTCGACTCCACGCTGGAGCAGGGGCTGGCCCAGGAGTCCACCTACTTCGGCCTCCTCTCCGCGACGACCGACATGCGCGAAGGGCTGACCGCCTTCCTCGAGAAGCGGAAGGCCGAGTTCGGCGGCGCGTGACCGCGCGCTCTTTGGTGGACCGGTCCCGCGTGCGCGCTTTCTCGTGGAGCGATCCGGCGTGACCGCGCGCTTCTCCTGGACCCCTCGCTCATGAGTCCCGCAGCCGGCGAGCGCGTCGCCATCGTGGCGTCGGTCCGGACGCCGATCGGGAAATTCCTCGGGAGCTTCGCCGAGGTCACCGCGGCCCAGCTCGGCATCGCCGCGACGAAGGGCCTCCTGGAGCGGTCGGGCGTGGCGACCTCCGTGGCGCCCTCCGACGTGGACGCGCTGATCTACGGCTGCGCGCGGCAGGCCGGGGGCGGACCCAACGTGGCGCGCCAGGTGCTCGTCGGCGCGGGGATTCCCGTCGAGCGCCCAGCCTTCACCGTGAACCAGGCGTGCGGCTCGGGGCTCCAGGCGATCCTGCTCGCGGCCGATCAGATCCGCCTGGGCAAGGCGCGCATCGTGGTGGCGGGAGGGACGGAGAACATGACGCGCGTTCCCTACCTTCTCGACCGCGCGCGCCTTGGCTACCGGATGGGGAATGCCCAGGTGGTGGACGGCATGTACCGGGACGGCTTCCTGGACCCGATCTGCGGCATGGTGATGGGGGAGACGGCCGAGAAGCTCGCCGACCTCTACTCGATTCCGCGGGCCGAGCAGGACGCCTACGCCGCGGAGAGCCAGCGGCGCGCCGGCGTGGCGATCGAGGAGAAGCGCTTCGAGCGCGAGATCGTGCCGGTCGCGGTGAAGGGGCGAAAGGGCGACACGGTGATCGCCGCCGACGAACATCCGCGCCCCGGGACGACGGCCGCCGACCTGGCCAAGCTCCCTCCGGTTTTCCGCGAGGGGGGCACGGTCTCGGCGGGGAACGCCTCGGGGATCACCGACGGCTCGGCCTCGGTCCTGGTCGCCAGCGAGTCGGTGGTGCGGGAGCGGGGGCTCAAGCCGCAGGCATGGCTCGGGGCGAGCGCCACGGTGGGTGTGGATCCCTCGATCATGGGGATCGGCCCGGTGCCGGCGGTGCGCCAGGTCCTGTCCACGACGGGACGGACCCTGGACCTGTACGACCTGATCGAGCTGAACGAGGCGTTCGCCGCCCAGGTGCTCGCGTGCGACCGGGATCTCCATTTCGATCGCGCGCGGCTCAACGTGAACGGCGGGGCGATCGCGCTGGGGCATCCGATCGGCTGCACGGGGGCGCGGATCGTGACGACGCTGCTCCACGAGATGGAACGACGGAACGCGCGGCTCGGGCTGGCGACGCTCTGCGTGAGCGGCGGCCTGGGACTGGCGCTCGAATTGGACCGGAACGGAATCTGAGGAGGAGGGAAGGGATGGCGTTCAAGACGATCGGCGTCGTGGGGTGCGGGCTCATGGGCTCGGGGATCGCCCAGGTGAGCGCGGGCGCCGGGCTGACGACGTGGGTGTGCGAGGTGGACCAGGGCGTGCTGGACAAGGGCCTGGGACGGATCCGCAAATTCCTGGAGGACGGCGTGACCAAGGGAAAGGTCACGGCCGAGGACCGGGACAAGATCCTGGGCAACATCAAGGGGACGACCAAGCTGGACCAGCTCGCTCCCTGCGAGCTGGTGGTCGAGGCCGCGGTCGAGAACCTCGAGGTCAAGCGCCAGGTGTTCGCGGCCCTCGACGCCGCCGTCGCTCCGGACGCCGTGCTCTCGAGCAACACCTCGTCGCTCTCGATCACCGAGATCGCCGCGCGCACGCGCCGCCCCGACCGGGTGCTGGGGCTCCACTTCTTCAATCCGGTCCCGCTCATGAAGCTGGTCGAGATCATCCGCGCCCTCACCACCTCGGACGCCGCCTACGGCCGTGCGCAGGAATATGTGGCCCAGATCGGCAAGACGCCGGTCCTCTGCCAGGACACTCCGGGTTTCGTGGTGAACCGCCTTCTGGTGCCCTACCTGCTGGACGCCGTGCGCGTCTACGAATCGGGGATCGCATCCAAAGAGGACATCGACAACGGGATGAAGCTGGGGTGCGGGTATCCGATGGGGCCGCTGACCCTTCTCGACTTCGTGGGGTTGGATACGACCTATTACATCGCTAACATCATGTTCGAAGAGTTCCGCGAGCCCCGGTTCGCCGCGCCGCCGCTGCTCAAGCGGATGGTGCTGGCCGGGCACCTCGGCCGCAAATCGGGCCGCGGGTTTTACGACTACTCCAAGTAAGGGAAGGCGGCGGCATGGCTAGGGAAGAGATCGTCATCGTGAACGGGGCGCGGACCCCCATGGCCGAGTGGGTCGGCGGGCGCGCCGGCAGCGGGAAGCCGGGTGGCGCGCTCAAGGACGTTTCCGCCATCGACCTCGGCGCCGTCGCGGCGAAAGCCGCGCTCGAGCGCTCCAAGGTTCCGGCCGACGCGATCGACCACGTCGTGATCGGAAACGCGCTGCAGACCAGCGGCGACGCCCTCTACGGGGCGCGCCACGTGGCGCTCAAGGCCGGCATTCCGGTGCCGGTCCCCGCGCTCACCGTCAACCGGCTCTGCGGCTCGGGGATCCAGTCGGTCGTGACGGGCGCGCAGATGCTGCAGCTGGGCGAGGCCTCGTTCGTGCTCGCCGGCGGGATGGAGAACCTGAGCCAGGCGCCCTTCGCGGTTCGCGGCGCCCGGAGCGGGCTGCGCCTGGGCCAGGGCGCGCTCGAAGACACGCTGATGGTCGCGCTCAAGGACTCCTACTGCGGGCTCTTCATGGCCCAGACCTCCGACAACCTCGCGAAGCGCTTCGGCATCACGCGCGAGCAGCAGGACGAGTTCGCCTTCCGCTCGATCACCGAGGGCAAGCGCGCCATCACCTCCTGCCTCCTCTCCGAGGAGATCGTCCCGGTGACGCCGCCGGGCCGCGACGCGAAGCCGGTGGAGAAGGACGATCACTGCTTCGAGGCGGCGACGCTCGAGGGGCTGTCGAAGCTCCCGCCCGCCTTCGGCAAGGACTCGTTCGTCACGGCGGGCAACGCGAGCGGCATCGTGGACGGCGCCGCGGCGGTGGTGGTGACCACCGCGCGCTCGGCGGAGAAACGGAATCTCGCCCCGATCGGCCGCGTGGTGTCGTGGGCCAGCGTCGGCGTGGATCCCGACACGATGGGGATCGGTCCCGTGCCGGCCGTGCGCGCCGCGCTCAAGGTGGCCGGGCTCGACCAGGACGACGTGGATCTCTTCGAGATCAACGAGGCGTTCGCAGGCCAGTACCTGGCGGTCGAGAAGGAGCTGGGCAATCCGCGGGAGAAGACCAACGTGAACGGCGGCGCCATCGCCCTCGGACATCCGCTCGCGGCCAGCGGCACCCGGCTCATCCTGACGCTCCTGTACGAGCTGCGCCGGCGGAAGAAGCGCTGGGGCGTGGCGAGCGCCTGCATCGGCGGCGGCCAGGGGATCGCGATCGTGGTCGAGGCGCTTCCGTGAAGCCGAAGCCCGCGGCTTCGGCAACTCCTGTGCTTTCGAGCCATCGCCCCGCATCACCCGTCGAGGCAGCGCATCCCGACGAGCGGGATCTGATCTATGACTGGAACGTGGGAGAGGAGTCCCCGCCGCGTCCTCCGCGCCGCGTGCAGGTCGTGGACGAGACCCTCCGCGACGGCCTCCAGTCCCCCTCGGTGGCCGATCCCCCGATCGAGGACAAGCTCAAGGCGCTCCATTACCAGGCCGCGATGGGCGTCCACGGAAACGACATCGGGCTCCCGGGCGCGGGACCGCGGGCCCACGAGGCCGCCCTCGCGCTCGCGCGCGAGATCGTGAGCGCGAAGCTCGCCATCGAGCCCTACTGCGCCGCGCGCACCCACAAGAACGACATCGACCCGATCATCGACATCACGCAGAAGACGGGACTGCGCATCGAGGCGGCCACCTTCATCGGATCGAGCCCCATCCGCCAGTACGCCGAGGATTGGGACCTGGACCGGCTGCTCCGCACGACCGAGGAAGCCGTGACCTACTCGGTGAAGAACGGGGTCCCGGTCATGTACGTGACCGAGGACACCACGCGCGCCCGTCCGGAGATCCTCCGGAAGCTCTATACGACCGCGGTCCAGTGCGGCGCGCGGCGCGTCTGCGTCTCCGACACGGTGGGACACGCCACGCCCGAGGGCGCCGCGCGGGTGATCCGCTTCATCCGCGAGGTGGTGGATGCGACGGGCGAGACGGTCGGCGTGGACTGGCACGGCCACCGCGACCGCGACCTGGGCGTGGCGAACGCGCTGGCCGCACTCCTCGCCGGGGCCGACCGGGTGCACGGCACGATCCTCGGCGTGGGGGAGCGTGTCGGGAACGCGCCGCTCGATCTGATCCTGGTCAACCTGAAGCTGCTCGGGTGGCTGCAGTGCGATCTCACGGTGCTGCCGGAGTACGCCGCGCTGGTGTCGCGCTCCTGCCGCGTCCCGATCCCGTACAACTATCCGGCCCTGGGGCGCGATGCGTTCCGCACGGGGACGGGCGTGCACGCCGCCGCCGTCATCAAGGCCCAGAAGAAGGGGGACGCGTGGCTCGCCGACCGCGTCTACTCCAGCGTTCCCGCGGGCATGCTCGGCCTGAAGCAGGAGATCAACGTGGGCCCGATGTGCGGCGAATCGAACGTCGTCTACTGGCTGACGGAGCACGGGCACGCGCCCGAGCGGCCGCTGGTCGAGCACGTCTTCCGGCTCGCGAAGCAGCGCGACGCCGTGTTCGAGGACGCCGAGCTCGAGCGGATCGTGGCCGCCTTCAAGCAGTCCGGACTCGGAGCGACCGCCCATGGCTGAGCGCCAGCATCGCATCGCCGTGCTTCCCGGAGACGGCATCGGACCCGAAGTCACCCGCGAAGCGGTCGAGACGCTGAAGCTGGCGGGGGAGATGGGCGGATTCTCCTTCACGTGGACGCCCTATCCCTTCGGCGCCGAGCACTACCTGCGCACGAAGGAGGCCTTCCCGCCGAGCGCTCTGGAGGAGATGCGCGGGCAGGATGCCATTCTATTGGGCGCGATCGGCGACCCCCGCCTTCCGACCGGGATGCTCGAGCGCGCGATCATCTCCGGGATCCGCTTCGGGCTGGACCTCTACGTCAACCTGAGACCGATCCGTCTCTTCCACCCCGATCTCTGTCCGCTCAAGGGGAAGGGTCCCGAGCAGGTGGACCTGATCGTCGTGCGCGAGAACACCGAGGACGCCTACGCCGGCATCGGCGGCTTCCTCAAGAAGGGGACACGCGACGAGGTCGCGGTGCAGGAGATGATGTTCACGAGGAAGGGCGTGGAGCGCGTGATCCGCTACGCGTTCGATCTGTGCGCGCGGCGGAAGAAGACGAACACGCTCACGATGATCGACAAGGCGAACGCGATCGGAGCGATGGATCTCTGGACGCGCACGTTCGAGGAGGTCGGGGGCGACTATCCCGCGATCCGGCGCGAGCACGCCTACATCGACGCGGCCTGCATGTGGCTGGTGAAGAATCCGGAGAGCTTCGACACCGTGGTCACGTCGAACCTGTTCGGCGACATCTTCACCGACCTCGGCGCGGCGATCCAGGGCGGGATGGGCATGGCCGCCTCGGGAAACATCCACCCCGGGAAGACCTCCATGTTCGAGCCGATCCACGGCTCGGCTCCCAAGCACGCCGGGCGGAACGTCGCGTCGCCGATCGGCGCCATTCTCGCGGGGCAGATGCTGCTCGAGCACGTCGGCGAGATCGAAGCCGCCGCCCTTCTTTACGATTCGGTCCGCGCCCTCTTCGCCGACGGGCGGCTGCGCTCTACGGGAACCGACAGCGGAATCGGCACATCGGAGCAGGGCGCCGCGGTTCGTGAGGAGATGCGCCGCCGCGTGGGAGCCCGCGCCACGGCGTAAGCGCTCGCCCCGTGCCCTGCACGCTTGCGCGCGCACGTCCCCATTCGGCCGCGTGAACGGCCCGGGACTTGCGTGCTATCAATTCTTCCCGAAAAACCGCCGCGTGATGTAAAGCGGTCCTAAATCGTGTCCTCGGGCACCTTTTTCTGGACCCGCCAATTCCGTTTGTTACACTTTTGCGAGTCCGGGCTCCAGCCCGGGCAGCCGGGTCCTCGGCACTGTACGAACGTCGGCTACCCCCTTCCGGCCCCACTCGGGTCCAGAGACGTTCCCCCCGCGGATCCGCTCGGCGGATTGCGGCCGCCATGTCCGGCGTCGCGCCGCCTCCACGATTTCGTTGTCGTGAGTCGTCCTGGCATCCCGGGTTGGAGTGACACGAGGGACACTCAATTTTCCCAAGGAGGCTTTCATGAAGTTGGCGAAGTGGCTCTACGGACTCGCCGCTTTGGCGGTGCTCGCCTGTTTCGGGGCGACGCCTGCGCTGGCGCAGTACATGTACATGGACACGAATGGGGACGGGGTGTGGTCGACGGCGGACGTTTTGAATCCGAACGGGACGCCGACGTCGGTGGATGTCTACTTGAACACGACGCACAACCGTGACGGTTCGGTGGCGACGTGCGATTCGCAGGACGGGAATCTCGCGATCTGGAATTCGTTCGCGACGCATATCAGCGTTCCCGGCGGAACGGTGACCTTCTCGAATTACACGAACCAGCAGGCGGCCTTCACGATCAACTGCTCCAATGGCGGTCTTGCCTTCACGAGCACGGCGACGGATGCGGCGCAGTGCCAGGCGACGGGTACGCCTGTGGACAACGGTGGGACGACGCAGAAGCTGTACACGATGACGGTGACGGGCGTCAGCGGGACGCCGTCGCTGCAGTTCGTGCCGACGAACACGCTGGACAACAATCCGACGTCGTTCGGTACGAATTGCGGCGGGAACGATTTCGACAACACCTACAAGCTGGGGACGGACTGGTTCGACGTGAACGGCGCGGGGCCGGCGGCAGGCGGGAACGCGCTGCCGATCCTGAGCGTGGCCACCACGGCGAGCGGTACGGAGGGGCAGCCGTTCACGATCACGGCGACGGCGACCGACACGGACGGAGCGGATGTGCTGACGATCACGGCGACGGGGTATCCCTCGTCCCTGACGCTCACGACGACTCCGGCAACGCACACGGCCACGGCGACGTTGAGCGGGACGCTGGGTCTGGACGACCAGGGGGATCACACGATCACGTGGAGCGTGAGCGACGGAACGAATCCGCCCGTGACGGCCACGACAGTGCTGACGGTGACGAATCTCGACCAGGCGCCGGTGGTGACGGCCCCGGCGAACGTCTCCGGGGCGGTGGGAACTCCGATCACGGTGACGGTGACGGCGAACGACCCGGACGGGGACATCATCGCGAACCTGACGGCGGCGCCGCTTCCGGTGGGTGCCGAGTTCACGACCAACACGGGGAACACGGCGGGAACGCTGACGTGGACGCCGGTGGCGGGGCAGGAAGGGTCGACGAACGTGATCTTCACGGCGTCGAACTCGCTGTTCGGCTCGGCGACGACGGTCTTCACGATCGCGGGATCGGGTGCGGACGTTCCGCCGACGGTGACGGCACCGACGTCGGTGATCGGAAGTGAAGGGACGCTGGTGACGTTCACGGTGACGGCGGCGGACCCGGACGGGGACGCGATCACGAGCCTGACGGGGTCCCCGCTGCCGACGGGGGCGACGTTCACGGCGAACGCGACGAACACGGAGGGGACGTTCAACTGGACGCCGACGTTCGATCAGGCGGGGACGTACACGGTGACGTGGACGGCGTCGAACGCGCTGACGGGTACGGCGTCGACGGCGATCACCATCGAGAACACGGATCAGCCTCCGGTGCTGGCTCCGATCGGGAACGTGACGGTGGCGGAGGGGAGCTCGGCGACGGTGAACGTGGTGGCGACGGATGTCGACGGCGACTTGATCACGCTGGACACGACGCTGCCTACGTTCGCGGTGCTGAACGCACCGACGTCGGGGACGGGGACCGTGTCGACGACGATCACCCTGAGCCCGACGACGGGATCGGCGGGGAGCTACACGGGCACGGTGCGGGCGACGTCGGGATCGTTCACCGACTCGACGTCGTTCACGATCACGGTGACGGCGGGAGGCTCGGACCAGGCCCCGATCGTGACGGCTCCGGCGACGATGAGCGGAACGGAAGGGACGCTGGTGACGTTTACCGTGTCGGCGGCCGACCCGGACGGGCAGGCGATCACGTCGTTGACGGCGTCGCCGCTGCCGACGGGTGCGACGTTCACGGCGAACGCGGCGAACACGTCGGGGACGTTCAGCTGGACGCCGGCGACGGGCCAGGCGGGGACGTATGACGTGACGTTCACGGCGTCGAACGCGCTGACGGGAAGTGCCACGACGCACCTGACGATCACGGCGCCGACGGTGGACCAGGCTCCGGTGGTGACGGCGCCCGCGAACGAGAGCGGGACGGAAGGGACGCTGCTGACGTTCACGGTGACGGCGTCGGATCCGGACGGGCAGCTGATCACGTCGTTGACGGCGTCGCCGCTTCCGGCGGGGGCGACGTTCACGGCGAACGCGCTGAACACGTCGGGGACGTTCAACTGGACGCCGAGCACGGGCCAGGCGGGCACGTACGACGTGACGTTCACGGCGACGAACGCGCTTTCGGGCACCGCGACGACCCACGTCACGATCACGGCGCCGGGCGTGGACCAGGCACCGGTGGTGACGGCCCCGGCGAACGAGAGCGGCACCGAAGGGACGCTGCTGACGTTCACGGTGACGGCGAACGATCCGGACGGCGACGCGATCACGTCGCTGACGGCGGCGCCCCTGCCTTCGGGCGCGACGTTCACGGCCAATGCCTCGAACACCTCGGGGACCTTCTCCTGGACGCCGGCGAGCGGGCAGGCTGGAACCTATGATGTGACCTTCACGGCGTCGAACGCCCTTTCGGGGAGCGCCACGACGCACCTCACCATCAGCGCACAGGCCGCCGACCAGGCTCCGGTCGTCACGGCACCGGCGAACGAGAGTGGGACGGAAGGGACGCTGCTGACGTTCACAGTGACGGCTTCGGATCCCGACGGCGACGCGATCACGTCACTGACGGCTTCCCCGCTGCCTTCGGGCGCGACGTTCACGGCCAACGCTTCGAATACGTCCGGGACGTTCAACTGGACGCCGTCGAGCGGACAGGCCGGCACGTACGACGTGACCTTCACGGCGTCGAACGCCCTCTCGGGTAGCGCCACGACGCACATCACGATCAGCGCGCAGGGCGCGAATCAGGCTCCGGTCGTGACGGCTCCGGCGACCCAGACGGTCAACGACGGACAGCTCCTCACCTTCACCGTGACGGCGACCGATGCCGACGGGGACCACGTGACGCTGACCGCGTCCAACGTTCCCTCGGGAGCGACCTTCACGGACAACGGGAACAACACGGGGACCTTCTCCTGGACCCCGAACTCGACGCAGTCGGGAACGTACACGGTGACCTTCACCGGCGATGACGGACACGGCGGCACCGGGACGGCGACGACGGTGATCACGGTCAACGACGTGACCGGCGGGACGTTCACCGCGACCCTGAAGCTGGTGGGCAACTTCAATCCGCACCGTCGCTTCCTCTGCTTCCATGTCACGGCGACGGGCAACTCGTTCGATCTGGGAACCACGGATCTCTCGAGCCTCGTTCTGAACTACAACGGTGCGACGCTGCCGGCGCTGGGCCCGCAGACGCACCTCGAGTCGAGCTGCGATGAGGAGGTTTGCGAGGATTGTGGGACGTCCGGGGAATCCGACACCACGAACTGCACGACGCAGCTGCACGTCTGCTTCCTGGCGTCGGACGTCGCTACGCTTCTGGGCGGAAACATTCCGGACAACCTCTCCGCGATCACCATCACCGGCAATCTCACGGGCGGCGGAACGTTCACGGCCACGATGGGGACCTTCCGCGTCGCCGGAAAGGGCGCCGACAAGGTCAACGGGCGGTTCAAGTCCAAGGCGAAGCCGAATCCGCTCAACCCCAAGACCGACCTGACCTTCTCGCTTCCGACGGCGAGCCATGTGCGCGTCAGCGTCTTCGACGCTCGCGGCCGCCTGGTGAAGACCCTGCTGGACGGCAATCGTCCCGCCGGCGAGAACGTCGTGCCGTGGGACGGCACGGACGACCGTGGCGGACACGTCTCTTCGGGCGTGTTCTTCTTCCGGCTGGAAGCGCTCGGCTCGAAGGAGATGGTCCGGGTGACCGTTCTCAAGTAGGGCAGCACGTAGCAGGGAGTACGAACGGGCGGGGCGCTTCGGCGCTCCGCCCGTCTTCGTGTCCGGGGAGGCGCGGGGCGGTGCGCGCTTCTACGCTCGGGGCGTCTCCGCGCGCTCCGCTTCGGCGACCCGGAGCAGCTCGGCCAGCGCCGCGATCACCGGGGTCTCCATGCCCTCCTCGCGCGCGGCGCGAAGGATGGGCCCCAGGATCGCGTCGGCCTCCGTCGGCCGCCCGCGCGCCAAGTCCTCGGCCATCGAGGATCGGTTGCCGCGGGTTTCCCCCAGGAGGCGCTCCAGGCGCGGGGCGGGATCGTAGCCCTCGGGGAGGTAGCCCCGCCGCGCGCCGACGGCGGCGGCCTCGCGCGCGGCGGCGCGGGCCAGCCGTCCGAGCGCCGGACTCTGGAGCAGCGCCCCGTTTTCCCGGTCGAGCAGCGCGGTCAGGGGGTTCACGGCCGCGTTGAGCGCGAGCTTTCGCCAGAGGATCTGCCGCGCGTCCTCGCGCGGCTCGGCGCGGAGCCCCGAGCTTTCCAGGACGCTGGCCGCGTATTCGGCCCACCGCGCCTCCGTGCCGCCCCAGGGCGCGAGCAGCGTCTGGCCTTCGAGCGACGCCTGGAGGAAGCCCGCCTCGTCGAAATAGGCGCCCAGCGACGTCGCTCCGGCGATCAGCGGCGCGCCCGGAAGCGCCCGCTCGAGGACGGCCATGTGATCCCAGCCGTTCTGGAGCGAGCAAACGCCCGGGAAGCGCGGCGCGAGGGTCGACAAGCCGCCGGCGGCCGCTTCGGTGTCACGAGCCTTCACGCAGAGAAAGAGGAGGGAAGCGGGACGCAGCGCTCCGGGGTCCCGCTCGACCGTGAGGCCGTGCGGCGCGTCGGCGGCCAGCGCCGAGCGGCGTGCCTCAGAGCGTGCCAGGGCGATGACCGCGTGTCCGGCGCGCGCGAGCTTCAAGGCGAGCAGCGATCCCAGGGCTCCCGCGCCGACGACGCCGACCGATTCCGCCATGCGCCGATCCCCCTTGGTCCGATCCCTGCGCCGGAGTTAGACTGCCCGGCCCGAGCGGTTCCGATGCGCGATTCTACCCCGAATTCGAGCCGAGCCATTCCCCTTCGAGCGGTCATCTTCGATTACGGCAACACCCTGGTGAGCGTCGATCCGGCCCTTCACTCCCAGCGGACCGACTACGCCGACGTCGTCGCCGTCCCCGGCGCGGAGCGTATGACCCGGCATCTCGAGTCGCGGGGTCTCCTCGCGCGGGAGCGGGGGCTGCGCTTCCTGGACCGCTTTCTCGCGATCCGCGAGGCCAACCGGACGGCCGCGGACGAGTCGGGAGAGGAGATTCCGGCCTCGGTGTCGCTCGTGGAGACGTTCCGCGACATCGGCCTGCCCGAGCCGGAAGGCTCTGAGGTCCTGCTCGCGATCGCGCATTTCTTCAGTGCGGAGGAGGAGCTGCTCCAGGAGATCCCCGGCGCCGCGGCGACGCTGCGCGCCCTGGAGGAGCGGGGAATCGCGCTCGCGCTCCTGTCGAATGCGACCGATGGCGATTACATCCGGAGGGCGGTGGCACGGTTCGACTGGGGCCGCGTCTTCCGGCCGCTGATCGTGTCGTCCGACATCGGGGTGCGGAAGCCGCGTCCCGAGGCCTTTCGCGCCGTGCTGCGCGCTTTGCCGTTCGCGCCGGGGGAGATCGCCATGGTCGGCGATTCGCTGCGCCACGACGTCGGAGGCGCCCAGGCGCTGGGCCTGGGCGCCTACCACTTCACCGCGATCCCGAACCCCTGGGATCCCGTCTATCGCGGCCGCATCGTTCCCGACGCCTCGGCCGCGACGCACCCCGATCTGCTGCGGCTCCTGCTCGAGGCGGCCGGCGGCTGAGGCGCGCCGTCCCGGCCGGGCCGCTTCGCGGCTTGTCAGCGCTTCCGGGGAATGAAGCCCTGCCGCTCCAGCTCGGGAACCACGTTGTGCGCGATGTCGTGCGTCACCTCGGTGGGCGCGGAGGGATTCACCGTCTCTCCCACGGCCGACCAGACGAGGGTTCCACCCTGGCGCATGCTCCAGAGCTCCACGTCATGCCGCACGGTGATGTTCTCCTCGACGTAGCCCGGGTGCATCACGTCCACCCAGTAGGTCCGATACCGACCCGACCAGGGGCTCACGCGATATTCGGGCTGCGTGGTGACGTAGCCCGGCACGTAGCTCGTGGTCCGCTCCGGCTGCAGCCGTCGCGCGACGAGCACGCCGTCGTAGTTGCCCTGGCTCACGGCGTCGCTGATCTGCATCGTGTCGGGCGGCGCGTCCGGGAAGTGGGCGTAGGAGGGCACGGCCTCGACGCCCCGCTTGGCCAGCTGCTTCCCGAAAGCGTCCTCGAGAATTCGCCGGTTCGTGGGGTTCCGGATGATGCCGACGACCAGGATGTGCTGCATCGGCGCCTCGTGATACGCGGGGTCCCGCCACATGTTGACGAGGCCGGAATTGGAGGCGCAGCCGCCAAGGAACGCGGCGCCGGTTACGGCGAGCGCCACGGCCAAGAGCGCCGCGCGGAGCAGTCGTTGGAAACGCATGGTCATTCCTCTCCCAGGTAGGGTGCTGGTTCGATCGGGCCCGCCGGAGAGGGTGGCGGGCGCCGGATCGGAGTTCACGGTTCGGTTGCCGGCGGCCGGCGGGAACGCCGCCGGTGCATCCATTCCAGTATAGGGGCTCTTCCCGGGGTGTGATAGCGTCGTGCTTCCCCCGCCGGCTCCGCCGGCCTTCCGTTCTGCGCCGTCCCGAGCGGCGCGTCCCCGGCCTGTTCCTTGGCTCCTGCTCCCCTGAAAGGGCTACCCCCATGCTCGCGCGCGTCACGTCCTGCGCGACCATCGGCATCGAGGGACTCCTGGTCGAGGTGGAAGCGGACCTCGGCGTCGGCCTTCCCACCTTCACGATCGTCGGGCTTCCGGATGCCGCCGTGCGCGAGAGCCGGGAGCGCGTCCTCTCGGCGGTGCGGAACTGCGGCTACGAATTTCCGGCGCGGAAGATCACGGTCAACCTGGCGCCCGCGCACGTGCGCAAGGAGGGAGCGCGGTTCGATCTTCCGATCGCGGTGGCGCTGCTCCGCGCGTCGGGGCAGATCCCGGGAGGGGCGCCCGTCGATGAAGGGCTCTTCGTGGGCGAGCTCGCGCTCGACGGCGGCGTGCGCGGGGTGCGGCGCGTTCTCGCGGTGCTCGCGGCGGCGCGGCGCGAGGGGCGGTCGCCGGTCTGGATTCCGGCGGAGAACGCGGCCGAGGCGCGCGCCTATCCGGTCGTGGCCACGACGGCGATCGAGTCCCTCGGCGATCTGCGCGGCGATCTGGCCGCGCCGCGCGCGGCGGTTCGCACCGGGGGCGAGCCCGAGCTTGACGCCGCTTCGGTCCCGGCGCCGCCCGACCTCGCCGAGGTGCGCGGGCAGCTCCATGCGCGACGCGCGCTGGAGGTGGCGGCGGCCGGCGGGCACAACCTTCTCTTCGTCGGCCCGC
>Ga0182009_10000069_pt1 | contig 15909 bp, 17 predicted proteins | sample Sormic07211187_1_FD_161052 | JGI IMG/M metagenome (GOLD analysis project Ga0182009, IMG submission 161052) | Bulk soil microbial communities from the field in Mead, Nebraska, USA - 072115-187_1 MetaG | ecosystem: Environmental > Terrestrial > Soil > Agricultural land > Bulk soil | place: USA... | reverse complement strand
TTCCGTGTTCTTCGTAACGGTAGGCAATCACCTGTCAATTTTACAATAAATAAGATTCGAACAAAAAATGATCTTGCGGAAATGGTGGGAAGAAAATTTGAATGCGATTCCACCGCTATGCTCAATTTTTTGAACAGTGACGATTCACTCAAAAAATTTGATACATCTCCTGAATTAGTTATTACAAATATTTTACCCGACACCTACAAATATTTTTGGAGCACCTACCCTTCTGGGATCTATCAAAAGTTTTACGACGCCTCAAAAAAATTTTGGAACGAAGAGAGAAAACAAAAAGCGCAGGCATTGGGTTTATCGCCTGCACAGGTGTATATTCTTGCATCGATTATAGAAGAAGAAACCACTAACGATAAAGAAAAGGATACCATTGCAAGTGTGTACTTAAATCGTTTAAACAGCAGCACAAAACTTTTGCAGGCCGATCCAACTTTAAAATTTGCCGTAAAGGATTTTGCTTTGAAAAGAATTGCCGGTGACATCCTGAATGTAGAGTCTCCGTACAACACTTACCGGACACCCGGGCTACCCCCTGGTCCTATTTGTACGCCATCAAGAAAAACAATTGATGCTGTTTTGAATCCGGCAAAAACCAACTATATGTTCTTTGTTGCCAACACGAAGTTGAATGGGCACTTATTTAGCGTAACTTTTGACGAGCACATAAAAAAGGCAGCACAGTATCGCGAAGAGGATAAGCTTCGACGTGAAAGAGACAGTTTAGACAAAAAATAATGGCTATCCGTTCTACCATAGGCAAACATCTTTCATCATTGGCACGCAGGCAGTTCCAGGATGGCCACAAAAAACTGGTGCTCACCAATCTTGGTGGATACTCATTCACTGATTTATTTAAAGCCTTTATCCGGCAGTTAAAAAAAACCAGCCTGACAGAAAGGGCTGCCGGCATTTCATTCAATATTGTAATGGCCATACCTCCTACCCTTGTTTTTCTTTTTACATTGATACCCTACCTGCCTATCTCGAAGCAATTCATAAACCAGATGTTTGCCCTCATCAGGGATGTCATACCTGGCGAAAAAAACCATGCTGCGATCATTAGTTTTTTAAGAGACTTTTTGAACAAGCCACAGAACGGCCTGTTGTCATTTGGTTTGTTATTGGCGATTCTTTTTTCAAGCAACGCCATGATGGGTGTGTTGCGTTCTTTCGACAAAAATTATCCTGGTTTTAATAAACGAAAAATGTTGAATAAACGCAAAGTGGCGTTACAGCTAACATTGATCTGTTTTCTGCTTATATTTTTATGTATACTTCTATTGGTGGCACAAAGTGTTGTACTCAAGTGGCTGGGCATTAGGGGTGCAGGATTGCGTTCTATACTTGAAAATTTTCGCTGGGTTTTTATTATCCTTTTAACCTTCTACATTGTTTCTCATATTTATCGACACGGTCCTTCAGTGGCAAAGAAGTGGCCGCTAATTACCCCGGGATCTTTATTTGCCACAACGCTCATGATTTTGGCTACCGCTTTAGTTAGCTATTATGTGAATCACTTCAGTAACTACAATAAATTATATGGTTCAATTGGAGCCATATTTATTTTAATGTCTCTTATTTACGCCAACTCACTGGCCCTTTTGATGGGCTTTGAACTAAATGTTACCCTTACACAGCTACAGCAAAGAAAAACAGGCATTTCCTCAAACGGTGGCGCAAAAAAATAAGCGGTAGTCTTTTTCAAAAAATTTTGTCGAAATTTGGTGCACACAAATTTTTATTATGAGAAAGATAATTACATCGTTTTCATTGCTGGCAGTGATAAGTCTGCTTGCCTTCAACCCCATTAGCGAACTTCCTATTGGTGCTGAAATGCCCAAAGCCGATGTAAAGATGAAAGACATCAGCGGCAAAGAAATCAGCTTAAAAGATGCAAAAAACACCAATGGATTGCTTGTGATGTTTAGTTGCAATACCTGTCCATATGTTATAAAAAATCAACAACGTACAAACGAAATCTGCAAGTTCGCACTTGAAAATAAAATTGGTGTTGTATTGGTTAATTCAAATGAAGCCCAGCGTGACGGTGATGATTCATACGATGCTATGAAAAACTATGCACAGGCACAAGGTTTCAAATGGTATTATGCAATCGATAAAAATTCGGAGCTGGCTGATGCCTTTGGTGCCAACAGAACTCCGGAAAATTTTCTTTTCAATAAAAACGGTAAACTGGTGTATCACGGCGCTATTGATGATAACCCTTCTGACGCAGGAAGTGTAAACCGTAAACATTTACAGGAAGCTATTTCTGAGATGCTGAATGGAAAAGATGTAAGTGTGAAGACATCAAGGTCAGTTGGATGTTCCATTAAAAGAGTTTAAATGTTTTTTATAGAGACCCCACCGAAAAGGTCCTGCGTGTGCAGGACTTTTTTTTATTACGATAAGGGTGCATTGTTAAAGGAATAAAAACAGCCGTTTACCCATCAGTGTTTAACTTCATTTATTTATGATCGTCTTTCTGCAGATATTTTTTTCTTTACTGGTTATTATTTTAATCATCCTGTTTGTTTTTCAGCCAAGGCGCAAACCTGCCTTTGTTTTACCCGAAAACTTCGATGAAATTCTGAACGATTATGTACCCTTCTATTTCAATCTGCACGAAGGTGGGCGTGATCGTTTTGAAGATAAACTCGTTAAATTTCTGTCATCGGTTAAGATTACAGGCGCCAATGCCGAAGTTGAGGATTTAGACCGGTTATTGATTGGTGCTGCCGCCGTTATTCCCACGTATAATATTCCCGATTGGGAATACATCAATTTAAAAGAAGTCCTGGTTTACCCGGGAAATTTTAATACCGAGTTTGAACAGCATGGCCATGAGCGAATGATATCCGGCATGGTAGGCACAGGGGCGCTTCAAAATGTGATGATCCTTTCCAAATGGGAAATACGCCAGGGTTTTATTGATAACAAAAGCCATCATAATACTGCGATTCATGAATTCATTCATTTGATCGACAAAATGGATGGCACCCTGGATGGTGTTCCTGAATTGTTGTTGGAAAGAAAATACATACCGCGGTGGAAAGAGTTGATAGAGATGGTCATGGACAAGATAAGACAGGGCCAATCCGATATCAATCCATATGCAGCAACAAGCCCGGTGGAATGCTTCGCAGTGATTTCAGAGTATTTTTTTGAACAACCAGAAACGTTTCGGTCTGCGCACCCCGAATTAAATGAAATGTTGACCCGAATTTTTATCAGGAAGAAGTGATGCGTCTTACATTGGTTTGTGCAGGAATTCATTAATTATGCTAACGGTCATTTCCGGGATTTTACTTCCTTCTTCCACAGAACAAACTTCACCAATAAAAGATCCATGAGTGCCAGGTACTATCATTAACTGCGCATTTGGTATTAGCTGCGACATTTTTACTGTATGTTCGGGTGTTATTACATCGTGATCCCCGCATATCAGGAAAGTTGGTGCCTTTATTAAACGCAGTTCATCATCACTCCAGTCCCTGAATTGAACCATCCTGTCCCTGTCTTTGGTAAACATGTTTAGTAAACCTTTGTCATCATTATTTATTTTCAAATAATTGCTTTTAAGCAGTTCAGGCATATCATTAAGTGTGGCATGTTCCATTCCTTCGAAAAAGCCGGGCATCATCCCTTCTCTTTTGTAAAACGAAGAAATTAAAACCAGTTTGTTTACAAGCTCGGAATGCCGCATTGCAATTCTCATTGCAGTATTACCACCATTGCTGAACCCAAGGAAGTGTGCTTTATTGATGGAAAGATGTTTCATCAATGCAGCTACATCATCGGCATCCTGTTCAAATGATTCTGGTGAGTCCCTGTCGCTTGTATGTCCATGCGCCTGCAGTTCTACGGCAATTACTTTAAACTGCTGCGCCAGTAAAGGAAGTATTCTGCCAAAAGATGTTTGTAGGGTTGATCCGCCTCCGTGTATCAAAACCAAAGGTTCACCCGCACCGTGAATTTCATAATACATGTTAATTCCATTAACCGGCGCAGAACTGGTAATACTGCCTGTTTTTAGGGGAGTTGATTTTGTTTTTGTTTCCATGGTTTTTGTTTTTGAATTTTCACAACCTGCAATGATTAAAAGCATAAGAAAAAGCAGGTAACGATTTTTCATGACCTTAATTTTACGAAATTTACCAAAACGATTGATATGCCACGATCTGTAATTGCAGGAATAGGGATGTACGTACCAAAAAATGTTGTTACAAACCAGGATCTTACCAATTATATGGATACCAGTGATGAATGGATACAGGAACGCACTGGTATTAAAGAAAGAAGATATGCTGACCGTACGAAGGAAACAACAGCTACCATGGGCGTTGAAGCTGCGAAGATGGCGATTGAAAGAGCAGGCATTACGACTTCAGATATTGACTTCATTGTATTTGCTACGCTTTCACCTGATTATTATTTCCCCGGTTGTGGTGTACTGTTACAAAGAGCAATGCAAATGAAAGAGATTGGTGCGCTGGATGTGCGCAACCAATGCAGTGGATTTATATATGCGTTAAGTGTGGCCGACCAGTTTATTAAATCTGGTATGTACAAAAATATCCTTGTTGTTGGAAGTGAAAAGCACTCTTTTGGTTTGGATATGAGTACGAGGGGCAGAAATGTTTCCGTGATTTTTGGGGATGGTGCAGGTGCGGTGGTATTACAACCCACCAACGAAGATGAAAGAGGAATTTTAAGCACACATTTACATAGCGATGGACATGATGCTGAAGTATTGGCCATGTACAATCCCGGCTCACATGCCAATTACTGGAGAGAGGGCCTTGCTGATTTTGATGAATCAACCATTGCAGACATGTTTGTTAGCAAGGAGATGGTTGAAAAAGAACAGTTTTATCCCAGCATGGACGGGCAGGCTGTTTTCAAAAAAGCTGTTGTCAAATTTCCCGAAGTGATTATGGAGGCACTGAATCAAAATGGCAACTCTCCTTCTGATTTAAAATTAGTGATTCCGCACCAGGCCAATTTACGAATCAGCCAGTTTGTACAACATAAATTAAAGTTGCGTGACGACCAGGTGTACAACAATATTCAACGCTATGGAAATACCACTGCGGCTTCTATTCCAATAGCATTATGCGAGGCATGGCAGGAAGGAAAGATCGATAAAGGTGATTTGGTTTGCCTGGCTGCATTTGGAAGTGGATTTACATGGGCCAGTGCGCTGTTGAAGTGGTAGGCTCTGATTAATTTTATACCGCCTTCTTATTATACTCAATAAATAGAACAGGTTGATCAAATACTTTCGTTCGAAAGTCTTGTATGTTTCGTGTGACGATGATGACCTTTACTTTTTTGGGTTGCATGAATTCGTACTCCCAAGTCGTTGCATCAAAAAAAATCAGTTGGGCTTTGAGCTGGATGTACTTCCTTATGTTACGGGCGGGTATTTTGCGGCTGGGTGGATGGGAAAGAATCACATTCGTAGCCGTGCGTTAACTGCCTACGTTAATAAGCCAGACATTTTTGTAAAGGAAGGTTTTGCCAAAAACAAGGTTACGGCCTATGCTTTAATAGCCGATTATTTTTTAAAGGAGAACTGGAAAGGCTGGTGGGCCGGCAGGGGATTGGTTTATTGGAAAAGCAGTATTCAAACAGATCAGAAATTGGAAACTGCATATTTTGATAACTGGTTTTTAAATGGAAGTATAGGTTATAATTTCAGTTTGGGAAAAAATTTTTATGTAAGTCCATGGGCCGGAATGCATGTCCGCATTGCCGGTGATCAATCGGTGCAGGTAGATCATAAAATATAGTCCTCCATTTTTCAACCCTGAAGCATCGGTGAAGCTGGGAGTGCATTTATAATTTTTCGTATTGCGCATTTACGGCGTTTGACATTTGTTTCAACTTCTTAATCGAGCTGTAAAACTTATATTAGAAAGCATCAAAACAACCTTAAGGTATCTGCATACCAGCAATAAGGGTTTGATAATAATCAGGTCCCCATTGACGATTTAAGTTCACCCATGTAGTTGTATTTGCGCTACCGTAAAACAACCGCGTTTTTTAAAAAAAGCACTTGAGAATAACCAAATTGAAAAAATTGTCGCTGGAAAAACGCTGCGTATATTAGCGGAAATACTACTGTTGTATGCAAACAATGAAAGTTTAAGAGTGATTACAAAGAATTTCAAAAACAACCTTTACCCAGCAGGGACACTTAGAGATAAAACTTGGCTTGCACTTAAAGACAAATTGGAGAGTTACAATATTAAAGTTCGAAACGAATGCATTTGAAGAAAAACTCCACGCAACAAAAGGTTTTGTGCAATTGGGAGACATGGAGTTGAAGCAAACATCAGCAGTTCATATCCAAGCTTCATATTCGGCGGACGGAATTCTTCCGAGCATTAGTTCTTAACATCAGCTTTAGTTATAAATTTAGCCTCAGTTCTTGGCAGACAGTTGCTCTATTCCTCAACTGCACAAAGCCTTGAACGTTAGCGGTCATTGTAAAGCGAAACGGAAATAATTAATTCAATGAAAAATATATAGACAATACATAGACGACAGAAAATGAAACTTAATCATATCAATTTAGTTGTTTCAGATGTTGTAGAAGCAATCAATTTTTTTGAGACGTACTTCAATTTCAAATGTACTGACGTTAAAGGCGACAACATTGTTGCAATATTAAAGGGTGCGGATGGCTTTACACTTGTAATTATGACAAACAAAGAAGGCAAAGCTATTTATCCAGACGCATTTCATATAGGCTTTATGTTGGACAACTCAAATGCTGTAACAGAAACTTATGAAAAATTAAAAAGTGGCGCCATTGCTGTTGGACAAGAACCAAGAAAAATAAGGGGCAGTTTTGGGTTCTATTTTAACTTTGACACGATAATGATTGAAGTTGGACATATATAAATTAGACCGAACATAACAGGATTAACGAGAAGAACAATGAACCACTAAATTGTGTTTATAAAATTGTGGCTGGACGACAAGCATTCAACTATAAATCGCTATTTTGCTTTTGTAGTTAATTGAGACTGATGTTTTCCAAATGTCACAACTTCATAAACACTTCTACGTTGGCTGCAATAACTTTCAAGATGGAAAAGCTGGTAGGATTAAATACTATGTTGGAAAAATAGAGGGACGTGATGCAATATTCCTTGACAAGATATTATTCAATACTGAGACGGATTTAACTCTTATCGGACATTTCAGCGCAGACAACAACCAAGAGATAAACTTTGAAATGAATTTTGAGGGAGTGATATTCTTTTTGTCAATTGAATTGGACTTTGACAAGCGGGGACAATTGGAAAGTCTTGCAGTTGTACAAAACTCAGATAGAATTAAAGAATTTAAAGCAATTGACCATTCTTCTAAAATCAATGACCGGCATAAACATTATTATATTCGGAGTTATGATACAGTTTTTGAAATTATCAGTGACAGGTTCGAGCTCAAATTTTAATTCAACTGCCGTCAACATGCGCTTTGTAAAAGCGTACAGACGTGTTAATTTTCAACTATAAACAACAAACAATTGATGTGCTAAAGATGAAGCGACAGGTTTTTAGATATCCTACCTTCACAAAGTGCTTCACCGTTGTGCGAAACGTGTGATCTTTATGAGCCGTTTAAACTACCCAAAATGAAATGTTTATTTCTGATTTCCTTTTTGTATTTCAGCTTTTTTGCAACCGCGCAATCCCTAAATAAAAGTCAGGTAAATACCATCGAACAATCGATAAAAGAAGAAATAAAAAATTCTTCTACTCCGGGACTCTCAATCTGCATTATAAACAATGGTAAAATAGCTTATCAACATTCATTTGGGATCGCTAACACAACGACCAATATTCCGGTAACGGATTCTACCGTTTTCGAGATTGCTTCACTTACCAAGATTTTTACTTCAATTGCTTTACAAACAGCTCTACAAAAACAGGGTATTGGCATAAATGAACCTATCGGCAATGTGATCAAAGGACTAGCACCAGGTATGTCTGCTGTAACATATGCGCAATTGCTTTCGCACACCAGCGGCATCATTGACGCGTGGCCTGTGAGGGCGGACCTGACCGATAATGTGTTAGCCTATTTCGCTGATGCAGGTGATAAAGGGCTTTTTGAAGAGCCTGGAAAAGTTTTTTCTTACTCAAACAACGGTTTTGCTTTAGCAGGTCTGGCACTTGCTACGATTAATAAAACCAGCTATACAAAAGCAGTAGAAGATTTTATTTTAAAGCCGTTGAAAATGACCAATAGCTCATTTAATATTTATGATGTAGCGTACCGGTCATTTGCAGTTGGCCATACCATTGACCCCAAGGGAACAGCAATACCGACATTAATGAGTTTTTATAAAAAGTCACAGCCCGCCGGTGGCCTTTTCAGTAATATTAAGGACTTATCGACTTTTGCCATTAGCTTACTCAACAGTGGTAATTTCAATAACGACCAGGCAATTAATGCACAGGTCATCGATACCTTATTTTCAAAAAGGATAAATGTTTTTAGCGTTCCCGTTGGTCCTTTGAATTACGCCACTTTTCCGGAAGGTAGTTATGGGTATGGAACGATTCATTTTACGTACAATAACCTCCGCTTTATCGGTCACCCGGGAGAAGCCGTGTCCCAAAACGCCTTCTTTTTTTTAGAGCCCAATAAGAAGTTTGCAGTGATCATGCTGAGTAACCGGGGTTTTTACTTGTTCATGAATAGCTTTAAAAAAATAGTAGATGTAGTGTTGGGTGTAAAAGAAACGAAGCTGATGCCCTTTAATGAAAAGAACAAAAATTATCAGCCTTTTACAGGAAAGTATATTGTGCCGGATATAACCAGGGATGTAAAACAATGGTCAGAGGTTTTTGAACAGGAGGGTAAGCTTTTTATGAAACTCGAGGATAACAGGACATTTGAGCTGAAACAAATTGGTGACGCCGAATTTAGTTTTAAAGACCCAGGCTTTCTTTTTCCATCAGCCATCGCTTTTTATAAAGATGCAGAAGGGAAATATAAATATCTAAATTATTTATTTAGAACTCGTATCAAAACGGAATGACACTTCACTTAATATTGCTTGCCAAAACTGTGGCGGGGGAACAAATGCTGCACGATAGAATACAAAATAACTTATTTACTAAAATTAAGCGGACGTAAAGCTATTGCCCCACCTTAGGCTATGCGTAAACGTTTGCCGAAATCTGATTAACAAAACACATGATATGAAAAGAATTTTTTGTCTAATATTGTTTGCTTTATTTTTTAACGTTAATTCATTTTGTCAAAAAGAAAAAGATAGCATTGAAGCATCTATTTCTAAGTTTTTCGACGGCCTGTCAGAGATAGATGCTAACAAATTAAAAGCGTATACGACAGATGATTTTATTCTTCTTGAAAATGGACACCTTTGGAATATGGATACGCTTGTCAGCAAAATGAGAGACCCCAAAAATGCAGGCATAAAACGAGTTAATGAGTTTCAATTTATCAAGACTGAACAAAATGGAAATATAGCTTGGGTGAGTTACCATAATACTGCGGATTTTTCTTTAAATGAAAAAAAGCAAACAGTAAATTGGTTAGAAAGTGCCGTGTTAGGAAAAGAAAATGGAAGATGGAAAATAAAATTACTTCACTCAACAAGAGTAGTACCCCTTAAACAAGATTAATTCCGCTAACATCAACTTTAAAAAACAGGGGCTGACGAATATGTTTTGGGCTAATTAACTTTATTGAGCGTTGGAAGTAATGAGACTGAAGTCTTCCAAATCCACTTACTTCTTAAAGCAGTAACACGTTAGCTGTTATTTTAAATGATGTGCCACTAATTTGATATTCAAGAGCAAATATTAATAACACGAGAATGATTACATCTCCACGAAGAAGATTTGTTGTTTTATTGGATGCGACTCTTCTAATTATTTTTATTTTGCTTCTCTCACCAAGATTGACTGGATTGGCATTGCATGAAATTCTGGGATTCATTTTCTTTATTCCTGTAATCATACATCTTCTTATAGCCTGGCCATGGATTCAAAACGCCACAAGAAAGTTTTTTAGAATTGCCAGCAGACGTACCCGATTCAACTTTTTTCTTAATACTGTTTTATTCATAATTCTTATTACAGAATTGGTTTCTGGTTTTATCATTTCTCAGGTAGTATTGCCAAAAATTGGTATAAGTACAATCAACGACCGTTCATGGCGGGCTGCACATAATTTACCATTGAATTTTTTCGTGCTCTTTGCTGGACTTCATATTGCAATAAATTGGGGATGGATTGTTGCGGCTTTCAAAAAAAGTCCAGGTAATTCAAGGCAAAGACAGAAGGTATTTTACCCGCGGTTCATGTCTAGCATTATGCGCATCGGTATTCTTGCTTTAGCCACAAGCCTTGTGGCATTATTGCTATATAGTATAATCGGTGAACCTTCACTTATAAGGTTGCACAACCAAAATGAGCTTGCCAGATTTACTCCAACTCTTGGTCATGGCATAGTTCAATTGTCAGGCGAAGCTTTTCTTGTTGCGATTGTAGCTTTCATAGCAAGAAAATGGCTTCACATCAGGCTTTGAAGTAGTAAACATCACCTGAAATGGTATTTCTGGTGAATAGATGCTCAACATTTTTTCTTTTTAAATTAACCGGACCTACAGGACTAATGAGCAAAGGATTTTGCAATCGTTACATTGCTTTAATCATGCTAATTTGACATTTATCAAAAAATTCTTCACCTCTTCATTTTTTGACTTTTATCAAAACCATTATCTTATTCTTTTTATTTCTTTGACTGGTCACAAAAAAATTCAAAAATTATGGGGTTCACAATTGCAATTTCAAAAAACAGGGTACCGGTGCAAAAAAACCGATGGCTGTTAACATATGCATTGGCATTTGCATTTGTCTGGTCTAACTCATTTGTTGGCACAACCGATGTAACCAATTGGTTCCTGGAAAACACACTGTCATTTATTTTTGTGATCTTTTTGATCGTAACCTATAAAAAACACCAGTTTAGCGACCTTAGTTACCTGCTCATTTGTGTTTATTTATGCCTGCATGTTTATGGGTCAAAATACACTTATGCCGAAAACCCATTTGGATACTGGTTAAAGGATATTTTTCACTCATCCAGAAATCATTACGATCGTATCGTCCACTTTAGTTTCGGCTTTTTACTAGCCTACCCGATGCGTGAGATGTTTTTAAAATGGTTAAAGTATCCGAGCTGGGTCGCCTGGTTATTACCAATTGAAATAACACTTTCCATAAGTGCCTTTTACGAATTAATAGAATGGGCCGTCGCCGACTTATTTTTCAAATCACACGGCGCTTCCTACCTGGGAACACAAGGTGATATCTGGGATGCACAAAAGGACATCTTCGTGGCTTTTTGTGGAGCCATTATTGCAACTACAATTGTCTCGTCTATTAAGAGAATTTTTAAAATCTATGGTGATTAAGCAGATGAAGCCAAGGTTTAAAAAAATAAAAATTGATTGCATTCAGCAATTACCGAAGCTCATTCTAATGTGACCGGACCGGTACCAGCACACCACGTACGCTTTTATCCTGTAGTTTCCTAAATAGGTTACCTTTAAAACCATTAATAAAAGTAACGATGAAAAATTTTAAACTGCTTGACGGACTCCGTTACAACAAAGGCTTCATTCAAAATCCGGCTGATTACATAAAGGATGCGGGGTGTAGCTCGTGGCTTTGTTTAACTGGCGAGGAGTTTGAAAAAATGGAGGAAGGTATTTCGTACAAACAGGTGCAGGCAGCAACTGATCATTCGGTTAATGTAATTAGTGATCCTCCTAAAACATTGGATCTTGATCTTGCAAAACAACATGTAACTGCTCTTGACACCCTTCCCCGGCCGACGCTCATCTCCTGCCGTACAGGCCCGCGGGCATCTGCAGTTGCTTATATGTATTCCGGATTGAAACTTGGTGCCGATCCGGATGAAGTGATTGAGAGAGCAGAAAAAGACGAAGCTCCGTTTACAAAATTTGAAGATTATAAGGATTGGGTGCGATCATCAATCGCTTCTTTACGAACACATGATAATGACGTGAATGACACAAAGTATAAATAAGTAAGCTGGATTACCATTAATAAAAGATAATACTGCGTTGTCTATCTTACAGGTTTTCTAAACTATCCCTATACGCCCTTCCAACAGGGATGGACACTCCATTTACTTCCACCTCTTCTGCAGTATACGAATCTATCTTACTTACTGAAACAATGAATGAGCGGTGAATGCGCTTGAATAAATGAGGAGGTAATAAGTCTTCTATTTCGTGAGTACTCATTTTTGATACAAAATCTTTTTTTGTGGTAACGATTTTTATATATTCTTTCTGGCTTTCTATGTAAACAATATCAGAAAAAAGAATTTTTACTTTCTTTTTTTGAACATTCAGGAATAGGTAATCTTTTTTATCTTCTGTTTCAGTGCGTTCATTTTTTTCCCGTTGTGTGCTTTTTACTTTGTTTACTGCAACCAGGAAACGCTCAAACTCAAAAGGCTTCAACAGGTAATCAGTTACGTTTAATTCAAATCCCTCTAATGCATATTGATGATAGGCAGTAGTAATGATAACTGAAGGAGGATGTGCAAGTGTTTTCAGGAAAGCCATGCCTTTCAGCTTAGGTAAATGAATGTCTAAAAAAATAAGGTCAGCAGAGTGATTGTGTAAATATTCGGTTGCAAGAATCGCATCTTTAAAACTTCCTTGCAGGTCAAGAAATGGAACCTGCGAAATATAATCCACCAGCACTTTGGTTGCCAGTGGTTCATCTTCCACTATGATGCATTTAATATTAGACATGGCTTGCCAAATTAATTTTTAACGTAGCTGTAAATACACAGTTACCTTGTTCGATAGAGATATTATAATCGGTATAAAGCAGTTGCAACTGCCGTCTGAGATTCGAGAGCCCTATATTCTCTTTCACTTTATTTTGGTCAGTACTATCCTCGGTGGAATTTTTTACAACAAACTTCAATTGCCTGTTATTCACGGAAAGATGGATATCAACAAAAGGTCGGCTTCTTGTTTCGGACACTCCATGTTTAAACGCGTTTTCAACCAAGGGAATTAAAATCAATGGAGGTAGTGACTGCTTCATATCTTCTACATTATGGTTGAAATTTACTTGCAGCGATTCGTCGTATCGCAATTTTTCCAATTCAATATAATCTGTAATGATTTTTAATTCTTGTTCGATTGCGACATACGCTCCACCGGTCTCGTACAGCATAAACCGTAGAATTTTGGAGAGACGTAAAATAGATTCGGGTGCCAGGTCCGACTTATCCCTGGATAACGAATAAATATTATTTAGCGTGTTAAATAAAAAATGCGGGTTGGTTTGAGAACGCAGGTAATTTAATTCGGCCTCCTGTTTTTCGATACGCAATTGTTGCGCAGCCTGCCGCAGTTTTACATGCTGATAAATATGTCTTCCGATACCTAAAAAGAAAAGGGCACCTACACTAAATGACATTTGTGATTCCAACACGCTACTGCCGGGTAACACATGCGGAGTATAGATATGCAGGTTAATTCCAAGGTTGCGCCATGTATACAAACCGTACGACCACAGTATGCAATAGAAAAATAAGATCGGGAAAGCCAGAAGGATGTTATAAACTATGTATTTCCGCTTGCGAAGAACAAAGGGAACTGTGTACTCTAAAAAAATAAAATGCAGGATAACAATATAACCAAGCCTCCAGACATTATTTAAAACTCCCTCCAGTAAAGTGAATGGAAACTTACTGAGATCATGAATGGTCCAAAGTGTACCAAAAGCAAGCGCTAACCACACGTAAAATGCAAAGAGTTTTATGTCAAAAGACTTTTTCATTATTGTTTACACGATAAATATCGCCAAATGTATTTGGGGTTGTGTTACTGTCAATGGAACGGCGCTTTTTGTAAACCAATGAACCAAAATGGTCAATGAAATAACAAATCGACCTATAGATTTAAGCACCTGCCTTTGTAAAGCTGTTTATATACCCCTGGCAGTTGTTTGTTGACAACGGCCTTAATTCATTTTTTTATTTGAATAATCTTGTCCCGAAATGAAATATTTACAATCAACCTAAAACTAAATTTATGTTGCTACACTTTTTGTTATTGCTATTGATTATTTGGACTTCTGCCAAAATATAACGACCCAGGTCGCTTATTAATTACTTACCACGTTTACAAAAACACAATCACATGAGAAAGAAATTATGCCTTTTATCGGTTTTAGTGTCACTAATTTTTCAAACGCATGCCCAGTTGGAACCTAATGTAGCCAACTGGAAAACATGGTTTATTGGTTCGGGAAAGGATTATCGGCTTCCACCTCCTTCCTCAATCAAAGAGGAAGTTGCCCAGGTGATAGGGCAGCAGCAAAATCTTGATTCAGCGGGATGGCAACAAATATTGTATTGGGGTGCAGGTGCGCCAGGTTATCGCTGGCATACTATGATGACAGGGCTTTGGACAGTGGATACCGGTAATTATGGTGCTCTTGCCAATATGCTATTAGGCGTTGCTATTTATGATGCAACCGTGGCTGCCTGGGACAGTAAGTATGCATACAAGAGCTTACGACCCTATGCCACTGACAAACGTATTAAAGCTTTTTTGCCAAAACCTGGAAGCCCTTCTTATCCTTGTGAGTATTCGGTTGCCGCTGGTGCTGCGGTAACCATCATCTCGCATTTTTATCCAGGATTGACAGATTCGGTAACACATATGGCGCATCAATTAATGCAATCCAGGATTGCCGCTGGTATGGCCTTTCCTACCGATACCCGTGCAGGTTTTGAACTCGGTAAAAAGATCGCTGAAAAAGAAATTGAATACACAAAAGATTTTGCGGTTAAAACTCCCTGGGATCACAAAATACCAGAGGGAACAGGTTTATGGAGAGGTAAGTTTGCAATGCTTCCACTTGCGGGCAAAAATAAAACTGTGGTTTTGGATAGTGCTTCTCAATTCCGGCCAGGCCCGCCACCTGATTTTGCAAAAGATATGGCTGAATTGAAAAACTATAAACAAAATTTTCGATCCATGTCCAATGCGCTATTCTATGCAAGCAACGCTTTTTGGGATGAGCTGTTAAACAAAAAAATATTTGAATACAACCTTTCTCAAAATCCACCCATGGCGGCAAGACTGTATGCAATTACAGCCGTTGGTTATTACGATGGGTTTGTAGCTTGCTGGGATGCCAAGTATACATATTGGGGTATTCGGCCGAATCAATATGATACAACCTTTAAATCTTTGGTGCCTACTCCACCCTTTCCCGGTTATCCCTCTGGTCACGCAGCGCTCAGTAGCGTAATGGCTGAACTGTATTCTTATTTTTTTCCCGCAGAAAAAAACTGGTTCAGGCAGAAAGCAAAAGATGTGGCAGAATCACGTTTCCAGGCCGGTATCCACTTCAGAACCGACAACGAGGTGGCATTGGAACTTGGTAAAAAAGTGGCAGCAGTCATCATTGAAAAGGTGAAGACTGACGGTGCAGATAATCGGCCTGTATTTTCTCCAGTGAAACCCGACACAGGCAATCAAAAAACACAGGAACAATATGCAAAGCAAAAATTAAAATGAAAATATTTTCTCAGTGCATTGTGTTTTACAGTGTACACGGGGTCTCGTTTTTACCTGACCCCATTTTAATTACTTTTTGAGAGTTTTAGTGATGCCAATGGATATTTAGAATAACTGATTGCCCTGTTCCGCATATTCAACGATTAGTTTCCACGAGTCCACATCAGCAGTAATAAAAGTTTAAAGATGAGAATACATCCGGCATTGTTTTACTGACATAATTTGTAGAGACAGAAATTATTTGTTGGAAT
>Ga0182009_10000067_pt1 | contig 16017 bp, 12 predicted proteins | sample Sormic07211187_1_FD_161052 | JGI IMG/M metagenome (GOLD analysis project Ga0182009, IMG submission 161052) | Bulk soil microbial communities from the field in Mead, Nebraska, USA - 072115-187_1 MetaG | ecosystem: Environmental > Terrestrial > Soil > Agricultural land > Bulk soil | place: USA... | reverse complement strand
ACGTCTTCCCCGGGCGGCGGGGTGCGCGGCGTTCCCCTGAGGTCGAGGGCGATTCGCTGGACCGCGCGCGCGCCCGTATCGAGGGCGTTCTTGAGGAGCGGGATTCCCGTCAGGTCGCCCGCGACGAGAACGCCGGGCACGCGCGTGGTCCCGTCGGAGCGAACCTCCGGGAGCTTCTCCACGGTGCCCGCGGGCCATCGTGTGTGCAGCCAGCGGGCGTAGCGGCGGATCGGGTTGGGCATGCGGGAACTATACTCGGGACCGGGCGGGGCGTGACCGGGCGTACCGGCCAAGGGCGGAGGTTCAGCCGAGGATCTGGCGGACGACCCGCGAGAGCTCGTCGGGCATGCAGGGCTTCTGGAGGAAGGAGACGCCGGCCTCGATGACGCCGCGCCGGACCAGCGCGTCGTCGGTGTAGCCGGAGACGTAGAGCACCTTGGTCGCGGGGCGGACCTCCGCCATGCGGCGCACCAGCTCGCCCCCCGCCATGCCGGGCATGATCACGTCGGTGACGAGCAGGTCGATCGCCTGGCCGAAGCGCGACGCCACCTCCAGCGCCTCGATGCCGTTCGCCGCTTCGAGCACCCGGTACCCGGAGGCCTCGAGCACGTCGCGGAAGAGGTCCCGGACCATCGTCTCGTCCTCCACCAGCAGGATCGTCTCGTGGCCGGGGGTGAGCGCGGGGACGGCGAGCGGGGCGGGCTCGTCCGACGCCGGAGCCTGAGCGCTCGGGAAATAGATCGTGAACGTCGCCCCCTCGCCCAGGGCGCTGGTGACGAACACCTCTCCCTCGCTCTGCTTCACGATGCCGTACACGGTCGAGAGCCCGAGGCCGGTGCCCTCTCCGACGGCCTTGGTCGTGAAGAAGGGCTCGAACGCCCGCTCCAGGGTCGAGGCGTCCATTCCCTGCCCGGTGTCGCTCACGACGAGGCTGACGTAGGAGCCCGTCCGGAGGGGTTCGGGGCGCCCCGCGTCTCCTTCCCCCGCCTGCGGGCCCATCCCCGGCGCGACGTCGCGCGTCCCGAGAACGAGCCGGCCGCCTCCCGGCATGGCGTCGCGCGCGTTCACGACGAGATTGATCACGACCTGCTCCACCTGGCCGGCATCGGCGCGGATCCAGGGACGCTCGGCGTCGAGCCGGGTCACGAGCTCGACGTCTTCGCCGATCAGGCGCTTCAGCATCGGCTCCATGCCGGCGACGACGGCGTTCAGGTCCACGGCCCGGAGCTGGAGGACCTGCTTTCGGCTGAATGCGAGGAGCTGCCGGGTGAGGGTGGCCGCACGGTTGGCGGCGTGCTCGACGGCGTCCACCTCGGCGCGCAGCTCCTCGGAGGCCCCGAGCTTGTCCCGGAGGAACTTCAGGTGGCCGAACATCGCGGTCAGGAGGTTGTTGAAGTCGTGCGCCACCCCTCCGGCCAGGCTCCCCACCGATTCGAGGCGCTGCGCGTGGCGCAGCTTCTCCTCGCTCTCCTGGAGCGCCCGCTCCGCGCGGCGCCGCTCGGTGATGTCGGTCGCGACGCCGATCACGCCCTGGATCGAGCCGTCGGGATCGCGCAGCGGCACGTAATAGACGTCGTAGGCGAGGGTGCCCAGCTCCACGGAATCGGTCACCGTCGCGCCGGCCAGCGCGTCCCGGATGGCGGCCCCGATGCCCGGCGTGTCCCGATAGATCTGGAATGCGGACCTCCCGACCACCTCCCCGGGTGCGAGCCCGAGCGCTTCCAGCCCCTTCCCCTCCGAGAGGGTGAAGAGGCCCTCGCGGTCGACCGCGAAGAGCACGATCGGGGCGCCGGAGATGACGGTCTGGAGGCGGTCCTTCGCGCGCCGCACGACTTCCAGGTTGGAGAGGTCCTGGATCTGGCCCAGGACCTCGAAGGCGCGACCGTCGGGGCCTTTGATCGGCAGCGCCGTCAGGTACAGCTCGCGGCCGTCGGGAGCGTGCACCTCGCGATGCACGGCGGCATTCGTCTCGAAGGCGCGGCGGACCGGGCACACGCCGCACGCGCCCGACTCCCCCACCAATCCCAGGCGCTCGCACAGCTCGGCGCAGGGCCGGCCGGTCCAACCCTCGTCCTCGCGGCCGAAGAGCTGCGCCATCGCCTTGTTGTGCCACGTGACCGCGTGGGAGGCGTCGGTGACGAAGGCGCAGGTGTCGCTCTGGTTGGCGACGGCGGCGAACTTCTGCCGTTCCCGGTCGAGGATGCGGAGCTGGGCATCGAGCGTCTTGAACCAGCGCTCGTACTGCTCGTGGCGCGCGCGGTGGTATTCGCCATCGCGCACCGACGCGACCTTCCAGACGAGCACGTCGAGGATCGATTCGGCGGCGCCGCCGGCCGCTTCGGACCCCGCCTCCCGCACCCAGACGAGCGTGACGCGCGCGTTTCCCGCGGGCGCCGGCACGGTGCGCCGCGCCACGAGGGCGCCCGTGGGGCCGTAGTGGCGAGGATCGGCATCGGGTCCCTCGAGCGCCGCCTGCTGGAATCGCACCCGGCGCTCGAGGTCGCCCGCGGCGCCGTCCTGGTGCCACGCCTCTGCCGCGATGCCATCGTCGGTAACCAGGAAGAGCGCCGAGGCCCCATGGGCCCCGGAAGCCAGCAGACCGGCCCCGCGGGCCAGCGCCCCCGCGAGGCCGGTCTCGCTCCAGACCTCCGCGAGCTGCCGCGCGATCCGGCTCTCCGGGCTCGACGAGTGCGCGGGCGAAGCCATCCGTCAGGCGGGCGCGCGCCGGGGCGAAGCCTTGGCGGCGTACGCCCTCGCGAGCCAGTCGGCGACGCGCTGGACCTGGGCCACGGTGGATTCGTCGAACGCGGCGACCCGATGGCTGTCGATGTCGATCTGCCCGTAGATCGTGTCGCCGTCCCGGATCAGAACGACCAGCTCGGAGCGGGTCTCGGTGCTGCAGGCGAGGTAGTTCGTGATCTCGCGCACGTCGGGGACGTTCATGTTGCGCCGCTCCGCGACCGCCGTGCCGCAGACGCCGTTACCCACGCCGATGAACACGTGATCGGTCGGAGCGCCGACGAACGGCCCGAGCCGCAGCATGTTGTCCTCGAACAGCTCGTAGACGCCGGTCCAGTGGAAGCGCGGGTCGGTCTCGTGGAGCCCGCGCACCGCCTCCTCCAGCAGGCCCTCGAGCGGAGCTCCATCCTTGGAGAGCTGGTCCAGGCGCGCGATCAGTTGGTCGACGGTCATGGTTCGGTCCTCGGATGCAGGGGAGTTTGCCGCCTCCGCCGAGGCGGAGCGCCGCGGAGATGGATCGGCAGGGAACGGGCCCATCTTGACGGGGTCGCCTCGGGTGGGGCCGGCCCCGCCGACGGGGATAGGTTACCCCCTTTTCAGGACGGCGAGCTGTCCCGCGTGGTAGAGAGCGTGATGCACGGCGCCGTGGGCCAGCCGGTAGAGGGTCGTCCTGCCGCCGGGCGCGGCCGTCTCCAGCCGCTCGTCGGGGATCGCCGCGATGGCCCGGTTCAGCTCGTCGTGGGTCTCGCGGAGCGCGGCGAGCGCCGTCTTCCAGGCGGCCGCGCCCGGATCGGCCACGCGAGGCCAATCCTCGGCGTCGGTGGGCTCGACGACTTCGCCGCGGAGCCGTCGCAGGACGATATCCTCCCAGGCGCGCATGTGGAGCACGATCTCCCAGGCGCTGTGGGCCCTGGCGACCGGCTTCCGCGCGGCGCGCGCCGCGTCTACGCCCTCCAGGATCTCGAACACGTGGGGACCATGCCACGAGTCGCCGTCGAAGGCCCGGCGATGCAGGTCGGCGATCCGTTCGGCTTCGCTCATCGTTCTTCCTCCGGCGGCGCCTTCAGGGCTGCGCCGCGCCGTGGGGCGTGTCAGACTGGCGGCCGTGCGGCCGCTCCTCATCACCTTCGATATCTTCGGCACGGTGCTCGACTGGCGGCGCGGCCTCGCCGACGCGCTCGAGGGTGAGGGCGTCGCGCTGGACGGCGCCGCGTTCGACCGGGTGATCGACGCGCAGGCCGGCCTGGAGTCGGGCCCCTTTCGATCCTACGCCGAGATCACGGCCGAGAGCTTGATCCGCGTGCTGGGCGTCGACCCGGAGCCCGCGCGCGCCATCGGCCGAAACGCCGGGGCGTGGCCGCTCTATCCCGATTCGCGGGACGCGCTCCGGCGCCTCCGGGCGATCGCGCCGTGCGTCGCGACCACGAACAGCGATCGGGAGCACGGCGAGCAGGTGCAGGCCGCGCTCGGGTTCCGGCTGGACGGGTGGATCTGCGCGGAGGATGTCGGGGTCTACAAGCCGGATGCGCGGATATGGCACGCCGCGTCGGCGCGGCTGGGCGTTGCGCCGGGCCCATCGTGGTGGCACGTGTCGGCGTACGCCGATTACGACCTCGCCACGGCGCGGGCGCTCGGCCTCACCGGCGTATTCGTGGCGCGGCCCCACGCGCGGCCGGGAGATCCCGACATCGCGGTGGCGAATCTGGCGGAGCTGGCCGAGCGGATCGAGCGTGCCGAAGCGGGCTAGCGCCCCTTCATCAGGCTCCGCAGCACGAACCCCACGTTGGCGGGACGCTCGGCCAGGCGCCGCATGAAGTAGGGGACCCATTCGGTGCCGTAGGTGACGTAGACCCGCATCCGGTACCCCTCGCGCACCAGCTCGTCTTGAAGGTTGCGCCGCACGCCGAGGAGCATCTGCACCTCCCACTCGTCGGGACGGCGGCCGTATTCCTGGGCCAGCGCTTTCGCCTCGGCGAGGAGCCTTTCGTCGTGCGTGCCGATGGCCGGGAAGAAGCCATCGGAGAAGAGCACGCGCATGAGCTGGCTGTAGGACTCGTCGACCTCGCGCTTTTCGACGAAGGCGACGTCGCTCGGCTCGAGGTAGGCCCCCTTCACGAGGCGGATCTTCGGGCGGAGCGGCTTCAGCCGTTCCAGGTCGGCCCGGGTCCGGCGCAGGCAGGACTGGACGGCAAGCCCCACGTTGTCGTGCTCGCGGCGGATGTACTCGAAGAGCGATACGGTCGCCTCAGTCGTGCCCGAGTGCTCCATGTCGATCTCCACGAAATTTCCCACCGCGGCGGCGTCCCGCACCAGCCGCAGCGTCAGCTCGCGGCAGAGATCGTAATCCAGCTCCAGCGCGATCTGCGTCGGCTTGACGGTGATGGTCGCGTCCAGCTTCCGCTGGGACAACTGCTGGAGGATTTCGTAGTAGGAGCGGTAGGAGTCGCGGGCCTCGTCCTGGTTTCGGACGTGCTCGCCCAGGTGATTCAGGATCACCTGGAGGCCGCAGCGGTTCAGGGAAGCCGCCGCGCCGAGCGCATCCTCCAGGGTCTCCCCCGCGATGAAGCGGCGGGCGAACCCCAGGCGCATCCCGGTCCCGCCGACCGTGCGCGTGAAGGCGCGCTGGGTGGCAAGCCAGGAAATGACGCTCCGGGTTACCGACATGGCGGTTGCGTGCGAAGGGTCAGGTTCAAGGCGGGCTGACTATACCGAAGCGCGTTTCCCGTTGGTAGACTCCTCCGGTCCGACCCGGATGCTCCTTTAGGCCCATGGGAGGTTCTCCATGAAACGAGTCGTCTTGCCGTTGGTCGCCCTCGCCCTCGCCGTCGCCTTCGCCGCGGGTCCGGCCGCGGCCCAGCACCAGCACGGAGCTTCGTCCTCTTCGGCTGCCGCGATACCGATGTTCAACGGACTGGGCGATGTCCATCATCCGATCGGAACCCGGTCGGCCAAGGCCCAGAAGCTGTTCGACCAGGGCCTTCGACTCTGCTACGCGTTCAATCACGATGAGGCGATCCGCTCGTTCCATGAAGCGGCGCGCCTCGACAGCGCGTGCGCGATGCCGTGGTGGGGGATCGCGCTGGCGCTCGGGCCTAACATCAACATGCCGATGGGCCCCGACGCCGAGACGCAGGCGCTGGAGGCCCTGGCCCGCGCCAAGGCGCTGGCCGCCGCGGCCCCCGAGGCCGACCGCGCCTACATCGAGGCGCTCGGTTTCCGCTACGGCACGCCCGCGGGGGAGAACCGTGCCCCGCGCGACAGCGCCTACGCCGACGCGATGCGCTCGCTGAAGAACCGCTACCCCAACGACCCCGACGCCTCGGTTCTCTGCGCCGAGGCGCTCATGGACCTCCGGCCGTGGGATCTCTACGACGTGAGCGGCGCGCCCAAGCCGGGCGCCGAGGAGATCGTTTCGATCCTCGAGGGCGTGATCGAGAAGAACCCGCGCCACACCGGAGCGCTCCACCTGTACCTGCACGCCATGGAGGCGTCGGCGCATCCGGAGCGCGCGGAGGCCGCGGCCGACCGGCTCGCCAAGCTCACCCCCGAAGCGGGGCACCTGATCCACATGCCGTCGCATATCTACCTGCGCGTGGGCCGCTACGACGACGCCGCGGAGCTCAACGCCCGCGCGATCCGCGTCGACCGCGACTACCTGAAACGCTACGACGTCCAGTCCATCTACCGGATGATGTACTACCCGCACAACATCCACATGCGATGGTCGGCGCTCTGCTCGGCGGGACGGAGCGCGGCCGCCGCGGCGGCCGCCAAGGAGCTGCTCGAGGCTGTGCCCTGGGAGATGGTGCAGCAGATGCAGCCGATGGAGTTCTTCCGCGCCGTGGAGTACTACACGCCGGCGCGCTTTGGAAAGTGGAACGAGATCCTCGCGCTTCCCGCTCCTCCGGCCGGCATGCAGGTCACCACGGGCATCTGGCACTACGCGCGGGGCCTGGCGCTGGCCGCGACCGGCCGCGGCACCGAAGCCGGCATCGAGAACGACAGCCTGGCCGCGATCGCGGCACGGCTTCCGGCCGACGCCGCGTTCGGACTGAACCCGGCGCGCCCGCTCCTCGACTTCGCGTCGGTGCTGCTGCAGGGCGAGATCGCGGCCCGGGCCGGATCGACGGATGACGCCGTGCGCCTGCTGACCCACGCAGCCGGGATGCAGGACTCGCTCCGCTACGACGAGCCGCCGCCCTGGTACGGCACGGCGCGCCAGGCGCTCGGCGCGGTGCTGCTCGGGGCGGGACGCACGCGGGAAGCGGCGGACGTCTATCGCGAGGACCTGAAGCGCTACCCCGAGAACGGCTGGTCGCTGTACGGTCTGGCCGAAGCGGTCAAGGCTTCCGGTGAGGCGAGCGGTCCGGAGATGCAGCGCTTCAAGAAAGCCTGGGAAAAGGCGGACGTCCAGATCAGCGAGTCGCGCTACTGAGGGCGACAGATCGTCAGGACGGTCCTGCCAGGGTGACAGAAGGGGATTGTGCCGCCGAGGCCGGGCGGCCGGAGACCGCTCGTAAGTGGCGCGCTCCCAAGGGACCGCTCGGGCCCGGCGAGGCCCCGACCCGCGGCATGCCGATTGCATTAGGTGAGCGTGGCGGCGCGCAGCGGCAGACGGTTCGCGGGAGAGCGCGGATCGGCTGAAGATGGCCGACGCGGGTACATCCTGCGATGCGCGTAGTCCAGGAGTCATACCGAACTTAGCAAGCGTCGATCTGAGCGGTTGATGCCTTGCCGGCCGCGTCTGGCGGGCTGGAAACGGCTCCACTTGGCGTCCACAAGATCGTGTATGTCCCGGATACGGCAGCCTGCCCCGCGCGCCGGAACTCATAGAGCGAGAGCCCGCGACGTGCAGTCGTCGCGGGCTCTCGCGTTCCCGGCGGGTCGCGCCGCCCGGCGGGGACCGGGACATGATAGATTCCCGGGCCCATGACCGACCTTCCGGCCCGAAGCTTCGCGCTTCCCGACCTGCGCGTGGTGCCCGTCGACTGCCTGGTCCCCCACGAGCGCCACGACGAGCATCGCATGGGGCCGCTCACCGCGCGCCTGCGGAGCGAGGCGGTGCTCCGCAACCCGCCGATCGTCACCCCGGCCTCGGCTTCGGGCGAGGAGCGCTACGTCGTGCTGGACGGGGCCAACCGGAGCGAGGCCGCGCGCGCGATCGGACTTCCGCACTTCGCGGTCCAGGTCGTGCCCTACGAAGAACCCGACGTGCGCCTGCTCACCTGGAATCACGCGCTCGCGGGGGCGGACGCGGGCTCCCTCTTCCAGCTCCTCTCGTCGGTGCCGGGGATCGCCTGCTCCCGCGAGTCGCAGGCGCACGCGCGCGCCCTGCTCGCGCGCCGCGAGATCATCGCCTACGCCGCTTCGACCGGCGGAGCGATCGCGCTCTCCGCTCCCGGCGACTTCACGGAGCAGAATCGCGCGCTGAACCGGGTCGTCGAGGCCTATCGCGAGAAGACCCGCGTCTACCGCGTGGGCTCCGATTCGGTCGAGGCCGCGCTCGAGCGGATTCCCGATGCCGAGGCGATCGTGGTCTTTCCGCGCTACGCCCCCGCCGAGGTGCTCGAGCTGGCCGCGACCGGCGAGCGCGTGCCGGCGGGGATCACGCGCCACCTCGTCCGGTGGCGCGCCCTGCGCGTGAACCTTCCGCTCGATCTGCTCGCCGACCGGGAGACGTCGCGCGAGGAAAAGCAGGCGTGGCTGCGGTCGTGGATGCGGGAGCGGGTGGAGCAGGGGCACGTCCGGTTCTACGAGGAGAGCACGGTCCTTTTCGACGAGTAGCGCGTCAGGGCGCGAGGACGATCTGCCCGGCTTTCATCACGAACGACGGCGTGAGCACCGCATGGATGTCGCGCGACGGATCGCCCGGCACCGCCACGAGGTCGCCGGCGTAGCCGGTCTCGATGCGCCCGATCTCGCGCTCCAGGCCGAGCAGCGCGGCATTCACCGACGTGGCCGCGCGGAGCGCCTCCAGCGGCGTGAAACCGGCCCGCACCATCCAGACCAGCTCCCGGCCGTTCTCCCCGTGCATCGTGTACACCGCATCCGACCCGGAGCCGATCCGCACCCCCGCCCGACGCGCGAGCGCCAGCGAGGCGAATTGCTCCTTCTGCAGCGCCGCGAGCCGCTCGGCGTATCCCGGCGCGTATCCGAGCGCCGCGCCGTGATCCGCGTACCACTGGAGATGGTAGAGCGTGGGAACGAGGTAGGTGCCGCGGCGCGCCATCTCGCGCGCCGTCTTCGCATCGAGCCGCGAGCCGTGCTCCAGGGAGCGGACTCCCGCCTCCACCGCGCGCCGCGCGCCCTCGAGCCCCATCGCGTGCGCCGCCACCCACCGTCCGCGCGGATGCGCCGCCTCCACCGCGGCACGGATCTCGTCGCTCGTGTAGAAAGGGGTGCCCGACGTGTCGTCGAAGGTGCCGCCGGTCTCATAGATCTTGATCCAGTCGCAGCCGTTCCCCAGGTATTCGCGCGCCTTCTTCGCGATCTCCGACGCGTTCGCGGCCGTGCCGTCGGGAGGCCAGTGGATGTCGGGACGGCCTCCCCCAGGCGGGTAGATGGGTCCCGCCACGATCAGCCGCGGCCCGTTCACCAGCCCGCGGCCGATCGCCTGCGCGAGCGCCAGGTCGATCCCGTCCGCGTCCCCCATCTCGCGCACGGTCGTGAAGCCGGCGCGCAGCGTGCGCTCGGCGTTCCGGCCCGCCTCGAACGCGACCACGATCGGCGAGCCGAGATAGTCGTTCAGGTAGTTCGGGGCGCGCGTGGTGTCGGACCAGAGATAGGTGAGGTGGGTGTGCACGTCGATCAGCCCGGGGAGGAGGGTCATGCCGCCGAGATCCAGACGCCGCGCGCCCGCCGGGGCCTCGAGCGCGGGCCCGATCCGCGCGATGAGCCCCTTCTCGACGAGGATGCGCGTCCGGCCCTCGTGCATGGCGTTCCCGTCGAACCAGCGGGCGCACTCGATCACGACCGGCGCCGGCTCGGCGGCTTCCTGGGCGCGCCCACGTAGGGCCGGGACCGCCAGGGCGGCGAGCAGGACGAGCGCCGCGCCGAGTGCGCGCCGTGCCGAGGACGTCGTCACGAGCGCCCCGTGCCCGCCCCGAGCGCCACGTCGAAGTAGCGGCCCAGGATCCCGCGACCGGCGCGCTCAACTTCGGCGCGGCGCGCTTCCTCCAGCGTCCCGGGAGGGAGCTTCGGGGCCCACGCCTCGGCGAGCGCGCGGTCCACCTCGAGGTGGAACTGGAAGGCGTAGACGCGCCGCCCCAGCCGAAACGCCTGGTTCTTGTACAGCGGGCTCCCGGCCAGGAGCACGCCGCGCTCGGGCACGTGGAACGTGTCCTCGTGCCAGTGGACGACCGGGAAGGAATCGCCCTCCGATCCGATCACGACGTCGCCCCGCCCTTCCGGCGTCAGCGTGACCTCGCCGATTCCGATCTCCGGCACGGGCCCGCGCTCCACCCGCGCGTCGAGGGCTACGGCGAGGAGCTGCGCGCCCAGGCAGACGCCGAGAATCGGAAGATCGCGCTCCGCCGCGTCGCGCAGGAGCCGCCGCTCATGGACCAGATGCGGATGATCGACCGTGTCGTGGACGCTCATCGGCCCGCCCATCACGATGACGCCCCCCAGGTCGTCGGCGGCGGGTACGGGCTCTCCGCGATCCAGCCGGACGACGCCGATCGAAATGCCGCGCGCGGCGGCCTCGTCGGCGATGGTCCCGGGCCCCTCCCAGGGAACGTGCTGCAGCACCGCCCAGGGAAGCGCCTGAGGCGCCGGCGTCATCGCCGTCCGATTCCGAGGAGGATCGTGGGGAGCATGCGGCGGCAGAATAGCATGGCGCGTCTCCCGTGGAATCGCGGAGGATCGGCGGCGCGCGCGGTCACGCCGCGCCCCCCCTGCCGTAGTACCGATGCGAGCCTCCGGACGGCGGCCCGCTCGCCCAGAACCCGAGGGAACTCCGATGAACCGCTCGATTCGTATCGCCATGATCGCGGTCGCCGCGGCCGCTCTCGCCAACGCCTCGCCGGGGGACGCCGCGCCGGCCGCGCACGCCCCGGCCCTCGCCACGTTTGCCGGAGGCTGCTTCTGGTGCATGGAGACCGCGTTCGAGGGAATGCCGGGCGTGCTCTCGGTGACGTCCGGATTCTCGGGCGGGCCGGAGAAGAATCCGACCTACAAGGACGTCTCGGCCGGTAGGACGCACCATATGGAATCGGTCCAGGTGGAGTACGACCCGCGGCGCATCTCCTACGCAAAGCTCCTCTCCATCTACTGGCACAACATCGATCCCACGCAGGGGGACGGGCAGTTCTGCGACCACGGGGCCCAGTACCGCTCGGCGGTCTTCTACCGGTCTCCCGAGGAGCACCGGCTGGCGCAGATCTCGGAGCGCGCCGCCGCGGCCGAGATCCGCGTGAAGAAGCCCTTCGTCACGCGGCTGGTTCCCTTCACCGCGTTCTGGCCGGCCGAGGAGTACCACCAGGACTACTACCGGAAGAATCCCGCCGACTATCACGCCTACCGCGCGGGGTGCGGCCGCGACCGCAGGCTGAAGGAGATCTGGGGCGTGGTGCCGCACACCGCGGGCTAGGCGGGCCCGGCGCCGCCCCGAAACGCCAGGGCGGCGCCGATGCCGGCGGCGCGGCCGGTCGACCAGGCCCAGGCGAAGTTGTAGCCGCCGATCGGCCCGAACGCGTCGAGCATCTCCCCGCACAGGAAAAGCCCCGGGCGCCGGCGGCTCTCCAGCGTGCGCGGCTCGACCTCGGCGAGCGACACGCCCCCTCCCGTCACCTCGGCTTTCGTGTAGCCCTCGTCCCCGGTCCAGAAGAGCGGAAAGCGCGTGAGCGCGAGCACGACGCGCCGGCGATCCTCGCGCCGGAGCTGCCCCAGGGCGACCGCGCCGTCGACGCCCGATTCTTCGAGGAGCGCCTCGGCGAGGCGCGCGGGAAGCCGGGCGCGAAGAGCGGCCAGCAGGGTGCCCTCTCCCTCGCGCAGCTCCCGCTCCCACGCGGTTTCGTCGAGCGAAGTCCACCGCGCCAGCACGGGCTGCGCGCGCCCCTCCAGGCGCGCGCGCACGCATAGGTGGGAGAGATTCAGCACCGCGGGACCGCTGTAGCCCTTGTGCGTGAAGAGAAAACCCCCCTCGGAGCGGAGGCGCTTTCCGGCGCCCAGCGGCGCTTCGAGCGCGACGGAAAGGGAGATCCCCGAGAGCGCGGCGAAGCGATGCGGCGTGGCGACGAGCGGCGTGAGCGCGGGATAGGTGTCGTGGATCGCGTGTCCCAGCCGGCCCGCGATCGCGAGACCGTCGCCGTCGCTCCCCGTCGCGGGCACCGACAGGCCGCCGGTCGCGAGCACGACGCTCGAGGCGCGGATCGCCTCGCCGCTTTCGACGGTGACGCGCCATCCCCCGTCAGGGCCGGGCGCCGCGCCCGTAACACGGGTGTCGAACCGGCGCTCCACGCCGCGGCGCTCCGCGAGCGCCACGAGCGCGTCCCGCACGTCGCGGGATCGGTTCGACACCGGGAACAGCTTGCCGGTCTCCGCCTCCAGCGCGAGCGGGATTCCCACGACCGCTTCGAAGAAGCGCCGCTGCTCGTCGAGCGGCCACGCGAGAAGCAGCTTCCGCATCGTATTCGGCGACGACGCCGTCACGAATCGCGAGGGGTCGATCGCCGAGGGGAGCACGTTGCAGCGTCCCCCGCCGCTCATCACGATCTTGCGGCCGCCGTCGCGCGTCCGCTCCACGAGCAGCACGTTGGCGCCCGACTCGGCGGCGAAGAGCGCGGCCATCAGCCCCGCGGCTCCTCCGCCCACGACCACGACGGGGTTTCTTCGCCCGTTCATCATTCCTCCACGATTTCCAAACGGCGGACCCGCCGGGGCACGGCCCATGCAGTACCCCCGAACGCTCCTCCGGGAACGAGAGGAGGGACGGCATGACGGGCGCGATGGGCAAGGTAAGTACCTACCGCCCCGAACGATGGCCAAAGGATCGGCCGGAGCCCGACCCGACGTGGGGGCCGGGGTGCCGCCGGGATTCGAGAGTTCGAAGCAGGTGATGGCCTCGATTTACACCGGCCGACGAGCCTTGGGAAGTATTTACACGAACCGGCCCGGATCCCGATACCCAACAGGGGAAACCCCCGTTCAGGCTGCTTCCATGTGGCGGCCTTAGAGGTTTTGCGTATGGAGCACTATCCGAAGTCTATGAAGGGAATCGCGCTCGCAGCGCTGGCCTCCGTGCTCCTGTACGGGTCGGCGCTCGCGGTGCCGAGTCCCTCGAATCCCAGCTTCCATCCGGGATCCGATGCGGCGCTCACGAGCGCGACCCCCGCGGCCGCGCATTCGGCCACGGGCGCCAGGATCCTGTTCCGCACGAGCGATCGCCTGCTCGCCCGCGGCACCTTCCGAAGCGGCGGCGGCTCCCTCGCGGGAAACGTCGCGAGCATCGGCACGGGCAGCTCCCGCTCCAAGGCCCATTACATGTTGTCGGGAATGGTACTCGCCGCCCTGACGCCCCTTGCGCTGCACCATTCCGGTGAGCCGGGGGACAAGTCGGTTTCGGTGCAGACTCAGACCCCCGCGAGCTCGTCGCTGGCCAGCCTGGGCGACGCGATCTCGACGGGCCACGGTCATGGTCATGGGCGCGGCGGTGGCAACGGCGGTGGCGGCGGCGATGACGAAGGAGACTGCAACAACAACGATAACGGCGGCGACAACGGCGACGACGATGGCGGCGTCGTTTGCGACACCGGCGATCACGGCGACAACGACGACAACGGCGACAACGGCGGTGACTGCGATAACGGCGGCGGCTGCGACAATGGCGGCAACTGCAGCGGCGGTGACCAAGGTGGCGGCGGTGGCAACGGCGGCGGTGGCGGCGGCACCAGCCTCCCCGAGCCGGGAACCGTTCCGCTCGTCGGCGCGGGGCTCATGATGGCCCTCGCGTTTCGTTCGCGCCGGGACCGGTAGCATGGCTTCCTGACCGGAGGCGCCCGCGGGGGTGCGTTCCCCCGCGGCGCGCCGCAAGGTCCCCCCAGTCGACCGAGGTACCACTTCCCTTCGCGCCCCCATGCGCTAGCCTGAGTGGGACACTCCCATCGTCCCACTTCCCGCGCGAGGAGCCATCGGTGGCGCCACACGTCCCGCTGCACGAGCCCCATAAGATCAAGACCGTCCGGCTGATCTCCTTCCCCACGCTCGAGGAGCGGAAGCGCCGCCTGGCCGAGGCCCGCTTCAACGTCTACCGGCTCCCGCCGGCCCACGTCACGTTCGACATGCTCTCCACGGGCACCAGCGCGCGGAGCCAGGAGCAGCTCGCCGGCGAGCTTCTGGGCGACGAGGCGTATGCGGGCGCGAGGAATTTCGAGGCCCTGACCGCGGCCGTGAACCAGGTGCTGGGGCACACCTACGTCTGCCCCGCCCACAACCTGCTTGGGTGCGTGAAGCTGGTCCTGGCGGCGTTGGTGCCGCGGGGCGGAACGGTGGCGAGCAACGCCCGCGGAAGGGCCGGGGTCTTCGCGGCCCGGCAGGTGCGGCTCGTGGACGTGCGGGACGCGCGCGAGCCGGTGTTCACCGGAAACGTCGATCTCCTGGCACTCCGCGCCGCGCTGGCCGAGGAGGAGATCTCCCTGATCGACCTCCAGGCCTTCGCCGACGGCATGCACCCCTTCAGCCTGGCCAATCTCGAGGCCGTTCGCGCCGCCGCCGACAAGCGCGGCGTGCGCCTCCTGCTGGACGCGTCGCGCGTGATCGAGAACGCCTGGTACATCCAGCGCCACGAGCCCGGCCAGGACCTGCGCCGGATCGCCGACATCGTGAAGCAGATCTCGAAGACGGCGCACATCGTGGCGATCGACGGCGCGCAGGATCCGATGAGCCCCATCGGCGGCATCCTCGCCACCGACAATCCCGCCGATCACGAGCGCTTCCAGAACGAGGTAGTCGTCTACGAGGGGCTTCACACCTACGGCGGCATGTCGGGGCGCGCGATGGAATCGATGGCGCGCGGACTGGTCGAGATGGGCGACGAAGCCGAGGCGCAGTGGGCGATGCGCGAGACCGAGCACTTCACGGAGCGCCTGCGCGCCGCGGGGGTGCCTCTGGAGCGCGGTTGCGACGGCGCCTATCTCGAGGCGGCGCGCTTCCTCCCCGCGCACCGGCAGTACGCGGCGCACGCCCTCGCGGCCGCGATCTATCTCTCCTCCGGCGTGCGGGCGGTGGTCCCCGGCCCTTCGACGGAAGGAGATTACCTGCCGGTTCAGTGCCCCCGGCTCGCCATGACCACGTGGCAGCTCGACCAGGTCGCCGACGCCATCGTGAACGTCTACCGCCAGCGCGACAAGGTGGCGCGCCTGGAGCTGATGACGGGCGGCGCGTGGAACGACGAGCTGGAGTTCCGTTCCGTCTTCTCCGAGCTCGATCCCTACGAATTCGACTGCTACCCGTTCGTGGTGCACACGATCGAGCGGATTCCCTCGACGACGCGCGAGCAGCGCGAGGGGGCGGTGCGCGAGGCGGGCTACAACACGTTCCTGCTCCGCTCCGCGGACGTCACGATCGACCTCCTCACCGACTCCGGAACGTCCGCGATGAGCATCGACCAGTGGGCCGCCTACGAGGCGGCGCGCGCGACGGCGGCGACCAGCGACGCCTACCTGCGCTTCGTGCAGACGATCCGCGAGACCTACGGCTATCAGCACGTCGTTCCCACGCACCAGGGCCGGGCGGCCGAGCACATCCTGAGCGAGATCCTGATCCGCCCCGGGCAGCTCGTCCCCGGCAACATGTACTTCACGACGACCAAGCTGCACCAGGAGCTGGCGGGGGGCGTGTTCGCCGACGTGATCGTGGACGAGGCGCACGATCCGTCCTCGCCCTTCCCCTGGAAGGGGAACATCGATCTCGAGAAGCTCCAGAGCCTGGTCGCGCGGCATGGCGCGGAGCAGATCGCCTACGTTTCGTTCGAGCAGAGCGTGAACATGGCCGGCGGCCAGCCGGTCAGCATGCGGAACATGCAGGAGGTCTACGCGCTCTGCAGCGAGATCGGGATCCCCGTGTTCTTCGACGCGACGCGCGCCGTGGAGAACGCCTACTTCATCCAGAAGCGCGACCCGCACTACCACGCCACGCACATCCGGGACATCCTGCGCGAGATGATGGTCTACGGCGACGGTCTCACGATCTCCGGGAAGAAGGACTTCCTGGTGAACATCGGCGGGGTGCTGGCGTTCAAGGACAACGCCGAGTGGAAGCGGAGCGCCGACGAGCTGCTCC
>Ga0182009_10000059_pt1 | contig 16606 bp, 17 predicted proteins | sample Sormic07211187_1_FD_161052 | JGI IMG/M metagenome (GOLD analysis project Ga0182009, IMG submission 161052) | Bulk soil microbial communities from the field in Mead, Nebraska, USA - 072115-187_1 MetaG | ecosystem: Environmental > Terrestrial > Soil > Agricultural land > Bulk soil | place: USA... | reverse complement strand
GGTTGCCGTAAGTTCCAAACTCACGCCTGTTCCGCGCGCCGGTTGTGAAAGAACCCGTCCACCGCGGCGCGCGCGGTGTGCACGAGTGTCAGAACGCGATGGACGCGGGACGACACCGACGAGGTGGTGTTGCGAATCGCCGTGTCGACGCGCTCGGTCCGGTTGCTCACGCGCGAGGTGACCTCTTTCACGTCACCGAGGATCGCGTCCGCGCGCGTCATCAGCGCGTTGACTCGCGCCACGAGTGGAGCAATCTGCCTCGCCTCCACCTCACGCATGGTCTGCATCGCATGCGTATAGAGGCGGTACGCCATCACGCCGGCGCCGATGAGCACGACCGCCTCGACGATGCTCACTACCGCCATGATTCCGAGCAGGAGGTTCGTCGTGTCCAGATTCCCTGCATTCATGTTGCCGGCCTCGTCAGTGCGACGTACGCGAAGAAGAGAACGTCGACTGCTGGCGCGCCGCGTTGAATTCGTTCACCGCGCGAATACCGTCGTTGGCCATCTCCCCCAGCTTTTCGACGGTTTTCTGGAACCGCGCGAATTCGCGCCGGAGATCGTCAACGGCGGGCTCCATCCGATCGCGCACGTGCTTGCCCGACTCGGTAAAGAAGAGGTAACTCGCGGCCGCGCCGATTGCCGCGCCGAGTACCGCACCTATGGCGATTACACGAGACTCGTTCACACGCCCTCCTTCATTGGCCCAACGGTATGTGGTTCCAAAATGGATGCCATTAGTTCGTTTGGGGTTTCAGATCCGGGATTTGGGACTTAGGATTTCGCGTATTAGCCAACTGAAGCTCAGAGCGATCGAGAAAGAGGGTGATCGCCACACCATCCCAGCGCTTCCCATCTGGACTGTCCGGCGCATCGACACCAAGCCCGATGAAACCGGCCGTCTGCGGCGGCACTTCATACTTCCCGAGGATGTATTCGCGCACGATGCCCGCACGTCTTCGAGACAAACGGAACCGTTCGGCATTCGTTGGCGCGGGTGCGTAGCCTTCGACGACAAGCGGATTCGCAGGCAGATACTTCAGGTAGGTCGACATCGCGGAGTCGATGCGCGCGCGTCCGCCTGCCGACACAACTTCGCTGCCGTCGGGTCCCGGCTCGAACAGTACGGATGACTTCAGCCAGATACGCATGGCTTTCCGTTTGCCGTTTTCCAGCACACCTGTTCTGTATTCGACCGGCGAGATGGCATCGAGGTCGAAGTACCCGCGCTTGTTGAAAAAGCCGCGCAGCAGGAAGTTGTGCTTCAGCGCTTCCATGTTGTCCGCCAAGTCGGCGGTCGCCTCGCGCGCCTGGCCGATGGTGGTTCGCATGTCGGCGAGCATCCCCTGCGCCGGGCCGTCCTTCGATCGGAAATCGACGATGGCGCGCCGTGCTTCGTCGGAAACCTGATGCAAATTCGCCACAACGGTGTGCGCTTCGTCGGTCAGGCTCTGGAACTGGCGATAGAGCTGGTCGTCGTTGACGAGTCTGCCGATTGTCCCCTGGCCGTCGTTGATCTTGGCGACCAGCTCGCGGGTGTCGGCGGAAATAACGTGGCCGTTGCGCGCCAGCGCCTCGAGATCCGGGCGCATCGTGTCGAGCAGCGCGTGCGCGTCTTCCGCCGTGCCCGCGATCTCTTTCACCGCCGTCTCGGCATTGCCGCGCAGTGATGTGACGGTGTCGCCGATCAGCATGATGGTGTCGTTCGCCTGTTGAAGCAGGTCGCTGATCTCGAACGCGTCGCGCCCCTGAATAGTGCCGCCGTCCTTGACGCGCGGCGCCTTATCGGTGCCCACGTTGATGTTGACGAACACGCCGCCGACCAGCCCTTCGGTCTGCGGCACCGCAATCGAATCGGTGCGCACGACAGGATGCAGCGCCTCGCGCACCTCCATCTTGACCTTGAACTTCTCGGATGGATTGCGCGGAAGCTGGATGTCGGTCACCTCGCCGGCCTCGGCTCCGGCGACGCGGACCGGCGCGCCGGTCTCGAGCTCTCCGAGCTTGGCGAACTCCGCATAGACCGTGAACCGCCGCTCGAACAGTCCGCGGCGCTCGCCGATCAGAAACAACGCCGCTACGAAGAGCAGCAGCCCGATGACGACAAACGCGCCGGCGCCGACCGCCCGTGAAGACACCATGGATTTACCCAGCCCCCTCAGATCTCATGAACGCGCGGACGAGCTTGTCATCGCTGCGATCCAGCTCCTGCGCGGTGCCGCGCGCGATGATCTTTCCCTCGTGCAGCATCGCCAGCTCGTCGCCGACGTGGCGTGCACTCGGAATATCGTGCGTCACGACGACGAGCGTCGTGCCTTCCTTCTTCAGATTCACGAGCAGATCGTCGATCTCAGCGGCGGTAATCGGGTCGAGGCCGGCGCTCGGCTCGTCGACCAGCAGGATGTCGGGATCGAGCGCCATCGCCCGCGCCAGACCGGCACGCTTGCGCATGCCGCCGGAGAGCTCCGCCGGCATCTTGTCGTACTCGTTCTCGAGACCGACCTCCGCGAGCTTCGCTCTGGCGACGTCACGAATCTTCGCGTCGGGCCAATCGGTATGACGCCGCAACGGAAACGCGACGTTCTCACCCACCGTGATGGAGTCGAAGAGAGCCGCGTTCTGAAACAGGAAGCCCATCGAGCGACGCACGTCCGACAGCTCTCGTCCGCTCAGAGCGCTGACGTCCTTGCCGTGCACGAGCACGTGTCCCTCGTCAGGCCGCAGCAGCCCGATGATGTGCTTCAGGGTGACGCTCTTCCCCGTGCCGCTGCGCCCGAGCAGGCAGAACGCCTTCCCTTCTCGGATCTCCAGCGTCACATCGTCGAGCACCTTGCGGCCGTCGAACGATTTCGTGACGTGTTCGAGCTTGATTGCCTGCATCAGGCTCTCACCGGGAACAGCAGGAAGATCAACTTCACCAGCACGACGTTGATGAGGATGATGCAGATGGACGACAGCACGACGCTGCTGGTCGATGTACGGCCCACCCCTTCGGTGCCCTGCGTCGTGGTGAAGCCGAGGTACGATGCGACCGTGCCGATGATGAAACCGAATACGGCGGTCTTCAGAGTCGCGGGAACGAAGTCGCTGAACTGCAAGACCGAGAATGCACGGTGAAAATAGAGCTGCATCGACATGCCGCTCGTTGAGGTCTCCGCCAGATAGCCGCCGAAGATGCCGCAGAAGTCGATGACGGCCGTGAGCAGCGGCATCGCGAGGATGCAGGCGAGAATCCGCGTCACCGCAAGGAACTTGAAGGAGTCGACCGCAACGGCCTCGAGCGCATCGATCTGTTCGGTGACCTTCATCGCGCCGAGCTCCGCGCCGATGCCTGCGCCGACACGTCCCGCGACCAGCAGTCCGGCCACCAGAGGCCCTGTCTCGCGAACCAGCGCGACCGCCAGCACCGCCGGAATCATCGCTTCGGCACCGAACCGCTCGAGCGAGGCGCGCGTGTGCATCGACAGCACGACGCCGATGGCCAGGCCGGCCAGTGCGATCAGCGGCAGCGATCGCCAGCCGATTTCGTAAACATGCCGCCAGGTTTCTTTGAACTCATAGGGCGGAAGAAGCGCTTCGTAAAGGGCGCGAGCGCCAAACAGCGCTGTGTCGCCGACCCAAGCGAGGAACGTGAGAATCAGATCGCCGACGCGCACCACCACGCCCCGCGGTTGTGCAACAGCCGGGCCTAATTTGCGGTGGTTGGCGTGGTTGAGGCGGCGGCAGCGCGCTGCGCGGCGCGCTGGTCCTTAATGTCGTGCTTCTTCATCTTGCTGTAGAGCGTCGGCCGGTACAGTCCAAGAATCTGCGCCGCTTCCTGTTTGTTCCAGTTCGTCCGCTGCAGGGTCTGCACGATTGCCATCTTCTCGATTTCGGCGAGCGTGCGGTGCGGCGGGATGGTGAACTCCTGCGCCGGGCTTCCCTCTTCCCGAATCGTCTCCGGAAGATCGTTCGGCTGGATCTCGCCGGTCTTGCAGACCAGCACCGCGCGCTCGATCGCGTTTTCCAGCTCGCGCACGTTGCCGGGCCAGCGGTTGCGGATGAGGAGATGGTAGGCCGCCGGCGAGATCGACTTCACGTTCTTCTGATACCGCTGGTTGAACTTCGAAAGGAAGTGGTTGCACAGCAGCGGAATGTCTTCGCTCCGCTCGCGCACGGGCGGGACGCGCAGTGTGATGGTGTTGATGCGGAAGTAGAGATCTTCGCGCAGCTTTCCTTCGCGCAGCGCGGTTTCAAGATCAATGTTGGTCGCGCAGATCAGGCGGAAGTCGACGTGCACCAGGCGATCGCTGCCGATGGGCCGGTATTCGCGCTCCTGCAGCACGCGCAGCAGCTTGGTCTGAAGATACGGAGGCATCTCGCCGATTTCGTCGAGCAGTAGTGAGCCGCTCTCCGCCATCTCGAACAGGCCAACCTTGTCGGTGTTCGCGCCGGTGAACGCACCCTTCTTGTAGCCGAAGAGCTCGCTTTCGATCAGATCCTTTGGGATGGCGGCGCAGTTGATCTTGATGAACGGCCCTTTGACGCGGTTCGAGTTGTAATGAATCGCGTTGGCAATCAGCTCCTTGCCGGTGCCGTTTTCGCCCTGTATGAGAATGTTGGCGTCGCTCGCGGCTACGCTCTCGACCAGCTCGAACAGCTCCTTCATCTTCTTGCTCTGCCCGACGATGTTCGCGAAGCTGTACTGGCCGCGAATCTGATCCTTCAGCTGCTGATGCTCGGCGCGCTCCTGGGTGCGATCGATCGCCCGGCCAAGAATGTTCATCAACCCTTCCTGGCTGACCGGTTTTTCGAGAAAGAAGAACGCGCCTGCCTGTCCGGCTTCGACGGCTCGGGCGATGGTTCCCTGACCGCTGATGACGATCACCTCCGGCGAAGGATCGATTTCCTTGAGGCGGCGCAGCAGCTGGACGCCGTCGAGGTCGGGAAGCATCAGGTCGGTAACCACGACGTCAGGCCGCCACTGCTTGTAGATCTCTTCGCCACGGGTGCCGATGAGCGCCGTGCGGACCTCGTATCCTTCGGCCTCGATCACCATCTTGAGCCATTCGGTCATCGAAGGCTCATCATCGATTGCGAGGACGCGCTTGCGGCGTTTGCTGTTGGAGTTGGATTGACTTGCCATGCGTCACTCGTCCAGGGGCTGGTGGGGGCGAACGGCCGCCGCCACGTCCGCGAATAATACACACATCTGGAGGCCGCAATCAAACACTACAGGTTGTAAAGATTTCATTCAGCTGAGCTGGGTTCAAAACGGTGACCTATAATTCCCGCCAATGGCGAAACCGGACGACGTGCCGCATACGGAAGAGCCCGCTGAATCGCCGAGCCTGTGACTCGTTCGATCGCTTCGAACGTCTGATGCAGAAGATCCTCTCGAAAATCCACACAGACAGCCCCGAATTCAAGGCCAACTGCGACGCGCTGACGACGCTCGTCGCCGAACTCCGCGAGCGTGTGGCGCAGGCGCGGGAGGGCGGCGGTGCCCGATATCTGCAGCGTCATCGCGAGCAGGGCAAGCTTCCCGTCCGTGAACGAATCAATCTCCTTCTGGACGAGGGGTCGCCGTTTCTCGAGCTCTCGCCGCTTGCGGCGTGGGAGATGTACGACGACGAGGCACCTGGTGCCGGCCTTGTGACGGGGATCGGTCGCGTCTCGGGACGCGAGGTGCTGATCGTCGGCAACGATGCGACCGTGAAGGGCGGCACCTACTACCCGATTACGGTAAAGAAACACGTCCGCGCGCAGCAGGTCGCGATCGATAACCGGTTGCCTTGTATCTACCTGGTGGACTCTGGCGGCGCGTTCCTACCGTTGCAGGCGGAGGTCTTCCCCGACAAGGACCACTTCGGACGCATCTTCTTCAATCAGGCACGTATGTCCGCTGAATCGATCGCGCAGATCGCCGTCGTAATGGGCTCCTGCACCGCCGGCGGCGCCTACGTGCCCGCCATGTCCGACGAAACGATCATCGTCAAAGGCACTGGGACGATCTTTCTCGGCGGCCCACCGCTCGTGAAAGCGGCAACGGGCGAGGACGTGACCGCCGAGGAGCTCGGCGGCGCGGACGTACACACGCGACTGTCAGGAGTCGCGGATTATCTCGCCGAAGACGATGAGCATGCGCTGCAGCTGGCGCGCACGATCGTGTCGACGTTGAACAGCCGGAAAGCTCTGCCAGCCGACATGGCGGACAGCGAGGAGCCTGCCTACGATCCGCAGGAGCTTTACGGTGTCGTCAGCGCGGACAGGCGGAAGCCATATGACGTGCGCGAGGTGATTGCCCGCATGGTGGACGGCTCGCGGTTCGATGAATTCAAGGAGCGCTACGGCCCGACGCTGGTGACAGGATTTGCCCGGCTGCATGGCTTTCTCATAGGAATCATCGCAAACAACGGCGTCCTGTTCTCCGAATCCGCGTTGAAGGCGACGCACTTCATCGAACTGTGCAACATGCGTGGCATTCCGCTTCTGTTTCTGCAGAACATTACGGGGTTCATGGTCGGCAAGCAGTACGAGCGCGGCGGCATCGCGAAAGACGGCGCGAAGATGGTGCACGCGGTGGCGAACTCGGTCGTGCCGAAGTTCACCGTCATCATCGGCGGGTCGTTCGGCGCCGGCAATTACGGGATGTGTGGCCGTGCCTACGAGCCTCGCCTGCTGTGGATGTGGCCGAACGCGCGTATTTCCGTCATGGGCGGCGAGCAGGCGGCTGGGGTACTGGCGACGGTGAAGCGCGAGCAGCTGGCGCGCGAGGACAAGACGCTCTCGCGCGAGGAAGAGCAGCAGATTCGCCAGCCGATTCTCGACAAGTACGAGCGCGAAGGATCGCCCTACTACTCCACTGCTCGTCTGTGGGATGACGGCATTCTCGATCCGGCTCAGACGCGAAACATGCTCGGCCTCGCACTGTCTGCTTCGTTCAACGCGCCCGTGCCTCCGCCGAAATTTGGAGTTTTTCGGATGTAACCACGAAGGTCGCGAAGAACATGTCATACGAGACGCTACTGACCCATCGTGAGGGCGTTGTCGAGTACCTCACGCTGAATCGCCCCGACGTGCGCAATGCGTTCAACGAGACGATGATCGCGGAGCTCACGGCGTGGGCCGCGGCGATCAACGCCGATGACGAGGTGCGCGTCGCGGTGGTGTCGGGAGCGGGAAAGGTGTTCTCGGCGGGTGCGGACATTCAGTGGATGGCCAACGCGCTCGCCTACACGCATGACGAGAACGTGCAGGATGCGAATGCAGCGGCGCGGATGTTTGCGGCGCTCGATACCCTGCCCATTCCGCTCATCGGCCGTATTCACGCCGCCGCACTTGGTGGCGGAGCAGGCCTCTGCGCTGTGTGCGATGTAGTCGTGGCGGACGAGAACGCGGTGTTCGGCTTCACGGAGGTAAAGCTCGGCATCCTGCCTGCGGTGATCTCCCCATATGCTCTTGCGAAGATCGGTCGTTCGGCCGCGCGTGAGCTGTTTCTCACCGGCATGCGATTCGGGGCGGTGCGGGCGCAGGAGATCGGCCTCGTGCACGTCGTCGCACCGCTCGAGCTGCTCGATGCGAAGGTCGATGGCTACGTGCACGAGTTTCTCAGCGCCGGACCTGACGCCATCTCGAGGGCGAAGGCGCTGATCCCGCGCGTGTGGGCGCGCGGTGCGCCCGATGCGGCCGGGTTGACGTCGGAGGCGATCGCCGCACAGCGCGTCTCACAGGAAGGCCAGGAAGGGCTGCGCGCCTTCCTCGAAAAGCGGAAGGCTTCGTGGGACGTGTCACGCAAGTCCTGATCGCCAACCGCGGCGAAATCGCCGTCCGTATCATCCGCGGCTGCCGGGAGCTCGGAATACCTACGGTCGCCGTCTTCTCCGACGCGGACAGCCGGGCTCCGCACGTGCTGCTTGCCGATCGTGCCGTGCGCATCGGACCGGCACCACCTGCTGAAAGCTACCTGTCGATCCCAGCGGTTCTGAAGGCCGCGCGCGACACGGGCGCGGATGCGATTCATCCAGGCTACGGATTCCTCTCGGAAAATCCTGCGTTCGCCGCCGCCTCTGCCGATGCGGGGATCACATTCATCGGGCCGCCGGCTGCCGTCATCGAGCGGCTGGGATCGAAGATCGCGGCGCGAGAAATCGCGCGGCAAGCAGGCGTGCCGGTGGTACCCGGCGACACGCCTGCCGATCAAACCACCGACGCAATTGCCGGGGCCGTACGGAAGGTGGGTTTCCCCGTGCTGCTGAAACCGTCCGCCGGCGGCGGTGGCATCGGCATGAAGACCGTGCGTGACGAAGGCGGGCTGTTGACCGCGGTCGAGCAGGGGCGGCGCGAAGCGATGGCAGCGTTCGGCGACGGAACGCTGTATGTCGAGCGACTGATCGAGCGGCCGCGTCATGTCGAGATTCAGGTGCTGGCCGACGAGCACGGCAACGTCGTGCATCTGTTCGAGCGCGAATGTTCGGTCCAGCGGCGCCATCAGAAAGTGGTCGAGGAGACTCCCTCCACCGCGCTGACGCCGAAGCTGCGGCAGCGGATGGGCGAAGCGGCGGTCGCGATTGCGCGAGCCGCCGACTATCGGAACGCCGGCACCGTCGAATTCCTCCTCGACCCCTCGACTGCGCTCGGCGCGAGTGGCATGGACGACGCCTCGTTTTATTTCCTGGAGGTCAACACCCGCCTGCAGGTGGAACATCCCGTGACGGAACGCGTGACCGGCGTCGATCTCGTGCACGCGCAGATCGCGATCGCGCGCGGCGAGAAGCTGCCATTCAATCAGGACGCGCTCATGCAACGCGGTCACGCCATTGAGGTGCGGATCTATGCGGAGGACCCATCGCGAAACGATCTGCCGCAGGCGGGGCCGCTGCTGCTCTACCGTGAACCGTCGATGCCGGGCGTGCGCATCGATTCCGGTGTGGTGGAAGGCGGCGCGATCGGCGTGCACTACGATCCGCTGGTTGCGAAGGTGATCGCGGACGGCCCTACACGCGAGACCGCGCGGCGGCGCGCCATCGAAGCGCTGCGCAATTTCCCGATCCTCGGTATCCGCACGAATATCGCGTTCCTCATCAACGTGCTCGAGCACGCGCGCTTCGCAGCCGGCGACATCGATACGCATTTTCTGGATGTCGAAGGAGAGGGCCTTCGCAAGCCCGCTCCTGTTCCCGCGGAAGCAATCGAACTTGCCGCGGACTTGTCGCGCCGTAGCGCCGTCTGTGAAGGCGACCGCGCGAATGCGGACCCCTGGGATTCGTTGAAAGGCTTCCGTGGTTGACGCGCTCGGCAACGGTCGATACCTCGTCACCGGGGCCGCGGATCCGGGATCCGGGATCCGTCGTGTTGCGTATGCGGTGCGCGAGCGTGCGAGGACGTGGGTCTTCATCGACGGCCGCACGTATGTCATCGAGCCTGAAACCCGCGATTCCTCCGATCGCGTACACGCCACCGACGATCAGATGGCGCTCTCGGCGCCGATGCCGGCAACGGTCCTTGCCATCAAGGTCGCGCCGGGGCAGCACGTCGACGCGGGTGATCTGCTGGTGCTTCTGGAGGCGATGAAGATGGAGGTGCCAATCAAAGCGCCGCGCGCCGGACGCGTGAAATCACTCGCCTGCCGCGAGGGCGAGCTCGTTCAACCTGGCATCGCGCTGGTCGAAATAGAATGACGCTGGAGGAAGATCCAAGATCCAAGATCGACAGTTTGCGACTTGAGCTTCTGCTTGAATTTGGAACTTGGATCTTGGACCTTGGAACTTCCAAATGGAACACGACGTCGCGGTTCTCCTGACGGAACTGATTGAAAAGGTCGGCCTGCTGCGACGCGACCTGAAGCAGAGGGGCGACCTCGACAAGTACGAGGCGCGCCTCGCGCGCATCGATCAGAAATTCTCGGCGCTTGCGGAAAAGATTTCGCAGAGCGATCCGGAATTCGCCAAGGCGCTGCGTACGGCGTGGCAAATGCCCGCGCGCAGCCTGGCTTTCCGCAATGCTGACCATCAGAAGAACGAGCCCTGAACATCAACGCTCCCAGGCGCCAGCAGCCCAATCAAGAAACTTCTTCTCCGGCCAGTAGTTGACGATGCGAGCCTGCGGGATGCCGGCCAGCTTGGCATGTGCGATGGCGATGTCGGCGAAGTCGAACTCCGCGTGCGAGTGCGCGTCGCTGTCGAGTGCGAAGAGACATCCCTGTTCCAGAGCCTGCGCCGCCAGTTCGAACGGCACATCCTGACGCGACCACGATCCGTCGATTTCGATCGCAACCTTCCGCTTCGCCGCCACGTCGAACACCTTGCCCCAGTCCGCCAGCACGCCCGCGCGCATATTGAAGACCCGTCCCTGCGGGTGCCCGAGAATCGCTACTCCTGGCTGCGAGACGGCCGCCACCATGCGCTCGGTCTGATCGATCGACTTCCGCAGAGCCGAATGCGGCGAGGCAACGATGTACTCGAATCGGCGCATCTCGTGCGGCTCCATGTCGACCGTGCCATCGGCCCGGATGTTCGCCTCGATCCCCTTGAACATGCGGAAGCGGCCGCCATACTTCCGGTTGAGCACGTCAATTTCGGCATGCTGCTCGACCGCGCGCTCCATGCTCATGCCGCCGGCGATGCTCAGGCCATAGGAGTGATCCGTGATGCCGGCGCACGACCAGCCGCGTTCGAGACAGGCGTTGACAATCGATTCGAGCGTCTCGGCGCCGTCGCTGTAGATCGAGTGCATCTGGAAATCGCCTCGATACTTCGCACGTAACGGTGTGCCCTTGCGCGCCACGATTTCTTTGACAGCGGCGCGGCTCAGATACTGGCGCCGCAGCGTATGCAGGCGCGCGATCTCCTTCTCTTTGCCCGACTCGTGCACCGCTCGCTCGACAAACGCGCATCGCCCCTCGAGTATCAACTCGCGTGCAATGCGATCCGTCGTCGGCCCGATACCCGGTATCGACTTGAAGGTGTTGGACGTGACGAGCGGAGTGATGTCGCGGTCGATCCGGAGCACCGCTTTCGCCGCGCGCTTGTAGCCCCACGCGCGCTGGCTGTCGCCGGCAACGGCCGCCATGTCGTACAGAGCACTCGCCAGCTCGAGGTTTACGTCGCGCATGCGCTTAGTCGTTGATATACCATTTCGCGTCGATGCGCTGGATCGCGAGCGTGGCATTTTGCGTGGTGAGCATTGCTGCCGCCTCTGCGCAGGAAGGATTCAACGTCGAACATCTCGACCGCAGCGTTGACGCGTGTAACGACTTCTACCAGTTCGCGTGCGGCAACTGGCTGGCGACCCATCCGCTTCCCGCCGATCGCTCACGTTTCAACCGGCTCAACGAGCTTGCGGACCGCAACGTCCGCATCGTCCGCGGCATTCTGGAGGACGCCGCCTTCAACAAGACCGACCGCACCCCGGACGAGCAAAAGATTGGCGACGCCTACGCGGCTTGCATCGACCAGGAAACGATCGAAGCCAGAGGAGTCAAGCCCGCGCAGCCGCTGCTGCGCGACATCGATTCCGTCAAGACGCGTGAGCAGCTGATCAAGCTCGCCGCTCGCTTCTCGCACGACGGGTTTCCGTCGTTCATCACGCTCGGCTCGGCACCCGATCCGCACGATTCGACGCGATTCATCGCGACGCTCGGCCAGGGCGCAATGGGACTGCCCGATCGCGATCTTTACCTGAAGGATGACGAACGCTCGACGATGCTGCGGAAGGAGTACGTGGCGCACGTCGGGCGAATGTTTGCACTCGCCAATCTGCCATCGTCAATGGCGAACAGCGTGATGAACGTGGAGACCGTCATCGCGCGCGCCACGATGGACCGCGTTGCGTTCCGGGATCCACGCCGCCGCGACAATCCGGCGACCATTGCGGACCTCAAGCAGCTCGCGCCCAATATCGATTGGACTTCGTATCTGCCTGCGACGGGGGCTCCGAAGAACCTGCTGAACGCGCTGAACCTCCTGAACCCCGGTTATCTGCGGGACATCAGCGCCGCGCTCGACACCATACCGGTCGACTCGTGGAAGGCCTACATGCAGTGGCATGCGCTCGACGCGCTTGCATCGCTTCTCACCTCCCGCTTCGAGCTGGAGCAGTTTCATTTCAACGGCGAGATTCTCAGCGGACAGAAGGAGATGCGTCCGCGGCGGTTGCGCTGCACGGACGTCGTCGCCGGACAGCCTGGTGCCGATGCGCTCGGCGAGCTGGTGGGGAAGATTTTCGTGCAGCGGCAATTCGGTGCAGAGGCGAAAGCGCGCATGGACGAAATGATTGCGGCCCTGCGCAATTCGCTGCGCCAGACGCTCAGTAGCGTGGACTGGATGAGCGCCGAAACCCGTGCGCACGCGCTTGCCAAGCTGGAAGCGATGAATCGGAAGATCGGCGGTCCGGATAAGTGGCGTGACTTCAGCGCGATCACGATCAAGCGCGATGATTACGCCGGAAACTCAATCCGCATCGCCATCGCTGACACGCAGCGTCAGCTCCGCTGGATCGGCCAGCCGATCGACCGCACTCTGTGGATCGTCACGCCGCAGACAGTCAATGCGTTCTATGCACCGCCATTGAACGAGGTGACGTTCCCGGCAGGCATTCTGCAGCCGCCGATCTTCGATGCGGGCAAAGACGCAGCTGTGAACTTCGGTGCAGCCGGCGCGATGATCGGCCACGAAATGACGCACGGATTCGACGATGGCGGCCGCCGCTATGACCCGCAAGGCAACCTGATGGACTGGTGGACGCCTCGAGACGATGCGGCATTCCGCGATCGCGCGTCGTGCGTCGCCGCGCAGTACAACCGCTACGAGTCGCTCCCCGGCGTCAATCTGAACGGCAACCTGACGCTTGGCGAAAACGTCGCAGACAACGGCGGCGTGCGCATCGCCTACTACGCGTTGATGGAGCTGCTCTCGGCGAAAGGCGCCCAGCCAACAGTCGACGGGTTTACTGCCGACCAGCGGTTCTTCATTGCCTACGCCCAGGTGTGGTGCGAGAACGCGACAGACGAGGATTTCCGCCGCCGGGCGCAGGAGGACGTGCATGCCTCCGGCCGCTGGCGCACCAACGGCGTGCTGCAGAACATGCCGGAGTTCCGGAAGGCTTTCGGCTGCAGGGACGGCACGCCGATGGCGCCCGTCAACGCGTGTCGGGTTTGGTAGGTTCTTCCTCGACCTTTTTTGCCATCGGTTCGAGGTATTCCCAGATCGTCTCCGCGATGTAGCGCGCGCCCGCGGCGTTCGGATGCACGCCATCGTCGGAGATGAGATCACGGTTGCCGAGGACTCCGTTCATCACGAACGGGATAAGCGGCACCTCGTACTTCGCCGCCAGGTCTTCGTACATCCGGTGAAACGCAATCGTGTACTGCCAGCCGTTGAACGGCAGCGCCTCCATGGCGCAGAGCAGCACCTGCGTATGCTGCTGCTGGAACGCGCTGATGATTTTTTCGAGGTTCGCCTGCACCTGCGCGACGGGCATGCCGCGCAGACCATCGTTGACGCCCAGCTCGACGATGGCAATCGACGGCTTCAGGTCGAGCGCACGATCGAGACGCCGCAGCGCACCGGTCGTCGTATCGCCGGACACACCGTGGTTGTAGATTGTGAACGGCAGCCCGGCGGTGTTCAGTTTTCTCTGAATCACCGCCGGCCAGGCGTCTTTTTCCGGAAGCCTGTGGCCCGAAGTGAGGCTGTCGCCAAAGGCGACGATCCTCAGGGAAGAGGCCGGCTTGGGGGCTGCCTCAGCAGGAAGCGCGGCGATCAGCGCAAGAAGCAGTGCAGCGAAAAACATTCTTCATTTTAGGAGTCTGTCGGCTTCGCCGCTAGTCCTTTGGCCCGGCGATCTGCATCGTCAAGTAGCGCTCGTATCCCATCTCCTTGATCTGATGCAGCTGCGATTCGAGCCAATCGACGTGCTCTTCCTCGTCGGCGAGGAGCTTGGTGAACAGATTGCGCGAGGCATCGTCGCCCGCCTCGCGCGCGGCGGCAATGGAATCGTTATACATCTTCACCGCGTTGATCTCGAGCGCCAGATCGGCCTCGAGCTGCTCGCGCACGTTGCCGCCAATCGTCAGGTCGAGATATTCCATTTTCGGCGTTGCGTCGAGGAAGAGGATGCGTTCGATGAGCTCCTCGGCGTGCTTCATCTCTCCGATCGACTGCTTCTTGATGGAATCGCCCAGCCCGTGGTAGCCCCAGTTGTGGCACATCTCGGCGTGCAGAAAGTACTGATTGATGGCCGTCAGCTCCTCGCGAAGCGCGTCGTTGAGATGGTCAATCACTTTCGCGTTACCGCGCATGTCGTCGTGTCCTCCGGAGGAGATCATAGTCCGGTCTGTGCATTGCACGCCGCACCTTAAAGAGGAGCTTCATGCAGATTCCGTATCGTCCGCTCGGCACGTCGGGAGTCCTTGTATCCGCGCTTGGATTGGGCGGATACCACCTTGCCAAGGCGAGCTCTGAGCGCGAAGCCATTCGCATCGCGCATGCAGCGATCGACGCCGGTGTCACGTTCATGGACAACGCATGGGAATATCATGACGGCAAGTCCGAGCGCGTCATGGGCAAAGCGATCGCGGACCGGCGCGATCGTGTGTTCCTGATGACGAAGGTCTGCACGCACGGCCGCGACAAACGCGAGGGGATGCGACAGCTTGAACAGTCGCTGCGACGGCTCAAGACCGACTACCTCGACCTCTGGCAGATTCACGAGTGCGTCTACTACAACGATCCCGAGCACCATTTCATGCGCGGCGGCGTCATCGAAGCGCTGGACCAGGCCAAGCGTCAGGGAAAGGTGCGATTCGTCGGATTCACGGGCCACAAGGATCCGCGCATCCACCTCGAGATGCTCGACCACGATTACCCGTTCGACACGTGCCAGCTCCCCCTCAATTGCTTTGACAGCTCCTTTGCCGAACGTTCGTTCGAGCGAGACGTGCTGCCGAAGCTTCAGCTCCGCGGCATCGCGCCAATTGGAATGAAAAGTCTTGGCGGCGACGGACGTCAGGTCAAAGAGAAGGTCATCACGGCCGCGGAAGGGTTGCGCTATGCGATGAGCCTTCCGGTCATGACGACGGTCAGCGGAATCGATTCGATGAAGGTGCTGCGCCAGAACCTGAAGGTGGCGCTTGGGTTCAAGCCGATGACCGCACGCCAGATGGAGGCGCTCCGGTCGCGCGTGCGCGAGGAGGCGGCCGACGGCCGATTCGAGTTGTACAAGACGAGCGCGATGCATGAAGGGCCGGTCGGTCGCGAGCAGCACGGATTCCCGAGCGAAGATCAATTAAGCGCCTGACTTCGTCGTATGGCGAGAGCGATTCGAGGACCTCGATTCGTGGCAACGCGCCTGGAAGGCGATCACAAGAGCGCATAGTGGACGAATCGCACTCCCTCCTCTGGTCCGGTCCCTTCCTTGACGACAACGGCGGGTGCATCGAGAGGTCCTTCGAGCAACGGCGTGTTCGGCTGCCCTGCTGATTTCGGCGAGGTCGTCAGATACAGATCGCTGACCACGCCTTCCCGCAACATGGCGCGTGCGGTTGTGCGACCGCCGATCGACGAAACGGTCTCGATGCCGCGGGCGTTCAGCTCGCGCAGCGCCGTACGCATCGAGAGCGGCTGGCCTGCATCGATCACCTGAATCCACGGACGCGTCGCGACCTGCAGCCGCAGCGACGGCGCGGCATCCGATGTGGTGATGAGAAAAACCGGGAGCTCCGGTTCCTGAAACATGAGCGCGCTCTCGATGTGCAACGCGCTGCGGCTGCTGACGACGACTTGCGCAGGGTGACGAGCGCGCCCGAGCTCGAGGCGCAGCTTGACCAGCTCTGGATGCCACACCGAGAGAACCAGATTGTCGTCGCGCGCGGTCGTTGCACCCGTCAGCACGGCGTCGGCATCGACGCGCGACAACCCCTCGTAAATAAGGTGCTTGTCAGTGTCGCCGCCGCCGAGCGTCGACGGATCGCCGGCGCCCGTGTTCCCATCGGCCGACTCAACAAAGACAAGATTCGTGACGGGGATGTCATCTTTACGTGACGTTCGGTAGAAATCGCCGTCGAATATTGCGCGTGACCAGTGATTTCCAATGGCACGGAAATGGCCAAGCTTAGGATCAGCCGCGACTGTCCGATAGGGTGGCAGTACGGCGGCCGCTGCCGCGCGTTCGCGAGCACGGCAGTATTCACGGAAACGCGAAGACACAGTCGTACAATCACATCATGAAGCACACATTGCTTACCGTTGCGCTGATATTCGCCGCCTCGTCGGTGTTTGCACAGGACGCAGCGCAGGCTCTGAAACTGTTCGAAGCCGGGCAGTATCAGCGAGTGGTCGACTCAGCTCAGGCTGACGGCGACCCTGCGGTGCTCTACACCGCGGCACAGAGCCATCAGAAGCTCGGGGAAAACGATCGGGCGGTGGAGAAGTACGGAGCACTTGCCGCGCGTGGCGAGGATGATCCGTGGCACTTCATCGGGCTTTCGGGCCAGCAGCTGATGCAGGAAGATGCCGAGGGTGCGCTTGCGTCGGCGCGGCAGGCGGTTGCGATGAACGACGGGATGGCCGAAGCGCACTATCAGCTGGGCCTGGTGTACGCCAAACGCCAGGAATGGCCACAGGCCG
>Ga0182009_10000058_pt1 | contig 16806 bp, 11 predicted proteins | sample Sormic07211187_1_FD_161052 | JGI IMG/M metagenome (GOLD analysis project Ga0182009, IMG submission 161052) | Bulk soil microbial communities from the field in Mead, Nebraska, USA - 072115-187_1 MetaG | ecosystem: Environmental > Terrestrial > Soil > Agricultural land > Bulk soil | place: USA... | reverse complement strand
GATCCCGGCCTTCAGGGCGTGGCGGCGATCGTCCACGCCGCCGACGTCGCCGACGACATCGATCACGCGCCGGAGGCGCGGGGACTGCGGGCCATCGCGGAGGGGTTCGCCCTCGTTCACGGGCGGGACGATCGCACCAAGTTGGAGCGGGAGGCGCCTCTTTACGACGCTCTGTACGCCTGGTGTCTCCATCGGGCCGAGCCCGCCCGACCGAAAGCGCCGGTCGGTTGAGCCCTGCCGCCTACCGCGTCCGGCCGCCGATCGCACGCACCCCTCTGCGGAGCGAGGTGCGCCGGCTACTGCTCGGTGAGATCGTGCGCGGCGACCTCGCTCCGTCGGAGGGGATCAACGAGGCCGAGCTCTCGACGCGGCTCGGCGTCAGCCGCACCCCGCTCCGGGAGGCGATGCTCGCGCTGACGCAGGAGGGCTTTCTCACCGCCACGCCGGGCCGGGGTTTCTCCGTGCGGGCCCTTCGCCGGAGCGACGCGGAGGAGATCTACCCGATCCTCTGGACGCTGGAGGGGGCGGCCCTCCGGGCATCGTGGCCCCTTCCGGCATCCCGCCTGCGGGAGCTCGACATGGCGAACCGCCGTCTCGAAGCGGCCCGGGCGGATGCCTCGATGGCGCTCGCGCGCGACCGGGAATGGCACGCCCTCCTCCTGGCGGGCTGTCCCAACCGGACCCTTCTTTCGATGATCGAGAACTTGAAGGACCACGCGGCCCGCTACGAGGAGGCGTTCATGCGGAACTCGGGGCAGGTCATCACGTCGGTGACGCAGCATCGCGAGATCCAGGCGGCGATCCGGCGCGGCGACCTGGAGCGCGCGCTGGCGCTCCTCGAGAAGAACTGGAGGGTCAGTCTCGACTTCCTCGGCCCCTGGCTGGAGGCAACGACGGAGCCATGAGCGCGAAACCGGCCACCGCCCCGTCCGCCGCGCCCGTGGCGCCCGCCATCCCGAGCCGGCCCGTTCCCGACCCGCTCGCTCCCGAGGCGATCGTCGGTCTTCTCTCCGACCTGGTCCGCATCCCCTCGGTCAATCCCGCGATCGCTCCCGACGAGGCGCACGGCGAGGGCGCCATCGCCGACTTCGCTTGCGGCTGGCTTCTGGCCAACGGCATTCGCGCCTGGAAGGAGGATGCCGCGCCCGGGCGTCCCAACGTCGTCGCCGAAGCCGGCGACGGCGGTCCGGCGCTGATCCTGTACGGACACCTCGATACGGTCGGGACGGCGGGAATGACGATTCCTCCCTTCGAGCCGCGCGTCGAGGCGGGGCGCCTCTACGGCCGCGGCGCGACCGACATGAAGGGAGGCGTGGCGGCCTGCATGGCGGCGGCTGCCGCGCTCGCGCGGGACCCTCTCCCGGGCCGCGTGCAGTTAGCGCTGGTCGCGGACGAAGAGTACGAGAGCATCGGCGCCGCCGACTTCGTCCGCCGCCATCGCGCCGACGGCTGCATCGTGTCCGAATCCAGCGAGGGCGAGCTGATCCTGGCGCACAAAGGATTCGTCTGGGCCGACATCACGACGCGGGGCAGGGCGGCGCACGGAAGCCGCTTCGACCTGGGCGTGAGCGCCATCGCCCGCATGGGGCGGGTCATCGCCGCGCTCGACCGCTTCGACGCCGATACGCTCCGCGCGCGGACCGCGCCGCTCGTGGGCCCCGCCTCGATGCACTGTGCCCTCGTGCGGGGCGGTGCGGGGCTCTCGACCTACGCCCCCGAGTGCTCGCTCTCGATCGAGCGGCGCACGCTTCCGGGCGAGACCGCAGCTCAGATCGAAGAGGAGCTGAAGCGCGTGATTCGAGACGCGGGGGAGGAGGCCGAGGTTTCGATCCGCACGGTGCGAAGCGCGAGCCGGACGCCCGCCGAAAGCCCCCTGGCGGTCGCGGTGCGGGATGCGGCGGCCGCGATCACGGGGAACCGGCCGCGGGACGTCGGGGCGCCCTACTGGATGGACTCGGCGCTCTTTGCCGAGGCGGGAATCCCGTCAGTGAACTACGGCCCCACGGGAAGCGGCCCCCACGAGGCGGTGGAGTGGGTCGACATCGCGTCCGTCGTGAGCTGCGCCCGGATCTACGTGGAGGCCGCCCGCCGCTTCTGGGGCGCCCCCTAGTGCTGGCCGGGGTCCTTCCAGCGCACTAATCCGAGCTGCCCACTCGGTCCCGCGGGGGCAGGTTCTCCTGCGCCCCCTTGTCTCCGAGCACGTCTTCCACGTAGACCATCCGCATCAGCACGATCCCCGCGGCGGTCACGGGTGCCGCCATGATGACCCCCATACCCCCGAAAAGCACGCCCAGCAGAATCTGGGTCACCAGGGTCAGCGCGGGCGGGAGCTCCGCGGTGCGATGCGCGAGCCACGGCGTCAGAAGATAGGTCTCGACGATCTGGATGCCGAGGTAGAGGAGGAAGACGTAGAGGGCGAGCGACGGACTCTGCAAGAGCCCGAGGAGCATGGCCGGCACCACCGCGAGGACGGGGCCGACATTGGGAATGAAGCTGAACACGCCGGCGAGCACGGAGAGAATGAGCGCGAGCGGGATCCCGAGGAGCTGGAGTCCGGTCCACGTCGCCACCCCGATCGCGATCGCCGAGAGCACCTTGCCCACGAGCCAGCCCCGGAGATTGTTCGTGACCGCGTCGAGCACGTCGGCCGCGCGTTCGCGCTTCCGAATGGGGATGAGCCGCAGGAGGCCGCGGCGATACAAGCCGGGCTGGATCGTGAGGAAGACGCCGATCGCCGCGATCAGGACCATGCGCGCGAGGGCGATCGCCGTGCTGGAGAGAGCTCCCGTTGCCCGTCGCAGGAGCCCGGTCCCGGGGGACCGCAGCTCTTTCGCGCTGGGGAGCTGGTCGAGGATCAGCTTCGTCCAGGTGTGCTTGTCGAGCTGCTGGCGGACCGCATCCACCGCTCGCGGGAGCTCCTGCCCCAGCTGGCTCACCTGGTCCGCGATATCCGGCGCGGAGTAGACCCCCACCACGCCGAATACCAGCACGAGGCCAAGGAGCGCGATCGCGATGGAAGCTCCGCGCCCGATTCGGGTGTGGCACCGGATCCAGTTCGCGATGCCGTCGATGAAGATCGCGACGAGCACGCCGGCGAACAGGAGGAGCAGCACATCCCCGGCGAGCCACAGGAGGAACAGCATGAGCCCGAGGAACGCGATCGCCCGGACGATGAAGAACAGGTCGCGACGCGGATCGGAAGTGCGGTCTTCGGTCATGGGAACCGTGAGGCCGTATGAGAAATGGGGTGGATGACGGGGATCGAACCCGCAACCACTGGAGCCACAGTCCAGTGCTCTACCATTGAGCTACATCCACCACCTTAGCTGGCTCGGGCCTGGAGGGAATCGAACCCCCGACCGACGGATTAGAAATCCGTTGCTCTATCCGACTGAGCTACAGGCCCACGCGCGTTTCGCCGCGCTCAGGGAAGGAGTCGGGGGGCGCCGGCCACAAATCGGGGCGAGAGGATTTGAACCTCCGACCCCCTGCGCCCAAGGCAGGTGCGCTACCGGGCTGCGCCACGCCCCGGTTTCTGCCGGCGCCGAGCAAGAGAGAGTACCGGCCAAGTGCCGCTCAGTCAATGGCCTCCGGGGGAGCGGGCTCGCCCGGATCGCCTTGACGCACGGGTCCCCCAGCGCCTATCGTCGAGGCATAAGCCCCGACGCACACATCCTTGGATTGGGGGTACACCGTGGCAGGAGTGAACAAGGTCATCCTGGTCGGCAATCTGGGATCGGATCCCGAGGTCCGGTCCACGCCCGGCGGGCAGCGCGTCGCCAATTTCCGCCTCGCGACCTCGCGCCAGTGGACGGGCCAGGACGGCCAGCGCCAGGAGAAGACGGAATGGCATTCGATCGTGGCCTGGGGGAAGCTGGCCGACATCGTCGAGCGCTACCTCCAGAAGGGGAAGCAGGTCTACGTCGAGGGACGCCTCGAGACGCGCTCCTGGCAGGACAAGGAGACGCAGCAGACCCGCTACAAGACCGAGATCATCTGCGAGCAGATGCAGATGCTCGGGCGCCCCGGCGAGCGGAACGGAGGCGGCGAGCCGAGCTACGACGCGCCGGCCCGCGGCAGCGCTCCGGACGACAGCTATCAGCCGGCGCCGAGCGGCGGCGGATCGGACGACGACCTGCCGTTCTAGGTACCGCGCGCGAAGCGCGCGGAAAGCGACAACGAAGAAACGCCCGCGTGGGTAACCCCCGCGCGGGCGTCTCGCTTCACTCGCCGTGTTCAATGGGCGCCGACAACGTACTTCGGCGAAGAGGTCAGCGGACGAGCATGATCCGCCGAACCAACGTTCGTCCCTCCGCCTCGAGCCGCGCGAAATAGAGTCCGCTTGGCGCAGGCGCTCCGCTCCGCGTGCGGCCGTCCCATTTCTTGAAGGTCGTTCCGGCCGGCGTTTCGCCGGATGCGATATCGCGGATGAAATGGCCTGCCGCATCGTAGAGCGCGAGCCGGATCGGTCCGCTGCGGGTGAGGTCGATGCGCAGCATCGCCTCGTTCCCCGGATTGCGCGAAGCCACCGCCAGCACCAGCTCCGGCGCGGACGCTCCCGGAGGCACTCCGTTCACTCCCTGCGGCAGCACCGTTGCGAAGGCGGACTCGTTGCCATGGACGTCCACCGCCGAGACCTTGTACCAGTAGGCCGCGCCCGCCGCATCGACGTATCCGGTGTCCGGCGGGGAAGCCACCCGGTTCGACGGTCCGGGCGTGAAGGTGCTCGCGGTCCCGCGGTAGACGCGATATCCATAGAGATCCGTCTCGAGGTTCGGAGCCCACGACAGCACGCTCGTTCCGGAGTACCAGCGCGCGGCCAGCTGGGCCGGGGGACCGGGAGCGAGATTGTCGACCGAGTACCCGCTGTCGGGCGCGGAATCCCAGAACGCGTCACCCCCCGTCCAGCGCGCCTCGACCATGAAGGACGTCCGTGGGTTGGCGTTCGGAAGGGAGTCGCGCGTGGTCGGAGCCACGAACGTGTACTGCGTCGAGCCGTTCGCCGACTGCGAAGCGACGAACTCCCAGGCGTACGCCGATGACGCGGAGTGCCGGAACAGCCGCGTCGCCGAGGAACCGGTTCCGATCGCCGCCTGAAGCGACGCGGGATCGTCGACCCAGCGCGCGCCGCGCTGGATCGCCGCGCTGGCCAGGGACGCCGGCGCCTGCCGCCAGACGTAGTAGCTGGAAATCGAGTAGTACGGATCCGCGTCGAGGTAGCTCGCGTTCCACGCCAGCCGGACATGTCCCCCCTGGTCGCCGCGGACGTCCGTGACTCCGGACATCGCGGGCTCCGGATTCGCGAGCGCGCCGAAGCGGTCGATACGCTGGGCGTGCACCTGCATCGCGACCGGATCGGGATAGCCCCAGCCGACAATCACACCGTGCGCTCCGTCCGACGCCGCGCCGATCGGACCATAGAAGCCGTTCAGATTCACGGCGACACCCGATCCCCAGTGGGCCACGCTCCCGCCGTCTGCCGGGAGTCTCTGGGCGTAGAGATTGCCATTGCCCGTTGCTTCGATCGCGCCCCCGGAGCCGTCGGACGCGATCGCGGCGGGAAGGCCGAATCCGATGCTCCCGAGATCCACGGGCCAGCCAAGCGCCGCGCCGTTCGCGCTGGCGCGATTGATCATGCTATGCCCGAACCGTTCCTGCCACGAGACGATCACGCCTCCCGTGCCGTCCGGGATCACGTTGTAGTCGGGACTGTCGAGCCCGAAGCTGGTGTACAGGCCATAGCCGGTCGCCGTGAAGTTGGAGGCGTAGCGCTGGGTTCGGAGATCGTAGTTGGCGTGCGACTCGTTCGTCTCCCACATGAGCTGAAATCCCCCGCTTCCGTCGGCGACCGCACGGGGGTTGACGTCGGTGTACAAACCTCCTTCGAGCAGGATCCGGGTAGGGTTGACGATCAGCGTCCCCGATCCATTGGACCGCAGTCCGTAGATCTGAGGACGGCCGCTGTACAGAGACGAAGAGTCCTGGTAGACGACGAAGAACCCACCCGATCCGTCCGTCGCCATCGAGATCTGGCGCGCGTCCTGGAGGCTGTTGTCGAGGGACCAGCTGAAAACGATGCTTCCGCCGCCCGTGACATGCGAGGCGTAGACGTCGGTGTCGGTGTTGCTGAAGGAGAGCTCCCAGCTGATCAGCGCGCCGCCGTTCCCGTCCGAGCAGACCTGGGGCCGCCGCTCGTTGTAGATCAACGTGGAGATCGCGAGCCCGGTCGAAGGCCAGCTCCCGCCCGCCAGCGTGCCGTTCCCCAGCACACGTTGGGCGTAGATATCGCCGTTTCCAGAGCGACGGTCCGCCCACACGACGATCACGCCGTCGGACCCGTCATTCGTCATCTGCGGCTGGAGCTTCTGCCCGGCGATCGCGGCCACCTGCACTCCGGTTGAGGACCAGCCCGTTGCGACGTCACCCTTGGCGTTCAGGCGCTGAACGTAGACGTCCTCCGTCCCATTCCGTTTGTCGGTGAAGAGGAAGAAGGCGCCGCCAGTCCCGTCCGCAAGGACTTGAGCCAACGACTGGTCTCCCGAGGAGGGAGCGATTGGCGGGTAGACATAGGGGTGCTGAGGCCATGCGGCAAGAGCCTCCGAGCTGGAACCAATGAGCGCGAGCAACAGGAGCAGGAGCAGGACAGGACGAGACGGTTGAGCGAGGGGCGCGGTCACGGGTGCCTCCACGACGGCCGGCGCTACGACCGGCCCAGGGTTGCGCGCAAATCGTCCAAGCAGCGAGGAGCCCGAGTATACTCTTCCCGTGACCACGGTCCGCTACATCGTTCATGACGTCGACGCCGCGGTCGCGTTCTATGCGGGGGCCCTGGGCTTCGAGCTGAAGCAGCAGTTCGGCCCGGCCATGGCCATCCTCACGCGCGGCGACCTCACGCTCTGGACGGCGGGGCCGATGGCATCCGCGGCGCGGCCGATGCCCGACGGGCGGAAGCCCGAGCCGGGAGGATGGAACCGCTTCGTGATCGAGGTGGACGATCTCGCGAGCTTCGTCGCGACGCTTCGCACGAAGGGCGTGGCCTTTCGGAACGAGATCGTGGAAGGTCCCGGCGGCAAGCAGATTCTCTGCGAGGATCCGTGGGGGAACGTCGTCGAGCTCTTCGAGCCCGCCCGCTAGAAGTTCCCGCCCAGGAAGCTGTAGAGCAATAGCGCCAGCACCAGCGCGCTGATCGCGGCGTAGGTCCCGTCGCGCTCTTTGACGAACGCCGCGGCCGAGAGCGCGACCCGCGCCACCGGCGTGGCGATCAGGAGGAGCAGCGCGAGCTGGGTGATCCAGCGGCCGCGCCCCTGCAACGCGCCGCGGACGATCCCGTGCACGCTGTCGAGCCCGCTCGGAACGCCGTGGAACGTGGCGTACTCGGGAAGAGACGCGCCGTGGCGCCGCAGATAGATCAGTCCCCCGAACACCGCGACGAGAGCCGCGGTGAAGACGCCTCCGCGCAGCACGCGGCCGATCCAGAGCTGAAGGGCGCTCTCGCGCCGCTCCGGAGGCCGGGCCACGCCACCGTCGATGTCGTTGGCCATCAAAATTCCCCCCGCGCCGCGCGCACCAGCATCTCGATTGCGAGCACCACGATCACGCCCGTGAACAGCGTGCGCAGGGTTCGGGTGCGGGCGGCGGCCATCAAGCGCGCCCCCACCAGCGCTCCCGCGAGCACGCCGAGCATCACCGGCAGCGCGAGCCCCGGATCGACGTAGCCGCGTCGCAGGTAGATCCCGGCGCTCGCGGCGGCCGTCACCCCGATCATGAAATTGCTCGTCGCGGTAGAGACCTTGAACGGAAGCCGCATCGCCTGGTCCAGCGCGAGCACCTTGAGCGCTCCCGATCCGATGCCGAGCAGACCCGAGATCGCGCCCGCCACCATCATGATCGCGAACCCGCCGGGAACGTTCTGCACGGTGTAGGGCCGCTCGCCCCCGGGGGCCGGCCACGTTCCGTTCAGGCGGAGCCTCACGGCCAGGGGGTGAGGCGGCGCCGCCGATACACGGTCCGGCAGCGGTCGAATCGAACGATAGGCGGAGTAGAGGAGCACGAGCGCAAAGGCGACGGCGAGTGCTCGCGGCGCGATGAAGCCGGCCGCGTACGCGCCGAGCAGGGCCCCGATCACCGTCGCGATCTCGAGCAGCATCGCCACGCGGATGTTCGTGTAGCCCTCGCGCACGTAGGCCGCCGCGGCTCCCGAGGAGGTCGCGATCACCGAGACGAGGGCCGCGCCGATGGCGTAGCGGAGATGCACGTGGAAGACGAGGGTGAGGAGCGGGACGATGACGATCCCGCCGCCCAGACCGGTGAGGGCGCCGAGGAGCCCGGCGCCGAAGGAGCCGGCCGCGATCCAGAGCGTGGAATCGAGGATGGTCATGGCGCCGGCGATCCTAGCGGATCGGACGCATGCCGGGGACCTCTCCTACTGGATGTAGCCGAGCGAACGCAGCCGCTCGCGAAGCTCCTGGTCCACCGGCGAGGCGATCGGCTGCTCGCCCTCGCGGCGCGCCGAGGCCGCCGTCTCGTAGGTCTTGAGCCCCTTCTCGCGCGAGATCCGCTTCATGACCGCGGGCTTCAGCGCGTCCTCGATGGGGCGTCCGTCCATGTCGGCCGCGGTGGGCAGCCCGTACAGCGCGAGGATGGTCGGCGTGATGTCGAGCACCGTCGCGCCGGAGATCGTCACGCCGGGCTTCACGCCGGGGCCCTGCAGGAAGAGGATCCCATCCAGCTTGTGCGCCATGACCCCCTTGCCGCCGCCCATGAAGCCGTGGTCGGAGGTGACGATCACGTTCGTCGAGGGATCGGCCTCCTTCAGGAGACCCCCGATGAGGCGGTCGGTGAACACGTAGTAGTTGGGGATCAGGTTCTTCATCCACTGGTATTCGGCGTCGCTGAGCGGCGGCGAGAAGGTGCCCGGCATGTCCATGTCCCAGTAGCGGTGCGAGACCTCGTCGGTGCCGCGCAGATAGACGGTCATGAAGTCGGGGTGGTTCTTGCGGTAGAGCTCGAGGCCCACGCGATAGAAGGTCATGTCGGCGGCATAGATCCACTTGAGGTCGTGGACCAGCTGCTCCTGGCGCGGCGTGACCTTGGTGGTGTCGAACGCCGGGACGAACTGGAAAAGCTCGGCCCACGAGACGCTCTCCGGGGAGCGGCGCAGCTGCTTGGTGAGCGCGTCGAGATCGGCGGGGTAGGTCCGGCGCGAATCGCGCGAGGGCCACGAGCCGTCGTCGTACTGCACGTAGTCGCTGATCACGAAGCCGTTCACCGGCTGCGCGGGCCACGTCGTCCACCAGCCCACGACCCCCACTCTCTTGCCCAGCGAGCCGAGGATGTCCCAGACCGGCCGCGCCTTCCAGAGGTTCGACGTGGTGGGGGATTCCCCTTCGGCGCCCGTGCGGGCCCGCGAGCGCTCCCCGCGCTTCACGAAGAAGTCGGAGATGCCGTGCTTGCTCGGCACCTTGCCCGTGGCGATGCTCGCCCAGATGATCGGGCTCTTGGTCAGCGGCTCGAGCGACCGGATCCGCCCCGAGGCCCCCTTGTCCCGCAGTCTCGCGAAGTTCGGCACCTTCTGCCGGTCGAGGAGCGGCCCCAGGACGTCCCACTCGCCGGCATCCACGCCGATGACCAGAACCTTGGGCGGCTTCTCGCTCGCGCGGGCGCAGGTCCAGACGCCTCCCGCCAGGACGAGGCCGATCGCGAGCGCCAGCGCGAGGCGGGCGTAGAAGCGGAGAGACGGGTTCACGGAAGCTCCTTGGAGATGGGCGAACGCCGGGCCAATCCGGTGACGGTATCAGGCATGGTGGCCCCGTGCCAGTGACACCCGGACCGGCAGGCTGCGGTTCCCATTGACTTTGGCCGCCCGCTCCCGTAGCTTGGTGCGTCCGCCTGTCTTACGTGCGCGCCGCTAGCTCAATTGGCAGAGCAACTGACTCTTAATCAGTAGGTTCTAGGTTCGATTCCTAGGCGGCGCACCATCCCGCATGCTGCCCTCACGGCACGCTCACCAGCTCGCCTGTGACGGTCGATGCTCAACGAAGTGTCTGGCGCACGGGACCGTTGGGATCAAACGTGGCAAGAGGATCGGCGTGGCGATGGACGATTTTCCAGTCGTCGTCTTCGCGACGAAACGTCGTCGTCACGCGCAAAACAAAGGGTTCCACCTGCTCTCCGCCGCCGACCCGGGCCTTCCAATACTCGATCTCCAGGATGGTTGCCAGATCGGCGGTTTCATACGCTGCGATGGTCTCGATCCGGGTCACGGTCCCATCCCTGAAGCGAGATGAGGCGTAGTCAAGCGCTTCGCCGACTTGAGTCCATCCGCGTGCGACCGGACCGAATGGATTCGCAAGCGTGATGTCGTTTCGATGCGAGCAGAGCGACTTGAAGGCTTGTCCCTCTCCCTGCGCGAATTTGTCCAACGCCCCGTGGGACTGCTCGACGACTTGGCGCAAGTCCACGTCATATCTCCTGATTCTTAGGTCCGATTCCTAGGGTACCCTGCTCGTCACACTCGTGCGCAGGCACTGACCGCCAGGAGACATCCTGGAATATCGCCCGAGGTAGGCACAACATGGAATCGATCCAGCCCGGGCAACAATTGGGTCACTACCGCATCGTGAGCCGCCTCGGGGCCGGCGGGATGGGCGAGGTATTTCGCGCCGAGGACCTCCGGCTGGAGCGGTCGGTCGCGATCAAGCTCCTTCCGCCTGCACTCGCACGGGACGCCGAAGCCGTCGAGCGGCTCACGCGGGAAGCCCGGGCCGCATCCTCCCTCCATCACGCCGGCATCGTCGCGATCTTCGCGATCGAAGAGGCCGACGGCGTTCCCTACATCGTGATGGAGCTCGTGGAAGGGGAGACGCTCCACCAAAGGATCCAGCGGGGCGCTCTCGACGCCCCCGAGCTGGTCTCGATCGGCGCGCAGATCGCGGACGCGGTCGGGGCCGCGCACAAGGTGGGCCTGATCCACCGGGATATCAAACCCTCGAACGTTCTCCTGACGGGCGACGGCAGGGCCAAGCTGGCCGATTTCGGCATCGCCAAGCGACTCGTTGCCCCAAACGCGGATCCGATGGCGACGGCGGCGCTCTCCCTCACCGCGACCGGGGCGCTCGTGGGGACCTTCCTGTACATGTCGCCCGAGCAGTCGCGGGGCGAGACGCTGGACACGCGCTCGGACATCTTCTCCCTCGGGGTCGTGCTCTACGAGGCCGCGACGGGCCGTCTTCCCTTCGAGGGACCGACCGCCCTCTCGGTCCTGCACGAGATCGCTCTCGTGGAGCCTCCGGCGCCTTCGCGGATCCGCCCGGGACTCCAGAGAAGGCTCGACCACGTGCTCCTACGGGCCATGGCCAAGGATCGGGAGCGGCGCTACGCGACGGCCGAAGAGCTGGCGGGGGCGCTTCGGGAGACGTTGTCCGAGGAAGCCGAGACGATGGTGACCCGGCCCGACGCCATGGAGGCGCGGTCCGCGGCGATCCCGAACAACCTGCCGCCCGCCCTCACGAGCTTCGTGGGAAGACGGGACGAGATGGAGGAAGTCGGCCGCCACCTACGTTCCACCCGCCTCGTCACGCTCACGGGAGCGGGAGGCTGCGGGAAGTCACGACTTTCGATCCAGATCGCGCAGAACCTCCTTCAGAGCTTTCCCGACGGCGCGTGGCTCGTCGAGCTCGCTCCCCTCTCGGATCCCTCGCTCGTGCTGCAAGGCGTCGCGGGCGTCTTCGGCATCCGGGAGATTCCGGGCCGTCCCCTTCTTCAGACCTTGAGCGAGTCCCTCTCCGGCCGCGCGTTTCTTCTGATTCTCGACAACTGCGAGCACCTGATCCCGGGGTGCTTCGAGATCGCGCGGGTCCTCGTCGGAGCCTGCCCCAACGGGCGGATGCTCGCGACCAGCCGCATGCCCCTGGGCGTTCCGGGCGAGGTCGTATGGCGGGTGCCGCCCCTTCGCATCCCGGCTGCCTCGGCAGGCGCTCCGCGAAAGAGGAATGAGGTCGGCGCGTACGAGTCGGTGCGGCTCTTCGTCGAGCGCGCCTCCACGGTGATGCCTTCGTTCGCCCTGACCGACGAGAATGCCGAACCGATCGCGCAGATCTGTTCCCGGCTCGACGGAATTCCCCTGGCCATCGAGCTCGCCGCGGCCCGCATCAAGGTCCTTCCCGCCGGGCAGATCCTGGCGCGGCTCGAATCGCGCTTCCGTCTGCTCACGGGGGGAAGCCTGACCGCGCTTCCGCACCAGCAGACGCTGCGCGCCGCCGTGGACTGGAGCTACGACCTTCTGACCGATCCGGAGCGGTCGCTCTTCCAGAGGCTGAGCGTCTTCGCGGGCGGCGCGACGCTCGAGGCGGTGGAATCGGTCTGCTCGGGAGAAGGGATTTCGGAAGATCTCGTCCTCGATCTCATGACCCAGCTCGTCGACCGCTCGCTCGTGATTCCGGAAGAGGGGGCCGGGGGCACGGCGCGCTACCGTCTCCTCGAGACCTTGCGGGAATACGGAAAGGAGCGCCTGGCCGCCGCGGGCTCGGACGCCGCGTACCGGGAACGGCACGGCGCCTATTTCCTTCGCTTTGCCGAGGCGGCAAGCCCGGAGCTCATGGGCCCCGCGCAGCGGGCGTGGCTCGACCGCCTCGAAGAGGAGCATGACAACTTCCGCCACGCGCTTGCCTGGGCCGCGGCGAGCGGGTCGGGCGAGACCGCGCTCCGGCTCGCCTCGGCCCTCGATCGGTTCTGGTGGATGCACGGCCATTGGAACGAGGGGCGAAGACAGCTCGAGCAGATCCTGTCGTCTCCGGCAGGATCGGTTCGGTCGGAGGCGCGCGCCGAAGCGCTTCAGGGGGCTGCCGTGCTCGCGCGACGACAAGGCGCGCAGGCGATCGCCGAGCGCTATCTGAACGAGAGCCTGGCGATTCGTCGCGAGCTCGGCAATCCCCGCGGCATCGCCTCGACCCTGCAGGCGCTGGGAAGCCTCGCGCACGACCGTGGCCACGGCGAGCGGGCGCAGGCTCTGTATGAAGAGAGCCTGGGCATGTTCCGCGAGCTCAAGGACCGCCGGTCCGAGGCCGGAGTCCTCCACAATCTGGGCAACGAGGCGCAGGCACAGGGCCGCTATGACGCCGCCGCGGCCCTGTTCCAGGAGGCGCTCGAGATCAACCGCGAGATCGGCAACACGGTCTGGGAAGCGATGGCGCTGAACGGCCTGGGGAGCGTGGCGCGCGACCGGGGAGAGCTGCGTGAGGCGCGAGCCTTCCACGAGCAGGCGCTGGCGCTCCAGCAGCAGCTCGGGGACCGGAGGGGGATCGCCTACACGTCGGGGGAGCTCGGAAGCATCGCGTGCTCGCTCGGATCGCTCGAAGAGGGACGATCGCTCCTGGAGCAGAATCTCCGCATCGTGCGCGATCTGGGGGACAGCGTTTGGGTGGCGGACTCTCTGGAGCGATTCGCCGTCCTGGCCGCGGTGCGGGGGCACGCGGAGCGCGCGCTGCGCCTCGCGGGCGCGGCGGCCGCGCTCCGCGACGCGATCGGCGTTCCCCTGACCGAGAGCGAGCGCGCGAAGCTGGACCGCGACCTGATTCCTGCCCGAGACGGGCTGGGCGAGAAGGAAGCCGGTGAGGGGTTCGACAGAGGTAGGCGCCTGTCAGTGGAAGCTGCGTTTTTATACGCACTTAGCGATTGACTTGCGCCGTCGTCGGTGCTAGGATATGTCAATCCGTCATGGGGCGCGCGGGGGAGGATCCGTGCGCACTGGCGGAAGCGGTATTCCTGATGGGCCCCGTCGTGGGCCGTTCTTTCCCGTAGCAAAACCAGCCCTGGCCTTGCGCCGATCGACCGCTTTGCCGCTTTGCGCGGTCCTGATCACCGGTTTCCTGCTTCTGGCGCTGCCGCTTCCGGGAGCGGCCAGGGAGCAAGAGACGAAGGGCGGGGCCGTCACCACCGGGACGACCTCGGGCGCGACACTTCTCGCGCCTCCCAGGGCGCTCCTCTCGGGAACGCTTCTCAGCGATCCGCCACCACGACCTCGTGGTTCCTGTATCCAGGCGCGTGCGCCGACCGGGCATCCAACACGTGGTCTCCGCGCACCAGTCCCGTCGCGGACTCGTTGAACTCCTACTCGGCCGGCACCACAGGTCCCTACACGGCGCAGGATCAATCGCTGAAGGAGATCCTCTGGCACAAGGTGACGACCTCGGTTCCGGCGGGCGAGCGGCCGGCCGCCGGCGCCGGCGGCCCCATCTTCGGGACCGCCGCCCTCTGGGCCGGCAAGTACGAGGCGAACTGGGTCGTGAAGGTCGGCTATCCCAACGTCACCTACCAGCTCCTCTACATCGACACCGGCGCGCACGCCGGCAACTACACGATGACGTTCCAACAATACCAGTCGTGCGAGCAGAACTACGACTTCGTGTACTTGATCGGCGGCGGGAACAACGACGTGGATCCGATCGGCAACTCGCGTCCGAAGCTGGACGACCTGGTCGCGACCGGGACCGACGGCAACTCTCGTCTGCTCGTCACGTGGACCGGCTCGATCAGCCCCTCGACCCCGGGCGCGCTTTCACTCAACGGCGTCGCGGGCGGCGTGACGGTGACGGGTTCCGGTTCGGGCCAGCCCGCGGTGACCGCGGTTTCGGTCTCCATGGCGCAGGCTGATCGCGCGGTCTATCTCCTGTTCACGAGCGAAGAGCGGATGTCCTCGGAGGACGGGCTCTGGCCTTACGGAAACGGCGTCGTGCTCGATGACCTGGCCACGAGCGACAACGGATCGATCTTCGCCGACGGCACGGGGGTCGGCGGTGCGGACCCGGTCGGTTCCGAGGGTCAGACCATCCAGGGCTCGTTCGGTTCAGCCGGCTACATCTCGGGGCGGGTGGTGCCAGGCGCCGGCACGCTATGGCATCTCGCGACCGGGTCGGCCAAGCCGACCTCCGATTTCTGCTCCCCGGACAAAGCGCTCGGCTCGAATCTCTTCTTCGAGGCGTCGGACACCGGCACCGGTATAACCAATCCGCGCTCCTTCGCTTCCATCGTGACGTGCACGTTTCCGATTCCGGCCGGGACCGCTTCCGTCACCGCGAGCTGGCGGGAATACCGGGATCTCCAGCGCGGATCGGGGCTCGTCGCGGTCACGGAGTACCGGGTCTTCGGCGCGGGCGGATGGTCCGACTGGACGAACGCCCAAGCGGACCTGTCCCTCCGGGTCGGGGGCGATAAGGCGTGGAGCGCGGTCTCGGCGGAGCTCGCGTCTGCCGTCCAGGCGGATTCCGTCCAGCTCCGATTCACGCTGCAGTGCGTGCCGCTCCTTGCCAGCGACCTCACCAACTGTTCCTTGGTGCAGTACGGCCTCTTCTACGACGACCTGGGCCTCAGGGTAACGACCGGCGTCCCGGCTCCCACGTTCGGTCTGTATCCCGGCACGCTTCCTCAGAGCACGTTCGTGGACGGAACGATGACGGGCTCGAACTGCGCGACGCCGCCGTGCTGGCCGGGGATCCGCGGCTCCGACGTTCCGGGCTCCGTGGGTAACTCGAACGTGGCTTTGCACGACAACTTCAACACCCCGCTTGGCGACTCGATCGTGGTCTCTCTCGTGACCGGTCTTCGCAAGAACGGGATGGGCATCAACTGGATGCAGGGCTTCGACCGGACCGTCAGCGAAGGCCTCACGATCGCTCGCACGAACGCCTCGTACAACGCGGCGTTCGACCAGCCGCGGGTGATCTACCGCCTGTTCGATCCGACGAACAAGACCTGGAGCCCGTGGGATTCGTCGGCGCTCGACGCGAACAACGTGTCGATCTCGGCCGGTCCGCCCGCGGACACCGTCGTCATCGACGGCGAGTACCGGATGGACTGGCCGCCGCGCGACAAGGCCGGCCTGAACCTTCCGGGCGGCTTCACGATCAACGGCGTGGGCGCGTACAACAGCCTCGCGTTCCTGCCGCGCGGCACGCGCCTGCAGTATTACTTCAAGGCCGTGGACATCAACGGAGGGGTCGTCTATCAGTTCGGATCAGAAGGCGCGGCGAACGAGGTCGAGGATCTGCCGGCGCTGCCGGGTGGCTCCCCGAGGGCTCCCGACATTCTGGAATTCCGTGTCCTGCCCGGCACCTACGCGCCGGGCGCGGGAGGCACCCTGCTGGCCGGCAGGACGAACACACCCATCCTCAACCTGGACGGCGCGTACACCATCTGGTCCAACGGCCTCGATCCCGTGACGCAGGCGTTGCGCGGCCTGGGCGTGCGCGCCGACCGGTATCGTTTCCTCCAGGGGCTGGACCAGGGCTCCAACGTCGGCGGGCACGAGCTCACGGGCGCTCCGGACAATCAGCGCCCGAGCCGCGTCTCGAACTACTTCCCGAACATGACCGAGTACTCCGTTCGCGAGTCGCTCTCCACCTGGTACCGGATCCTGATCCAGTCGAGCCACATCCGCGCCGCCACGCTGGAAGATGAGTCCGACGCTCGGCTCATCGAGGAGTGGTGGGCGAGCGCGACGCCTGGCACCAACGGCGGCGACCGCTGCATGTTCGTTTCGGGTGACGACTACTTCAACGCGCTGTTGAATACCTCCGGGGCGGATCCGGCCCCGCGCCGTCATTCGATGGGCAACAACGTGCTCGGGGTGAACTCCGCGACGGGCTCGTGGAACGGTACCTTTGCGGTCCTGTATCCGACGGTCGAAGACCGCTTCGCCAATCCGGCCTCGGGTCCCGGACTGGCGGCCGGCTACACCTACCCGGTGGACGGCGGCTGCCCCGTGGCGAATCGCTTCGACGCCCTGACGAAGACGGGCGGCACCGATGCGCA
>Ga0182009_10000056_pt1 | contig 16898 bp, 18 predicted proteins | sample Sormic07211187_1_FD_161052 | JGI IMG/M metagenome (GOLD analysis project Ga0182009, IMG submission 161052) | Bulk soil microbial communities from the field in Mead, Nebraska, USA - 072115-187_1 MetaG | ecosystem: Environmental > Terrestrial > Soil > Agricultural land > Bulk soil | place: USA... | reverse complement strand
GTTTCTGAAAAAGGTGATTCATTTTTCTTACCATGTGTAGGAATAAGGCGTTCAAGAAGGGGATGAAATAATTTTCCTTCATCAGTAATATAGCCAAATTTTTCGAAAAACATCATATCAACAAGTCCCACCTTTTTTTGTAAAAGCAGCTGTATTTTTTCTTCGGGAATATCACTCAAGATGTGAGTTAGACGTTCTAAAATTGTTGGTTCATGGAGTAGGAATTTTTCATCAAACATTTTATTTGGATATTGTTGTTTGAGGAGAAAAAGAGAACGGAGGAGTCCAACATGTCCATAGCTCCAACGATAGATGTCTTTTTTCTGCGTTTCTGAAGGAGTGACATCAAACCTGTCAGATAACTCTTTGATAACATGTACAGCATCCTCGTAGGAAATAAGTTCTTTTACAATAAGAGAGTCCATAAGTGGTCGTTCCATTTCTCGTAATGCTTCATAAATATCACCAACGTATGCATTAACGAAGCTGACAAAGTTGTGTCCGCGCTTAAAACGCAGTTCTTCTAAAACCTGAATAAACCAACTTACATCTTTTCCAATTCGCAAATTAACCATACAAAGAGTGGGTTCTGTTTCGCTTTGTAACATATCTGCAAAATCTTTTAATTCGTCAGCAGAAATAGTATTAAGGATTTTTACCGCGTAAGGAAGTTTTTTGTGCTCAAATTCCTTAACCATATTATGAAATAAATAATCTTTTCCATTCCCATACATACATACCACAGCGCATGACTCCTGCTGTAGGAGGCGATCTCGTGTAAGTGTAAATGCCTTTTTGTCTCTTTCTAAATACAGGCCTGGAGAAAAAATAGTATCAAAGTGGTTAAGCATGTGTCGCATTATACCATAGGATTAGGCATCCAACTCAACAAAATCGTTTGTTATGTTGGAAAAGAAGAGACAATGAATTACATATTCTCTTGTGTTTCTTCTCCGTTGACATTACGTATAAATCAGCTATAATATCTATTGGTATGTTAAGAACTTAGCTTGAAGCTCCAAAGGAAACTTTGAACCCGCTCAGGCGGGTTTTTTCATCTTCAATTGCTCTTTAATAACGAAAGAAATCTTTACTACAATTAGTTTTGCAACAATTGTAGTTTCACACAATACAGCATAATACATAGAATACATTTCTTGTCAATCAAGAAGTGGTAGGAATTCTAGACAAGACATTCCTTAACAGGAAAGTCTCTGTCTAATTTTTTTGAGAATTTGATCCTGGTTCAGGATGAATGCTGGCGGCGTGCCTTAAGCATGCAAGTCAAGGGGACCCACTCTTTTTGGTTATTATTTGATACGATGGTAAAAATGTACTACGTATATATTTTAAAAAGCCAAAAGTTCGAAAAACACAAGCTATATATTGGTTCAACACCAGATTTAAGAAGGCGATTTAAAGAGCACAATTCTGGTCAAAGCGAATACACGAAATATGGTATTCCTTGGAAGCTTGTGTATTATGAAGCTTTTGACGTAAAACACGATGCACTTGTTCGAGAAAAACATTTGAAAACAGGAACAGGAGCAATCGGCTTTTTAAAACGAAGAATAAAACAATCATTGGATAGTAATTGAAAAGAGTGGGTAACCGGCAGACGGGTGAGTAACGCGTGGGAATCTACCTCTGGGTGGACCATAGCTCTTCGAAAGAAGGGGTAATAGTCCATAGTCTCGTAAGAGTAAAGGCCTTCACTGGCCGCCGAGAGAGGAGCCTGCGTCCTATCAGCTAGTTGGCGGGGTAAATGCCCACCAAGGCAATGACGGGTAGCTGGACTGAGAGGTCGATCAGCCACAACTGCACTGAGACACGGGCAGTACACCTACGGGTGGCAGCAACTGGGAATATTGGGCAATGGACGAAAGTCTGACCCAGCGACGCCGCGTGGAGGATGACAGCTTTAGGGTTGTAAACTCCTTTTGATAGTCCATTCACGGACTATAGAATAAGCTCCTACTAACTACGTGCCAGAAGTCTCGGTAATACGTAGGGAGCAAGCATTATCCGGATTCATTGGGCGTAAAGTGTGCGTAGGCGTTTTGTAAAGTTTCCATTTAAAGACCAAGGCTTACCCTTGGGTTTGGTGGAAATACTCACAAAATTGAGGATAGATCGGGGAGATAGAACAGGTAGTGTAGCAGTGAAATGCGTTGATATTACCTGGAATACCAAAAGCGAAGGCAGTCTCCTGGGTTTTTCCTGACGCTGAGGCACGAAAGCTAGGGTAGCGAAACAGATTAGATACCTGTGTAGTCCTAGCCGTAAACGATGCTCGCTAGCTCTCAGGCAACTGGGGGTGTAAGCTAACGCGTTAAGCGAGCCGCCTGGGGAGTACGGCCGCAAGGCTAAAACTCAAAGGAATTGACGGGGACCCGCACAACCTGTGGAGCGTGTGGTTCAATTCGAGACAAAACGAAGGACCTCACCAGGGTTTGACATGCTACCGTACATTTTTCCAGAAATGGAGAGAAATCCGCAAGGATGGTAGCACAGGTGCTGCATGGCTGTCGTCAGCTCGTGCCGTGAGGTGTTCCCTTAAGTGGGGAAACGAGCGCAACCCCCATCCAATGTTACATTCCATTGGAGACGGTCCCAGTTTTACTGGGAAGGAAGGAGGGGTAGACGTCAAGTCAGCACGGCCCTTATACCCTGGGCCACACACACACTACAATGGCGAAAAACAATGAGCCGCAAGCCAGCGATGGCAAGCAAATCTCTGAAATTTCGCCTCAGTTCAGATCGGAGTCTGCAACTCGACTCCGTGAAGCCGGAATAGGTAGTAATCGCAGATCAGCAAGCTGCGGTGAATACGTTCTCGGGTCTTGTACACACCGCCCGTCAAGGCAGCAAAGTCGGGGGTAGACGAATACTGAGTTTATCTCGGTAGAGTCTAAATTCGGCGATGAAGCTTAAGTCGTAACAAGGTATCCCTAGCCGAAGCTGGGGATGGATCACCTCCTTTCTAAAAAAAAGAGAGAAGGTACGGCAAACTCAATTATCGAAAGTAACGCAAGTTATGGATGGGTAATTTGAGCTAAGAGTACAAAACACCTTGGTGTTAATGGACACCAATCCTGTGGCTCAACCACCGGAAATTATCCATGTTTCCCTACCACTTTCTGAAGGACAAGAGTGTGAAGATAATTAACCGCCGAACGTTTTACGAGGCGGTTTTTTGTTCTTTAAATTTGATACAATACATCTACTGCCAGCAAAATGAATGCATTTTTCTCAATTATTATCCCAACGCTTAATGAAGAGCAGTATTTGCCAAAGCTTTTATCGGATTTGGTAAAGCAACAAAAGAAAAATTTTGAAGTAATTGTTGTCGATGGAAAATCCGATGATAAGACTGCAGAAAAAGTAAAAAACTTTTCAAATAGACTCCCAATTTCTTTTTTTCAGGTAGATAAGCGCAATGTCTCTTACCAGAGAAATTTTGGTGCAAAAAAGGGAAACGGACAGTATTTTGTTTTCTTGGACGCAGATACACGTGTGCCACAAGATTTTACCTTTGCCCTCCAACATGCGTGTGCAAGCAGGGGATTTAAGCTTATTCTTCCATCTATTCAATGGGACGATACATCGCAAAAAGCAAAAATAATGATTTCTATTGTAAAGTCTGTCATTCGTGCATCTCAGTATTATGGAAGACCACTAGCAACGGGAGGGAATTTTGCAATAGAAAGGGAAGTCTTTGAGGAGTTAAAAGGATTTAATGAAGATGTTTTTATTTCTGAAGACCACGATTTGGTGAGGCGTGCTTACGATGCAGGAGTTAAGGCAAAAATTGCTAAGAATGTAAAAGTAACTATTTCTATGAGGCGAGGAAAATTGGAAGGAGATATGTCTTTAAGCTATAAGTACGTTATTGCTTTTCTTATGTATACCATGACTCCAACAGACAAGGCATTAAAAGCAAAACTTTTTGACTATGAAATGGGTGGGCACCATTACGATGAGGATACGATTGCACTGCTTAAAAAAACAAAATCCAAAAAGCGCTTAGAGCAGCTCAAGCATCTTCTTCAATTAAGTAGTGTCATGATAGCACTACGGTACTTCAGTAGAATGTAAACTATAAAAAAGCTCCTTGTTACTTTATAGAAAATTTGCTATTTTCATAGAAATGATTGATAGTGATTGTCCAATTCCATTCGTAGGAGGTACAGTAGAAACAAGTCCACCAACCCCTCCAGGAGGAGTGAGAAGGAATTATCGTGTGACTAAAGACACCGGTGAGGATATACCAACTACACAATATCCCATGTGTCGTCTTCTTGAAGTAATGCCGCTTAATCAAAGAAAGCGTTGCGGATCTTGTAAGAGAATATTTACCCCAATAGGTTAGGAGCTGATTCTTCCTTCTAGCTTCGAATTTTGATACAATTACCTAATCAGTTTGCACTGGCAAAGCCAAGCGCCGACTGGTGCCTGGCGCGTTGGCGAAGCGGTAACGCAGGAGTTTGCAAAACTTCCATGCAGCGGTTCGATCCCGCTACGCGCCTCAAACTGTTTGTTACTTGGAAATTGTTTCTTGAAATTTGCGAACGAAAGTGAGTAATTATGGAAGGACGAGAAATAGAAATTGAGATACCATCACTCCCTGAAAAAACGGATGATGGGTTTAGCGAAAAGCGTGCAGCCAGAATTTTGGAGGGCAAGCGCGTGGATAACTCGCAAGTAAAAAAGCAACAGCCTCCTACACGACTCAAACCTCTTGTTCTGCCAAAGCAAAAAATATTAAAGCGTGCTGCTCGAGTGGAAGTATCTAGACGTGAAAGAATTCTTTCTGCACACGAGAAAAATGCCCACGCAATAATTGATCTTATTCATACCCTTGGTCTTGTGGCAAAAGGGTCTGTGCGGCGCGAAGAGCAACTTATGGAAGAGATTAAGATAAGACAAAAACTTCAGGAAGAATTACTTAATGCATTGGTCCTTGAGCAACGAGGAGATTTGGTAGAAGATACTCTTTCCAAAGAGCTACAAGATTTGATAAAATAGGATACCTAGGGCAGCTAGTTCATCGGTAGAACGCTACACTGATAATGTAGAAGTGCATGGTCCGACTCCATGGCTGCCCACCCTTTACAATCTTACTTTTGCAGATGGAAAAGGATCTCCTGGTTTGCCAGCGTTACATGCATCTCGCTGACACTCAATACGCGAAAGAAGGTCTGGTATTACTCTTTTTCTTACATCATGACGTAGCGGAACCCCCACTTCACAGGCACCTTCCTCTGGATACTTGTTGGGTTCTGGTGGGTGATATGCGCGACATCCTTGGCAACCTATGTGTTTAGCTGTTTCTGCCATGGGGGTTATTTTACTTCGTTGAATTGTCCGTCGAGAAGAATATAGAAGAGATCTACTTTAAGTTTTGGATACTTCTTTTTAATAGCTCGACGAGCCTTTAATAAATCCTCAGCATGTTTTTCTGGAGTAGATTCGTCTCCATAGGCACCGCAATTCTCGTGATGCATTAAGACAACATGTTTAATCTCATGAAGTTTTACCGAGATATCGAGTTGTTTCATAACAGTAGGGAGATCTTTACTGCCTCCCGCATACCCAACATAATCAAATGTTTTGTCTCCAAAATTCATGCCCAACCATTTGCGGATATGCTTCTGAAAGCGGAAGTCTATGCAGCTAACAATTAATGCGTCACAGGTGTGTTTCATAGGTCATTATTATAGCGCGGGAATCTATTTCTGACAAGGCACCAGTCAGGATTCAGTCAAGCCAACATTTGCTTTGATACATATAATTCCCAGATATGACAGAACAACCACAACCACAAGGAGCGCCTACTTTTAGATGTCGCCATCTTAAGGGGAATGGTGACTGTGGTGTTCCCACGAGACTAGCGGCGCCTGGAGGGTATGAACCGTGGACCCAAGCAGGTGAAAAAAGAGCCCCCAAGCCAGAGGGAAAAACTTGGCTTGGTGAGTGTAGATTTAGAAGTCAGCCCCAAGGCCAGAAGGATTGCAAAGAAGACTTTGACGAGCGAGTAAGGTCAAAATACAGAGATTGGTAATAAGATTTATATGCTTTTTACTTGCTCATCTTCAGTCAGGATTCAGTCAAGCGGTTCTAATTATTAACGCATACAATAGCTTCCTGTAAAGGAAAATAATATATGCCTTTTAAAGATATTGAAGAAACACATGAAGTAGATGGGGATGGCAAAAGACCAATGAAAGTTCACCTGACGCCTGCAAGAAGGTATGATGTGTGGTCATCAAGTGGATCTGATGCGGAAAGATGCATTACTTGTCCTGCCAACGTAAATAATGGAGGATTGAAAGGACTAATGTGTACAGGTGTAGATCCAACAACTGGGAGAGGAACTCTTGAGTATTCATCCAGTACTATAAATAGCCAAGACAATACAGCCTGCGGCGTAGAGGTGAATGAGCTCGAAAGAGCAGGAGAAAGAAACCATATTATGACTCAAGGGAAGACACCTATACGGAGAATAAAAACAAAGAGACAAGTATGGTATCCCAATCCCAGAAACTAGCTATCTTCAGTCAGGATTCAGTCAAGCTGAATCTTCAAGTAAGTCCTATAATCCTTAGTTATGTCAGGAAAAGTATATATTGTTAAGATTAAAAAAAGCCAAGCGGTTGACACGTGTAAGATTCCTTTTCACCCGGAGGTGGTATTTGTTACAAAAATTTCCAAGAGTCAATGGCTTGCAAAAGATGATTCTGGACACGTTAAAGTAACAAAAAAAGAAAAAGGGGAGTTTGTTGAATATTTTGTAGAAGACACTACTTCTTAATTTCTTTTAGATAAAATCCCTCACCTTTTTTGGTAACTATTTCGTAGGGAGCACCTGCCTTTTTAATTTTTTCTCTAATTCTATGAATCAACTGGTCAATAGCCCAGTTGCTATACCTTTCCATCCATTCATTTCTCCAAATCGTTTTTGCTAACTTTTCCCGTGTTACAATTGTTTTTGTTTCCATGAATATATCAAAAGTTTCTCGTTCGAGAGATGTAAATTGTAGTTCAAGTTGATGGTGAATTGAGTTATCGTGATTTTTTAATCGAAAAATATCATTTTTTATCCTATACCAGTAGGGGATGCCAAGCATGTTGTTTTGGACAAGACCTGTTTTGCGTAAGTATTCAGAAATAGATGAAGGAATTTTATTGTGCAACAAGCTCAAAACTGTTTCCTGATCCTTGGCTGTAAGTCCCTCAAATACTCCTAACCCACGCCTTATAAGTGCAGGACTGTCTAAGATTTCTTCAATCGATATTTCAGGATTATCCCGAGCTAATCGGATTGCAGCCTTTATCAAGAAAAGGTGTCCTTGAAAATTTTTAGCAATATCATTGCTAAGTTTTTTATTCACTTTTATATTCCATGACTGCTCCATATGGTGTAAGAAATGCATACAATCTTTTTCAGAAAATACCTTTTGATAGAATGTCTCAGAAAGAAGATGGGGAATTTGATACGAATTAAATAAGGGTATTTCCATTACATCAAATCTAACAAAAAAGAGAAAACTTACATTTTCATATCTTTCTGCAAGCGTATTTAAGTGTTTCATCAACTCGAAGCGCTGATTTTTTAAAAGACTGTCAATGCCAATAATAAATAGAGCAAGCTTTTGTTTTCTTTGACTTAGCACTTTTTCTAAAGAAAAAGTTGTGTCTGTTGTCCCTTCTAATGCAAAATTGACTTGTCTTTCTAAGTCCTCAAATGAAAAATTTTCAATTTCTTCTCCATTAACTTCTATCAATGCCGGAATTTCCTTTTTTCCAAAAAGCTTTACTTGAAGTTCTTTATCTGCAAAAAACTGTCGGATGCGAAGCGATGGAGCCTCTAGAGGAGCCCATATAAAAAGACCATGATCTCTTTCATGGTTGATAATATCAACCCATTGCTTACACATGGCCTCAAATGTCTTTTCGGTAATAGGCTTAAGCATGAGGAGAATTATATCCTATATTAGTTAAATTGTAAAGGTTTGTAAGGACTGTTTTTCGGTCAGTTGGGCCATCTGGACCAGCGATGGCTTCATTTATAAGCTGCCAGCCATCTCTTCGGGGCAGATTGAGTACTCGTTCTTGTTGTCTGTAGTCAGCCTCAACTATTGCAGCGATTTCTGGGTTGTATTGGCCAATAGAAGCAATATCTCGGTCTAGGAATTGTTGCAGGGTGTAGATGGGAGGGTGTACTTGAGCAAGTCTTGCGGTTTCTGGATGAGAAAACTTTCCAAAAAATTGCACTCGATAATCTTCGGGAGAAATTTCTCCCAATTTTTGTCGGATTTTCAACAAGCTGTCTTGTGTATCTGTGGGGAAAATAAGCCTTGCAAAGCCAGATGCGTCAAGTAGGTCAATAGTCTTATGTGGGTTATGAATCATCATAATCAGAAGGTTCTCCTGAATCCATTGTCTTCGGAAAGCATCCTCATTCCTTCCTAATCGGGTAATAAAGTCTGGATGGCTCTCGATAAATGTTTTAATTTTTCCAAGTGTTTCGTTTGTTATGCTCTCAACTGGATGTTGCTTGTTTTGTTCAAATACATCTGCATAGACAGATTGCCACAAAAGTCTTGTTGCTAGCTCTAGGTCGTCAATAGGGTCTCGTCCTTTTTCTTCCTTTCCCCAATCGGGGCCAAGTGTTACTGGACTAGCAAATGCTTTAAGACCATCCTGGTCAACAGTCACTACGACTTGTGGCGCAGCTTCTTGCTGACCTTTTTGTCTGTGTGCATTTTCGGGTTGTACAACTTGAAGACTTGCTTGCACCCTGTCTCGAGACGTTGCAGCGGAGGATGTGCGTGAGTCATAGCGAATCATATCTTCTTCAGGAAGTGTTGTATTAAATGATAACGACGCTACGGCATGTGTAAGATTAGCAATGGTATCAGCAGTCAGAGGAATAGACCGATCCAGACGAGTGTCTGCTGCAATAACAATTTCTGTAACCGTAATATTTTTATCTCTCACCAGATGTCTTCTTGCATACACAACTGTACTGGGAAATTCGCGTGGTGTTTTGCCCGACGGCTCGGGTTCACCTGTAATAATACTAATTTTTCTATTTGGTATTTCTTGAATAAATACTCCCTCTTCCACATCGTTAATAAGGGGTACGGGTAAGTTATCCGACGAAAGCGCTTCTACAGGTAATTCTGGGTGTAATCTTCTTTGTGCAGCTGATTGTTGTAATGTGCCCATAGTTGTCGCGGGATGAGTCAGGTAATTGTTATTTGCTATTGCTTCCGAGAGACTTGGAAGTAGCGTGGTAAATATATCTCTAGAAAATTGCCTCGGAATATCTTCACCTTGCATGTCTGGTTTTTCTGGTTGATTAATCTGTATGTCAAGATCGCTTCCTGATACCAAAATATGGTCAAAAGGTTCTCTTACAGCAGGTGGGAGCTCATCGAGGGTATCATGATATTCCCGGAATATATCTCTTTTTACAACGGCATCAGAACGTAGGGAAACACGTTGATACCAATTCTCATATCCTCCAGGACTTTGATCTGCATATTCTGGTGCTAACGCATCTGTTGCAGCTTTTTTTACTCCACTTCCTCGAAGTTTTAGTCGACCATCGGGAAAGTATGCCAGACTCCAAGCCAAAACGTCATTCACTAGTAATTTTGTCCTTGCAGCATTAATAACAGCACCATGATGCCTGTCTTCTTCCTCTGTTGGAAACATAAATAGATCAGGTTCATTAAGAATAAGATCTGGGGCATTTACTGTTGCTTTACTAGGAATTTTTCTTTCTCGTGCCACTATCCTTTCAGCTTGAGGCTTTCCGTCTGGAGTTGGTCGAGATGGTTCTTGAATAGCACCACTCTCGATAGGTGGTTGTCCATTTGTCATATTTGTTATTATACATAATTATCCTACTTTGGAAATTGTCCTCTTTTTGTCCAAGAAGAGTAGGGTGAATTTCAAGCAGAGAAGGTCTTTGTATTGCACAATGATTGTGGCTTAGTTAAATCAACTCGTACAGAGTGTCTTGTACACAAAAATGCAGCGTAGAAAGCTGTGTTTTTGTTATAATGGCCCTATGTATGTTGTTGCCTACAAAACAAGAAAAGTCGTGGCAGGGGATGACCTTTTTAAAATTTTAGAAGAGTCCTTACCAAAAGATTTGCCAGAAAATTCTGTTGTTGCTGTTGCCTCCAAAATTATTGCCTTATGCGAGGGCAGAGTTGCAGACCCAGAAAAAATAACGAGAGATCAACTTGTACAAGAGGAAGCAGACTACTACTTACCCCGCGAAACCAATCCATTTGATGTCAGCATAACCATTAAAGAAAGCACATTTATTGCCTCGGCCGGAGTAGACCAATCCAATGGAAATGGACAATTGGTCTTGTGGCCAAAAGACGTACAGGAAAGTGCTAATACAATCCGCGAGTTTTTATGTTCTCATTTTGGACTTAAAGAAGTTGGAGTCATAGTGACAGATAGTAAATTATCTCCCTTGCGTTGGGGAGTAACAGGAGTTGCGCTTTCTCACAGTGGCTTTGCAGCAATACGAAGTTATGTTGGTAAAAAAGATGTTTTTGGTCGGGAATTGCGAGTAGAGCAGGTAAATGATGCAGATACTTTAGCAGCGGCCGCAGTTGGGGTAATGGGAGAAGGGGACGAGCAGACTCCGCTAGCTATTATTACAGACATTCCTTTTGTAGAATTTGTAGATAAAAATCCAGAAGGCAAAGAGCAACTAGGGAAAATGGTAGATATGCACCACGAAGTCTTTACCCCTATTCTTACTTCGGTACAGTGGAAAAAAGGCCGTAACGGCAAATAACAAGATACAACCCACAAGATACAAAAAATTAGAAACCTATTTGTTTCTTGTCTCTTGTTTCTTGGAATTTGATTTTATTGTGCAGATTGGGTTGAAGAATTAGTACCAACCGGTTGAGTAATACTTGGTTTGACTATTGTTAATGTATATCCTGTTGCTTTTCTTAGGACAGATTCCAATATTTTATCTGCTGCAACTGCTGTTTTGGGAAGGAAAGTAATTGGTGTTGTTTTTCCAGTAAAAGTAGGCGAGACATTAAAAGAAATATAGGCAACTGTCCCTGTACCTTTTTTGCTAGGCAAATCCATTTGCTCGACAAGCGCATACGAAATTCGTCCGTCTGTTGTATTTACACTGTTTACCAATGCACTTGGCTGCTGAAAGAATTTACCAGGTGTTACCACAACTCCCGTAAGCGCCTGCGGGTCGTAGGCCAACTCCAGCTGTACAGAATTTACCAAATCACCATTGGTATCCATACCAACAGCTAGGGTGTATTTAGTAAGACTAGATGATTCGGATGCACTTGTTGGGGCAAGAGAAAGCATTGTATGGGCATTGACCGATAATGGGGTTGGAGTGGGGGAAGCAGCAGGCTTTTGGTATGGTGGAGTCCGCAAGGCCAAATACAACAACCCACAGGTTATAACAAATAGTCCAACAATCAGTGCCAGTGTCTTTTTATTCATAAATAATTTTTACCTATTAGGCTCCTTCTCCTTTTAGGAGAAGGATGGGATGAGGTTTGTTTCTAGCTGAATTCATCATATCTTATTTCTTGTTGTTTTATCAACACTTTTTGTTTGTTTTATTTTCTTTAATCTCTTTACGCCTCTTTCTCAATATCCATTTGCTTTAATAAATCCTCTTAACCACATATTGTAATTTGCATCCCACTCGCCAATGCCTGCGTTGTTAACAACACTTTCTTGTGTACCACCATCGGTGTAGTCAAAGAAGTTAATTAAGTCTCCGCATTTTATGGTAACATTCTGTGTATTGTTTTGGAAAGTGAGCCCTGCACTTGCACTCGCATTGCGGCAATCCTTCATAACATTGTAATCCAAAATATTTACCACATCGTCTCCAACAATTTTGCCATCGGGAGTAATAAAGTTATTATTGTTATTGCCGACAATATCTCCGGGGGTTACATCATTTTCGCCAACATCAATGGTTTGGTCTTGGCCATAGACAACTGTTTTTTTAATGGTAATGTACCCAGGGAGTTTTACTTCAACAGTATAAGTTTTCCCGCAGACAGCCTGGGTGCCTAAGTTGACTTTTTCACTGCCCAATTTTCCATTGCCATTTGCATGTCCAAATCCATGAGAGTAGTCGTGGGATTGTCCAAAAAGGAATGTCCCTGCACCGTCTTTTACTACAAGCGAGCCATGCTTTGTTACATGTGCTGGTGTATTATTTTCAAAAGTTCCACCGCCAATGCCAGGTAATTTTATATTTAGGACAAGTTGTGTTGTCTTGCCATTTGTGCAAGATGGGGTAGGACTATTAGCAGGGCCACCACAATTTTGTTTGGTTGGATCACATCCAGGATTATCTCCTTTCGAACTTTCCGCACAGCAAAACTGGGGAGCATTACAATCCTTAGCACCAATACTTACCATACCATTTGCACATCCACTCAAATTAAAGTAACAAGTACCGCCAGCTGCTTGACATGCCAATCCTTTACTTAAGGTAGGTGCAGGAGGGATGGTTCCGTTATGGCTGGCACAGCAGAAAACATAATTACCACACCCGGTATAATTGGTACTAATTGGTGCACCATCTCCTCCAGGACATGCGAGATGGTTAGTTGAATCATACACGCCTGTTGAACAGTATGTTGTTTTGCCTCCATACGTATCTTTTCCACAAGCGATTGTTGTAGACTTTGTGCCATTATAAGTACAAGTATTTATATATCCTCCAAATCCAATTGGAGAAAAAGGATTAATCCATGACCACTCATGACTAGATAAGACATAATTTTCTGGGTGGAGACATGACTTTGTTACGGAATTTACTTTTGCTTCTGTCACGCAATCCTTGTCCCCGGAGGTTTGAAATGTTGGACATGTATCAGTTAGAGGTTTTACGCAGCAAAATGTGGGACTAGCACATCTTCCACCATCATCACTTGGAATAGATTTAAGAGTAGTGCCAGAAGGACAACCAGATAACCCTGCATAACATTGGCCTCCTGCTGCAGTGCAGGTATTACCATTGCCTGTTGCTGCTCCCTGGCCACTCCAACAGCATGAAGCAAGACTTCCACAACCACTATAATTATTAATGCCATGATCTGCGACGGAGTCCCCAGGATTGCAGCCAGAATTGGAGCAAGCTGCTTTTCCGCCATTAAAACTTTGACAGGCAGGTACTGCGGTGGGTGTAGGAGGAGGAACCTTGCAACATTGTTGGCTTGTTGATGCGCAATAACCCCCATTAGGGTTGTTTCCATTTGTGCAGCCGCCATACATGCATGTGCCTCCAATACCAGCACTGCCGCAAAGAGGTGCTCCACATTTGCCGCCAATTGTATTGCAATTCGTGACGCTAATACTCGTCGTACATGCGGTACCGCTAATATCGCATACTTGAGTACCATAACATTGGCCATAATGCGTATATGCTCCCGTGTAGCCACACACACCGCAAGTATAAGGTTTGGGGCTACTAGCAGCTTGGCATTTTCCGCTTACACAACTTGCCGTATATGTGTATAGCCTATTGCTTGAGCAATACGACGCAGGAACACTACATTGAGAAGCAGATGTGCATCCACTTCCTCCTCCGCCATCCACCATTGCATGTTGTTGGGTATTTGTTCTTTGACCCAAAAAAACAACAGTTACAGGGAGTGCAATGACGAGTATTAAAAGCCCAATCATGGCAAGAGTTCGGGTGTAAGAAGGGGAGCGGAAAAAATCTTTTACATTTTCTATGATTGGTTTTATTTTTCTCAAGAATTCTTTCATACAACAGAAAGATTCTGGACGAGCCAGAATGACGATTAATTTTAGCATAGATAAGTACCACAAAATCCGCAAGAGGGAAGTTGATTTTTGATCTATTACGTACTCTTTCTACTTGTCCATAAATACTTTATACTCCATACTATTCGTATGATTCTTTCGGACAGAGACATAAAAAAAGCACTCCAGACAAAACGTATAGAAATTACCCCAACTCCAGACTTTGCTACACAGTTAGGTAGCTGCTCGATAGACTTACGTCTTGGTAATGCATTCCGAGTATTTGATCACAGTAGGTTTCCTTTTATAGATCCATCCAAAAAAGATTTTAGTAACGAAATTACCAAAGAAGTTGTCGTAAAAAATGGTGAAAATTTTATTATGCAGCCGGGGGATTTTGTCCTGGCAGTAACTCTAGAAAATGTAAAAATTCCAGCAGACTTAATGGGGAGACTCGAGGGTCGTAGCTCCTTGGGTCGCTTAGGACTTGTCGTACACTCAACAGCATCTACATTTGATGCCGGGTGGGACGGAAAGCCAGTGTTGGAGCTGGGTAACTTGGGGAGGATGGCCATAAGCCTTACCCCGGGCATGCGCGTTTGCGCCATGACATTTGAAGAGTTATCCAGCCCAGCAGAAACGCCCTATACCAATAAGAAATTTGCTAAATATAAATTTCAGCAGAAGCCAGAGGAGAGCAAGATCCACCAAGAGAGATGAAATACCACATATCTTTTGACCTAGAGCTTAAGGACAATCCATACAAAGGGAAATATATTGCACTCGAGGGTATTGATGGGTCGGGAAAAAGTACACAACTCCATTTAGTAGAAAAAGCACTGCAAAAAGAAGGATTGTCGGTTATTCTCACAAGCGAGCCAAAAAGCGATTCTGTTGTGGGAAAAATTATCCGGAAAGTTTTAAGTAGCACAATAAAAATGCCTTCCAGTGCTATGCAGTATTTAATGTCTGCAGATAGAGTCATTAATCACGAAACCATTGTAAAGCCAGCACTGCAAAAAGGTAAAGTTGTCCTTACCCATAGATCTTTTTGGTCTGTTATTCCGTATGGGGTTATGGATAGAGGACTCACACAATATGATAGGGCAAATGCAGAGGTCTTAATGGTTGCACAAGGATTGTTGTCTATGTACCACCAATTTATCTCTCCAGATGTGACATTTTATTTAGATGTTCCAATAGATGTAGCAATGAAGCGTTTGGTAAAAATGGATAAAACAAAAGAAATATATGAAAAAAAAGAAAAACTTACCCAAATTGCAAAAGGGTACGAGTGGGAAATGGCCCGTTTTCCCGGTCAGTTTGTGCGCATTGATGGGACACAGCCTGAAGAAAAGATAACAGAAGAAATAGTAAAATATGTATTAGGTATTAAGTAGTATGTAGTAAGAGAGACATTTATATACTTGATACATAATACTTGATACTTTATACTCATCTTCATGATCCTTGGTCCCAAGAAACTACTACAACTTGTCAAAAAAATAAAGCTTGTCGAAAACTTGTCTGAAAGAGAGCTTACCAATCCCGAAGGTGCAGGATTTGATTTGCGCTTGGGGGAGGTATACAAAATTTCTGGTGACGCATTTTTGGGGGAAGTTCATAGAAAAACAGCAGATATCGAGCTTGTTGAGAGTTATGACGCTAAGAAAACAAAGACTGTTGTTATTAAGCCTGGAGATTTTCTTTTAGTCAAAACAATAGAATCAGTCAATATGCCCAACAACCTTACTGCAAGTATTACTCCTAGGTCAACAACATATAGAAGTGGCCTTATGCTGCGCACAGGCAACGTTCCACCTGGCTATTGTGGAGGACTTACTTTTGGACTTAAAAATGAAGGACCAATAGAAGTGACCGTAGAAATGGGTGCACGATTTGTTCATATTCAATTCTCTGAAGTAGATGGTGGTGGTAATATGTATCGTGGTCAATGGCAAGGGGGAAGAGTAACTGCAACCAAAAAAGAAAAACAAGTTTGACAAGGAAAGGTTTTACTTGATAGAATCTATTTATGAATAAGCAACTTATGGTCGTCATTCTTACAGCCATCTAAAGGCGGGTTTGACGTGCAAAACGACATCCGCCACCAAGGCGGATTTTTTTTATGAAAAATTTTGTAAAACATACTATGGTCTCCCTTATTATTGTCCTCGTTGAGGACTTGTAAGCGTGGGAGAAAAGTATTTAATAACCTCCCACATGTTGGGAGGATTTTTATAGGAAGGAGGTGAAAAATATGAGCGGAAAACCAAGAGAAAATAGTTCATGGTGGGAGCCAGGTGACACATTTGTTCCACAAGGATATAAACCTGTCCCCCCAGGTGTACGAGCTGCTCCTGACGGAGTTCATCAGGGCTGGACGGTAGTTCCAGAAAATCATCCTGATGCCCGTATGGCAGTGAGTAATAAAACATACAAGCGATGGGCTAGGGGTCAGCAGAGATAAGGATAGTTTTTATACCGGGGTGGTAACTTAAATTGGCTTGAGACCCGTTACCACTCCGGCAAGGGGATTATAATCCTGTCATTCTGGCTTGTCCAGAATCTATTCAATGAAAATATATGATGAACAATAAGCGAAAATATACATTTCTCAATGGGAAATTTGTAGACAGTGAAAAAGCAGGTATACCTGTTGCAACACATGCTATGCAGTATGGGACAGGTTGTTTTGAAGGCATTAGGGCATACTATTCAGGAAAAAAGGATTGTCTCTCCATTTTTCGTATGAGAGAGCACTACGAGAGACTCCTACAATCTGCAAAGGTTTTATGTATTACTATTCCATATTCCGTAGACGAGCTTTGCAGAATAACAGTAAAATTGTTGCAAAAAAATTATACCAAGCAGGATATCTATATCCGTCCTTTTGCCTATAAGAGCGATACTAATATTGTTAAATTTTATTTACCAGAGTTGGAAGATGGATTTGGTATATTCACTCTTCCTTTAGGACGATTTGTCGATGCACAAAAAGGTCTTAGGGTAAATGTAAGCTCGTGGGCCCGAATTTCTGACACCAGTATTCCGCCTCGTGCAAAAATTACAGGAAGTTATGT
>Ga0182009_10000054_pt1 | contig 17061 bp, 15 predicted proteins | sample Sormic07211187_1_FD_161052 | JGI IMG/M metagenome (GOLD analysis project Ga0182009, IMG submission 161052) | Bulk soil microbial communities from the field in Mead, Nebraska, USA - 072115-187_1 MetaG | ecosystem: Environmental > Terrestrial > Soil > Agricultural land > Bulk soil | place: USA... | reverse complement strand
AAGTAAATACAGACACTTTTTTATACGAAAGTTTTCCATTAAATAAATCTCGATACCATGCACTTGTCTTGGGATAGAGATTTTTGCTTTCCATTATGCTGCCCCATCCTCTATTAGAAGACAAAATAAGATAATCTCCCGCGGTAAGTTGCTGTTGCATAATCTGCCATTTCTCTTTACTTTCCTGGTCAAATACATGTAATAAGTCAATAGTAAATCCTTTGTCATTGGAAAGAGGAAGTGGGTCATCCCAATATTCTCCAAGTATCGTGCTCCCCATGGGAATTGTGTTGTTTATCCAAATCGATGCAGTAACGCGCGTATGGGGCTTAGTATAAATAGATAAAAAGGAAATAGGCCACACAACAATCCAAAGAATACTTACGAGAATAAAGAGTATGTACGGTTTTTTCTTAAGAAAGGCTGCAAATCCTACTCCTGCAAAAAGCGCAAAAAATGGATACAGAAAAATAAAATACCGCATTGTTTTAACATACTGTGTAGATTGGTAAAGAAAAAAAAGAATAACCCATGCAACAAGAGAAATAAGAATAAGCCTTTTGGTTTTTATAAGAAATACAATTCCCCAAACCAGGTACGCAAATAATCCTAATCCAATTCCAAAAAAGGCAATATTAAAAAGACTAAAAACAACGGGAAGCTTATTTATCCATTGAATATTCGGAGGGTATAAGCTTTGAGGGTTGGCATACGATGTAAGATTATGGATGCTTTGTAAAAATGAAGGAGAAATGTGTATATCAAATACGTTTCTTGATGCAAAAAGATATGGATCTGCAAATCGTACGCTAATATAGCAGCTGAGTAAAAAGACAATAAGAAAAAGGGGCAATTCTTTTTGTATTTTTCTTTCTTTGAAAAAAGGAATAAAAAGAAGAAAAATTTCCAGTGGAATAACAGCAAGTGCATTTATTTTGCACGCAATAGCAAGGCCCAGTCCTACGCCAGACAATGTAGCCATCCACAATTTTTTATAAAATACACAATAGAGAAGGGAGCATATAGAGACACTAACAAAAAAAGAAAGAAATATATCTACGGTAAAAAAATGAGAAAGCTGTATTGGTAGGACAGAGAGTGCATAAAAAAATGCAGAAAAATATTTTGTTTTTTCTGGTAAATGAAATTTTTTCTGCAAGAGTAGTGCCATAAGATAAACAACGTATATGGTGAATACGTCAAAGATGCCAGATAGTATTCTTCCTTGAAGGGTATATTGGTCGTATAGCTGGGTATGTAGAAGGAGTGCAAGAAGTGTATTTATAGTAAGGGGAAGTACTCCATATACAAAAAATCCAAATCCTAAAAATGATGGACTAAGAGGAGATGCAGCAGGATTAAGATAGTCTAGGACATGTGCTGGCAGAGTCTCCTTAAGTCCTATCATGGTAAGAAATCTCTCGTCGGGGTGAAGGTGAAAATTTGCATCCCAATTAACATTGTAAAGACGGAAGAATGTCCCCAAAGCAAGGATAACAAAAAGTATGACTATATTTTTTAATTTCATTTTTTCTGAAATATTGTTACAAATGGGTGGTCAAAAACAGTTGCTGTTTCTTCAAGATGATAGATTGGATTTCCAAGGTAGGCGATTTTGCAAAGTATGCTGCATGGCGTTGCATATGCAATAGAAAATCCATACGCTCCATTAAATAGCTTTGTATACATAATATTTCCTCTTGGAAAATCTGTCGGGTTTGTGAGTCTTGTATGCCATAGGCGCTGGCTAGGAGAAAGGAAAAAGCCACTCGTCTGGAGAAGTAGAGGTAGTTGGTTTTGTGTAATTTCATCTTTTTCTAAATCATAAAAATTTACTATTTTCCCACCAGGAAATACAGAGAGAAATGGAAGTGCACCTAAATCGTATGGCTCTATAATTGTTGATTTGGTTGTTTTGGGAAATGTACTTGCAGCAAGCCTACTGTCTTTTGGATATACGGTAAAGAAGAATGCACATGCAAAAAGAAGAGAGAGACAAAAAAGACTACCAGAAATAAAAAATAATTGTCGAGACCTTAATTTGCTCAGTGCGAGAGCAACGAAGAGGTATACAAAGGGGAGAGTGGGTACCATATACCGTGTCCATTTTACAAAGAGAATTGCCTGGGACAAAAAAAGAAGTAAGAAGAAAGAAGTAAGAAGTAAGAAATTGGCGTTTCTTGTTTTTATTGTCTTATACAAAATAAAAAGAAAACTAGGGATAAAGAATAGTTCTATACATGGGTTGAGTAAAAAAGGATAGATTTTTGTTAGTTGAAAGAGTATGGGAGTTGTGCCAAAAAATGATTGTGTATAAAAAACAGGAAGTGTTCCAACGGCAATTGCTCCTTCGTATGCAAGAGCACTTGTGTATGACATTTTGTCGAGAAAGAAAAATGGATTGGTTACTGCAAATATACCAAGAATAGAAACAAGATAGATAGAAATATATACATACAATCGTTTTTTTCGAATGGGGACTGAAAGAAGAATAAGAAGAAGCGGGATTGGAAGAAAGACAATACTTGATACCTTAATACTTATAAGTGCTCCTGCAAGAAGTCCCATACGTAAAGCGTTTTTCCGTGAAGGGTGTTGGTGAAAAAGGTAGCAAAAATAAAAAAACCATAGAGAGAAAAACGTAAGCCACATTTCAAATGTTCCGAAATGTGCAAATTGAATAAAGCCAACACTGACAGTTGCTAGAAGGACAGCAATTATCCCAACCGTTTTGTTGTACATTTTGTATCCAACATAAAAAAGTGATGGAAGAAGAAGAAATGAAAGGGTTGCAGAAACAAATCGTATAGTGTAGGTAATTGTTAAAAAAGAAGGTTTTCCAAATCCAGTAAGAAAAGAAAGAAGAAATCCTGTATATATGGGAAGTCCTCCATACGCAAAAAAATGCGGATTCCACTGTGTAAAAGAAAGGCGTGCAATAGACGACGAGATATTATTTTCATCTGGGTGAAAAAAGAAAGGATACCCCCAAGTGAGATACGAAAATCGAAAAATGCCACCAAGAATGAGGATAGATATAAGAAAGATATTTTTTTTGAAAAAGTTCATAGTTATTAGTTCGTAGTTCATAGTTTTTCCATGAACCATGAACTCTGAACGATGAACAAAATTATTGAGAAATTACCCCTGCTACTTTTTCTCCCAATTCTATTGCATAATTTGTTCCTCTATCCCATGGATACACTTGTTGAATATTTGCAAGAAAAACATTTTTCAGTGGCGTTATTGTTGGAGGCATAATTTTTGAATAATTTGTTGGAATAATAGGTTGGGCAAATGGAGTCTTAAACATATCAAAACCAATAATGTCTTTTTCGTATCCGGGGTGCAACTCACTCAGGAAAGGATGGAAAATTTCCATAAGTTGTTTTTCTGTCATGTTGTAGTAGGGGTGCTTGGGAGATAAATAATTTCCCAAATAGACAATATGCTCGTTGTTGTAATGCTTCTTGTCCATAAAATTTGTGTGCTCTACAACTGCCATAATTGGTGACTGAGGTTCGCAAATACTCAGCCAATATGTGTTATCGGTAAGAAATTGTTTTTTAAGACGAAGAACAATTGTCATTGCACCAATTCCTTCTAATTTTAATAATCGTTTTTGGTATTCTTCTGGAAGTTGAGGAGCAATTTTTAAGAATGGGAAAGAGGGAATCGTTACAATAACTTTATCAAATTGTTCTTTTTTTCCGTCGTGGGTTACATAGGTTTTACCATGCTCTTCACTAATTTTTGTTACCTCACTTTTATAATATGTATGACCTCCTAGTGCATGTATTTTTTTATCGAGTGCTTTGGCAAATTGAAGAAATCCTCCTTTTGGATATGCAAGACTTGGGGTTCGCTTTTTTATTCTTGCCCAAAACCATGCTAAAGAAATAGTATCGGCATAACTTCCAAATTTATTGGTAAGTTGCGGTTCCCAAATAAGCTTATATGCTTTTTCTCCCATTGCCTTGGGAAGAAATTCTGTGGCTTTTACTTTTTCCATATGTTTCCAAAATGGATTTATTTTGAGCATGGCAAGTGTTTCTATCATTCGCAGCCTATCGAGTAAAGATAATTTAGGAAATGTAAGAAATGCTTTTGGAGAATCAAGCTGATAACTTTCTCCATCTACGTACACAGATGTTTTGGGACGGGTAATACTAACAGGATAGTCCAACTCTTTTGCTAATTGTAAAACACTCGCATCATTGGTAAACCAATGATGGTAATAACTTTCCAGACTCCAATCCCATTCCTTTTTTTTGTATCCGAGTGCAAGACCACCTGGTACAGACTCTCTTTCAAATAATGAGACTGCATGTCCTTTTTGACTTAATCGGTATGCTGCTCCAAGTCCAGCAAAGCCGGCGCCAATTATTGCAACTTTCATTTAATTAATTTTACCCTCTCCTTGTTCTTCCTCTCCCTATGAATAGGGAGAGGATAAGAGGTGAGGGTTATAGAATGGCTCCTTTCGTAAGGACAAATAATACAGCACCAACAACAGCTGTGACAATGGCCAAAATAGAAGAAATAACAAGTGTGTTATTTCCAGTGGGAGGAAGTGTTGGCTTGGGTGTTGGAAGTCCAGATGTAGGCGCTACTGTCGGTGTTGCGGTTGGGACAATAGTGGATGTTGGCGTTATGGATGTTGTGGGACCAACTGTTGGCTTGGTTGTTGGCGTTGCTGTCGGAGACCCTGAGCCAGCCGAATGGGTTGGTGACGGTACGAGTGTTGCAGATGGTGTTGCAGATTGAGTAACCTGAGATCCACTGGCAAAAACAGTAAATGATTGTTGAATAGTTTTAAGAATTCCAGAGGAATCTTTGGAAGTAATACTAATAATATGTTGACCTACAGATAAGGGAGTTGTTGGTCGGAATGTCCAATTGCCAGACGTATCTGTTGTAACAGTTGCAGTAATTTTATCATCTGAATGAATCTCTATTGTGACTGGTTGATTGGGAAGTGCTTTTCCTTTAAATTGTGGTTGTGGGTCGGTAAATCCCTCATCTTTTTTAGGGGTGGTAATAACTTCTGTTGCTTGTAATATATCGTTTTGCGGATATGCAGGAAAAGACAACGATGCGGACGACGTCCCAATAGACGTTGTGTTGGCAATAAAATTATAATTATTTCCTATGGTAATAAGAGGGACAGGATTTGCCCCAGATAAAGGCACTTGCGCTTGTGACTGTAACTTCCCATCGGTTGCGAGTATTTGCATAATTGTTGAGTCGGAAAGCACCATAGGGGAGGTTGTATCGGCATTAAGCATAGTATTCAGTGGGACAATATACACGCCGTTGTTTTTGACAAGTGTTGATAATGATTGACCTCCTTTTGTCGTAACATATATAAGTGCTTCTTCTGGTGCTGTACCGTTAACCCCAAGCAATTTTCCGCTTAAGGGAAGTGTTGCCGAGGGACTCGCAATTGTTTCTTGTACTGTTTTGGTAGAAAAAGGACTTCCATTATTCTGATACGTTGTAGACCCAGACGTAATAGAAAAGACATATTGCGTGTTTTCTTTGAGATTTTTTACAGAAATGCTATGCAGCATATACAGCTTTGGCACACCAGACTGTTGATCTCTTTCATCGAGAATTATTTGTGGTTTGGCAGTACCACTTGCAACAGAAATTGTTCCAATAACCTTTGTTTGCGTTTTGTAGGTAACAGTAAAAGAAGATGATGAAACATTTGTTATTCGCACATCTTCTGGATTGTCTGAAGGAGCAGCGCCTCCCAAGAGAATAACTCCTGTTTGGACAAGATAGGATGTTGTAAGGACTGCTAAGGCAAGAAGAAAAAGTCCCAAGACTGTTGGAATTTTTTTATTCAAAACAGATTTGTGTGTCATTGCAGCGTTGCACCCCCTGTTGCTATTGTTGCGGATTGCGTAGCAATTGGCTGTGTTGGTACTGGATTGGCAATAACTTCTCCTGGTATCTGCGGTTGAATAACACTTAATGGGACAACAATGGTTTTATTTTTCATTGCATTTATTGTCTTGGTGTCAAAGGACGGCTTAATAGAGGTGATTGCCTGATTGGTGCTTTCACTAATTGTAGATGTGAGAGAATTATGCAAAATAGTAAAAGCAATCCATGCAAAAACAACAACACAGACAGATCCTAAGAAAAAAAGTATTTCTTCTTGTTTCATAGACTTTCTCCTTGCTTAAAATATGTTCTTCCCCGAATTGTTGCACGAAATGTATTATCTATTCTTCCAACTTTGGAAAAATTCACACTGTCAAAGGAAATAAGTCTATTAAAACTTGCCATTTGGGTCATAAATTTTTGTAAGGTTGGTAAATCTCCTTGTGCTTCTATGGTAAATGCATAGGCCAAATATTTTGCTTTTGCTACAGTGGCTGGAGAAAGATCTATGGGTAAGGTTTGGACTCTATTGAGTTGCAAAGCACTTTGCTGGGCAATTTGATGGACTTGTCCAATAAGTGTATCAATTCCCGGTGTTATTGGTACTGCAGAGAATACCGGATCCAAATCTGGCTCAAGCTCTGAATACTGCGTTTGAAGAGTTGTAAGATTGGCAATTTTTGTTTGGAGTGAATCATGAATAAATTGACTATCTTCCAGTTGTTTTTGTAAGTCTGCAATAGTCGCAAGTGTTGGATTTATGGCAAAAAGTCCAAAAAAAGCAATGGTGATAAAGGTAAGAGAAAGTGTAGTAAATTGCTTTACGCGTTTTTCTTTAAAAGTTGGGACTATCGAGAGAAACAACTTACTTTCTTTTGGACTCACCATATTTTTTAATGAAAGTGTTGGTAATTTCATAATAATGGCTTTGCTGCTATTTTTTTCATAAAGACGGTAATACTTATCGCAATAGTTCCTTCACTTGTTTTGTTTTCTAATTTATCCAGACTGACTCTGTCTACTGTTGGGTATCCTTTAAGTTGTTTTACCAAAGACGAAAGAGAGACAAGAGAGGGGATAGAGCCTTCCATATGAATATTTGTATTGGAAAGAGCAATACCGGTCAGAGTCATGTCGGAAGGTATTACTTTGAGTATGTCTGTAAATAGCTTTAAGTCCGAAGCTGTCCCATCATTAATATTTTTTTCTAGCGTGAGTCTGTCCTGAAGATTTCGATACACTGATTCATTCCTCTTAAGAAGAGTAACTATTGCCTGCTCCTGCTTGATTCGGTCGTGTAAATCTACAAGCTGTCTGTCAAGACCAAAGCGGTATAAGAAAGCGCCAAGGGCAACAGCTTCGGTAATAATCACCAAAACACGCCCAATGGTGAGGGCAAAAGTAAGAATCCTATCGGATAAATGTTCGCCACGGTTTTTGGCCAAGTTAATACTTGGCGCAGTATATTTTTGCATCCTTATTCTAGTCTAGAAGTCCTGGGTATTTTTGTCAAAGACCTACATATGTTATAGTGCCTCTATGGCAAATGTGATTAAAGATTGTGAAGGACAAGTTATGCATCCACAGGATCGCGTCATTATTGAAACAGAAGATGGTAGAGTGTTTCAACTTGGCCCACAACAGCCTTTCCAAAAAGGAACACAGCTCACAGAATGTGGACTAAAAGCACGAAGTGATAGAATTACTTACTGCACTACCTGCCAAAGGCCATGTAGAAGAGCTAGTTAAAGGGTTTTTAAAGACTAAGGATATTTTTTGTTGAGAATGCATACCCTCCAAATGGAATAAAATTAAGCCCTACTCCATACAAAAGTCCAGCTTGCATCCCGCGTCTTCTGGCACCAAGTCGGGCTAATTCAGGATAGCTCAGTTGTCCATCTGTTTGGGTACCCAACTGGCTTTTATGTGCTTGGAATGCGCGAATACTCTTTTCTATTGCTGCAAGACTAATCGGAAGGATTGTATTAACAGAAGAAAGAGTATCATGATTGTCCCCCGTATCTTGCGTTATACTTTTCCATGTCTGGGATCCTTGGGTATCCATTTCATACACAGAAACAGGTTGCGTGTATGCAGGGACTTTTCTTCTAAAAAATCCCTTACGTGTTATAAATGGTTGGGCAGGGAGATTGAAAATGGCCCATTGTGCAATATCGTGGGTCGCAACGTGATCTAGATGATAATCGGTACTGCTTGGGATTACGACAAGATTGGGTTTTTGCATGCGAAGCTCTCTTAGAAGTCGTCTTCCTGTTTTTTTTTGTTGATGAGATAATTCTCCATCAGAAAATCCTAAAATATGCGCATCTACTCCAAGAATATGTGCTGACTCTTTAAATTCCCTTTCCCGTATTCGCGCAATTTTTCGCCTGGAAGAAATTGTATGAGAGCCAAGATCTCCTTTTGTTAGGGCAATTAGTGAGACATCATGTCCTTGTTGAGCAAGTTGTGCCGGCAATCCAAAAGGAATATGCTCATCATCCGGATGAGCCAAAATAAATGCTATTTTTAGTTGTTCCTTCATTTTTCCACATCCTCCTCGTCTTACCGTTCGCCTTCGGGCACTATTCGTGCGTCAGCTCTCGGAGCGACGTTAGGAGGATTGTGTGCTATTTTTATCCTCCTAATTTTGGAACACAAAAAAACCCCGCTCAGCGGGGTTATACAGATGCACAACAAACCCGCCTTAGAGAAGGGATTGTGCGCAACAAGTAACTACAGAATAGGTCATATTATTTTTTTCGTCCAGAGGACGATCGGCCTTTGGCCGACTTTTCCTTTACTGCTTTTTTAACTGTTTTTGTTGCAGATTTTACGGTTTCTGTTTTAGATTCAGATTTTTTAGGAGAAAGAAGATGAGCAAGTCTGGATTTTACTCGTGCAGCCTTATTTTTATGGATAATATGCTTTTTTGCAGCTTTATCTAAGAGACTGGATGCTACACTTACAGTCTTTGCTGTAGGAGAAGCAACTGCCTTTTTAACAGCATCTTTTAGGAAACTTTCTGTTTTTGCGCGGACAAGAGTCCTTTTTTTGTCTTGTTTTAATTTCTTTTTTGCTGATTTTATAACTGGCATCGTACTATTTTACCATGTTATACTATAATGCGCAAGCTATATGGCCACTAATTTATTACAAAAAGGCATTTCTTTACTCCTTCGCCAACAAACCAACATTCTTTCTGCAGCCTTTATTATTATGGCAACAGTCATCCTTTCCCAGCTTCTGGGCTTGGTAAGGCAGAGATTTTTGGTAGGTATTTTTGGTGCATCTAATACTCTTGGAGTCTATCTAGCATCCAGCAGACTTCCAGACTTTCTTTTCCAACTTATTATTGCAGGAGCCTTATCGAGTGCATTTATTCCTGTGTTTTCAGATTATTTGCGTAAAAATAAAGAAAAAGAAGGACATGCATTTGCCTCCACAATTCTCTCTCTTGGCTTAGGAGTATTTTTTGTTTTGTCCCTTATTTTGGTTATCTTTGCGGAATTCTTTTCCCACCTTTTGGCTCCAGGATTTAGTAGTGGACAGATTAGTCTTATGGCTAATTTAATGAGAATTATTATTGCAGGAGAGCTTTTATTTATTATTGGAAGCTTTCTGTCTGCAGTACTTCAGTCCTATAATCACTTTTTTATTCCTGGCATTGCGGCAGCACTCTACAACTTAGGCATTATTCTTGGCATGGTCTTTTTGTCACAGTGGATTGGTATATATGCGCCAGCTGTTGGGGTTATCATAGGGTCTCTTATTTTTGTTGGTTTGCAGCTTCCTCTTATTCGAAAAATTGGATTTACCTATCATCCGAAAAGTCTAAAAAATATAGAGGGATTTAAAGAAGTCATCAATCTTATGTGGCCTCGTACGTTGTCTCTAGCAATTTTTCAGAGTGGCACACTTCTTACAGTTACATTAATTTCTTTTTTAGCCGACCCGGGAAGAAGTTATGTTATTTTTGACTACGCTCAGACTTTGGCTTTTGCACCAGTTGCGCTTTTTGGCCAAACAATAGCACAAGCTGCATTCCCAGTACTGTCCCGACAACGGGAGGATTTGGAAGCATTTAAGGCAACTTTTATAACCTCTTTGTATCAAATGCTGTATCTTGTTTTACCTATTTCAGTGCTTTTTCTTGTACTTCGCATCCCAATTGTCCGGCTTATTTACGGAGCAGCACAATTCGACTGGCCAGCAACTGTCCTAACAGGTCGAGTTATGGGATTTTTTGTAATTTCTCTTTTTGCTCAGGCAGTTATTTATCTTATTTCTCGTGCGTTTTATGCACTTCATGATACAGTGACACCACTTATTGTGGGAGCACTATCTACTGCGGCCATGCTTATTGCTGCTGGCATAATGGTATTTTTTCTCCACTTTGGCATAACGAGTATTGCCATAGCATATTCTTTTGGCAGTATTTTACAATTTGTTATTCTTTTTGTTGTCCTTCATGTTAAGACAAAAGGGTTTCATAAAATGCGGCTTTTTATAACACTATCTAAATTATTTACAGCCACTTTTTTTACTGGATTTGCACTGTACATCCCTATAAAGTTACTGGACCAGTTGGTTTTTGATACCACCCATACAGTAAATCTTATTCTTCTCACGGGAATTTCTAGTATTATTGGACTTTCTCTGTATGTCCTCTTAACATGGTTATTCCAAGTACAAGAAGCCAGAACATATTTGTTAATTCTTAAGAAGTTAGGGAATTGGAGAGAAATTTTGGGTAGGTCGGACGAAGTAATAGATGGTGCCAATCTAAAGGTTTAGGTAGAGAAAAATTCTACAATCTTTTCTGCAGCTTGGGTGGTGTATGGTTCTTCATGAAATCCATGATCAGCCCCAAGAATAAGACTAAATTTTTTTTTGGGATTTGATAACTTTTCAAAAATTTCAACTGTTAAAGGATGTGGGACTAATGCGTCATTATCTCCATGAATAATTAAAAGATCTTTTTGCCATTTTTCTAGTTCTTTATAGGGAGCCATGGTTTTCATTTCTTCATACAGCTTTTTCCCGAGCCGATAATTTCTACTGCCAATTTCCACAAAACCTTCTTTGTTAAGTGCTTCTATACCTGGCAAAAAATGTTTGCTAATTGACCGATCATAATCCAGCGATGGATTTAAAAGAAGAAGTTTTTGTATGTTGTCTATATGCTTCGTGGCATACAATGTTACCGCAGCACCGCCAAAACTTGCACCTGCAAGATAGATTGTTGTATTGCCTTGGTCTTTTACATAGGCAATAGCAGTATCAATATCAATTTGTTGCCCACTAACGCTGAAATCTTTTACTGAGTCCCCAGTTGATTTGCCATTTGCCCGAAAATCAAAAAGCAGTAGAGAAAATCCTTTATTATGCAGCATTTCTATAGATGCAAAAAAAGCATCTTCTCTTTCTTTTCCAACCGCCAGTCCATGACAGAAAACAATACTAATGCCATTGGTGCCAGCGTAGTAATTGGCATCTAATTCAAATCCATCTGGGGTTTTAAGAATAATGTGTTGCATAGCACAAGAATTATATCAGATATCTATTAGCCTCGAATTTTGGTAGAATAAGATACTATGGATCAGAAAAATATTAGGAATTTCGCCATTATTGCCCATATAGACCATGGGAAGTCTACGCTATCTGACAGATTTTTGGAAATAACCAATACTATTCGAAAAGACATTCTTGGAAAGCAGGAGCAATTTTTAGACCAAAATCCTATTTCTCGTGAAAGAGGCATTACTATTAAATTAGCACCAGTACGAATGATGTACACATTTGGTGGCACTACGTATATGCTCAACCTAATAGATACACCTGGTCATGTCGATTTTTCTTATGAAGTAAGTAGGACCTTAGCTGCATGTGAGGGAGTTATTTTGCTTGTTGATGCGACAAAAGGAGTGCAGGCCCAGACAGTTGCGCATTTACGCGCTGCTCAAAAGCAAAAGCTGGTTATTGTCCCAGCAATAAATAAAATAGATATGCAAGGTGCACAATTAGAAAAAACCCTTAAGCAGTTGGACAGCCTTGGATTTAAAGAAGAAGATATTCTTCTTATTTCGGCCAAGACAGGACAGGGGGTAGAGGAGCTCTTGCAAAAAGCAATTGCCGACATCCCATCTCCTCAAGGAAGTGTAGATAAAAATCTCCGTGCCCTTATTTTTGATGCAGTTTTTGACGAGCATAAGGGTGTTGTTGCTTTTGTTAGGCTCTTCGATGGAATCGTTACGACCAACAATCAAATAGAATTACTGCAGACAAAGACCAAAACAAATGCTATAGATGTTGGATTTTTTACCCCCAGTCTTGTCTCTTCAAAAAAATTATCTGCAGGAGAAATTGGATATATTGTGACGGGAGTTAAAGATATTCGACAGGTCCGGGTAGGAGATACAATAAATTTAAATAACTACCCAACAGAGCCACTTCCTGGATACACAACACCAAAGCCTATGGTATTTTTTGGTGTCTATCCTAAGCAAACAGACGAGCTGGTACCCCTTCGAGATGCATTGGGAAAATTAGCACTTATCGACGCATCTCTTACTTTTACCGAAGAATATTCTGCATTTTTAGGAAGTGGATTTCGTGTAGGATTTTTGGGACTTTTGCATGCAGATATTTTTAAGCAAAGACTCCAGCGGGAATTTAATTTAGATCCGCTTTTTACCTTGCCTCATGTATCGTATGAGGAAATAAAAAATGGATCCGAAGTATCCTACAAAGAGCCATATATGCGTCTTTCTATTTTTGTCCCGCAGGAATATGTAGGAAGTGTTATGACTGTGTGCCAGAAGAAAAGAGGAGAGCTTATTCATATGGAGTACCAAGATACGAATGTTGTTATGGAGTACGACATGCCGTATGCAATGTTTTTGCGGGGATTATCCAGTGATTTAAAAACAGTCACTTCTGGATTTGCCAGTGTAGATTATGAGCTAACAGAATATAGGGATGCAGATCTGGTAGAAGTTGGCGTGCAAATTAATGAAACACCAATCGATGTGTTGTCGGAGTTGACATACCGAGAAGATGCAGAACACGTTGCGCGAAATAAAGCACAAAAATTAAAAGAGAATTTATCTCGGCAGCAATATAAGCAGGTTATTCAATGTGTTATTGGCGCGCGAGTGATTGCCAGAGAAGAAATTTCTCCGTATAGAAAAGATATGTTGGCCAAAATGAGTGGAGGAGACGTAACGCGAAAAAATAAGCTTTTGGAAGCACAGAAAAAAGGAAAAAAGAAAATGTTTGGTATTTCCAAAGTAGAAGTCCCGCAAGAAGCACTTTTTGAAATGATGAAAGGCGAATAGGCCAAAATCCCAAATCACAAGAAACAAGTAACAAATAATATCCAAAATTCAAAAAAACAATTGTAATTTGGAAATTGAAATTTATTTGTATCTTGGAAATTGTATCTTGGAATTTTCTTTTATAGTCCTGCAACTACTGCTAATCCTACCACCGTAAGGACCGCTCCAGCTATTCCAATCAAGACAAAGGTTTCTCCTGGTCCTGTTGGTGGGAGTTTGTTGCCACCTGCTGCTTGAGTAAGTGCTTGTGCTCCAACTGCAATGGTTTGCTTACAGGTTGTTTTATCGCTTGTTGCTCCACCTGTTGTGGTGAGGATAGCACTGGCAGTAAAGCTGCCATTGCCATATGAGTGGGACATTTGACTATTCACATTTCCTGTGCCAATGCCACTTCCACTCGCAACGGTGTCGGTTGTGCCGTCTCCATAATCAAGAGTAATTTTTGAGATACTATCGTTGCCCGAGCTACCAACTGTGGTAAAGGTTACTTGTAAAGGTGCATCGCCAGATTTTGGATCGGCAGTAAAGCTAGAGCACGCAACAGAAAGGGTCCCGCCTGTGCCGCCTGTACCACCTGTTCCACCAGTACCTCCTCCCCCTACACTTCCACTAGAGTCGGTTGGGGTGGGGACATCAGATGGGGTTGGTGATGCGCCTCCCCCTTGGTTACCAATGGTAAGGGATAATGGGATGCCTGCCTGAAAGACATTTTCTGCTGCTTGGTCTGCCGCACCAACAGACAATGCCTGATTTGCCGGTGCAGCAAGGAAAATAAGTTGGGTAGGGACTCCAGCATCGGTATCTGCTTTTGCAACCAAATGGACAGTAATAATATCTGTTTTGGTCTTGATAATTGCATCTTTATTTTGTCCAACAGACAAAGTACCTGTTGCAGTACACAGACTACTAGTGCAGGTAATTGTTGGCTCAACCAACTTTACATATTTACTCGTATCCACATCAAATGGCGGAGAGTCTTGGTCTATTTTTGAAGGGTCGTAGGTAAAGGTAAATTTTACAAAAGACACTTGATTTGACCCACCTGGATCTACTGCTATTTTTTCGTCAAATTTTGCACCACTTGCAACACTAGTTGGTCCGTCGAAAGAAAATTTTGTAACAGGTGCTGCGCCACTTGTGGAAGTTGTCTGATTTTGTAAGACAAAAATAGTAAGAGGAAGACCAATTAACAACGCCAAACCAAACCCAAGAAAAATGAGCTTTTTAATCATAGTCTTAGCATATAAGTGTCAATCTAAAAATGCAATATAAGACTCTTGAAAAAGATAGCCTTATTTGGTATAGTAGGTTCACTCTTCCTGCTCCGGAGTAAATTTTATGAAAGTACAACCTTTATTTGATAATGTCTTAATAGAGCCGTTAGAAGCAGAGACCAAGACATCCTCTGGTATAATTCTTCCTGACTCTGTAAAAGAAAAACCACAAATGGGTAAAGTTGTTGCTGTAGGAAAAGGAAAGGTAGGTCCAAAAGGAGATGTGCACCCAATGCAAGTACAAGTTGGAAATGTCGTGATGTACAAAAAATGGGGTGGCAACGAAGTAAAGGTAGATGGAAAAGACATGACATTGGTAAGTCAAGAAGATGTGTTAGCAGTAGTTGAAGAAACAGAAATGGATTTAGCTTTGAAATTAGTTAAAAAACATTCTAAGAAAAAATAAATTATGGCTAAACAGATAAAATACGCAGAGGAAGCAAGACAGGCTCTAATAGAGGGTGTTAATAAGCTCGCCAAAGCTGTTGTAACAACTCTTGGACCAAAAGGCAGAAATGTTGCCCTAGATAAAAAATGGGGTGGGCCAAGTGTTATTCATGACGGTGTGTCGGTTGCAAAAGAAATAGAATTGCCAGATGCATTCGAAAATATGGGTGCACAAATGGTAAAAGAAGCAGCAAGTAAAACCAATGATGTTGCAGGAGACGGGACAACCACAGCAACAATTATTGCCCGTGAGATCATAAATCAAGGTATGCAACGCATTAATGGTGGATACGATCCAATGCAGCTTAAAAAAGAAATAGAAGCTGGTGTAGAAAATGTGTTAACAGTAATTAAAAGCATGAAACAAGACGTGAAGGGAAGCGATGTGAAAAAAGTCGCAATTATTTCCGCACAAGATGAACAAATAGGAGGTTTAATAGCGGATGCATTAGATAAGGTTGGTAAAGACGGCGTTATTACAGTTGAAGAGGGAAGAGGACGCGAGATGTCTGTAGACTATAAAGAAGGAATGGAATTTGATAAAGGGTATGCATCTGCATATTTTGTTACCAATCCAGACAGAATGGAAGCAGAAGTAGAATCCCCATATATTCTTATTACCGACAAAAAAGTATCCAACTTACAGGAATTATTACCATTCCTCGAGAAATTAATTAAAGTCTCTAAAAATCTCGTTATTATTGCAGACGACATAGAAGGCGAAGCACTCGCAACCTTGGCAATTAATAAAATGAAAGGCACATTTAATGCACTTGCTGTAAAAGCACCAGGATTTGGAGACAGACGAAAAGAAATGCTTCAAGATATTGCAACACTTACCGGTGGGACAGTAATTAGTGACGATACGGGAGCAAAATTTGAAAATGTCGAGCTGTCTGACTGCGGACAAGCAGATAAAGTATGGGCAGATAAAGAAAACACCAGAATCATTGGCGGTAAAGGTGTAAAGAAAGCAATCGATGCACGAGTTGCTACGCTTAAAAAAGCAATTGACAGTGCAACAATTGACTTTGATAAAGAAAAACTTCAGGAAAGACTTGCAAAACTTTCTGGTGGCGTTGCAGTCATTAATGTTGGTGCAGCAACAGAAATAGAAATGAAAGACAAAAAAGAAAGAGTTACAGATGCTGTTGCAGCAACAAAAGCAGCATTAGAAGAAGGTGTTGTTCCAGGTGGAGGAATTGCGTTGTTTAATGCGAGAAACGTTTTGGTTGCGGGGCATAATAAGGTTGAAATGGATAAAGGTTCGGGTCAAAAACAGGTATTTGAGACTACGGATTATGTAAATGCCGGAGGCATGATATTATATTTTGCCTTACTCGCTCCTTTACAAGGAATACTCGCTAACGCAGGGGTTAATATTCAAAATACTATTCAGGAAATAGTAAAGGCTCAAAATCCAAATATGGGTTATAACGTTATAACAAATAAAGTAGTTAATATGTTAAGCGAAGGTATTATAGATCCCGCAAAAGTTACTAGATTAGCCCTAGAGAACGCTGCGTCAGTAGCGACTATGGTATTAACCACAGAGGCACTGATTACCGATATTCCAGAAAAAGAAAAGCCTCAAATGCCTGGTCCTGGTGGAATGGATGGAATGTACTAAGTATTACGTATCAAGTATTAGGTATTAAGTATGACCGCTGAGAGGCGGTTTTTTTGTGGCTTAGCGTCTTCGTCCTCTTGTGCTTCTTTCTCTTCTTCCGCCGCGTTCAACTTTATCTGCTAATCTATTTACTCCATCGCGTGTAAGATCTCGAGCATGATCCGTAATGCTGTCATCTACTTGGCTCGCTACATCGCGTCCTGCAAGCATTCCTGCATTGACTGCATCACTATGTAAAATGTGATGTCCATGTGGTAAAAAATGTTGGTTAAGAGCATCTCCAAGATGTCCTCCAAGATCTCCGCCGCCATGTATAAGAGTGGGATCTATGTGTTGATGTGCCTGATTTGACACAATTGCTGCTGCGGCTATGGCAGCGGGAAGTGCTAGCTCATGCAAAACGCGTCCAGCAATCTGGGCTCCTCGACCCGGTTCTTTATCGCTTCTAGTTGCCATACTTTGGATATACACCCAG
>Ga0182009_10000053_pt1 | contig 17100 bp, 13 predicted proteins | sample Sormic07211187_1_FD_161052 | JGI IMG/M metagenome (GOLD analysis project Ga0182009, IMG submission 161052) | Bulk soil microbial communities from the field in Mead, Nebraska, USA - 072115-187_1 MetaG | ecosystem: Environmental > Terrestrial > Soil > Agricultural land > Bulk soil | place: USA... | reverse complement strand
CGCAGTGGAAATGGACCACGTCGAAGCGGTGCGCCTGCTGAAACACCTTCTCGAGCAGCAGCAGGTGCGCGGCGATCGGGTCGCCGGCAGAGGCGTTCAGCCGGAGCGCGGTCGCGGATCCGGGGATCAACTCGGCGGCGGTCACGGAATCGCCGCTTGCGAACAGGGTGACCTGGTGTCCCAGGGAAACGAGCTCTTCGGTCAGATACGAGACGACACGCTCCGTTCCGCCGTAGAGCCGCGGGGGCACCGACTCGTGGAGCGGAGCGACCTGGGCGATCTTCATGGAGTGACGAACCTCCGCGCTCGGAGGAGCTTGGAATGGGTGACGTGATGGCCCCACGCTGGCGCAGCAGACCGATGTTTAGCAGAACACATGCCCGCTAAGAGCCGGTACGCCCCCCGCCGCCGAGGGCGATCCCTCCGGTCCAGCGAAGCGTCGTGGCACGAACCCTGCGATCCGCCGCCCCGCAGCAGAGCAGCCGCGGACGCAGCGCGGGGCAACGAAGTCACCGACGCGCCCTTTTCTTCAAACAGGAGGAAGTCATGTCGAAGCTCGTGACGGCCATCTTCAATTCCAGAGCCGCGGCCGAAATGGCCGTGGATGAGCTGACCCGCGCCGGCTTCGCGCCGGAGGACGTCAGCCTTCTGATGTCGGAGTCCACGCGCGGCCGTGAGTTCGCCGTGAAGAAGGGTTCCAAGGTACCCGAGGGAACGGCGACCGGAGCCACGGTCGGCGGCGTCATCGGTGCGGTGGCCGCGGGACTCGCGGCGGTCGGATCGCTGGTCATTCCGGGACTCGCCCTCGTGGCCGCCGGACCGGTCGTCGCCGCCCTGGCTGGGCTGGGAGCGGGCGCCGCGGCGGGCGGACTGACGGGTGCCTTGATCGGACTCGGGATTCCGGAGCACGAGGCCAAGTTCTACGACAAGGAGATCGAGAAGGGCGGCATCCTGCTGGGCGTCTATGCCCACGACGATCGGCAGAAGGTGGCGCGTGACATTTTGGAAGCCGCGGGCGCCGAGAAGGTCGGCCGGGCCTGAGCGACCCCATTTGTACACGGTACAGCGGGGTTTTCCAGGACTTACATGGGTAGCGGAGCGGCCTCGGGCCGCTCACCCCGCTGTTTCCAAGAACTTACGCCCAATCTGGAATCGGCACGGAGGCTGCTAGGTGAACATCCGACGAGTTCACGGAGCGAAGGAATCTCGACCCGGCTCCAGATACCTGAAGCGACATTCCAGCGATCACGGGTGCTGAGCTGAGCAGGCACGCCGTTCCGTGCCGGCTCACGACAAGCACCTTTCGAGCGATCCGACGCTCCAGCGAGGGATGAGATGAACTGGGACACCGTCGAAGGCAACTGGAAGGAATTCAAGGGACGCGTCCGTGAGCAGTGGGGACGCCTCACCAACGACGAAGTTGACGTCATCAGCGGACGGCGGGACAAGCTCGTCGGGAAGCTGCAGGAGCACTATGGCATTGCGCGCGAGGAAGCCGAGCGCCAGGTCCGCGAGTGGACCGACATGCTCGAGGTGTCGCGCCCCTAGGCCGCAATAAAATCCTCGTAGAAGCCCAAGCGGGGGGCCCTCCTCCTCCAATTGGCCTTCCCACGGGAATCGGGCGGTTCCCCACCCAACCCATTCCCATAGATGGAAGGGCCCCCGCTTCAAAACCTCCGGTCGCGGACGCCGCGGTCGGAGGTTTTCGTTGGTCCTCGGGTGGAGTCTTCGCGGTGGGGAGGCTTCGCGTGCCGGAGAGCAAAGCGAGGCAAAAAAACGGGCGGGCAACGTGCTCGTTTGGATTTCAACTCGGTGAGGCGAAGGGTTCACTTTCGTGATCTTCGATTCTCACGTCTGAATTCCACGAGCACCCTGCACCGCCCAACAAGCGGCCGCTTGGCGCATCTCTCTATGTCAACGGGCCCGGTCAGGGACCGCTGATCGATCAGCGGTCGTTCTCGCATCCGAGCGAGAACGGTGCCAATGGCGCGGCACACGGGATCCGCCATGACGAGCGCTGCGGCGCCGCGGCTTATGCGGCTCGAGCGCGAGCGCCGCGGGCTCGGCGTCGCGGCGACGGGCGAGCAATTCTACAAATAACAACAGTAGAGGGCCGCCCGTCCGCGCGTTTAGCCGCTGGGGCGCCCTTCCTAGCGCCCATGGCACATCTGTTGCGCGGCTCCGCCGCAGTCGAGGGACCTGAACGCATGACCATCATCGAACGACTCCAGACGACCGGCATACGCCGGACCGGCTCGCCGGCAAGAGGATTCCGCTACCGCACCGCCAAGGGCCCCGTTCCGCGCGCGGAGCTGGCGCGTATCGACGCGCTGAAGATTCCTCCCGCGTGGACCCGGGTCGCCGTCGCCCCATCGCCGAAGTCCGCCGTGCAGGCGGTAGGGCAGGATGCCGCCGGCCGGTGGCAATACCTCTATCACGAGACGCACACGGCCCGGCGGGAGCGGGCCAAGCAGCAGCGCCTTCTTCGCTTCATTGCGGCGCTCCCCAGAATGCGCCGCGCCATCGCGCGGGATCTGCGCCGCCGGGGGTTGGGGCGCGAGAAGGTGCTGGCCGGGATCCTCAAGATCCTGGGCACCTGCTTCCTCCGCCCGGGCAACCAGGTCTATGCCGACAAGAACGGCAGTTTCGGGCTCGCGACGCTCCGGCGCCAGCACGTCAGCGTGGACGGAGACCGGGTCGTGTTCGACTTCATGGGGAAATCCAAGAAGCGCCAGCGCCGCGAGCTGGTCGATCCCGAGATCGCGCGGCTCGTGCGGGAGCTGCTTCGCTATCCCGGCGAAGTCTTCAAGTTCCGGTCCGAGGACGGCTCCATGACCGACGTGCACACGGGGCACATCAACGCCTACATCAAGGAGGTCATGGGCGAGCAGTTCAGCGCCAAGGACTTCCGCACGTGGGCGGGTTCGCTCCTCTGCGCCTGCGCCCTGGCCCGGGCGGAATCGGAGCGCGCCCGCACCAAGCAGGAGCGGAAGAAGCGGATCGCCGCCGCCCTGCGCGAAGTGGCCGAACAGCTCGGGAACACGCCCGCCGTCTGCCGCTCGTCGTACGTGTTCCCGGCGGTTCTCCGAAAGTACGAGCAGGGGCGCGTGATCGGAGCCTTCTTCGAGGACGTGTCCGAGCTCTCCAACGGCAACGCCAGGCGCGTCGAAAAGAGCGAGCGCGCGCTGATCGAGCTGCTCCGATGAGCCCTCGCTCGGCCCGCCCGCGCGCCAAGTTGGTGGTGATCCGCCCCGAAGAGCGGGTCCGCCCCCGGGGCAGCCGCGCCACGCCGGCGCGGAGCCGCCCGGAGCGCGGAGCCGGAGAGCCCCATCGAAACGGCTCGCCGCCGCCCGACCTCCTCATCCTCCACAACGCCGGCTCCGCCCGCTTCACGACCGAGGCGATGAACGCGGCGGCGCAGACGGTGTTCGGACCGCTCGGCCTCAAGCACCGCGTGGTCACGGTGGAGGCCGGGCCCGGCGCCGACGCGGCGGTGCGCCGTCACGTGGCGCGCGCGATCCGCGAGGGCTGCAGGCGCGTCGTCGCCGCGGGAGGCGACGGCACGGTCAGCATGGTGGCGCAGTGCCTGGCGCGCCGGCGCGGCCAGGACCCCGCCGTCTCGCTCGGCATCATCCCGGGCGGCACCACGAACGTCCTGGCCCGCGAGCTGGGAATTCCACTCGGGCTGGAAGAAGCGATGGCGGTGATCGCCGAGGCCGGCCAGGTCGTGGCGCTGGACGCCATCCTCGTGGGCCGGCGGTACGTCTTCACCCAGGTGGGCGTCGGCCCCGACGCGCTCATGATCCGCGACACGACCCGCGAGCGGCAGGAGAAGCTGGGCCGCCTCGCCTACGTGCTCACATTCGTGCGGCGGGCCTTCGGCTTCCGGCCGCGGTGGTTCACGCTGCGTCTGGACGGCTCCGTGGTCCGCGCGCGCGCCTGGCAGATCGTGGCCGCCAACGTGGGAACGGTGGGCGCCCCTCCGTTCACGTGGGGACCCCGCATCGATCCCACCGACGGGACGCTCGACCTGTGCGTTTTCAACGTGAACCGGAAGCGCGACTTCGGAAAGCTGCTCTGGCGCTCCCTGACGAGCCGCCACCGGAGGGACGAGAACGCGCGCTTCTACCGCGTCAAGGACCGCGCGGTCGTGGAGTCGAGCCAGCCGGTGCTGGTGCAGGGCGACGGCGAGATCATCGGACGCACCCCGGTGACGATGCGGGTCGTTCCCTCGGCCCTCCGCATCCTGGTCGCCAAGCCCGCAGCCGGCGCCAGCGTGACCGAGCCTGCCACGGCGGCAGCCGAAGCGGCGCCCCCCGCGACCGGGACCGGGGAGGCGCTCCCCGCGGCGGCGGAAGCGGCTCCCTCGGCGCCGAGCCGCAGCGCGGCTTCCGAAGAAGACGCTCCGGCGGCGGCCTCCGACGCGGGCGCCGGTCCCGAGGCCGCGCCCACCGTGACCGAGGACGTCGCCCGGATGATCGGCGAGCGCTCCCGCACGTGGCCGCTCCAGGGGATCTTCCGCCACCCGCTCGCCGCGATCGAGGCGTACGACGCCGCCATCTTTCTCCACCTCAACAACGTCACGTTCGGCGAGGCCGTGGACCGCGGGCTGGAGGCCCTCTCGCGCTTCATCCACTATGGCGAGGGGTGGGCCGTCGTCGTGCTGCTCATCCTCTTCGTGGACCTTCGGCAGGGGCTGGAGGCCGCCGTCGTGGCGCTTCCGGCGCTGTGGGCCACGATGATCACGGTCAACGTCGTCCTGAAGCCCATCTTCCGGCGCCGGCGTCCCTTCATCGCGTTCGTCAAGGCGCGGGTCATCGGAACGCGTCCGCGCGACTTCTCCTTTCCCTCGGGCCACGCCGCCGCCGGGTTCGCGGGCGCGGTGCTGCTCGGCATGTTCCTGCCGCGGTGGGCTCCTCTCTTCTACCTGTTCGCGCTCGCGGTGAGCTTCTCGCGGATCTATCTCGGCGTGCACTACCCGAGCGACGTCGTCATGGGGGCGTTCGCCGGCAGCGTCCTCGCGGTGGTCTATCGCGCGCTCATCCACCTGCTCCTCGCCGGCGGCGCCTGACCGGAGGAACCATGCCCCAGAAGACCATGCCCAAGAAGCCGCAGCGGCCGCCGCAGAAGCAGCGGCGCCAGCCGGGACGCGAGCGCCTGATGAAGCCGCGGCCCAAGTACGACGATCCGTCGCGTCCCTCGTGCGGGCGGCTCCTCGGCAAGGCCGCCCTGATCACGGGAGGAGACAGCGGGATCGGACGCGCCGTGGCGGTGGCCTTCGCCCGGGAGGGCGCCGACGTCGCGATCGTCTACCTGGAGGAGCACGAGGACGCGCGCGAGACCGAGCGGCTGGTCCGGGAGCACGGCCGGCGCGCGATCCTGATCGCGGGCGACGTGGGGGACGACTCGTTCTGCCGCGAGGCGGTGCGACAGACGGTCGCCGGGCTCGGGAAGATCGACGTGCTCGTCAACAACGCGGCCGAGCAGCATCCCCGGGAGCGTCTCGAGGAGATCTCGGAGGAGCAGCTCGTGCGCACGTTCCGGACGAACGTCTTCTCCATGTTCTTCCTGACGCGCGCCGCGCTGCCGCACATGCCGGAGGGCGCCTCGATCGTGAACACGGCCTCGGTGACCGCCTACCGCGGGAGCGCGCACCTCATCGACTACGCCTCCACGAAGGGGGCGATCGTCTCCTTCACCCGCTCGCTCGCCCAGGCGCTCGTCGACCGGAAGATCCGGGTGAACGCCGTGGCGCCGGGACCGATCTGGACGCCGCTCATCCCCTCGACCTTCCCGCCGGACCAGGTCAAGACCTTCGGATCGGACGTTCCGCTGGGACGCGCGGGCGAGCCGGTCGAGGTCGCTCCCCATTACGTGTTCCTCGCGTCGGAGGAGGCCTCGTACACGACGGGACAGGTGCTCCACCCCAACGGGGGGGAGATCGTGAACGGATGAGCGCCGACGAGATCACGCGCGCCGAAGAGCGCCCCCTCTCGATCCTCGTGGTCGACGACGATCCCGACTCGGCCGACAGCCTGGCGCTCCTGCTGGAGCACTGGAACCACCGGGTCTGCGTCGCCTACGACGGCGCGCAGGCGATCGAGACCTTCCGCCGGGAACGGCCGTCGGTCGCGCTGATCGACATCAGCCTTCCCGATATGGACGGGTACGAGGTCGCGCGCGCGCTGAAGAAGGAAGAGCACCCCGCGACGCTCGTCGCATTGACCGGCTACGGCGACGACGGGGACCTGCGCGCCTCCAAGGAGGCCGGCTTCGACCGTCATTTCGTGAAGCCGATCGATCTGCGCAGCCTTCGGGAGCTGCTCCTGGGCGCGGGCGCGCGGTCGTGAGCCGCGGGATCGCCGTGTCGGCGCCGTTGGCCTTCATATTGCTGTTCCTCGGAAGAGAAGGGGTTGGGCCATAGGAGCGAAGCGAAGGGTGCGCTCCAACCGCAAGGCCGATGGGGCCGGAGGAGGATGAAGGATGTCGCTGCTACTCGAGATCTGCTTTGTAATTGTAACAATTGCGGTAGTGGCCATCGCCATCGCCACGGTCAGCGCCCTCCAGCGGGTGGGGAAAACGACCGAGAAAGTCAACGAGCTCACGGAAGAAGTTCGCGGCTGGATCGCTCAGCTGAAGCACGTGACGAGCGGCGCCGAGGAACTCGTGGTCTCCATCAAGGAAGTCGTCCCTCCCGTACGACGCGTCGTGGACCGCTTCGAGGCGATCGGCGAGCGTACCGCCCAGCTCTCGGACGCCATTCTGGAAGAGGTGGAGCGTCCCGTCATGACCGCCGTCGCCGTCGCGCGCGGGGTCCGTACGGGAACGGCCCACTTCTTCGAACGAATCACGAACCGATTTCATCGCGGCCGCGCCGCGACGAACGGAGGCTACGCAGATGAATGAGAATCCTTATCTGAACGAAGAGTCCAGGGGCGTCGCGTCCGGGATGTCCGGCTTCATGCTCGGCGCCATCGTCGGCGCCGGCGTCGCGCTTCTGTTCGCCCCCGCCGCCGGGACCGACACGCGGCGCAAGCTGGGCGAGACGGCCAAGCGTCTCGGCAGCGCGGCGCGCGACAAGGTGCAGGAAGGCCGCGAGCAGCTTCAGGACCGTTTCGGCAGCAGCAGCGATCGCGAACGCCAGGGCTCCTCGTCCTCGAGTCCGACCACGGGCTTCGAAGCGGGCCGCCGCGAGCCGGTTCCCAGCACGGGCAGCACCACGAACCCGGGGCAGACGGGACGCACCGGCGCGACGCCGGGACGGTCGAATCCCTAACAGGCGTTTCTCGGCTATAGAAAAACCCCCCACAAGGGGGCGGCACCGCGGAGGTGTAGGCCGGACGGTTCGGGCTCAGGCTCGGCCGTATGCGAACTACACCTTTCGCGGGCCTTTTTTTGGGTGCTCCGCCGCATGATATTCTGATCGTATGCCACGCCCCTCCGCACGCGACCTGATTCGCGCCGCAGGCGTCGCGGCCCTGTACTACGGGGCGGGAAGACTGGGACTCGCTCTCGCCTCGGTCAGCTCCAGCGCGACGGCGGTGTGGCCGCCCACCGGGATCGCGCTCGCCGCCCTCCTCGTGTTCGGATATCGCATGTGGCCGGCGATTCTCGCGGCCGCCTTCCTCGTCAACATTCCCGTGTCGGGAGCCGGCGCCGTGTCGGCCGCCGTCGCCGTCGGCAATACGCTCGAGGCGCTGGCGGGCGCCTGGCTGGTGCGACGCTTCGCCGGGGGTTCCGCCGCGTTCGAAGAGCCCCGCCGGATCTTCGCCTTCGCCGGGATGGGCATGCTGGCCACCGCGGCGAGTCCGACCATCGGCGTGACCGCCGTCGCCGCCGCCGGCGCGGTCGCCTGGCGCGAGTACGGGCCGGTGTGGCTCACCTGGTGGCTCGGCGATCTCTCCGGCGCCCTCGTCGTGGCGCCGTTCCTCATCCTCTGGCTCCGCCGCCCCCACGTTCGATGGAAGCTGCGCCGCGCCGCGGAGGCGGCCGCCCTGTTCGCGTCGCTCATCCTCATCGCATCGCTCGTATTCGGGGGCGCGTCCAGCTTCCCGGGAGGGGCGCCGCCGCTGGAATTCCTGTGCGTCCCGGTGCTGGTCTGGGCGGCGTTCCGATTCTCGCTCCGCGAGGCGTCCACCGCGACGCTGCTGCTCTCGGGGATCGCCATCCTGGGCACCCTCCGCGGAGCCGGGCCTTTCGCCCGGGCCGACGTGAACGAGTCGCTCCTCCTGTTGCAGGCCTACACCTCGGTCTCCTCGGTGCTGGTGCTCGCCGTCACCGCCGCGCTCGCGGGCCGCCGACGGGACGAGGTGCGCGTGCGCCGCCTGGCCACGGAGCTGGAGGGGCGCGTCGAAGCGCGCACCGCCGAGCTGAAGCGCGCGGTGCAGACCCTCCGCGAGGAGGCGCGCGAGCGCGAGCGGGCCCAGGAGGCGCTCGGAACGAGCGAGGCGCGCCTGCGCGAAGCGCAGCGGGTCGCGCGGGTGGGCAGCTGGGAGTGGGACATCGAGCGGGACTCGCTCTGGTGGTCGGAAGAGCTCTACGAGATCTACGGGGTGGACCCCGCCACCTTCCCGGCGACGTTCGATTCCTTCATCGCGCTCGTGCACCCCGAGGACCGCCCCCTGGTCCGGCGTGTGGTCGAGGCGGCCCACCGGAACCGGCAGCCGTTCAAGATCGAGCACCGCGTCGTGCGTCCCGATCAGACGGTCCTCACCGTGGCCGCGCGGGGCCGCGTGGTCGTCGACGATCAGGGGCGCGCGGTCCGGATGCTCGGCACCGGGCAGGACGTGACCGACGAGAAGCGGGCCGAGGAGGAGCGCTCGCACCTGCTCGTGGAGCGCGAGGCGCGGCGCCAGGCCGAGGAGGCGAACCGGCTCAAGGACGAGTTCCTCGCCACCCTCTCCCACGAGCTGCGCACGCCGCTCAACGCGATCGTGGGCTGGGCCAATCTGCTCCGCGAGGGAACCCTGGATCCCGCCACGACGACCCGCGCGGTCGAGACGATCAGCCGCAACGCCCAGATCCAGAGCCGGCTGATCTCCGACATCCTCGACATCTCCCGGCTCATCGCGGGACAGCTCGACTTCAAGCTCCAGATGGTCAGCCTCGAGAGCGTGATCGAGGGCGCGCTCGACACCATGCGCCCCGCCGCGGAGGCCAACGGCGTGCGCCTCGAGGCGAACCTGGCGCCGGCGATCGGCTCGGTGCTCGGAAGCCCCGACCGCCTCCAGCAGGTCGTCTGGAACCTCCTCTCGAACGCGATCAAGTTCACGCCGAAGGGCGGACGGGTCTGGATCGCGCTCTCCGCGCGCGAGACGAGCGCCGTGATCCGCGTCGAGGACGAGGGGATCGGCATCGATCCCGACTTCCTGCCGCACGTCTTCGAGCGCTTCCGGCAGAAGAATCCCTCCAGCTCGCGGCGGCACGGCGGCCTGGGACTGGGGCTGGCCATCGCGCGGCACATCGTCGAGTTCCACGGCGGGACGATCACCGCCGAAAACCGGGAAAGCGGCCGGGGCGCGCGCTTCGTGGTGACGCTGCCGCTCGTGGAGGCGGCCGAGGCGGCGCGCGCCGTGGAGGGGGGCGCGCCCGGGAGGGGCGCCCCGCGCGCCGAGTGGGGTCCCGACCCGGCGGGCGCGCCGGCCCGCGCCGCCGCGGCGGCCGAGGGGGCGGAGCCGGAGCCGGCGGCCAACCCGCTGGCCGGGGTGCGCGCGCTCCTCGTCGAGGACGAGGCCGATTCGAGGGAGCTTCTGGCGCGGCTCCTCACCAGCTGCGGCGCCGAGGTGCGGGTCGCCGGCAGCGCGGCCGAGGCGCTGCCGCTCCTGGTGCGCGAGCATCCGAACCTCCTGATCAGCGACATCGCGATGCCCGGGGAGACCGGCTACGACCTGATCGAGCGCGTTCGAGCGCTCGCTCCCGAGGCCGGCGGCCGCATTCCCGCGATCGCGGTGACCGCCTATACCGGCGCGGAGGACGCGCGCCGCGCGCTCCGCTCCGGCTACCAGGCCCATCTGTCGAAGCCGGTCCAGCTCCGGGAGCTGGTGCGCTTGGTGGCGGACCTCATGGAGGGCGCCTCGCTCCCGCTCGAATCCCCCGGACCCTCGGGACCGCATGGCCGCTGAGGGAAGCGGGGGCGTCGCGCGCAGGGGCGGGCCGCTCGGCCTGATGGGCATCTTCGCCCACCCCGACGACGAGACGCTGGGGGTGGGCGGCGTCTTCGCCCGCTATGCCGCCGAAGGGGTGCGGACCTCCCTGGTCACGGCGACGCGCGGGGACCGCGGTCGCTTTCGCGGCGTCCGCCACGGCGAGGGCCCGGAGCATCCCGGTCCCGAGACGCTCGCCCGAATCCGCGAGCGCGAGCTGCGCGAGGCGGCGCGTGTGCTCGGGATCGGGGACGTCACGCTCCTCGACTACGGCGATGGACGGCTGGACGAAGCCGATCCGCGCGAGGCGGTCGCGCGGATCGCGGCGGAGATCGGCCGCGTCCGGCCGCACGTCGTGCTCACGTTCGCGCCGGACGGAGCCTACGGACACCCGGACCACATCGCGATCTGCCAGCTGGCCACGGCGGCCGTCGTCGCCGCGGCCTCGGCGCCGGCGCCGCACACCGTCTCCAAGCTCTACTACATGGCCACGACCCAGGCGCGCTGGGACGCCTACCAGGCGGCCTTCAAGAAGCTCGTGTCGCTGGTGGACGGCGTGGAGCGCCAGGCGCAGCCGTGGCCGGAATGGATGGTCACGACCACCGTCGACACGCGCGAGCAGTGGCCCACCGTATGGCGCGCCGTCGTCTGCCACGACTCGCAGGTGGGAGGCTATGAGAAGCTGAGGCATCTCGCGCCGGAGCACCACGAAGCCCTGTGGGGCCGTCAACAGTTCTATCGCGTTCTGAGCGTCGTGAACGGAGGCCGCGGCATGGAGACCGATCTCTTCGAGGGGTTGCGATGACGACGAAGACCGATGGAGGCGCCGCGTCCGCCGGCGCGAACGAGGCGACCCGCCGGGAGGCGCCGCTCGCGATGGATGCCGATCGCTTCCGCGCGGCGGGGCACCGTCTGGTGGACCGCGTGGCCGATCTCCTCGCGTCGGTGCCGGAGCGGCCCGTCACGCGCGGCGAGGCGCCCTCCGGCGTCCGCGCCGCGCTCGATCTGAACGGGCCCTTGCCGGAGGAGGGCTGCGAGCCGGAGGCGCTGCTGACGACCACGGCCGGGCTCCTCTTCGACCACTCGCTCTTCAACGGCCATCCGCGCTTCTTCGGCTACATCACGTCGCCGCCGGCGCCGGTGGGCATCCTGGGCGAGATGCTCGCGGCGGCGGTGAACGCGAACGCCGGCGCCTGGATCCTCGCGCCGGCGGCCACGGAGATCGAGACCCAGACGATCCGTTGGATCGCGGAGCTGATCGGCTATCGCGCGTCGGCCGGCGGGATCCTCGTGAGCGGCGGCAACATGGCGAACTTCGTCGGCTTCTTCGCCGCGCGCGCCGCCATGGCGCCCTGGCCCGTGCGCGAGAAGGGTACCGCGGGCGGACCGCCGCTTCGCGCCTACGGCTCGGCCGAGACGCACACCTGGATCCAGAAGGCGGCCGACCTCGCGGGCATGGGCACCGAGTCGGTGCGGTGGATCGAGACCGACGGCGCCTTGCGGATGCGCGTGGACGCGCTGCGCCGGAAGATCCGCGAGGACCGGGAGCGCGGCGATGTGCCCTTCCTGGTGGTCGGCACCGCCGGGAGCGTCGGGACGGGCGCGGTGGATCCGCTCCCGGAGATCGCGGCGCTCTGCCGCGAGGAGAAGATCTGGTTCCACGTGGACGGCGCCTACGGCGGGCTCGCCGCCGCGGTGCCCGAGGCGCCCGAGGATCTCCGCGGGCTCGCCCTGGCGGACTCCGTCGCCGTCGATCCGCACAAGTGGCTCTACGCCCCGATCGAGGCGGGCTGCGCGCTGGTGCGCGATCCGGCGCGGCTGCGCGCGGCGTTCGCGTACCACCCGCCGTACTACCGCTTCGGCGAAGAGGGACTCAACTACGTCGAGTACGGCCCGCAGAACTCGCGCGGGTTCCGCGCGCTCAAGGTGTGGCTGGCCCTCCGGCACGCCGGCGCCAAGGGCTACCGCGCCATGATCGCCGAGGACATGCGCCTGTCGCGCGTGATGGCCGAGCGCGTGGACGCCGAGTCCGACCTCGAGCGCTTCACGCAGTCCCTGAGCATCACGACCTTCCGGTTCCTCCCCCGCGATCTGCGCGAGCGCCGCGGGGAGGCCGAGGTCGCGGAGTATCTCGACCGGCTGAACCAGGACCTGCTGGACCGCATCCAGAACGGCGGGGAGTGCTTCGTGTCGAACGCCGTCATCGGCGGGCGCTACGTGCTGCGCGCCTGCATCGTGAACTTCCACACGGGCGAGGCGGACGTCGCGGCGGTTCCGGCGATCGCCGCGCGGGTCGGGCGCGAGGTGGACGCGGCGCTCCGTCCCGCGGCCCTGCGCGCCGCGCGGACGTGAAGCGCGGCGAAGGGACGGCGCGCTAGCGGAAGCGGACGGGCAGCCGCACCGACGCGGCGTGCTCCGGCAGGTCGGAGGGGTTGCTCCGCTCGAGGATCAGCGTGCCCTCCTCCGTCTCGGGAGGCTCGAAGTCGAGCGTGAGGGAGAAGGGAACGTACTCGGGCGTCATCCAGTCGCCCGTCGCGCGCGCGACGCCGCGCGCCACCACCGAATCGCGCGCATCCAGCAGGCGCACCGGAAACTCGGCCTCGAAGAACCACGAGCCGCGCGCCCGCCCGGCGATCCAGAGCGGGCTCTGGGCGACCTGGTTCGGCTTGGGGGTATCGAGGAGCACGGGACCGAGGCGCGTGGCTCCGGCATCGGCGGGCGAATCGGCCAAGGGATCCTCCCCGCCATCCGTCGGCGGCGCTTCGCCCGCCGTCATGGCGACCGAGTCGATCCCGTAGGGGGCCGGCCGGGGAGGCGGCGAGGCGAGGCTCTCGGCGACGCTCGCTGCGCTGGAGTCGACCATGTATCCCGCGTCGGGGTTCGCCGCGTCGGAGTCTCTCGGCAGCGGGCGCAGTGCGAAGTAGCCGAAGCCTGCTCCCGCCAGGAGCGCCGTGATTCCGGCAATCCACCAGAGGCGATGGGCGCGGCTCATGGAGCCGCTCAGGCCACCAGGACGCGGCGCCGCGCCGCCGAGGGAACGCGCGGCTCCGGCGTGAGGATCCCGTCCAGGTTCAGGGGGTCGGCGGCCGCGACGCGGACGCCGGCGCCGGAGCCCGCTTCCGAGCGGCGCAGCCGGCGGAGCAGCTCCACCGCCTCCGGCAGCGCGTACTGCTCACCGGCGAAGCGCTGTACGAAGCGCCCGCCGCGCACGTCTCCGCGGAGCTCCCACAGGCGGTAGACGCGCACCAGCTCCCGCCACCGGACCGGAAGGCGCTCGCGGTCGAGCAGGCGCCGGAAGATCACCCCGTAGCGATCGATCAGCCGGCGCGCGAGGAACTCGGTCTCCGCCTCCGCCGCGAGCGTGAAGGGAGCTCCCGCGGCGAGCCGCCCGGCCGTATCGGCGTCGCCGGCCTCGCGCGGCGCACGCAGCACCGTCCACCGGCCCGGCGGCGCGAAGCGCGCGCGCTTCAGAACGCCGCGCCGTCGGCTGGGAGGCGTGATCAGCCGCCGGAGGCCGCTCCAGGAATCGCAGGTGACGAGTCCCCGGCCGATGAGCTCGGCGAGACCCATCTCCACGTGCGTGGGGAGGAGGCCGGAGTGCCGCTCCAAGTCCTGCGCGAAGGAAGCCCCCCGGGCCGCGAGAACCGAGAGGAGAACGTCGGCGTAGGTCGAGATCTCGCGCGGATCGCTGTCGCCACCGGCCGCTCCGGCGTCCTCGCCGTCGTCGGCGGGCGCCGGCGTTCGCGCCGCGGCGGGTGCCGCGAGCGAGAGCCAGAGGTCCAGCTCTTCGCGCGGGAGGAGCGCGACCGGCGTCGCGCGGATCGGGGAGCGGCCCCCGCCCCACAGGCGGCCCCAGGCCAGCTCGCCCGAGAGGGTCGCCTGATCGAGCCATTCCTGGCGGTAGCCCTCCACGCGGGCGGGAAGGACGCTCGATTCCCACGCCGCGGCGGGGATCTCGAAGCCCGCGAGCTGGCGCGCGATCTCAACCACGCCGCGCGGGCCCTCGAGCCGGTATCCCTCGGCGGCGTGCTGCCAGCAGGCGAGGAAGCGCCAGAAGCCGGCCGCCGTGACCGGCTCGATCTCGCGCCGCAGCCGCTCCAGCGTCTCGCGATGGATCCGCGCGAGAAGCCGCCGGTCGCACCACGCCTGGCGCCCCTCGAGCCGGCAGCGGAGCACGCGGCCTTCGACCTCGAGGGCGAGGAGATATTCTTCCGCCGAAGGCGGAAGAAGTCCGTCGCCCGCGCCCACGAACACCGGCCCCAGCGCCTCGAGCCGCCCGCGCAGCACCGTCTTCGGATCCGTCGCCGCCTCCACCGCGCGCCACCGCGCCTCCTCGCCAGCCGGCGCCTCGCGAACCACGCGGCGGGCCGTCGCCAGCTCCTCGATCCAAGGCATCCACCCGGAAACCTCAGCCTCACGCTCCGTGACGTACCCCATCCAGAGGAGCGCCTCGTGCACCTCCTCGGCGTTCTCGGGATCGGGCCACGCCTGCTCGCGCACGCGGGTCACCGCGTCGGGATCGAGCGCGCCGAGCGTGTCGGCGGTCTCGGGATCGAGGAAGCGGCGCGAGCTCACCGCCTGCGTGCGGCGCTCCTCGAGCGGCGCGTCGTCCAGGAAGGCGTACGGCGCCGCGTTCAGGATGCCGCGCGCGAAGGCCGAGGGCTCGGGCGTGTCCACGGCGATGCGCTCGATCGCGCCCGACCGGAGCCCGCGCAGCACCTCGAGGAAGCCGTCGGCGTCCATCGCCTCGGTCAGGCAGTCCTCGATCGTCTGGCGCACGATCGGGTGCTCCCACGGCACTGGCAGCTCTCCGGGAGGAAGCGTCTCGGGGCAGGCGAGCACCTGGGGGAACGCCTGGGTCAGCGCGTCCTCGGCCCGCATGCGCAGGAGCGGCGTCGGAACCCGCTTGCCGCCTCCCTGCGTGCGCGAGAGGAGGAGCGCGCGGGTCAGGTTCCACCGCCACCGCGTTCCGAACATCGGCTGGTCCAGGAGCGCCTGCACCAGCAGGTCGCGCGCGGTCGCGGGGTGCAGGAACTGGAAGACGTCCTCGAGGGGGAAGCTGTGGTGCGGCCCCAGCGAGATGATGATCGCCTCCTCGTTGGCCGCGGCCTGCAGCTCGAAGCCGAAGCCCCGGCAGAAGCGCTTGCGGAGCGCGAGCCCCCAGGCCCGGTTGATCCGCCCGCCGAAGGGCGCGTGCACGACCAGTTGCATCCCTCCCGACTCGTCGAAGAAGCGCTCGAGCACGACCCGCGCCGGCGTGGGGATCGCGCCCAGCGAGCGTTCCCCTTCGCGGAGATAGTCGGAGAGCTGCGTCGCCGCCTCGGCCGAGAGCCCGAGGTCGCCCGTGAGCCACGCGGCGTCGCGCCCGCGCACCCGCACGCGACCGACCGCCGCCGCCAGCTCGCGCGTTCGCGCGGGAGCCTCGCCCAGCCAGAAGGGGAGCGTCGGGGGAGCGCCGTGCGCGTCGGCCACGCGCACCACCCCCGGCTCCACGCGGAGCACCTGCCACGAGGCGTTGCCCAGCTGGAAGACGTCTCCGCCGTTCGACTCCACGGCGAAGTCCTCGTCCAGGGTGCCGACGAAGGTCCCCTCCGGCTCGACCACGACGCGGTACTGCCCGGTGTCGGGAATGGCGCCCCCCGACGTGAGGGCCGTGATCGAGGCGCGCCGCGTGGCGCGGAGCTTCCCGTTCACCCCGTCCCGGTGCAGCAGCGCGGCGCGCCCCGCCGTGTGCAGTCTCACGACGTCGTCGAACTCCTCGCGCGTGAGGTCCTGGTAGGGCCAGGCGCGCCGGAGGGTTTCGTAGAGCCGCTCCTCGTCCCACGTTTCCTGGACGCACGAGGCCACGATCTGCTGCGCCAGGATGTCCAGCGAGCGGCGCGGCATCGGTGTGCGGTCGAGCTCGCCGGAGCGGACCGCCTCGAGCAGCGCCGCCGCCGTGACCAGCTCGTCCTGGGTGAGCGGGAAGATCCGCCCCTTGGGCACGCGGCCCAGCCCGTGACCGCTCCGGCCCACGCGCTGGAGAAAGACCGAGATCGCCGGCGTCACCCCGATCTGGATCGCGAGGTCCACGTCGCCGATGTCGATCCCCAGCTCGAGCGACGCCGTGGCGACCAGCGCGCGCAGCGAGCCCTGCTTCAGCCGCCGCTCGGCGTCCAGGCGGCGCTCGCGCGAGAGACTGCCGTGGTGGCTGGTGACCTGCTCCTCGCCGAGGACCTTGGTGAGGCGCGCCGCGATCCGCTCGGCCAGCTTCCGCGTGTTCACGAAGACGAGCGTCGTCCGGTGTTCGCCGATCAGCTCCGCCATCCGCTTCGTGATGTCGTCCCAGGTCTCGTGCGAGCAGACGGTGGCGAGCGGCGCGTCGGGGAGCTCGATGCCCAGGTCCAGTGCGCGCCGGTGGCCGGTGTCCACGACGGCGCAGTCGCGCCCCACCCCCACGAGGAGCTCCGCCACGTCGGTGACCGGCTTCTGCGTCGCCGAGAGCCCGATCCGCTGGATCGGCCCTCCGGCCAGAGCCTCGAGCCGCTCGAGGGAGAGGGCGAGGTGGGCGCCGCGCTTGGAGCCCGCGACGGCGTGGATCTCGTCCACGATCACGGTGCGCACCGTGCGCAGCAGCGCGCGCCCGCCCGCGCTGGTGAGAAGGATGTAGAGCGACTCGGGGGTCGTGACCAGGACGTGCGGCGGGCGCCGTCCCATCGAGGCGCGCTCGTTGGCCGGCGTATCGCCCGTCCGCACCAGCACGCGGACCGCGGCGCAGTCGGAGTCCAGGAGCGTGAGCTCGGCGAGTGGCGCCTGGAGGTTCTTCTGCACGTCGTTGCTCAGCGCCTTGAGTGGGGAGACGTAGAGAACCTGCGTCTCGTCGGGCAGCGCGGCGCCCTGGCGGAGGAGCCCGTCCAGCGCCCAGAGGAACGCGGCCAGCGTCTTGCCCGACCCGGTCGGCGCGGCGATCAGCGTGTGC
>Ga0182009_10000044_pt1 | contig 17732 bp, 20 predicted proteins | sample Sormic07211187_1_FD_161052 | JGI IMG/M metagenome (GOLD analysis project Ga0182009, IMG submission 161052) | Bulk soil microbial communities from the field in Mead, Nebraska, USA - 072115-187_1 MetaG | ecosystem: Environmental > Terrestrial > Soil > Agricultural land > Bulk soil | place: USA... | reverse complement strand
TTCAACACCGATGGGTGATATGCCCGGCTCTCGTGATGCCTATTGTCCTAATTGTGGTTACAAAGACCCCTGTTGTGAATAATAAATTTCTAAAATTATCTAGCTGCTGCCTTGTCGGAAATGATCCTTCTGTATTTTCCTACTGCTCTAGCGGTAAATGATCCTAAACCCGTTTCTTCACTTTGTTCTGATAATGCTCTTGCAATCTCAGCGTTGCTTAGTCGTCGAATTTTGCCGTTTCGCCCAACAGTTCTTGCTCCTGAATACTCTTCAAATCGTGCAACTGCAGCCACTCGCGCATCAACTCTTTCAAATGTCATTGGTACTCGTGCCATAAAGAAAGAATATACTAAATCCTAATAATTTTTCAAGTACTTTTTTCCCAAACAAAAACCCCTAGCTTCAAATAAGACTTGCAAGGGGCTTTTGATGTAAAGATTAAGCTTATGCTCCAATCTTGAACATTCCTGTGCCACAAACTGGGCACTTGCCTTTTTTTGCATGTTTGCCATTTTTCATAACGACATCTTCCGCATTCTCGGCATCTCTTTTAGCTCGACACTTTACACAATACATTGTTACTGTTGCCATTAGATTTCACCCCCTTTCAAAGTTTTGGAATTATTCCAAAATCCGTATCTCACCATGTTAATATCTCACAAAATTAATTGCAAGCAGGTGATTCTTGAGCAGGAGAAAGAAAAGGATTTGTAGTGCAAGAATACTTAAGGAAATAAATGCTGTTTTTTTAAGATCATGTTGGACAATTGCGACAGCATTAATATATCTTACTGTAGGCGTAGCATCTGCATCTGTTTTTTTTGAGGATGAAAAAACATACGTTGGAGACGATACAACATGTCCTTCTTGATGATGTGCAAAAGATAAAGATTTTCTTTCGTCTGCCTTTTTCTTTTGCTCACGTGTTTTTTTGTGCTTAGGCATGACTGAAGCGAGATTACACCATTGACAGTGATAGTGTCAAGAGGCTACCATAATTGGTATGTTTGTCTTTCTTTTTGTGCTTATTGGTATACTTATCGTTTGGATTGCTGTGTTAACCTTTTTCTTCTGGAGTCTGTCTGCACATTATAATAATTTGGTCAAAACAACAAATAAAAAAACACTCCAAACTGTGCTTGATAGCCTTATTACAGAAATACAGTTGGCAAAAAAAGATATTGCTAACCTTAGTAAAACGTGTGATACAATTGTTGAAGAGGGGAGACTCCATATACAAAAAATTGGACTCCTCCGTTTTAATCCATTTAAAGAAACAGGAGGAGATCAGAGTTTTATTCTCGCTCTTTTGGATGAAAACGATAACGGTGTTGTGTTGTCCGGTCTCTACTCTCGAGCAGGAATGAGATGGTATGCTAAGAAAATTAGAAAAGGCCAAGGACAAGACCACAACCTTTCAGAAGAAGAAAAAGAGGCAATTCGTCAAGCAATGGTTGCTAAGTAATTATGAAAGCGTCACAAAAAAAAATTATTCTTTCAGTACTTCTTTTTGTCCTGTCCCTTGGATTGTCGTACGTTTTCTTTACCTTTATTTCCCCAATTAAAAAAGCAATTGTTATTACTCCTCCACAAAAGTTGGCAAATGGATCATTAGGATTTGACGAAAGCCTTCCTAAGACCCAAGCATGTCCTCTTAATGGTATGTTGTATTCTAAGCAACAAGAGGCATGGTGGCAAAAACATAGACCACTTGGGGTTATGGTAGAAAATCATCAAGAAGCACGTCCTCAGTCTGGTCTTTCTTTTGCTGATGTTGTATACGAAGCGGTTGCGGAAGGTGGCATTACAAGATTTTTAGCACTCTATTATTGCAATGATGCACCACAAGTTGGACCGGTGCGCTCTGCACGTACATATTTTGTAGATTTTATTTCAGAATATGCAGATTATCCACTGTATGCACATGTTGGAGGTGCAAATGCAGATGGTCCAGCAGATGCTTTGGGACAAATATCTAGTTATGGATGGGATGGGTACAACGATCTTAATCAATTCTCAATTGGCTTCCCAACATATTGGAGAGATTACGACAGATTGGGACATACAGTTGCAACAGAGCATACCATGTATTCAACAACAACAAAATTGTGGGATGTTGGTAAATCCCGAGATTTAACAAATGTCGATAAGGACGGTGCTAGCTGGGACACAAAATTTGTTAAGTACACATTTAAAGATGATGCATCTACAAAGGGAAGTGTAAAATCCATTCACATACCCTTCTGGGATGATAGTAATTATGCAGTTGATTGGACCTACGATAGCAAAACAAATCTTTTCAAAAGAAGTAATGGAGGAACTGCTCATATAGATATGGATACAAAAAAGCAATTAACAGCAAAAAATATTGTCGTGCTATACATGCAAGAATCAAATGCAGACGATGGGTATGAGAATAATGTTCATCTTTTATATGTCGATAAAGGCACAGGAAAAGCAACAGTCTTTATGGATGGGAAGCAGGTAGCGGCAACTTGGAAAAAAGCAAGTAGAACGGCTCGAACCCTTCTTTCGGATGCAAGTGGAAATCCAATTGTCTTTGATCGTGGAGTTATCTGGTTTGAAGTTGTTTCAACAACTACACAAGTAACAGTTAAATAACTGCCCCTAACCAAACACAATACTTGTTCGATTGTGTTATAATATTTATTATGTTGGCAGACTTTATTACATCTAAATCTCGTATTAAATTACTTCATGTTTTTCTCGTTAACCCATACGAAATGTATCACGTCAGAGAATTGGTGCGGCGTACAAATGACGAAATAAATGCAGTACGACGTGAATTAAGCTTTCTAGAAAGTAGAGGAGTATTAGATAAAGAAAAAAGAGCAAATAGAGTCTATTACTATCTTTCAAAGAATTACCCATATTATTACGATTTACTTCGCTTAGCAGCCAAGACAACAGGTCTTGGTGCAGAAGTAATTAAAAATCGTGCAAAATTGGGGAAAGTAAAGTATGCCTTTATTTCTGGACGTTTTGTAAGAAGACTCGAAAAAATTCCAGATACAGTAGATTTTCTTATGGTTGGTACAATTGTTTTGCCAGAAATTGCTGTACTTGTAAGAAATGAAGAAGCACGTCTTGCAACAGAAATTAATTATACCGTTATGACAGAAGAAGAATTTAACTTCCGAAAAGAAAGAAACGATCCCTTTATACAAAAAGTTTTGGCAGGATCTCGAATCATGCTCCTCGGAGATGAAGAAGCAATGCTTGCATGAAAAAACCGCGTTTGTTTTTTGCATTTTTATTAGTACTTACTGCTCTAGCGGTTTTTATTATCGTACCGGCTTTTTCTTTTAAAACTTTTCGACTTCCTCTTCTCAATAAATCTCTCTCAATTTCATATCCTGCAGGTATTCACATAAAGGTAGGATCTTTTGCAATTAATAAAGATTTTCCTTTTCAAAGAGGACTCGACTTACAAGGCGGGACCAGTGTCACGCTTAAAGCAGACATGAAGAAAATAAAGACAACCGACAGAGATAGCGCCTTAGAGACTGCAAAATCTGTTATTGAAAGACGTATTAATTTGTTTGGTGTAAAAGAACCAGTTATCCAGACAGCAAAGGTAAATGGAGACTATCGCATCATTGTTGAATTACCAGGAGTTAATGTGGAGCAGGCAGTCCAATTGGTTGGGACAACAGCACAGCTTACCTTTTGGGAGCCGGTTGCGTCTACCTCTGCTTTGGTTGTAGACCCCAATACACTTCCTATTGGCATTATTCAGACTCTTGGACCCTTTGCTCATCAGACAGACCTAACAGGGTCGGATTTGCAAAATGCAGCAGTTGTCTTTGACAGTAAGTCTGGCGCACCACAAGTACAGCTTACGTTTACACCATCTGGTGCCAAAAAATTTGCCGACATCACAACGCGAAATGTTGGGAAAAGAGTAGCTATGGTATTGGATAACGTTGTCCTTGAGGCGCCCACAGTAAATGAACCAATTCTTACGGGAGATGGTGTTATCTCTGGAGGATTTACAACAGACGTTGCCAATCAATTGTCTATTCAGCTTCGTGCAGGAAGTCTTCCCGTACCATTATCTGTGTTGCAGCAGCAGTCTATTGGGGCAACACTGGGTGTGGGATCTTTGGAAAAAAGTCTTTTTGCAGGAAGCATTGGATTTTTGGTAATTGTTGTCTTTATGGTTTTTCTTTATGGAAGACTTGGCGTTATTGCCTCTTTTGCACTTATTGTCTATACACTTCTTGCCTTAGCAGTATTTAAGCTTATTCCTGTTACGCTTACGTTGGCAGGAATTGCTGGATTTATTTTATCTATTGGCATGGCAGTGGATGCAAATATTCTTATTTTTGAGCGCATGAAGGAAGAAATGAGGGAAGGGAAAAGTAGAAAGGTTGCTATAGAGTTGGGATTTTCTCGAGCGTGGACATCTATAAGGGATAGTAATATTGCAACACTTATTACGAGTTTTGTCTTGTATCAATTTGGTACAGGCATTGTTAGAGGATTTGCATTTACTCTTGCATTGGGAGTACTTATTTCTATGTTTTCAGCAATTAGTGTAACTCGTACATTCTTACGAATGTTTTATTATCATGAATAACGTTTCAATTAAAAAACTTATAGATAGTGTTGTACAATTTCGGGATGAGAGAGATTGGAAAAAGTTTCATAATGTGAAAGATATTACAATTGCAATGCAGCTGGAAGTTGCAGAAGTTTTCGAACATTTAAAATGGAAAAGTAACAAGCAATTTGGAGAATATCTTAAAAAACATAAAAAAGAAGTTAACGAAGAAGTTATGGATGTTTTGTATCATGTGCTGCTTTTAATCCATGAATTTAAGATAGATGTGGATAAAGATTTTTTTGCAAAGATGAAGAAAAACGAAAAAAAGTATCCTGTTAACATATATAAAGGAAAAAATTCGTTTCAGGTAGAAAGGTAAATTATGAATATAATAGCTAAAAAAAATTGGTATTTTGCTTTGTCTCTTCTGGTAATTATTCCAGGGACATTGTCACTTATTCTTTTTGGCTTTAAGCCGTCAATTGACTTTAGTGGTGGGTCACGATTTACATTTTCCAATGTAAAAAATGCAGATGTACAAGGTATTCAGCAAGAATTTGTTAATAAAAAAGTTAAGGTAGAGACAATCTCCACAGCAGGGACAACACTTCTTATGCGTACAGTTCCTGTAGAGCAGGCAGTACACAACACAATACTTTCAGATATACATAAAAAGCTTCCAGGCGTGAGAGAGGATGAATTTGCAACAGTTGGTCCAACTATTGGAAAAGAAACAACAACAAATGCTCTTATGGGAGTAGGACTTGCCTCGCTTCTTATTGTCTTATACATTGCTTGGTCTTTTAGGGGTGTGAGAAAGCCAGCAAATTCATTCCAATTTGGCGTTACTGCCATTGTTGCTCTCTTGCATGACGCCTTGGTGTTACTTGGTATTTTTTCTATTCTTGGACATTTCTTTAATGTAGAAATAGACAGTCTTTTTGTTACTGCGGTGCTTACTGTTATTGGATTCTCTGTGCATGACACTATTGTTGTTTTTGATAGAGTACGTGAGAATTTGCGTAAAATGCCGCTTAACTCCTTTGGGGAAGTCGTAAATGCATCGATTATTCAGACATTAGGTAGGTCTTTAAATACATCTCTAACAGTTATCCTTGTCTTATTTGCATTACTTCTTTTTGGTGGGGATAGTACGAAATGGTTTGTGGTTGCACTGTTAGTAGGAATTATTTCTGGTACGTATTCATCTATCTTTAATGCTGCGCCTCTTTTAGTCTTGTGGAACGAGCTCTCATCCCGTCCTCGCAACAAAAAATAATTTTTATTTTTTCATTTTACACTTTTCATTTCGTTGTACCACCTGGCAAATTCATGCCATATACTTACTCCTTTGTCTGCAAAATCAAGTCCTTCATTAATACACTCTGCCATTGTCTTCCCATCTTTTCTAAATGTACTTATGGTTGCACTAGATACTCCTTTGCCTTTAGGACTATCAATAATACGCCCTGTTATTGTATTTACAATGCACGTTTCTTTTTTTCCGTCTGTAAAATACAACGCGTCTCGAAATATAATTTCTCGATTTGTGTAAGGCTTGAGAAGATTGAGGAAATCTTGTGGAGTAAGCCATTCATTGGTGTATTTCATATACGATCCAGGAAATCCATTGAGAGCTGTTATGTACCATCCATCATCTTTTACAACTAAAGGCTTTTTTACGAGTGCAAATGCTTGACGTGCTTTGTCTTTGGCAATATCTTCAAGAGAATGTGATTGAATTTCTACAAGGGGTAAGGGCTTTTGCGTAAGGGAGAGGGTATACTCTTTGAGAATTATTTGGGCATTATCGAATTTTTGCTTATTCTCTGTAACAAAATACAACATGCTATTGAAGCGCTTCCCGGACAAGTCTACTTACCATGCCTCCATCTGCCTTGCCTTTTACTTTTGGCATAAGTGCTCCCATAACTTTTCCCATATCTTGAGGAGTTGTTGCCCCTGTTGAGGCAACTGCTTCCTCAACTAATTTTTTTACTTCTTCTTCTCCCATTTGCTCGGGGAGGTATGTTTCCAAAATTGCCAATTCTGCTTTTTCTTTTGCTACCAAATCTTCTCTTCCAGCTTTTTCAAATTGCTCAATGCTATCATGTCTTTGCTTTACTTCTTTATGAATAACAGCCATAACATCTTCATCTGTTGCCTCGTATCCTGCCCCACCCTTATTAATCTCGTAATATGTAATACCCGAGAGAATAAAGCGGACTACCTGTGTCTTGAGCTCGTTTTTCGCAAGCATGGAAGTCTTTAGCTGGTCTTTTAATTCATCTTTTAGCATAGTGTGATTATATCACGTTATTCTTTGTCGAGTTGGAATATGTAAATACCAAATTTCTCTAAGTCTTTTTTGGACCAATATTTTGTTGCCCTATGGATTTTATGCAGTTTGAGGACTTTTCTATCGTAAAACCTGCCTGTTAATGTATCTTTTTCTTTATCCCACTCGAGAAATCGAATAGTATCTCCAGGGGTAAGATTGAATTTTGCTAGACGTGCTTCTAATTCGTTATTTCTATCTTTTTCGAAGTATTCCAAGGGGACTTTAATTTCAATTATATTGTTCATATAATTCTTTTACTCTCTTAAATAAATAGTTTTTGGTATTCAATTCTAAATTTTCATCTACTTCTTCAAATAATTTTTGTAGAAGTTGTCCGACTTGTCGTCCAGGTTTTAAGCCAAGCTCTTTCATAATATCATTCCCATCTATTGCTAAATCGTTAATAGAGAAAGGTCCTGGTGCCAACTCTTTTTCTATTCGGTCTTTGAATAATTTAAGTCTCCAGGACTCGGCTGTCTGGGTGCCACTTCCTAGCCTGTCTCCAATTCTCAAATCCACCATGTCTTTGACATTATCTACTCCAATACGTCGTATAAATCGTCTCACTGCACTATCGGTAATATGCTCGTCAACGGTAAACATATGCCAGCGAATCAGAGTAACTACTTTTTTTCTATCTTTTTTAGAAAATTTAAGTCTTTCGCATATTTCGTATGCAATGGATGCGCCAGATATTTCGTGATTGTAAAAAATAACCAATCCATTTTCGTCTTTACTCTCTACTCGAGGCTTGCCAATGTCATGAATAAGTGTTGCAAAGCGCACAATAGGGTCTGTAGACGGGGTAAATTTAAGACTAAGTACATTATGGGTAAAGACATCTGCTGTATGATGTCTTCCTGGGCGTTCTTGAGAAATTCCAATTCCTTCTAGTAATTCGGGCAAAATATGCTGGAGTAAATTGGCATTCTTTAAAAGCATAATTCCTTCATACGGATATTCACTCGATAAGATTTTTAAAAGCTCATCTCGAATGCGCTCTCCAGAAATAAGAGGAAGAAGTTGCGCGTCCTCCTGAATAGCTTTCCATGTTGCATCCTCTATAGTAAAGGAAAGTTGTGTAGCAAAACGGATTGCACGCATAAGTCGGAGTGCATCTTCTTTAAAGCGTTCGTTAGGATTGCCAACTGCTCGGATAATTTTATCTTCCAAATCTTTTTTACCGTTGTAAGGATCGACTATACCGGTATTTAGTATTTGGTATTTAGTATTTGGTATATTATTTGTTTCTTGTGAATTAGAATTTGTGATTTGCAACTGCATTGCCATAGCATTCACCGTAAAATCACGTCTTTGCAAATCTTCTTCTATTGTTTTGCCCCATGCGACTTCTCCTGGATGCCTACTGTCTGTATAATTTCTCTCCGTCCTGTATGTAGTTATTTCTACAATCTGTTTCAAGGGGTCCTGTCGCTCGCCAGCCCCCAAACCTGCTTCACTCATTTCATTCGTTCCAGAAAGGTTTTGGGGCTCCCCGTCTCGCGCCACCCCTCGAGCATCTTTATTTGAAATTTGAGATTTGAAATTTGAAATTTCTACTGGTACACCCACTGTCCCAAAGGTATTGTCATAAAACCCATCGGGAAATACTTTTAATATTTCTTCCGGAGTTGCATTAGTTGTTAAGTCCCAATCTTTTACAGACTTCTTAAGAAGCATATCTCGTACGCATCCTCCAACAAAGTACACCTCGTATCCTGCTTTTTGTAAGGTATGGTATACTGACAAAACATTATCTGGAATACTGTTTTCCATAATTGATAGAATTATAACATGAAAAAGAATGCTAAATGGGAAGTTTTTAACAAATTAAAAAATAAAAATGAAAAAGTAAAAATTGAAGACATTTTACATATCCTCATGGAAAATAGAGGATTGACTACAAAAAAACAACAAGAAACGTTTCTCCACTCAGACATTGCTTTAGTTACTCCAGATTCAATTGGATTAGATAAAAAAAATCTTGCAAAAGCGCTTAAAAGAGTACAGGATGCTATTCAAAAAAAGGAGCAGATTGTTGTATTTGGAGACTATGACGTAGATGGTATTGCCGGGACTGCAATTCTTTGGGAGACACTTCATGCACTTGGGGCCAATGTAACTCCCTTTATTCCTGATAGGGTAGGTGAAGGGTATGGATTGTCAATTCCTGCAGTGGAGAGAGTTTTGGTTCAAGACCCAGACACAAAACTTATTATTACTGTGGATAATGGGATTGTTGCCAACGAGGCCGTAGACTTTGCAAATTCACAAGGGATAGATGTTATTCTTACCGATCATCATACTCTTGGACCGAAGGTACCTAAGGCATATGCAATTGTCCACTCAACTGCATTATGTGGTACAGGTGTAGCATGGGTATTCTCTCAGGAAGTCCTAAATCCTAAATCCCAAATCCCAAATGAATACAAAATACAAAATACTAAATACGAAATACTCGGAGATCATCTTGCTCTTGTTGCACTTGCAACTGTTGCAGATTTGGTCCCTCTAACAAATGGTAATAGAATTCTTCTCACAGAGGGATTAAAAATTCTTCACAGCACAAAAAGACCAGGCATAGTTGCTATGTGTGAAGAGGCAGGAGTTAGTCAGAAGGAAATTGGTGTATACCAAATAGGTCATATGTTGGCTCCAAGACTTAATGCAATGGGAAGAATAGCGAGTGCAATGGATAGTTTGCGCCTTCTTTGTACAAAAGACAGCATGCGGGCGAAAGCACTGGCCGAAAAATTAGGAATTACCAATAAAGAAAGACAATTGGTTACACAAAGTATTACCGAGCATGCCATTGAAAGCGTAAGGGGTCAAGGGGAAAGCGTAAAAGAATTATTATTTATTGGACATGAAAGTTATGAAGAAGGTGTTATTGGTCTTGTTGCAGGGAAGTTGGTAGAAGAATTTTATAGACCAAGTATTGTCTTGTCTATTGGAGAGAAAAAAAGTAAAGCTTCAGCTAGAAGTATTAAGGGATTTAATATTATTGAGTTTATTCGCACTGCAGAGCATTTGCTTATTAATGCAGGTGGGCATCCTATGGCAGCGGGATTTAGTATAGAAACTTCAAAAATAGGGGAGTTGGAAAAATTCTTTGCAGACAGTGTCCAGCTAACAGATGATATGTTGGAAAAGTCTCTTCGAATTGATTTCGAATTACCTTTGGAAATGGTTACGCAGCAAGTATATGACCAGTTGCAACAATTGCAGCCTTTTGGCATGGGTAATCCCGAGCCAACCTTTATGAGTACTGCGCAAATTCTTTCTGTAAAACAAGTTGGAAAAGAAAAAAACCACCTTAGTCTCCAGCTTCAATCTCTTTCTTCTTCGAGTGAACGTAGTGAATCGAGAAGTCAGTTCTCGACAAGCTCGAACAAGAATGCTCTACCAGGAATAGCATTTGGACTAGGAGAAATGTCTAAAGATTTAAAGCCAGGGCAACAAGTAGATATTGTCTATACAATTGATGAAAATGTGTGGAATGACAGAAAAACCCTACAACTAAAAATAAAAGACATCAAGCTAAATATTGGGTGATTTTAGCTTCCTGATTCTGATCTGCTTGTTTCTTGAAAACTTTTTGGTCGAAGAATCATAGTTGTTTTACCTAAATATAGTTCTGGATCTGCTGCAACTACGCTTTTCATTTCTTTATCAGTAACACCTAGTCTTCTTAAATACCCGCTTGCTAATACTCTTTTATTTTTTGCTTTAGTCATATAAATTTCTTACTTTTCACACTTATTACAGAAAGTATAAATGTTTGCTAAAATAAATCAATAGGGATTTTCACAAAAATAAGCGGTAAGATAATCTCCTACCGCCTATTAATAAGAATATACATTCTGTTATCCGTTTCTTGAACCGAGCACAACGTGTCTTCTTTTACCTGGCATTTGGCTTACAGCACTATCGCTCAATGTAACCGTTCTTCCATCAACGCGTCCGACATGTCCCAATGGTGAACCTGGACCATCAGGTTTCCTTTGCGGAGCCTGCGGTAATGTTTTACCTTGTTTTTTTAATCTCGCTGTTTCTCTTGAATCTGGCATAAATTATTTCACCCCCCTTCCTATTAAGTATTTTCTGTCTTATAAAAATCTGCTTGACAGTTATTTGACTTCAATTAGACAACTACAAGACATAAAATTACATAAAAAAATCTCCCTACATAGTTGGGAGATTTGCTAAACACCTTGCAAGCAAAATCTCCCTACATCATAGGAAGAATATACTTAATAAAGTGTCGGCAATTAAAGGAACTCATAGTTCGTGTTTAATTATAGTGTAAAAAGAAAAGTATTGTCAAGAGACTATTTATAAAGGTACAATACCTATATTGTTTTATGAAAAGAACTCTTATTAAAGACTCTCCTCAAAAAGTAGGCACAGAAATTACTGTTGCAGGCTGGATTCAGACTGTAAGAAAGCATGGCAAAATAGCTTTCTTTGATGTGTATGATAGATCTGGACTTCTTCAAGTTGTCGCTACAGCACCAGAGGTGCTTGAGACAGTAAATAAGCTGGAGCAGCGTGCAGCAGTGCGCGTAACAGGCACCCTTAAGCAAAGAGGAGAAAAATACATTAATCCAGATCTTCTTACTGGCACAGTAGAAATGGAAAGCTCAGAGGTAGAAATTATTTCTCTTCCTGACACCCTCCCTTTTGACATGGGTGGAAAAGAGCTTAAGCTCGAGCTTCCAACGCTTCTTGACTATCGCTCTCTTACTCTCAAGCATGAGACGCAGCGTGACATCTTTATTATTCAGGCAGCAATTGCAGAAGAATTTAGAAATGCTGCCAAGGCACTTGATTGTATAGAAATTTTTGTCCCAACAATTGTTGCTGGTGCAACAGAAGGGGGAGCAGAAGTCTTTTCCGTAGATTATTTCGACAGAAAAGCCTATATGTCCCAAAGTCCACAACTCTATAAGCAAATGATGGTTGGTGTTTTTGAAAGAGTCTTTACAATTGCTAAGGCTTACAGAGCAGAGCCATCTGTAACAACACGTCACTTAACAGAGGCAACCCAAATGGATGTAGAAATAGCTTTTATAGAATCTTTTGACGAGCTTTTAGATGCATTGGAATTTGTTGGGACAACTGTTATTGCAAAAGTGGCAGAGAGATATCCAAAAATTCTCGAAGCTTTTGGTGTAGAAAAGCCACTTACCAGTAATGTTCCACGCCTTACTCTACGAGAAGCACAAGAAATAGTAACGAAGCGTACAGGACGCGATTTATCTAAAGAGAAAGACTTAAATCCAGAAGACGAAAAAGAAATTTGTCTGTGGGCAAAAGAAGAGAAACAGTCTGACTTTGTTACTATTACTCATTTTCCAATGGAAAAAAAGCCATTTTATACACACCCAGATCCAGAAAGCACAGAATATAGTCTTTCATATGACCTTCTTTTTCGAGGTTTAGAAGTATTAAGTGGTAGCAGACGTGTGGATAATTATGATTTGCTAGTAAAACAAATGAAAGATAAAAAAGTAGATCCAGATAGTTTTCGCATGTATCTTATGGCATTTAAATACGGTATGCCCCCAGAAGGCGGATTTTCTTTTGGCCTGGAAAGACTTACAATGAAACTACTCGAATTATCTAATGTACGGGAGGCAAGTCTTTTCCCACGAGATATGGAGCGAATCGATGAAAGATTTTCAAAAATTGCTGACAATACTTCAGACAAAAAGTAAGGAGTTTTTCAACGCGCATCACCATTACTTTTTTTATGCGTCTCTTAGTCTTATTCCTGTTATTCTTTTTCTTACAACCTATTTAGAAACAGTTGCAATAAAACGTCTCGAGATTTTACCAGATCCTTTCCCGGTTGCAAAAGCCGCAGAATATCCCTTATTTGAGCGTACTTTTTCTCCTCAAATTAGTGCACAGGCGGCATATATTATGGAAGCAGATTCCAGGGTTGTGCTGTTTGCCAAAAATGATTCTGTAAGATTTTCCCCTGCATCTACAACAAAAATTATTACAGCACTCACTGCACTAGATTATTTTAAGCTTGATGATGTGCTCACGATACAGCGAAGCAATGTAGAGCCAGTGGTGGTTGGATTTCCAAAAGGAGCTCGGGTAACTTTCGAAAATATATTGTACGGCTTACTCGTGCCATCAGGAAATGATTGTGCATATGCAATTGCAGATAATTATCCAGGTGGGATGACCGAATTTGTTGCAGCAATGAATAAAAAAGCAAAGCTTTTACATTTGGACAATACCCATTTTGGAGACCCTGTTGGACTGGAAGATGATGAGGATTATTCAACAGTACGCGATATGGCAATTATGGCCTCCTACGGTAAATCTCACCCAATTCTTTCAAAAATTGTTGCTACCAAAGCAAAAGACATTACCGATAGCACTGGGCAAGTATATCATCTTAAAACAACCAATAAATTGCTCGGACTATACGGGGTAAATGGTGTAAAAACAGGATTCACCAGTGGAGCAGGAGAGGTACTAGCAACGTCTGCGGATATTCATAATCATACCTTTATTCTTATTGTTATGAAAAGCGAGGATAGATTTGCAGATACAGAGAAATTATTACAGTTGTTGACTGATAATGTCACTTTTGTACCCATTCGTCCGTAACAGCAGAGACATACGCATAAAATCCTTTATCTCCCTGAAAAACAATAATTGGCCACAGATAGGTTTGGTTGGAAGCATCTATATAATATCCAAGACTTACATTGGTAATAGTAATTGCAGTGTCTCCACTTGGATTGGCAGCAACATATCCTTTTCCTTGCTTCAACTCTTCATATGCACTAGACGCTTTTTTAATAGGATAGGTCGCTTTATCGCTGGTAACATTTTTATGATAAAACTGTGCTTCTACAAGTTGTGGAATTTGGGAATCGCTCGATGCAATCAACGCATAGGTAAGCGATGTATCTGGAGTGGCAGTGTAAATAGGGAGCTTTTCGATTGCTTTTGGAAAATAATCTAAACGAATAATTTGTGCATTAGAAAGACTGCTTGCTGGAGTAAGACCCTTTCCAGTAATTGCCAATATCGTTGTTTTTGTTTTACTGGAATCAATATAGTCAGGAAGCGGCATGACCTCGTCAAAAAAAGTCTTTGCAACAGTTTGGGCTGTTTCTTCGTCTGGCATATTCAAGGCGTCATTAACTGTTTTGTCGGTTCTAAAAGAAGAGGTAAGGGTAAAATCCAAAGATTGAATATCTATAGTTAGCTGCATAGGGAGTGGATCTGTCTTAGTCCATCGGTATGATGTGTCAGAAAGTGCAATTGGTTGATCAAGAAATTTTGCATTTGTTGCAACCGTTTTTGCCTTATCAAGGCTTAATAAATTTGGAGTAGGCTGCTCGAGCTTGTATACCGTTACTCTATCGGGTAGAGCAGGCAATGTACCAGAAAGCGTATTAACATTGTAGGAATAGGTAGACGTATTAAAGCTCTCTGGAAAGGAAAGCTTGTCCAATTTGCCAAATGCAACAGTAGGAGGTGCTGGTGGGGTTGGAGCAATAATATTTTTAATAATAACGCCAATATTAAAGAAAACAAAAAGAAGAATTAATGCAACAATACTTACGCCAATTATTTCTAAGACTTTTCTTGTAAGGTCGCTAACATGGGATAAATCAGCCATATATTGAGTATAGCCAGGATTTTGGGTACAATGCAAGGTATGGTACGTACCCGTATTGCCCCAAGTCCCACAGGATATCCCCACATAGGGACTATCTACCAGGCGCTTTTTGACTGGGCCTTTGCCAAGAAAAATAATGGTATTTTTTTTGTGCGAATTGAAGACACAGATAGAGCTCGGTTGGTAGAAGATGCAGAGGAGAAGATTTTTGCAGCCCTTGACTGGTTTGGCTTAGGAGAAGGTGAAAGTCCAAGAAAAGGAGGACCATACGAGCCGTACCGTCAATCTGAAAGACTGGAGATTTATCAGAAATATGCGAAAGAGCTTTTGGAAAAAGGTGGAGCATATTATTGTTTTTGTTCGAAAGAAAGACTGGAGGAAGTGCATAGCGCTCAAGAAAAAGAGCATAAAGCAACAATGTACGATAAGCATTGCAGAAATCTCTCAAAAGATGAGGTACAACAAAAATTAAAAGAAGGAATAGGGTATGTTATTCGTCTTAAAATTCCCGAAAATACAGATATTGTCGTAAAAGATGAAATTCGTGGAGAAATTCACTTTGACTCCAATCTTATTGAAGATACAGTACTTATGAAGTCCGATGGTTACCCAACGTATCATCTAGCTTCTGCAGTTGTAGATGATCATCTTATGCAGACTTCGCATTTAGTACGTGGGGAAGAATGGTTGTCTTCTCTTCCAAAACATTGGGTTTTGTATGACTACTTTGGTTGGGAAAAGCCATTATTTTTTCATACGCCCGTGCTTCGAAATCCCGATAAGTCTAAATTATCAAAAAGACAAGGTCATACAAACGTTAGTTGGTACCAGGAAGAAGGATTTTTACCAGAGGCAATTCTAAATTATTTAGCACAATTAAGTTGGAGTCATCCAGAAGGCAAAGATATTTTTTCACTTGATGAATTTATTTCCTTAATGGACTTGAAAGATATAAAGCCTGTTGGTCCAATTTTTGATATTGTCAAACTTTCCTGGCTTAACGGACAGTATATACAAGCAATGGAGTTAAAAGCGTTAAGCGAAAAGCTAAAAGCTTTCTACCATGCTGACTCAGAAGTTCTTAAAATATTAGAATCAAAACAAAATAATGCACTATTAGAGCTTGCCAAGACGAGAATGAAAACTCTAAAAGAATTTAAAGAGCTTGTGATTCCGATAAAAGCAGAATTAAGTCCAGAGGAAAAAGAAGTAGCAAATGTATTTAGGCAAAAGTTGGAAGCAATTACCGATTGGAATAAAGATGCTATACTAAATGTAGTTAGGGAAGTTATTAAAGAGAAAAAAATAAAAGGGAGCATGTTGTATAAAGTTACCACAGGATACGAGCACGGACTGCCGCTTCCAGAGTCTCTAGAAATACTAGGAAAGGAAGCAATACTAGAGCGTTTACAATAAGCTATGTTAGAGAAAAAAGCTCATTGGTTTTTTAATATATTTCTTTTTTCAATTTCATTTCGACATGCTGCCAGGGGATTATGGTGGGGTCTTAAATACAATCAAAATCTCCGGTTTCATTTTGCCGCTGCAATTGCTGTTATTTTTGTGAGTATTCTATTTCACATCAACGCATTCGAAATGGGTATTTTGGGCGTTATGATTCTTATTGTTATTTGTACGGAAATGATTAATACAGTGGTTGAGGAGATGGTTGATTTAATTACCACAGAGCACAGGCAGCAGGCAAAAATAGCAAAAGATGTTGCTGCGGGAATGGTACTAATATCGGCAGCAGGATCGGTTATTGTTGGATTCTTAGTCTTTGCGCCTCACATAATACACTTTTTTATTCCAAGTTGGCCATAATTCATAGCAATAGCCTCCCAAATTTGGTAAAATAGGTTCATAATGCGGGATCATCTAATGGTAGGATAGCGGACTCTGAATCCGTTCATTTTGGTTCGAATCCAAGTCCCGCAGCTAACCTTACTTTATCCTGAATAAAAACTTCATTTAGCTTGACAAAATAAGCTAAATCATGTGTTCCAGAAAGTATTTCTTGATAGGTTGGCGCTTCGTCGAATAATACGTCAAAATGACCTGCCTTACTTATAGGATTAGATTGGTCTAGCAATAAAAACTCCATGTGTTCCAGAAAATATTTTATGTATGCCATAATTTCCCTTATCTCCGTAGGTTTGTTTCCTTCTGTTTTCTCCTTTTCCGTGAGTAACTCAGCTACTTGCTCTTCTATTTTTACTAAATCTTCTTCCATGTATTTAATCGCAACTTCAGAAGTGAGGAATTTTATTTTATCTACTGTCATCTTTGCTTGTGTTTTTAATTCAGCAATTCTCATATCAATATTTACATCATCTTTATGTAATTCTTTCTCTCTTTTCTCCCATTCTGCAATAACAGCTTGAGCCAAAGCATCAGGATAGCCAGGAGCAAGTTTAATTGTTTTAACAAACATCCTTATGGTTTTCTCAAAATCATCTTTTGGTACTCTAAAATAATGGCCTCTTTTATTACAATGATATGCGGGATAGTATTTTCCAAGTCTTCCTCGTGAAGCACTTCCAAATAATGGTCTCTCACAATGAGGGCACATAACATACCTCTTATATGGAAAATCAGGATTACGAACTCCTTTTTTCACTAAATATTCTGGCGGTTTCCTCTTATAAATTTTTATTTCTCCGTTTTCTTCAGAAATGGTCATTTTACCTTTATTTGCCTTATTAAATAGTTCAACTGAAATTAAACCATTAAATTTTGCCTTTACTGGTTTATCTTTTGTCCAATTATCGTAAATAACCCCTGCATATGATGGAGTCTGGATGTATTTCCATAATCCTTTAATATTCAAAGGATTGCCACCATGTTCTCTAATTATTTTTGTTCTATCTTTTGGATCTCTGACATAATCAATTCGAGTCTTAAACCCCAGTTTATTTATTTCTTCAACAATTTTATGATCGTCTAAAGTACCCCTTGCTCGCAGTTCAAACATTTTAATAATCCACTGAGACTCAATAGGATGGGGCTTAAGAATACATCTTTTCCCATTAGACGTTTCTATTTTTTCATTAACATATCCAAAAGGAGCTTCTCTCACAGAGTATCCCATCCTGGAATAACGAATTTCTGCGCCGATCATACGAGACATAATATCTCGCATTTCATCCTTAGCTCTTTCTGCT
>Ga0182009_10000043_pt1 | contig 18095 bp, 17 predicted proteins | sample Sormic07211187_1_FD_161052 | JGI IMG/M metagenome (GOLD analysis project Ga0182009, IMG submission 161052) | Bulk soil microbial communities from the field in Mead, Nebraska, USA - 072115-187_1 MetaG | ecosystem: Environmental > Terrestrial > Soil > Agricultural land > Bulk soil | place: USA... | reverse complement strand
CTGGAAGGATTCGCTACATACCTGCTCGTGTACGCCGCGCCGTCTGGGAGCGCGATCGCGGCCAGTGCACCTTCGTCACGCCGTCGGGCCACCGCTGCTCCGCACGCCGCTTCCTGGAATTCGATCACGTCCAACCCCTGGCGCGAGGCGGAAAGGCGACCGTCGAGGGATTGCGGCTGCGCTGCCGGGCGCACAATCAGCACGCGGCCGAGCAATCGTTTGGAACGGAGTTCATGAAGCACAAGCGGGAGCTGGCCCGCGCCGAGCGGGCGGTCCGTCGCGAATGGAAGTCAGGCGCCAAGGACCAGCCGGACCACGTGCGTGAGCCGTCGGGAGTGTGGCGGATCACGCAGCGGTCCGGGGTCGGGCAAACCCCCGACGGGCGCCGGATCACGCAGCGGTCCGGGGTCGGCCCGGGGGTCGGCGGATCATGGCAACTCGCCCCGGGGCGAGTTCCCGCGCCGACTACCGAGCGTACGCGAAGCCGACCGTGATCCTTCGTCCCGGCGCGGGGTAGCCCTTCACTTCCTGGTAGCGGCGGTCCAACGCGTTCGTCAGGCGCACGCGCGCCTCGGCCGGGATCCAGCGCGCGAGAGACGCGGTAGCGCCCAGATCGAGCGCGGCGTAGCCGGGCGTGTCGCCCGAGAGCAGATGACCCTGGGGATCCACGAAGTCGAACGGATCGCGCATCGAGTCGGTCCAGCGCACGGACGCCGACGCGGTGGCCCAGGTGGCCGGCGCGGCCTCGATCCAGCCTCCGGCCCGCCACGCCGGACGCTTGGCGAGCCGTCGGTCGCTGCCGGCGCCCTCATTCAGATTCTTCGCGATCAGGCGGGCCGCCCATCCACCGACGGCGATGCGCCGAGAGGGCGCTACCCGCAGCGACGCCTCGCCCCCCTCGATCCGAGCCCGGCCGATGTTGTCCGCCGTGAAGAAGGAATTCGACTGGATGAGATCGCGAAACCGGGTCGTATGCCAGGTTGCGCGGGCCTCGAGACGGCCGCCGACCCAGTTCCCATCGGCGCCCGCCTCCCACGTCCGCGAGCGCTCGGGGCGGAGCGTCTCGGACCCGTAGAGCGGGTAGTAGAGATCGCTCAGGGTCGGGGCGGTGAACGCGCGGCCGTAGCCGCCGCGCAGCTTGAGCCCCACTTCTCGGATCGGCACCGCGATGGCCACCCGGGGCACGCCGATCGCCCCGTATCGCGAGTGATCGTCCAGCCGGACACCGGCATCGGCCAGCAAGCGCCGCCACTCGGCGTGCGCCTGCGCATACAGCGAGCGCGTGACCGCGATGTGATCGACGTGCGTCACGGAGCCGAATCCGCCATACCGCGAATCGTCGTCCCGGGTCACGCTCTCTTCGCGGTATTCGGCGCCCGCGAGGAGCGAGCGCGACGCCGTTCCGATCCGCGCCCGCACGCCCGCGATCTCGCGCGCGTTGTCGAGCCGGGTGTCGACGTAGTCGCCACCCGTGGTATCGGGCCGGTTCTCGTAATCGATCCGGCCCCCGAACCCCGAGACCTCCCCCTCGAGCGAAACCAGTCGTCCGAGTTCGCGGGCCGCCGACACGCGTCCCGTGATCACGCGGTCCCGCTCCTCCGTATTGGGGTCCAGCACCTCGTGCGTGAGGAAGTCGGACAGGTCGAAGCGGTAGTCGTAGGGAACCTGTTTCACCCCGCGCGTGGCCAGCCCGCTGAACGCCAGGCGCCAGGGACCGACGGGCGCCGCCGCGTGCACCCGGGTCGCGAGTCCGTCGTACTCGTCGCGTGGGCCGTCGCCGTCCGACGTGACCCGGCTCGCATACGCGCCCGCGGTCCACCGCTCGGGAGCGGCCCTCCACTCCGCCGATTGGCGCAGGGTGGCGCGATCGCCCACCTCGGCGCCGGCACGCAGCCGTGTCGGACCCGGATCCCACGGGCTCAGGAACTGGATCACGCCGCCCACCGCGCCGGTCCCGTAGAGCGAGGAGGCCGGGCCCCCCATGACCTCGATCTGTCCCCATCCGGCGCCGGGCAGGTCGGCGAAGTCAAACGTTCCGGCCCACGGGCCGTTGAGCGGGATGCCGTCGAAGAGCACGAGCGTATGACGCGGGTCGGCGCCGCGGAGCCGCACGTCGGTCAGCTTCCCCGTCGAGCCGGAGCGCTGGACGTCGACGGCGGGCACGGCACGCAGCGGGTCGGCGGCGAACAGCGCCTGGTCGCGATCGAGGCGCTCGCGTGCCACCACCGTGACGTCGCTGGGCGTGCGGTCCAGCCGGACCGGCGCGCGCTCGGCGGTGACCACGATCGGCGGAAGGAGATAGCGAGGCATCTCGGACGAGGGGGTCGCCGCGGCGGTGACCGCGCCCGCGGGCGTGCTCGTGGGGCCGACCGCGTCGGAGGGAGCGCCGGTGGGGCCGCCCGCGCCGCTCACAGCGCCCGGGGCCCCTGCCGACGACGAATCCGCCGGGGGCGAGGAACCCTGCGCGCGCGCGGAAGCGACCGAGAACAGTATGAACATGGACAACACTAGAATTGACGACACGGCGAAGAAAACGGAGACGCGGAGACGAAGCGGTCCCATGGTCCTCCCTCTCGAAGGATGGGGATGGAATGGAGCAGGGGCCGGTCTCCTGACTCGCGGATCATCCTCGAGCGGCGCCTTCCCGGGGTTTCCCAGTGGCGTCGTGCCGCTCTCGTCACCGCTCACAGTGGCGGGGCCGTGTCGGATTCGCACCGACTTCCCGGGCTCCCACGGGGGGAGCCCATCCCGTGCTCGCCGCGCCCGCGTGGGCGCGACCCGCTCAACCTAGCAGAACCGGGCCGGGGCCGCTACGGGCGCCCCGGTCGGTTCAGAACTTCACCAGGGCGCGACCGACCGGCGCCCCGGACGGCTCTAAAACTTCACCTGGGGCACGACCTTCGCGGCAGCGGGCGCCTCGAAGAGCGGCATCGCGGCGAAGTTGAACGCTCCCGCCACGAGATTCGCCGGGAAGCGCCGGATCCGGACGTTGTAGTCCCGCACGACCTCGTTGTAGCGCATCCGCTCGGTCGCGATCCGGTTCTCCGTTCCCGCCAGCTCGTCCTGGAGCCGCATGAAGTTCTCGCTCGACTTGAGGACGGGGTAGTTCTCCACGACCACGAGCAGCCGCGCCAGCGCGCTCTCGAGCTGATTGTTCGCCGCGATCGTCTCCGCCGGATTCCGGGCCCCCGCCATGCGCGCGCGGGCGTCGGCGATGGCGGTAAAGATGGTCGTCTCCTGCTTGGCGTAGCCCTTCACCGTCTCGACGTAGTTCGGGATCAGGTCGTTCCGGCGCTGGAGCTGGTTCTCTACCTGCGCCCAGGCCGTCTTCGCCTGCTCCTGCATGCCGACTAGGTCGTTGTACGTCGCGCGCACGTACATCGCGACGAAGATCGCGCCGACGATGATGATGCCGAGCGCGATCCCGATCACGCCCAGCGAGCTCATGCGATTGGCCATCGAGTTCCTCCTCCTTGTGCCCGTGCCCAGGGTCCTGCGTTTGGTCCTTCGCTTCGATTCATGACGACGATCCGTCCAACCGCTCGGCCTCGGCGAGGAGCCGCTCCACCAGGAGCCTCGCCGATTCCAGGAGCCGCGACGCTTCCACGCGCGGCCGGTCGGCGTCGCGCGTCAGCAGGGCCTGGAGCGCGTCCCGGTCCACGCCGAAACGCTCGGCGCATCGCTCCGCCAGATCGGCGCGCCGCGCGGGAAGCGGCTCGCCGATCAGGTGGAGCAGCCCCGACGCCGACGCGCCGATGGCGCGCGAAGCCTGCGAGGCCCAGTGCCGCGCACCGCCCGGCGTGCCCGCGAGCGCGACCCAGCTCGCCGCCAGCCCCAGCTCCTGCGCGCGTAGGAGCCGCTCCACGGCCGAACGCAGGCAGGCGCGATCGACCGTGAGCCCCGCGTAGAGATCGGGGCCGTGCAGGGTCTGGTGCCACTGGCGCAGCAGCAGGTACTCGAGCGGAAACGTGTCCTGCGAGTCCTCCAGCGATTTCCTGGCGAGCAGGAGCGGGCGCGCGACGCGGTGGCGCACCCAGCTTCGGTGCGCCGGGCGCAGCGCCTCCAGCTCCGCCGCGCCGAGGGTGGTGAACACGAAGACGACGTTCACGTCGGAGTGCGCGACATCGAACTCCCCGCGCGCGGCGCTTCCGTAGAGGGCCGCCGAGAGAAGCCGCTCGCCCGTCGCCGCGCGCGCGGCTTCCACCGCGGCTCTCGCCGCTTCCATCGGATCGAACCGCCTGGGCCACATGCGCCGACTCGCCTCCCCGCTCAGAACCGGCCGCTCGCGCCGCCGCCGCCGCTCATGCCGCCGCCGAAGCCGCCGAAGCCACCGAAGCCTCCGCGGCTTCCCCCCACGCCGCCCATCCCGCCCATCCCCCCGAAGCCTCCTCCCCAGGGACCATACCAGCCGCCTCCCCGACCCGACCAGTCGCTCCACCCCCGCCGTCCGCGGGTCGCCCGGTTGAACGCGGAGCTCACGATCACGAAGAAGAGCAGGATCAGGAGCATGCCCAGGAAGGAGGGGGGTCCGCCATTTCCCTCGAGCGGCGGCGGCGTGACGCCGGCCGACCCGGTCAAGGTGACCCCCTTCTCCTGCGCCACCGCCGCGGCCACCGCCTGCGCGCCGCGGAGCAGCCCGGTGCCGAACTGATTCGCGTGGAGGTATGGGCCCATCACGAGCCGGATGATGCCGCCGCAGCGCCCGTCGGGAAGGACCCCTTCGAGCCCATAGCCGGGCTCGATCCGGATGCGCCGCTCGGAGACCGCGAGCAGGATCAGGACCCCGTCGTTCTCCCCCTTCCGGCCGACGCCCCATTTCGCGAAGAGGTCGGTGGCGGCGGGCTCGATCTCCTCACCGCCGAGGTCGGGGAAGGTAGCGACCGCGATCTCGGACCCCGTCTTCTCGCGAAGCTCGACCGCGAGGGATTCGATCGAATCGGCCGAGGCGGGATCGACGACGTGCGCGAAGTCGCTCAGGTGTCCAGTCGGGGCCGGCCAGTCGCGGGCATATCCTCGCGGCGGAGCCGCGAGAAGAACGGCGCCGCCCAGGAGTACGAGGGCCGCAGTACGGACCGCGGGGGCCAGGAGTGCGAGGGCTGCGTTACGGACCGCGGGGGCCAGGAATACAAGTGCCGCCCTACGGACCAGGCCCTTCCTACGGGCCGCCCTACGAACCGCGCCCCTCCGACGGCCCCCGCCCCGTGCGGCCTTCGGCCGCACGTTATCGATAATTCGTAAACTGCAAATCGAGTCCGAAGTCATGTCCCTTGACGGCCTGGATCACCGCCTGGAGGTCGTCGCGCTTTTTTCCGGTCACGCGCACCTGGTCTTCCTGGATCTGGGCCTGCACGCGGACGCCGGTGCCCTTGATGAACTTCACGATCTCCTTCGCCTTCTCGGACGCGATCCCTTTCCGGATCGTGACGACCTGGCGGACCGTGCCCTTGGCCGCGGGCTCGATCTTCCCGTACTCGAGCGCCTTGAGCGAGACCCCGCGCTTCACGAGCTTCCCCTGCAGGATGTCGATCACCGACTTCAGCTTGGACTCATCGTCGGAGGTGAGCGTGAGGGTCTCCTTATCCATGGCGATGTCGCTCGCGCTCCCCTTGAAGTCGAATCGCTGATGGATCTCCTTCAGGGCCTGCTGGACGGCGTTCGAGGCCTCCATGAGATCGACGTCCGAGACGATGTCGAACGAGTTGTCTGCCGCCATCCGGTTCCTCCCATGCGTCCCGGCCGGCGCCGGGCAAACGGAAGGGGAAGCAGGCCGCCGAAGCGTCCGCTTCCCCTCCACCTTGTACCGCTCGCTACTCTATGCGAACTGCCACTATTCATGAAGCAAGTAGCGTTGGTCCGTGTGCCGGACCTGCGCTGCGCAGGCTTAGTGGGTCATCCCCGTCGTGTCGGCCGGCGCGGCCATCCCCGTCGTATCCGTAACCGGGGGGGTCGTCTGCTCCATGCCGGTACCGGTCTCCGTGTTCGTGGTCTCCTGCTTCTTGCTGCAACCCAAGGCGAAAACCAGAGCCATCGCGAACACGAACATCAGCGTGACGGTCAGAAGCTTCTTCATCCTACGATCACCTCCTTCCGTGTTTGCTGGGCATCCCACGTCCCATGCCAGTCTTCGGCGTCATTCGCCACATAAAGCAAAACACCACTGGTGAGAGCGGTGCTTGTCGGGATCCGTATTCGGGCTTCCTTGCATCCTCCTTCTCCTCGGATCCTCCCGAGGCGAGAACGGCGGGACACTAAGGAACCCCCGTGAACGTGTCAAGGAACAACTTGGAAGTCAGAGGACCGAGAGGGCGCGCTCCAGGTCGCCCTGGAGGTCGTCGAGGTCTTCGATGCCGACGGAAATTCTTACGAGTCCATCGGTTAGGCCCGACTTCTCGCGCTCAGCGCGGGGCACCGACGCATGGGTCATGGTGGCCGGATGACTGATCAGGCTCTCGACGCCGCCGAGACTCTCGGCAAGCGCGAAGACACGCGTCGCCCGCAGCACCGCGGCGCCCCGCTCGACGCTTCCCGTATCGAAGGCGATCATCCCACCGAAGCCGGAGGCCTGCCGCTGATGGAGAGCGTGGCCCGGATGGCCGGGGAGTCCCGGGTAGTAGATCTTCTGAAGCTTCGGATGCTTCGCGAGCCAGCCCGCGATCGCCCGCGCGTTCGACTCATGGCGGTCCATGCGGACGGCCAGGGTCTTCAGGCCGCGGAGCACGAGGAAGCAGTCGAACGGCCCGGGAACCGCCCCCACCGCGTTCTGGAGAAACTGGAGGCGCTGCGAGGCCTCCGCGTCGTTCGAGACCACGGCGCCTCCGACCATGTCGCTGTGCCCGTTCAGATACTTGGTGGTGCTGTAGACCACCAGGTGCGCCCCCAGCTCCAGCGGCCGCTGGAAATAGCTCGTCATGAACGTGTTGTCCACGCAGAGGAGCGCGTTCCGCTCGCGCGCGATCGCGGCCAGGGCGCGCAGGTCGGAGATGATCATCGAGGGGTTCGTGGGCGTCTCGACGTAGAGGAGCCTGGTCTCGGGACGGAAGGCGGCCCGCACGGCCTCCGTGTCGGAGGTGTCCACGTAGGTGAAGGAGACCCCGAAGGTCGCCATGACCTGGTCGAAGTAGCGGAAGGTCCCGCCATACATGTTGTTCGACGAGACCACGTGGTCCCCGGCGCGCAGCAGGTGGAGCACCGCCGCGATCGCCGACATCCCCGAGGCGAACGCGAACGCGCGCTCCCCCTTCTCGAGGACGGCCAGGCAGCGCTCGAGCGCGAGCCGCGTGGGATTCTGCGTCCGGGCGTACTCGAAGCCCTTGTGCTTGCCCAGCTCTTCCTGGACGTACGTGGAGGTCTGGTAGATCGGAACCGAGATGGCTCCGGTCGTGGGGTCGGGCTCCTGCCCCGCGTGGATGGCGTCGGTCGAGAAGCCCACGCTAGGGCGCGACGTACTCGAGGAGGTCGAACCGCGTGAGGATGCCGGCGGGCTTGCCGTTCTCGTCGATGGCGACGGCGGCGTTGCTCGAGGCGAAGAGCTTCATGACGCGAGGCAGGTGCGCGTCCATCGGCAGGGTCGGGAGCGCTTTCTCGATCAGGTACTCGAGGCGGGTCTCGCCGGTGGCGCCCCCGCTCAGCACCTTCTGGAGGAGGGCTCCTTCGGAGACCGAACCGACCACGGTCCCGTCTTTCAGCACCGGGAGCTGGGAGATGTTGAACTCCTTGATCAGGTCGAGGGCGCGCGCCGCGGTCTCGTCGTAGGCGACCGAGACCAGGCCGGGGATGTGGTTCCGCTTGCCGCGGACCACCTCAGCCACCGTCACCGCGCTCGAATCGAGGAGGCGGTTGTCGCGCATCCACTCGTCGGAGTGCACTTTCGTGAGGTAGCGCTCCCCCGTGTCCGGGATGAGCACCACGACGCGCTCCCCCTCCTTCGCGCGCCGCGCCACCGCGAGCGCCACGAAGAGCGCCGTTCCGGCGGAGCCGCCCGCCAGGATCCCCTCCTCGCGCGCCAGGCGCCGGCAGGTGTTGAGCGACTGGAAGTCGTTCACCTGCATGACCTCGTCGATCACGGTGAAGTCCATGGTGCCGGGGATGAAGTCCTCGCCGATCCCCTCCACCTTGTAGGTGCGGGCGGGGGTCATCTGCTTCGTGTAGAAGAAATCCTTGAGGATCGAGCCGACCGGATCGGCGCCGATCACCTTGATCTTGGGGTCCATTTCCTTGAGATAGCGCCCCGTCCCGCTTACGGTGCCGCCGGTGCCCAGGGCCACCACGAAGTAGTCCAGCCGTCCCCCGGTCTGCCGCCAGATCTCGGGGCCGGTGGTCTTGTAGTGCGACTCGGGGTTGGTCGGGTTGTAGTACTGGTTCGCGAGATAGGCGCCCGGAATCTCCCGCGCGAGCCGCCGGGCCACCTCGTAGTAGGAATCCGGTGAGTCGGGCGGAACGGCCGTGGGCGTGATGATCACCTCGGCGCCGAACGACTTGAGCAGATTGATCTTCTCGCGGCTGACCTTGTCGGGCATGCAGAGGATGGCGCGGTAGCCTCGCACCGAGGCGACCATGGCGAGGCCGGTGCCGGTGTTGCCCGAGGTGGCCTCGACGATCGTGCCGCCCGGCTTCAGCAGCCCCTTCGCTTCGGCTTCGGCCACGATCTGGACCGCGATCCGGTCCTTCACCGAACCGCCCGGATTCATGAACTCGATCTTGGCGATGACCTCGGCCTTGCAGTCGCGCGCCAGGTTCCGGAGGCGGACGAGCGGCGTGTTCCCGATCGTCTCGAGGATGGAATCGTGGATGCGCGGCGAAGCCGCGGAGAGGTCGGCGGCGGCCGGAGCCGTGTCGGTCGAGCGGTTCACGAAGGTCCCAGGAAATGGAGAAAAGGACGGTGTCTTCGCGACGACGCTACGAGGGGCGGGGCGATCCGGTCAAGGAGGGAATTCGGCCGGCCCGGTCGGGACGGCGCGGCGCCGGGGACGCGGGGCCGGACAACGAAGCGCTACCGACGCGCGGCGGCGGCTTCCTTCAGCAGGGCCTGGATGTGGTCCAGGATCTCGGCGAACTCGTAGGGCTTGGTCAGGAAGCGGTTCGCGCCCATCTCGTGCGCCAGGGTCTGGTCCCCCTCCTGCGTGCGCGCCGAGAGGATCATGATCGGGATGTGCTTGTAGCGCTCGTCGAACTTGAGGAGCCGGCAGACCTTGTACCCGTCCAGCTTCGGCAGCATGAGATCGAGGAGGATGATGTCCGGCTTCGACTCGCGCGCCTTCTTCAACCCCTCCTGCCCGTCCGAGGCGGTCTCCACCGTGTAGCCGGCCGCCTTCAGGCCGAACTCGAGAATGCGCACCAGATCCGGCTCGTCGTCCACCACGAGCACGCGCGAGCGGGTGGGATCCTGGCTCATCGGTCGCCCTCCTAAACCCCGAGCAGCCGCGGGGTCACGAAAATCATGAGATCCACCTTCTGCTTCTGGATCGTCTTGTGCGTGAAGAGCGCTCCCAGCAGGGGCACGTCACCCAGGATCGGCACTTTTCGAACGATCTGGAGGTCCACCGTCTTGATCAGCCCCCCGATCGCAAGCGTCTCCCCGTTCTTGACCACCACCTGGGTCGTGGCCGACCGGGTGGAGGTGACCGGCCGCTCGTTGAACTGGCCCCGGTACTCCACGATCTCGCTGATCTCGGGACTCACGCTCAGGATCATGGTCGAGTCGTCGGCCACGTGGGGCGTCACCAGGAGCCGCACGCCGATCTTCTTCTCGTCGTAGCCGCTGATCTCCATGGTGCCGGTCTCCTTCAGCCGCTCGTAGCGGGCGATGGGGACGACCGTCCCCACGACGATCTCGGCCTCGTTGTTGTCGAGGGTCGTGATGGTCGGCGCGGAGACCAGGTTCGTGTTCGCCGTCTGACGCAGGATGTCCATCGCCACCGAGAACTCCTGGAAGGAGAGCTTGCCGAAGACGTAGTCGGCCGGCGTCGGGTAGGGGAAGGTCTGCCCCGGCGGGAACGCCGGGCCGCCGCCGCCCACCTGGTTGTTCGGATTGGGCGTGGCGGTGAAGTCCCCCGAGCCTCCGCGCTTCGGGAAGGGGAACGTGGTCGGCAGGGTCGCGCCGGCGGCGCTCGCGCGGAGCTGCCAGTCCACCCCCAGCTTCTCGTCCTTGCCCAGCGTCGTCTCGACCAGCTTGGCCGTGATCGCCACCTGCCGCGGCCGCGTGTCCATCTGGCCGAGGACCGCGGCGATCCGTTCCAGCCGCGCCGGCGTGTCGGTGGCGATGAGCGCGTTCTCGCGGGAGCCGTTCGGCGTCTCGGCGAGAACCCCCTCGCCGCCGGCGCCGGGAACGGCGGAAGCGCGACCGGAGAACGGCTCGACGGAGCCCTTGTCGCTCAGCATCTTGCGCACGACGTCGGCGGCGGCGGAGGGATCGAGATAGCGGAGCCGGAAGAGACGCGATGCCGAGCCCGCGGGATTGACGAGCAGGACGTTCCCCTCCAGCCGGTAGTCGGCTCCGGTCGCCTCGGCCACGTAGGAGACCGCCTCGGCGAACGTGACGTTCGCCAGGTTGGCCGTGAGCGTGCCGGGCACGTCCTTGCCGATCACGATGCTCACCCCGAACTGCGAGGCGATCAGCCGGAGCGCGTCCTGCGCCCGGGCTCCCTTGAAGCTGAACGTCGCTCTGCCTTGCGGCTGCGCCGGCGCGCTCCAGGGCGTCGCGAGCACGGCGAGCCCGGCGGCAAGCGTCAGGACGGCGAGCATCCGCTTCATGGTCCGTCTCCTTTGAGGGTGAGCGTCGTCACGGTTCCCTTGTCCAGCAGCATCACCGTGCGCGCCCCGATCTGGAGAATCTCGCGGGAGCCGACCCGCTCCCCTTCGCGGTAGACCTCACCGTTGATCAATGCCGTCCTTCCCGACGGCCCGTTCATCACGCCCTGGAGATACAGCCCCGCGCCCGGGGGCGGCGGCTCCTCGTGGCGCGCGGACGACGGCGCGGCCGCCGGCGCTCCCTCCGGCCCGAAGCGCCGCCGGAAGGGGTCGCTGCCCCAGCCCGGCTCGGTCGGCGTCGAAGCGCCCTGCTTCGGAGCCGACGCCGCGAGCTGCGCCGGCGGCGGCGCACCGCCCGCGGCCCGCGCGCGAAGCCGCGCCCGCTTCGTCTGCTCGTCCAGCGACTGCACGTAGACGAGCGCCGCGACGAGAAGCCCGAGGAGCACGTAGGTCCTCGGATTCATCCCCTGCCTCGCCTGATCGCGCAGCCAGCTCATGCCCGTTCCATCCCTAGGGAGTGCCGTAGAGCCAGATCGCGACGTCCGCCGAGACGTCCGAAGCTCGTGGCGCGTCCGCCCGGATCGCCACCGAGCGCACCACCACGAGCTGGTCCATCGCTTCCACTTCGCGCAGGTACTCCCCCAGCGAGCGGTACGAGGCGAAGAGGCGGAACCGGAGCTCCGCCTTGCGGTAGGTTTCGGTCCGGCCGGCGGCGTCGGTGGTGGTGACGTCCACCGGCGTGCCCGCGGGCTGGATCAGCTCGGTCTTCACGCCCCAGCGGTCGGCGATCGGCGTCACGTCGCGCAGGAAGGCGGCGACCATCGAGCGCGACGGCAGCGCGTGCCGCGCCGCGTAGCGCGACGCGTCCTCGCCGGGGTGGACGCGCTGCCAGGCGTCCAGGTCTTGAAGTCCATGCTGGAGATCGGCGAGGTCCGCCTCCAGCCGTCCGCGCTCCGTCCGCAGCTGCTTCGCCTCGCGCTCCCGCGGGTCCACGTAGACCGCGCGCACCACGCCCAGCGACGCGAGCAGGATCCCCGCGATCACCAGGTGTCCCAGGTACGGCTGACGGATCGGCGACGGCACGAGCCTCCCTACTCCGCGATCCGCACGGTCACGGTGAAGCTGGAGAGCGCCGGCGTCACGGTCTGGCATCCCTCCAGACGGACCTGGTCGAACACCGGCGAGCGGGACAGCGAATCCATCAGCTCGCCCAGCACCTTCTCGGGCCGCTCGCGATCCGTGCGCAGCAGTCCCGAGAGGCGCACCTCACGGCCGCTCTCCCCCGCCGGCTGGGCCGCCCCCGCGGCCGGCGCCGGCTCCGAAACCTCGAGCGTCGTGAGGCGCGCGTCGTCCCCCACCCTCCAGCTCAGATCCCGCAGCACGTACGACCAGAGCACCTGCCCCCCGGACAGGCGGGCCAGCAGGTCGTGCAGGCGCGTCTCTTCTTCCCGCGCGGCGCGGAACCGGCGGAGCGCCTCGGCGCGCGGCCGGACCTCCTCCAGGCTGCCCCGGAGCGAGGCGACCCGCTGCCGCTCGCCCATCACCGCCACCTCCGCGGGGAGCGACACCGAGAGCAGGAGCACCGCCGCGATCGCCGCGGCCGCCCGCTGCGGCACCGCGCTCGCGAGGCGGTACGCCGTGCCGGCCTCGGGCGGCGCGAGGAAGTTCATCGCGCCCCGCCGCAACGACGCCAGCCCCTGCCCCATCTCGGAGGTCGGCGCCGCCTCGGAACCCTCGCCCTTCTCGGCAGCATCGGCTCGAGCCACCGGGATCTTGAGAACGCCGGTCAGGTACTCGGCGAGGTTCCGGACCCGGGCCCCGTCCCCCAGGAGCACGACCCGTGAAACCGACTCGCCCTGGAACTGCTCGTTCACGTAATCGAAAGAGTTCCAAAGCTCGCGAACGAGACGCTCCAGCACGGGCCGGAGCATGACGGAGACGGCGGTGAGCGGAATCCGTCCCGCGGTTCCCGTCTCCTCGGCCCCGAAGGGGATGCCGTGGGCCCGCTTCAGGGCTTCGGCCTCCTCGGCCGTGAGGTCCACGGTCCCCTGACCCGGAACCACGATCGAGCGAAGCGCGTCGGTGAACGAATCGCCGCCCACCCCCAGGTCGCGCGCGAAGCGGATCTCGCGGCCCTTGAGGATGGCCACGTGGCTCGCCGCGCCGCCCAGGTCCAGATAGGCGGTGACCTCCTCGGAATCGACGCTTCCGTCCACCAACGCGAGCAGCGCGACGGACCGCAGCGTGACGCAGACCGGCTTGAGGCCCGCCTGATCCAGGAGATCCCTCGCCTCGGCGACGCGGCGACGCGGAGCGACGGTGACGAGGAGATCGAGCGAGGCGGCGCCGTCGCGCGCGGTGCGGCCGAGAATGTCGTAGCGGATCTCCGATTCCTCGATCGGCCCCGACGCGTGCTTCCGGCATTCGAGCCGGAGGGCCGAGAGGAGATCGGCGCCCTTCATCTCGGGAAGCGTGATGCGCCGAACGACGATGTCGCTGCCCCCGATGGCCGTCGCGGCGGGCGCTCCCTGCCATCCCGTCGCCTGGACCAGCTCGCGGAGGGCGTCGGCGGGGCGAATCCGGGATCCGCGATCGTCGGGGCGAAGCGCGCGGGCGACGACGTCCACGGAGCGGCTGCCGCCGCGTCCTCGGAAGCGCACCAGCTTCACGGAGGTTTCACTCACGTCGACACCGACCAGCCCGTTCCAGCCGGGCATGACGAGCCCGGCCGCGCGCCCCAGCGCGTGCGGACCTCGAATCGGTCTGTCCGCGATGCGCGACCACCAGGACCTCGCTGCGTGCCGTTCCATGCCGACTCCTCTCATTGACGCGTCTCGACCCAGGCCGTCACGGCGAGCGAGCCGCCGACCTTGCGAATCCGGTCGTTGTTCCGGTCTCCGATGTAGAAGATTCCCGTCGAGGCGATGGCGATCCCGCGCGGCGTGTCGAGCATCGCGCCGGCGGCCGCGCCTCCGTCGCCGCTGAATCCCGCCGTACCCGTACCCGCAATCGTGGCGATGAGGCCGCTCCCCGCCCGGACGCTGCGGATGACGTGGTTTCCGGTGTCCGCGACGTACACGTCGCCCGACGGCGCGAGATGGACGGCCTCGGGCGCGGTCAAGCGCGCCGCGGTCGCGAGGCCGCCGTCTCCCGAATATCCCGCGGTGCCGTTCCCCGCAAAGGTCGTGATGATCCCGGCGGGCGTGATCTTCCGGATCACGTTGTTGCCGGCGTCGGCGACGTAGAGGTCCCCGGTCGCGGTGAGATGAAGCCCCTGCGGGACCCTGAGCTTCGCAAGCGTCGCGAGCCCCCCGTCCCCCGAGTAACCCGCGATGCCGGTGCCCGCGTACGTCGTGATGATTCCCGTCGCGGCGATCACCTTCCGGACCCGGTTGCTCGAGCGGTCGCCGATGTACAGGTCGCCGTTCGCCGCGACCTGGATCCCGCGCGGCGAGTTGAGCCGCGCCGCCGTGGCCGCCCCGCCGTCGCCGGAGGATCCCGGTGCGCCATTCCCGGCCACGGTCGTGACGATCCCGGTGGCCGCGGTGACCTTCCGAATCACATTGTTCTGCGTGTCCGCGACGTAGAGGTCTCCGTTGGCGGCGACCACGACGTCTTCGGGGAACTTGAACCGGGCCGCGGTCGCGAGCCCACCGTCGCCGGTGAAGCCCGGGCTGCCGGTCCCGGCCACCGTGGTGATGATCCCCGTCGCGGCGGCCACCTTCCGGATCACGCTGTTGTCCGAGTCGCAGACGTAGAGGTCGCCGTTGGAGGCGACGGTGACCCCCTCCGGATTCTTGAGATTCGCCGAGGTCGCGGTCCCGCCGTCGCCGGCGTAGCCCAGCGTGCCGTTTCCGGCGTAGGTCGAGATCCCGCCCGCGGCGACGTGCACCTGGATCGACCGAAGCGCGTCTCCGGCCACGCCGTTCGCGACGATCCGCTTCTGCCCCGCCGGGAGCGGCGCCCCCGTCTCGTCAACCCCGTCCGGCGGCGCGATCCAGAAGGACCCCGCGCCGACCGTCTTTCCGGGGGACGGAAGACCGCTCCACGATGGGTTGGCCGACAGCTTCAAGACGGCGTACTCCAGCCCCGCGTGCGCCGCGTAGAACGCCTGGTTGGAGCGCACCTGGTTCACGGAAAGATCCGAGTCCTCGGCCACCAGCGAGACCATGGCCAGCCCCAGGATCAGGAGGATGAGGATCGAGACGATCGCCAGGACGGCCGAGAATCCCTCCTCGGCACCGCCTCGGCGCTCCGCCGCACGACACTCGGAGACGGGCGCGATCACAACGACCTCACGAACGCCGCGGTCACCGCGCTCACCGATTGCGTGCCCTTGGCCAGCCGCAGATGCACCGTGATCCTCCAGATGTCGGTCGCCGAGGGCGCGACGATCGGCGCCGCCGCCGTGCCGTCCGCCTTCCAGTAGGCGAAGGCGAGCGAGTCGACGCCCGTGGCGAGCGGCCGCGCGGTTCCGTTCCGGGTGTACAGCAGCGGGTCCCCTTTCACGCCGGTCCAGGAGAAGGCGACGGTGGCCGAGTCGCGATCGACGAACGTGAACGCGCGCGCCGTCGCCTGCGTGATGAAGGTGGCCCCGCGCACCCGCTTCAGCTCGCGGCTGATCCGCTCCTCCGCATAGCGCGCCTCCTGAAGCATTCCCTTCTCCGCATCCACGTACTGATAGCTCCGGATCGCCTCGGAGAACATTCCGGTGAAGACGAACGCCGCGATCGACACCACCACGATGACGATCGTCACCTCGGCGAGCGTGAACCCCTCCGCGCCCCCGGTCCGGCGGGAGGACGGGGTCAGTAGTTCGTGAACCATGTCGTCAGCGTCACGGAGGGCACGCTCGCAAAGGAGACGGTCACGCTCACAGTGCGGAACGTGATGCCGTCGTAGACCGAGTCGGGCGCGAAGGAGACGGTCCGGCCGTAACCCGGAAAGGCGGCCACCGGGATCTCGGGCGGATAGTTGGCGGCGACCAGATAGGAGTACCCGCGGGATGGGGAGTTCTTGTCGGCCGCGATCTCCTCCATCTTGGACTGGGCCAGCTCGGCCATGACGGTGGCGTGGTGCGCCTCGCCGGAGCGAATCGAGGAATTGGCGAAGAGCATCCCGAGGGGGAGCACGGCGACCGCCGCGATGACCAGGATGAGGACCACCTCGGGGAGGGTGAATCCGCGCTCGGAGCGGCTCATCGGATCGTCACCGCCCCGGTCCCGGGGGCGACCTCGACGGTGTCGTTCACGCCCTGGTAGGACAGGATCACCCGTCCGGGGGTCGAAAGCTCGACGCCGGCGCTGTCGCGCGGAACGCCGAAGTAGTCGAACGAGACGGCCGGGGTGGCGCCGAACGAAGCCGCCAGAACCGTCACCCCCCGATATTCGATCTTCTGGTTGAAGACGACCCGAAGGGTTCGCGCCCGGTCGGCGGGATCCACGAGCGGCGTGGCCGGCGTGGGCGCAAAGACCGTGTAGCGTCCGGCCGAGGGCTCGAAGTAGAGGCCGTGAACCATGCGGGTGCCGATCGAGCGGTTCTGCGCGTAGCGGAGATCCGCGGCCACGCGGCGAGCGGTCGCGTCGAGCCGGATCTCGCTCATCGCGGCGATCTTCGGGTACGCGATCCAGGCCAGGATCGCGATGATCGTGATGCCCAGGGCCAGCTCGACGAGGGTGAAGCCTCCCGCTCCGGCTCGCGCGCCCCTCATCCCTCGCCTCCGGCCAACGCGGGAACGCGGGACGGCGCCGGGGCGAGCCCGCCCGCGCGAAGGCCCCACTGGCGCGCGCGGGATCCGTCCCCCGCCAGCATCCACGCCCGCGAAGCGTCCGCCGCCAGCGCGGCCGAGGGCTCGACCCGGAACGCGCGCTCGAACCACAGCGCCGCCTCGCCCGGACGCCCCGCCGCCGCCAGGAAGACGGCGAGCCGCGCGCGCGGCTCCGGGTCGTACGGGGCCAGGCGGCACGCCGCGAGAAGCTCGTCGAGGGCGCGCTCCGGTTCGCCGGAGGCGGCGAGCGCCGCGGAGGCGTTCAGGCGCGCCCCCGGAATGTCGAATCCCACCCGGGCCGCGTCCAGGAACCATGGGAGCGCTTCGGCGATCCGCCCGCGCGACCAGAGCCACCTCGCGGCCGCGTCGGAGTAGGAGATCGCCATCTTTCGCGTCACGTAGTCGTAGCGCTCGGGGTGTCCGCCGAGCAGATCGCTCGACCGGGGCCAGTCGGCCGGCAGAACCCACGCCGGCGTCCCATCCTGCGGGAGGGCATGGCCGGAGGCGCCCGGGACGCCGCACGCTTCGTAGAGAAGCCCCCGCTGGCGGAAGCGCACCCCCGAGGCGATCAGATCGCCCGGAGGAATCGGATAGCAGACCGGTGTCCGGTTCCGGCGGATCGCCTCGATCTCGGCGCCGTGCGCCGCGACGGTCCACCGCGACCGCGGAAGCGAGCGAAGCCGGTTCGGATCGCCGAAGATCCAACCGCGGCGATGGGTCAGGGCGACGTCGGGCCGCGTTCCCGAACGCGAGGCGTAGGCCGCCAGGAAGGTCTCGTTGTCACCGTCCAGCACGAGAGTGGCGCGCGCGGGCGCGGCGGCGAGGAGATCCCGGCCGTAGCGCTCCGGCAGGGTCCAGCGACTCCGGTCGGCCGCGGCGAAGCGACCGGGGAGGAGCGCCGCGACGACCAGAACGGGAGCGAGGGCGGCGGCCATGCGCACCCGGCGGCCGGTCCGCCGCCGCGCGAGGAGATCGCCCAGACGCTGCGCTCCGGTCCCGGCGAGCAAGGCTCCCGCCGCGACGACGGGCGCGAGAAAGGGCGCGACCTGCGCCAAGTGCTCGGGATCCGGAGTGAAGCGGATCAACGCCATCAAGGCCGCCGGAACCGTCATGGCCGCCACCAGCACCGGCCCGACCACGACCGCCGGGCGCCGGGCTCGGTACCCGAGCAGGACCCCGCTTCCGGCGAGCACGGAGCCGAAGAGGCCCAGCGAGCCCAGCGACAGAGCCGCCATCCCAAGCCCCTGGTCGACGGCGCGGTCGAGCCGGAAGGGATTCTGCGCCAGTCCGCCGTAGGTGCGGCGTAGCAGGTAGTCCGCCAGGCCGCCGATCCCCCGGACGTCGGTCCAGGCGAAGGGCGGCCCCGCGCTCCAGCGCACCGGAAGGACCCACGTGATCGAGGCGCCCGTCGCCGCCCAGGCCAGACCCCGGGCGAGGCGCGGCGCGCTCCACCCTCGGCGCGCGAGCACCCAGGCCGATCCCGCGAGCGCCGGAAACAGAAGGGTCTGGTGCACGATCGTCGCCAAGCCGGCCGCGAAGAAATAGAGCGCTTCGTCGCGACCGGACGCGCGCGCCCTCCGCG
>Ga0182009_10000042_pt1 | contig 18172 bp, 11 predicted proteins | sample Sormic07211187_1_FD_161052 | JGI IMG/M metagenome (GOLD analysis project Ga0182009, IMG submission 161052) | Bulk soil microbial communities from the field in Mead, Nebraska, USA - 072115-187_1 MetaG | ecosystem: Environmental > Terrestrial > Soil > Agricultural land > Bulk soil | place: USA... | reverse complement strand
GACCTGGCGGTGCTCTACATCAACAAGCTCCACCGACCCGCCGACGGGATCGCCGCGATGCAGGAAGCGGCCTCTCTGGAGCCCGATCCCCGCGAGGCGGCGCTGCTCCGCGCCGAGGTCGCGCGGCTCACGGGCGGCGCTCCGCCCCCGCCGAGGCCCTGACCGCCCGGATCGCGGCGCCGATTTCCCCGAGGTCGGCATTCACGGCATCCGCTCCCGCAGCCACCGCGCGAGCCAGGTTTGGCCCCGCGGCCACGACGCGGACGTTGAAGCGCCCGCGCGCGCGCGGATCGCGTCCTTCGTGGAAGTCGCGAACGCGCTCCCGGTCGATCGGGTAGTCCACGGCCAGCCACTGGAAACGGCTCGGGCCGTCCTGAACCTGGATGCGGCGCCCATAGTTCCTGGCCTCCACGATGCAGAGGGTATCCAGCGCCGCGGACCCGACCGAACGCTCCAGGGCCGCGCGGAATCCCGAGATCACCACGGTGATGCCACGTGGGTCGGGAGTGGGGGATCCGGAGCTGGCCCAGCGCGCCGCATGAGCGGCCAGCGAACGGACCAGAGCGCGATGGAACGCCGGCTGCTCCTCCTTGAGGTCCAGAACCAGGAAGAACTGAAGCCCGTCGTGCTGAACCGTGGATCCCTCGTCCTGGACTCCGAAGAGCACGGCGAGCGCCTGGTCCAGCGACGGCGCAGCGCCGACGTCGCGCCGGTCGTGCGAGCAGACGACGCTGGAGTCGGCCTCACGCCACCGGAGATCGAGCTCGGCGGCGCTGGCCCCCAGGCGAAGTGCCTCCTCCAGGTCGGAAACCTGAAACCGCCGGTCCCCGCGCGGATGGAACTGCACGACCACGGAGGGATGGGGAAACTCATGGATCGTCGCGGACAGGGCAGGCCGCGCGAGAATGGGCGACCAGGCGAGAGCGATCGCCAGCCAGGCCCCGCGCATGGCTACAAACCGTACTCCTTCACTTTCCGGTACAGCGTCCTGAGCCCGATCCCGAGCGCCGCCGCGGCCTTCTGCTTGTCGTAGCCGACGCTGCGCAGCGTCGCCTCGATGGCGGCGCGCTCGATCTCGGCCATCGACATCCCCACCGTCAGGTTCAGCTCCGGGGCGGTCGAGGTCCGCTGCTGCCGCAGGGCGATCGGGAGGTCGCTCACGTCCAGCGGGCGCTTCCCCTGCGTGAAGAGCACCATCTCCTCGACGGTGTTCTTCAGCTCGCGCACGTTCCCCGGCCAGTCGTACTGCATCATCCGGTCCACGGCGCCGCGGGTCACCCCCGTCACCTTGCGCGCGTGCTCCTTGTTGAACGTCTGGATGAACTCCTCGACCAGGATCGGGATGTCGTCGCGGCGCTCCCGGAGCGGCGGCACCTCCAGCAGCACGACCCGCAGGCGGTAGTAGAGGTCCTCGCGGAACTGCCCGCGCGCGACGAGCAGGTCGAGCGGCCGGTTCGCCGCGGCGATCACCCGCGTGTCCACGGTCACCGTCTCCTCGCCCCCCACGCGCTCGAACTGCCGGTCTTGCAGCACGCGCAGGAGCTTCGTCTGGATGTTCATCGGGACCTCGGAGATCTCGTCGATGAAGAGCGTCCCCTGATCGGCCAGCTCGAAGCGCCCGCGCCGCTGCTGCTCGGCGCCGGTGAAGGCGCCCCGCTCGTGCCCGAACAGCTCGCTTTCGATGATGTTCTCCGAGAGCTCCGCGCAGTGGAGCTTCACGAAGCGCTCGTCCTTGCGCGGCGAGAGCTGGTGGAGCGCCTTGGCGATCAGCTCCTTCCCGGTCCCGGTCTCCCCCTGGATCAGCACCGTGGCGCGCGTGCCCGCCACCTGAGCGATGCGCGCGTAGAGGTCCTGCATGGCCCGCGAGTTTCCCGTCAGGCTGGGAACGCGCGCCCGCTCCTCCAGCCGCTCGGCCAGGTCGGAGACGCGCCCCACGAGCTGCTGATGGCTGAGGGCGCGGCGGATGACGGCGAGCATCTTGGGCAGGTTCAGGGGGCGGGTCTGGAAATCGTAAGCCCCTTGGCGCATCGCCTCGGTCGCGAGCTCGATCGTGCCCGCGTCGGCGATCAGGATGACGCAGACCTCGGGATTGCGGCGGCGGGCCACCTCCAGGAGACGCATCCCGTCCACCCGCTGCGCGCGCAGCTCGGCGATCACGACTTCCGGACCGGGTGGCGTGGCGCCGGCCTCATCGGGCCCGGGCGCGTCCAGGACATTGAAGGCCTGCTCCCCGTCCTTCACCCACTTCGCGTCGAACCCGTCCGCGTCCAGCGCGGCGGTCAGCGCGTGGGTCTCGGCGGAATCCTTGTCGACGATGAGCGCGCGGGGACGATGGAGCGGCACGAAGCCTCCGGTATCTTGGGCAGAAGTCGCGAAACCGCAATAGATTACAGGGGAGAAACAAACGCGTCAAGCGGAGCGCCAACCAGTGGTGGCCAATGCCTGGTCTATCTGCCGTGGGGTTTGGGTGGTAATGCCACTACAGCCGGGATGCCCTCTCCCCAGCGGCGATGCGGAAGCACTCAGGAAGTTAATCTAGAGTTTGCGCCTCCAATGCACCGGTAGACGCAAATCGCGGCGCCGCAGGAGCCGCGAAGTTTCGCGATGGGTTGCGTCTGGCTCTCCGAACGTAACCCTTTTCGAACTCGAGGATTCACGGTCCAGGCGGTCTTGACACGGTGATCCCCCTTCGGCCTGGATCCATATCCCGTCTCGGGAAATCCTCTGTCTCTCCAGGCAGAGGACTTGCGGCAGGAGCGATCCCCAAGTCGCAAGTTCTGTCCTGTCGACTACTCATGAGGGACCTGTGGGACGACTCGCAGCGCGCGTTATGCCGAACCGCATCGCCCTCATATTGCCTTTCCTCATCGTGTGACGAGCGACACGATACCAGCCATCTCCCAGAGACACTTGCGGCAGGAGGCCATATGGATGTTGCGCAATAGCTTGAAGTTCTTTCCAACCGTCAGGCGGGCCCCTAATCTGGCAAGGGAGCCGATATCCATAAGGTCGGCACCCTGTGCCCGTGGAGGCGCTTGGCGATGCTCGGTCCGGCTACGCTCGGGATGTGAGGATGACCATTAGTTCACGCACCTTGGCGGCACTCTTCTGCGCGACTCTCCTGCTCGGTGTCCTAGCGACGGTGGCCTCGCCGTCGAAGGCAGAAGCCGCGTCCTTGAGACCACGCAAGCGCTGTATCAAGCCGGCTCGAGCCAGCATTCCTCCCGGATTCGATCGACGCCGAGTCGAGGTGAAGTTTGAGGACGGGCTAGACCTGGAGAGCCCTGATCCAGGGAGTTCGGCCTGGCAATCCATCCACTCGCTGGGATCGCCCCGGGTTGTGGATGTGCTGAGCAGGATCCGGGGGTTCGGAGGGCGCTGGAGACGTGCATCAACTATCGATCGAGGAATGCTCAGAACACTGAGTTTTCGTGCAGAGCAAGCACTCGGAAAGCAGATTGCCAACCTCTCAAACTACTACATCGTCGAGCTGCCAGCGGGAGCACCGGCCGAGGCGGTTATCGATGCGTTGAACGGACTCCCGGAGGTCGAGCTCGCTCTTGCCGCTCCCCTTCCTGCGCCCGCCCCTTCTGTGCCTGACTTCGCGACGCTACAGGGATATCTATCGCCGGCGCCCGGTGGACAAGACGCCCAATTTGCATGGTCGATCCTCGGGGGCACTGGGGCAGGGGTCTCCATTTGTGACATCGAGGGTGGATGGAACCTCGATCACGAAGACCTTCCGGCGTCCACGATACTCGTTCCTCCGGCCGATTCCCTTGGAACGATTCCAAAGGATGACCACGGAACCGAGGTGCTCGGAACCATGTTCAGTCTCCCCAATGGTTGGGGCACAACCGGGGCATCCTACGGGGCTCGCTGCTTTGTAGCGCCTGTCTACCTCGATTCGGGATACGCCCTGTTCCAGCAGATCCTCTGGGCCGCGACTCAGCTAGAAGCTGGCGACGTGATCCTCATCGAAGCTCAGACCATCGGCCCATACTACCGAGGCGACGGAACCCAGCTCGGATATGTACCCGTCGAGTGGCAGGCGGCCATCTACAACGCGATCCTGGCGGCTGTCGGAAATGGCATCCATGTCATTGAGCCCGCCGGGAACGGCAACCAAGATCTTGACGATCCTGTCTACGCGGCCGGCAATTTCGGCCATGCCCCCTTCCTCCCTGAGAACAATTCGGGAGCCATCATGGTTGGGGCGGGTGTACCTCCAATCGCTCCAGAGCTGGGGCCTGACCGATCCCGGTCGACCTACTCCAACTTCGGATCCCGCCTCGATCTTCAGTCCTGGGGACATCGAGTTGTGACGACTGGAGTAGGTGACCTCTATGCTGCTGAGGGACCGAACCGATCCTACACTGGCTTCTTCGGGGGAACCTCAAGCGCGGCACCCCTCGTCGCATCAGCGGTCGCCTCGATCGAGGGGATCGCCAAGCAACGCGGAGTCACTGCGCCCCCTGCCGTGGTGAGGTCACTACTCATCGCAACCGGCGCTGCCCAGCAAGACGGGTCGAAGCCAGCCCACCAAGAGCCAATCGGCCCGAGACCCGACCTTCGCTCGGCGGTTCTGGGAATGAGTGCTCCGATCGTGTCCTCCCCAGCCGTGATCCGCGCCTTTGTGGGCGATACGATCCGATTCTCTGTTTCGGCCGCGGATCTTGACGGAGAGCCAATCGGCACCCTATCGGCGGGCCCGCTGCCCAACGGGGCCTCCTTTACACCTTCACCCGATCAATCGCATGGTGAGTTCGTGTGGAACGCGGGAGCGGGCCAAGTAGGTTCCTACATCGTCGGCTTCACCGCTACGAACAGTGCACAGGCGAGCGATACAACTTTCATCGCAATTGAATCCGCCCAACGTGGTCCGTTGATCTCTAGCCCTGGAGGGGAGTTTGGCCTGGAGGCGGTGACCATGCGTGTGACAATGCATGCTGCCGACCCCAACGGCGATCCGATCACCAGCTTCGATGCGATGGATCTTCCTGCCGGTGCGGAGTTCCAGGTGGACGCAACCAGGACATCCGGAGTGCTTGTATGGCGCCCCGCCTACGATCAGGCTGGGCAGTACGTCATCGATTTCACGGCCCGATCTACCGGTCAGGATGGGGTAGAGCTCTCGGGCTCCGGCCTCCTCGTGATCACAGTAATGGACAATGATCGCGACCCCGTCGTGCTTGCGCCAAACACGGTTCAAGGCGCAGAGGGTGACTCCCTGTCATTTCTCGTGACGGTCTCTGATCCCGATGGGGATGCGATCGCGGCATTGCGTGCCGAGGGGCTGCCGAGTGGCGCGATGTTCGAGACGAGTCCAACAAACGGCAGCGCCGAATTCCGCTGGGCACCCGGGTTCGATCAAGCAGGCTACTTCTTCGTTAACTTCTTCGCGGAGAACGAGGGCAGTGGAATGGCTGGAACTGCACTCATCGTATCCAACGTGGATCGAGCGCCGACGGTCCTTGCCCCAGAGGAAGTTCAGGGAGTAGAAGGTCAGGAGGTCGCCTTTGACGTATCCGTCACGGAACCAGACGGGGATCCTATCATCGACCTTCGGGGAGAAGACCTACCGACTGGCTCAGCCCTCTCCGTCAACTTGGCTCCGCCGTCCGCACGCTTCGTCTGGACACCCCAACCGGGCCAAGCGGGACGCTATGCTATCAGGCTAGTCACGGTGTCGTCGGCGGGACCCGGCCAGGTCGCCCTTTCCGACACAGCGCTGGTCGGAGTAGATGTTGTGGCCATGGCGCTGAGCGCCCGGGCCTTCTCGAACGCCGTACCACTACGCCTAGGAAGCGGAGCATCTCGTTACTGTATCCGGATCGAACCAGTTGACGGCGGGTTCAATATTGCAGATTTGGATTGGAGCACTTTACGGCTTTCTCGGCCGGCTGGGAGTGGGATCCGGGCACTCGAGTACAATTCGGCACCCCTCGACGCCGACAACAACGGCGTTCTCGATCAGGCGGTGTGCTTTGGGAAGGACGATCTTCGGCAGCTCTTCGCGGATCTCCCTGACGGTCGACAATGGGTGTCAGTGATGGTCGAGGGCCGGCTGACAACGGGCGTGGCGCTCTCCGGCGGCCTGGACATTGACGTAATCCCACAGCGCGACTTCAGAGATGCAGCCATCACCGCAAACCCAAGCATCGCACCTGTCCTCTCATTTCACACGGCCCGCACAGGACGGACCCGCCTCACCGTCTACGATGTGCATGGCCGACTAATAGGTACACCACTCGATGATCCGAATCTCCCGTCTGGGTTTCACGACGTTCCACTTCGGGCCGGCCTCCCGAGGCAACTGCCTACAGGAGTCAAGTATTACAAACTAGAATCTCCCGATGGTACCACCACCGGGAGATTCCTGATCTTGAAGTAGATGATCGTGGCTCTACTTCAACATCACCAGCTTTCGTCCGAATGTTGACCCTTCGGTCTCCATCCTTGCGAAGAAGACTCCACTACCGACTGTGTTGCCGGCCTGATTCCTCCCGTCCCATCGCACCTGGATTCGCCCCGGCCCCACCACCTCTCCGCGAAGAAGCGTTCGTACGAGCCTTCCCTGTGCATCGAAAATCCTGAAGTGTACGGCACCCTTCGATGCCAAGGTCACTTCAAACATGGTGCTGGGGTTGAATGGATTGGGTCTCGGCGCCGAGAGTCCCGTTCGCAAGCCCGGGGCAGAAGCCTCAGCTATTCCCGTGATCGTCGGACCTCCTATCACTGGATCACCCAGGAGGACGTACGAGCGAAATACGTTCTTGTACTCGGGGTGGTGCACGATGGCGTTTCGCTGCGCGAGCATGAATGCCGTGCCTAAGTCGTAGCCAGACGAGTACATATGCTTGATGAGTTCCTTTGCAAGGATCACATTGGCGGGCTGGAAGGTGCCCCGCGTCGGGCCGATTACCGCGATCGCACCTTTGGCTGGCTCAAACAGTAGACGCTCGGGGATGGGGCGGATCGGGCCGGTGCAGTGCGCTGGATCGGGCCCGGTCGAATCGCAACTCGTGTAGTCCTCTGTTTGATCGAAGTTCCCCATCCCGCAGGAGAGCCCAAGAGAAACGAAGAATCTACCTGGCGTGGTCGGCGAACTGAGGTGGGCCATGCTCCATCCCTGGTCAAGGCGCCAGTAGTTCGCGTAGATATCCCGTTGTGCCCCTGAGGCAAGCCACAGGATCCGGTCCGGTCCCGCGTTTGCAACGCTGTCAGCTTGACTCTCACGGTGCTGATAAGTCCAGGACGTGGTCTCCGTATCCGTGAGTCGACCGACATTGCTCGCCCCCGGAAAGACGGCCTCCACCTCGTCGGCGTCTTCCTCAACTGACATCCCGAGCAGGGTCCCATTGTCCTGTGCATAGGTTAGAAATGCAGTTTTGGGGGCCCCAGGCGGCGCCGATGCCTGCAAGAACCCTTTGAGCTTGGCGGTGTAGGCGTAGATCTCCTGTGCTGAGTGTACAGGTAGCCGCCCGACTCTGAGATCCGGCAAGCCATCGTTGTCGACATCGGCGTAGGGTAGGTCAGAGGCGTAGTACGGGGTGTAGAAGGACATGGCCACACCGGGAGAGTCGGCATCGGCCGTATAAAACGTCGGGATCATGTTCAATTCTGGCTGCGAAGGTACGTGCGGTCCTGTAGCACCAACGCGAGGATACTTCCACCCATTGATCCACTTGCTGGGATCGTCCCACCACTGGCCATCGTTCGCGTCGCCGACAAGCAGGGCGTACATCGTGTTGAAGTGTGCGGCATACTGGAGGTAGCCGCGGATGCCGCCCAGAATGAAGGTCTGAGAGATCGGGATGATGTCCGTGCTCACACCCAGCCACGACATAAGGGAATCGTACGGACACAGAGCGGCACAGAGATCGTCGGGTGCGATGATTACATACCTGCCTGGAATAGACCTCGGTGCGATCTCGCAGCTGTCGCTGTCCATCAATTCCATCTCTATGGCAAGCGAATCCTGATCATACGTTATGGGCTCGCCCGAGAAGACCATGGGTTGGGGGCGAGCCTCGAATACGTCGTAGCGGAGATCTGGGCGACCTCCGGTCTGATGCTCCGTAAGCCTATACCGGTCTCCAGCCACGCCGAGGGGATCCAGAACCTCGTAGACGCCTGGTCCTCCTGTGCCTGACGACGGAAGCGTTGGGAGTGCCGAACCGCCTACGCGTTCAACCGTGAACGAGCTCGTGTTGTGCTCCCAGTCGGTTGTGAAACGAATCCGATTCCCTCCGGCTACTGTGGTCGCCGTTCGGGTATGAAACGCCACGGCTGGCCGGTCTGGATTCCTGCAAGGGTAGAAGTACAAGAGGGTATCTCCAGCGATGAGATTCGTCTCATCGGTGTTCATCGGTATGCCACCCTCGGATCGAATCCGCGCTCCGTCTATTTGTATCCAGCCGAGCCCCGTGTAGTCCGGGAATAGCTTGTAGTCGAGGGAAAACGGAGCGGTCCACTTCGGCAACGCCCCACCCCAGAACTCGACGGCATCATGCACCGTGATGAGGGAGTCGGTCGTTCCAGTTGTATCCATCCCGGTGTCAAAGGAGATGTAAGCAACCTGCGGCCCCGTCACGGAATCCCCGTCGGTTGGGAACACCTCATCCACCCATGGCGCCAGGACAAGACTTGAGCCCGCCAATGATGGAAATGAGGAGAGTCCCGTAGCGGCTCGCGCGTTGGCAAACGTTCGGTTGAACCGCCCGTTCAGCCCGCGCATACGCGCCCAGAATACGGCCGCATCGGTCGGAGCGGTCGAGAGCGGTCCGGCGGGGAAATAGGAGGCCATCGTGATCGTGCCGTTCGCGGACCAATTCGCGTACTGCCCCCCACCGTACGAGGCGCTCGCGTTGAGAACTGCATTTCTCGGTTGTGCGAGACGGTTGATGCCCGGACTAAGGAGGATGATGGCGTAATACGTTGCGCCGCGATGATCCACTTCGTCGACCTTGGTCTCTGCGTATGACACCACGCCGCTACTGACAAGCTCTTGCCACTTCGAATACGCCAATGGAAAGTTGTCGAAGAACTGGATTGCTGGTTCCCCACCGGTACCCGCCGTGAGTGAATCCGCCTCCGTTCCATGAGTGAAGAACGCCCCCGCTCCGAAGGGCGTGCTGATCTCTTCGATGAAGGAGAACGACAGCGAGTCGTTCTGGTTGAGTTGAGTTTGACGGTAAAGAGTTGGGTTGTAGCCCTGTGAGGCCATCGCGATCTGAGCGTTCGAGAGGACGTTGACGAGGGTCGTGTCCCACTCGAGCAAGGAGAATGCAAATCCGCGTGCGGAATCGGGCGTACCAAACAACGCGAGCGCTCGGCTCGGGATCATCGTAGTGAGAAGCGCCCCTAGAACAACACCGCTCAACACTCCTTTGCGCATTGTGCTTACCCTCATCATTGACGTACGAGACGCGCGGGGCGCTCAAGCTGCGATTTGACGCGACGAGGTAACGCGTAGGCTTTGGTACCGCTCGGGGTCCTTCCTGCGCGGATGTCGGATGCAGCGGCCAGTGCCGACTTGGCGTTGACGGCGGAGACCACGTGCTGAGTGTTCGAGTCGATGATGAATACGATGCAGCCCATCTCGACTAGCTTCTGTAGGTCTCGAAGCGTCGAGACCTCCCGCTCATGCCTGCTCGGCCCCGACCCCTCGTCCCTTTGATAGGTCTTGCTGAGTGGTAGCCCGAAAGTGAAGCCGCTCCGGAAGTGAATCTGGGCGACTCCGCCCGACAAAGACACCCCCTGAACAAGAGGACTGGCGGTACTCAGCTGACGAAGCTGCTGCTCGATGTACGACGTTGCCGCCCCTGCCTGCGACAAGGAATCCCTCAAGCTCGTTACTCTTTGGACTAGCGCAGCGATTTGCTCGCCATCGCGGCTCAGTTGCGGTGGACCTGCAGATGGGGGAGGCGGGAGGGAGAAGCCGTTGATAGTCACTCGTCCCCCAGTCATCCGCAGATGATAGGGGCCGTCGATTACATTCCCGCCGAGGACGATCCAACCGCCGCCAGAAGCCAATAGAGATGCCTCGCCAGATGGAGGCGCACTGGGAGCACCCGCGCCATCAACGTCATACCAGTCGGTTCCGAGCTTCAAGGTGTTGTCATTGTCCTGGCCGGTGCAGGCAGATCCGAAGCTCGTGCCGTATACACCTGCCAGTGGTGTCGTGGGCACGATCTGCAATGAGGGCGAACCATCCGCAACGCTGACGGTAAGAGTTCCGAGCTTGAACTTTCCAGGCGGCAACGCCGTTGCACCGGCGTAGCCAGTGTGGAAATCTGAGTTCCCGACCTGTGTGCCGAACTCCGTGGACATGGAAGTCTGATTGTTCTGGAATGTGCCCCAGTTGACTTGGCCGTCGACAGCCCGAAGGATCACTTCGTAGGAGTTGACCGTCAGCTGGCCGCCTCCAGGACAGGACGCCTCGTAGCCTTCTCGGTTCTGATTCGTGACCAGCCAAATGCTGACCTGGGTTGCACCCGACGATGACAGGGTGTCTTCAGCTCCGGAGGTCCCGTTTCCGTCGACATCGAGGAACATGTACTGAGCGGAGGCTGGCCCCGCCAAGAGTAGAAGGAGCAACACGGACACAAGCATCTTGCGTATCACAAGGCTGAAGCCATCCTCGACCATTCGGCCCTCCTCACCCTTGAAGCGACCATCGTGTTACATCTTCCGAGCAAATTTGTACGACAGCGCCGAACCATCGGCGCTGGTCACCGCTCTACTAATTAGGGGGATTGCCGCCATGAGGCACACCTCGACCGCGAATGGAAGCGCCCGGGGCGCTGGCACCGCAGTCTCGCCGGGGTCTTCAGCTTCCTTTCGTCGAGCGCCCTCCATCGCGGAGTGACCTGAATCGACGCTGCTTCGCTCGGCCGCGGCAGTCAACGGAAATGGCTCGGGGTAGAAGAAGGTAGCAATTGCATCTTGCGTCTCCATGTCGTCCTCAGCAACGTCTCTGGGCTTACTAGACGAGCCCTTCCTAGGGGCTGCCTTGGCGGTAGGTAGGACACACAAGGGGTTGGAGCGCCGGGCCGCTCACGATCACCGTACCGCCGGCGGAGCGAGGAGGACTGCCCTCTCGCAGGGATGAACCTCGTCTTTCTTTGAGCCCCTGTGGTGTACGACGGGGTCCACACTCGTCTTTCCAGCAAAGGACATCGAGCAAGCCAGCGGGGGTATACGCGGGGTCCACATTCGTCTTTCCGTCCGAGGACGAATCTTGACGTTCTCTCGGCTTAGCAACAGGGTGTTGTGACGTGCCGGATCGTTCGAGGGAGGATGCAACGGGGCTGTGGGGCTAACGCCCGAGGCTTGGCGTCGGGAGCCGCACTCTGAACATACTAGGACGTGGGGAGCAGAAGCGAGGAAACCGCTTACGCCAGGGCGTCGGCGACGTTGACGCCGTATTCCTCGGGGTTCAGCGCGGAGACGATGCCGACCGCGAAGGCGCCGGTCTCTTCGCTCCGGACGCTCAGGTCCACGACGGGACCCTCCTCCAGCCGCTTCCGCTCCTTGTCGGCCACGACCCGCACCTTGGGGCGGAAGATGTCGTGGGCGTTGTGCGCGGTCACGACCGCGATCTCGTTCGTGTCGAGCAGCACCACGGTGCCGGCGGGGTACATGCCGACCGTGTTGATGAAGGCCTTGAGGAGCAGCGGGTCGAACTTGTCGCGGTTCTTCGTGACGATCTGCTGGAGCGCCTCGTAGGGCGTGAAGGGCGTGCGCCGGTAGGCGCGGTGCGCGGTCATGGCGTCGAAGCAGTCGGCGATCGAGACGATGCGCCCGAACAGGGTCTGCTTCGCCTCGTGCCCGATCTGCGGGTATCCGCTCAGGTCGTAGTTCAGATGGTGCTCGAACGCCACGATCATGGCGCGCAGCGCCAGGTCGTTCAGCCCTCTCATCTTCGCGATCATCTTCACCCCCTGGACGGGGTGATCGGTCATCAGCTTCCACTCCTCGGCCGTGAGCTTGCCGGGCTTGTTGAGCACCCAGGGGGGGATCGTCGCCTTGCCCAGGTCGTGGAGGATGGCCGCGACCCCCAGCTCGCCCAGCAGCTTCTTCGACAATCCGAGCCGCTGTCCCAGCGCGATCGAGAGGATCGAGACGTTGACGCAGTGCTGAAAGGTGTACTCGTCGTGGTTCTTGATCGCCGTGAGGCCGAAGAGCGAGAACTCCTCCTCCAGGATCAGGTCCACGATCCCCTGCACCGCGCGCTTCGCCTTCCGGAGGTCGATGGGGCGCTTGTCCCGCGCGCTCAGCATGACGGTGCGGGCCGACTCGATGGCTCGGTAGAAGGTGCGCTTGGCCGCTTTCCGGCTGTCGCGCGCCTCGGCGCTGTCGATCTGCCCCGCGTTCGGGACCACGGCGCGGAGCGGCACCAGCCGCTCGACCGAGAGCTTGGAGAGCGCCTCGGCGAACTCGTCGAAGGGATCGGCCGCCTTCACGTCCACGTCCAGGAAGAGCCGGACGAACTTCTTCACCTCGGGAGGGGTGAGCTTCCCGGTGAAGACGAACCCCGATATGCCCCGCGTCTTGAACTCGTCGATCAGGTACTGGTAGCTCGGATAGGAAGAGGCGTCGACCCGGAGCCGGTGCTGGTTCAGATAGAGAAAGTCGCCGATCGACTGGAGCTTGAAATCCCCTTCGGCGGTCCACATCTGCTCGACCGTATCCATGAAGTTGGTGAGGGGGCCCTGGAAGGCCACGTTCCCGACGTCGTGGACGCGCGCGGTCTTGAGCAGCACGCAGAGGTGGATCGCGAGACCGCGTCCCTGCACCGCGACGCGCGCCGCCTCGTCCCCTCCGCGCCGCTGCGCGCCGGGAGGAGGGGTCTTGGTGATCCCGCTCATTCGCCCTCCTCCTCGGACCTGGCCGTCCCGACCGTGTTCATCCCGGCGTTTCGGACCACGGTGAGCGCCGCCTCCACCGCTTTCCGGACCGGCTCGCGCTTGCCCGAAAGCTCGCGGTTCAGCACCGCCAGCGCGGCCGGCGTGCCGAGCCAGGCGAGGGCGAGCGCGGCATGGTAGCGGTCCTCGTCGTTCCCGGCCCGGAAGAGGGTCCCCTTGGTGAGGGTGGCCGAAAGCTGCGGCACCAGAGCGTCGGAGCCCGAACGGCCCAGCGCCTCGAAGAAGGCCTGCCGCTCGCCCAGGTCGCGCCGGGGGAACTCGGGCGCGGCGATCACCTGCAGGATGCTCTGGGCGGCGCGCTCGTCGCGCTTGCCCGCCAGCGTCGCGGCCGCCTGCACCCGCACGCCGGCGTCGGCGTCGCGGAAGGCGGAGATGAGATAGGCGCGGCTCGTCGGGCTCTCGATCTTCCCCAGCGCCCGCACGGCTTCCTTGCGCACGCGGACGTCCTCATGGTGCAGGGCCCGATCGAGCGCGCGCTCCACCCCTTGATGCGCGATGCGACCCAGCACGTAGACGACGTTTCGGATGACGTACCAGCGCGAGTCGCCGAGGCGCCCGATCAGGATCTCGACGTCGTCCCGGCACGACGTGGCGAGCGCCTCGCAGAGCGCGCGCCGGTGCTTCACGTGGTTCACCTGGCCGAGCAGGTCGCACACGGCCGGAGCCGCGCCGGAGCCCAGCTGGATCAGGAAGTTCGTGAGCACGGCCGGATCGATCTCGGGGTGCGCGTTCAGTGTGGGCGCGGCCTGCGCGAGGAAGCTGGGGCGTCCGATCTCGCGGATCACCTGCTCGGCGATGCCGGCGAAATCCGCATGACGCTCGGCCTTCTTCGCGGCGATCGTCTTGAGGCGGGCGAGCAGCGCGTTGGCCCGCCCGATGTCGGCCTCCTCGATCGCGAGCTCGATGAAGCGCTGGAAGGCCACCGCCGATTCCAGAAAGCCGGCCGGCTCCTCCTCCGATTCGAGAATGGCCGCCACGATCTCGAGCACTTCGGATCCGAGGGGACGCGACTCCTCTTCCCGGATCCCGGCCTCGAGCGTGGCGAGCTCCTCGTCGGTCATGCGGAACTGCACGCTGGCGGCCTCGTCCCAGGCCGAGTCCACCGACGTCTCGGAGGCCCAGTCGTCCGAGCGCTCGGGCGCGATCGCCTGCCCCACCGGATCGGAGCTGGGCGGCGCGGCCGCCTCGGGCTCCTCCTCCGCGGCGACGCTGCCGGGCCAGGGAAGGCCGCCTCCCGGCTCGCCGCCCGCCGCCTCCTCCTCCTCGCGGCCCTTGGGCGCGGACGACGCATCGCCGATCAGCTCGTCGAGCGGGATGTAGACGTATTCGACGTGGCGGAAGTCGCGCTCCCAGAGGAGCGTCACGACGTCATCCTGGCCGGAGGGGCCGTCGGTCGAGCGCTTGAGCACGTCGAGCAGGCCGCGAAGCTCCGGCGGCTCCAGTCCCTCCTTGATCGTGATCTCGCGCACGCCGTCGGCGTAGAAGCGGAAGGCGAGCGAGTCCTCGCGCGCGGCGTTGTGGTAGACGGAGTAGTTCTCGAAGAGGAAGTCGAACTGCTGCACGGTGAGCGTGATGTCCCCGATCTCCTTCAGCACCGACCAGGTGCGCCCCTCCAGGTCCCCCTGGAATTTGTGCAGCGTGGGATTGTTCGGCAGGTACATGCGCATGGCCTTGACCGTGCGGATGAGCGTCTGGATCCAGTCGGCCACGCGCTTCACGTCGAGCGCGAGCACCTGGTCGCGGATCCGGGCCGCTTTCTGATCCGGAGTCGGAGGGGGCGGGGTCGGTCGGGCCATACGGAGTGTGCTTCGGCTGAATCCAGCCAACCTTGAGCCCTATTTCCGGGCTTCGACCTTCCGGGAGGATGCCGGGGCTGCTACGGCGCCCATGGCGAGCACGTGGGCCTCGCGGACCTGGTTCAGGACGCGGCGGTCATGGGTCAGGAGCACCACCTGGATCTCGCGCGCCAGCTCCTCGAGCATGGCGAGCATCGTCCCGCGGCGCTCCTCGTCGAGGTGCGCGATCGGGTCGTCCAGGAGGAGCGGCACGGGCTCGCGAGCGGCCAGCTCCTTGGCGAGGGCGGCGCGGAGCGCGAAGTAGAAGGCGTCCCGCGCTCCCCGGCTCAGCGCCTCCAGCGGCACGCGCTCCTTGCCGTCGGTGGCGAGCATCGGCGTGAAGTCGGAATCGAGGGTCACGGCGCGATAGCGCCCGGCCGTGAGGCGGGCGAGCGTGGCGCCCGCCACCTCGCCCAGGCGTCCCACGTGCTGCTGCTGATAGGCGATCACCGAATCGCGGAGGACGTCGAGCGCCAGGAGGAGCGCGTCGCGCTGCCGCCGCTCGCGCGTCAGGTCCGCCTCGTCGTCGGCGATCATCTCGTCCAGCGTCTCGAGGTTCTCCGCATCCCCCTCGCCGCCGCCCGCCTTGCGCAACAGGCTGTCCAGCCCCTCCTGCGAGATCTCGATCTTGGACCGGAGCCCGGCGGTCTCGCGCTTCAGCCGCTCCGCGGCTTCGGCCGCGCGAACCGGGTCTTCCTTGAGCGGCGCCAGGAACGGCGACTGGCGCAGGATCGCCTTCTCCTTGGTGCGCAGGGCCGCCACCGCCTCGTCCAGCTCCTTCGCCTCGGCCTCGAGACGTTCCGGCGCGGGCAGGGACTGCATGACGGCGGCGTGCTCGCGCCGCTCCTGGTTCGCGGCGCGGAACCGCTTCACGTCGGCCAGCACCACTTCGAGCGTCCGCCCCGAGATGTAGGGATTCACGCGGATCTCGATCTGATCGATCTCCTGGCTCAGCGTTCGGATGTTCTCCTCGGCCATCTTCAGCTGGGCCTCGGACACGGCGCGCGTCTTGACCGCGCTCTGGCCGAACATCCGCCCGACGGCAAACCCCGCGAGCGCACCCACCGCTCCGGCGGCGCCCGCGTAGAGCGGATTCCGGAGCCCGGCGTAGACGCCGCCTCCGGCCGCGGCCGCTCCCACCACCGCCAGCACGATCGCGAGCGCCGGCGAGCCCTGCTTCTTGCCCTCCAGCTTCGCCCGCTCGGTCTCGGCGCTCTTCTGGTGCCGCGACCGCTGCGAGCGGAGCATCCCCAGCCGGAGGAGGTCGGGCTCCACCTCGTCCGGAGCGTTCGCCAGGTACGCGAGCGACTCCGAGATCCTCCGGTCGATCTCCTCGGCCTGCCCCCGGGCCCGGCGCGCCACGACCAGCTCCTGCCCCACCGCCGGGACGCGCTTCATCAGCTTCCGCTGCTCCTCGCGGAGCGTCACCCAGGTCTCGAGGTCGGCGAGGAGCTGTTCCTTGCCCGCCAGCTCGCCCCGGAGCTCGGTGATCCGGGACTCCAGCCCTTCGCGCTCCTTGGTCCGCGACTTGAGCTCGGTGAGCACGTTCTCCGACCGGGACCGGCGCCCGCGGAGCTGCTCCAGGCGGTCCTCGCGGGTCTCGATCGAGCGGTTGTTGCGCTTGCGCTGGCGCGGATCGTACGGATGCTCGCGGGTCAGGAAGTCCAGGCGCTCCAGCAGCGCCTCCTGGATCTGCTGGTAGTCCGCCTCCACGGCGCCCGACACCAGGTGGCGGAGCTCGGGGGAGACGCGCGTCTCCAGGGCGCTCTCGTAGACGAAGGAGGACTCGCGGAAGAGGCGGGCCTCGGTGAAGCCCAGCCAGCCGCGGAGCAGCTCCTCGTACTGCTGGAGCTCGGGGCTCTTCCCGCGCGGGTTGGCGACGCCCTGGAAGAGGACGCTCTTCGACTCGTCGCCCTCGGCGTCGAGCTGCTCCACGCAGACCTCCTGCGTCTGGAAGTTCCGGCGCAGCCGGTAGCGGCCGGTGCCCGCGGCGAAGACGATCGTCGCGGCGTGCGTGCCGCCGCTCCAGGGGCGCGCGAGCTCCTCCGTCTCCAGCGTGGAAACGCCGAACAGGGTCGCGACGATCGCGCCCGCGAACGTGGACTTGCCCGACTCGTTGGGGCCGATGATGAGATTCAGCCGCTTCGGCTCGAGGACCGCGTCGTAGTTCGAGAGGGGGCCGAAGCCCTCCACCGTCACCCGTTCAAGGCGCATGGCGGGGGTTCTGGAATTCGGCGAGACCGACCCGGAGCGCGAGCGTCGCGGTCTCCTTGGCCTCGGCGGTGCCGGCCTGCTCGATCCGCTCGAGCATCCGCCGCACGAACACGCCGCGCACGGTGGCCTCCTCGCGATAGCGCTCGAGAAGGCGGGCGTTGACGAGATAGGTCCGGTCGTCCAGCTCGAGGTGGAAGAACCGGGGCTTGAGCCGCGCCAGGAGGCGCTCGGCGTCGAAGACGAACTCCGCAGGGCCGGTGAGCCGGACGCGCACGATCTCGCGGTCCCCGGCGAACGCCGCCACCCGCTCCTCCAGCTGGCGCGCCTCCCGGATCTCGGCGATCTGGAAGTCCACGACCGCCTCGGTCACGGTGCGCGCGTTCCAGGGCGTGCGCTCGATCGAGACCGCCTCCCGGCCGAGGGTGGCCACGATCAGGTAGCGGGGACCGTTCTCGCCGAACTTGCGCCCCTCCAGGGTGCCCGGGTAGACGGCGACGCAGCCCCCCTCGCGCACCTCGGCGAAATTGTGGAAATGCCCGAGCGCCAGGTAGTGGAGGCCGCAGGCGCCGATCTCGGTGCGCGTGATCGGCATGTCCTGGGGGCGGATCTTCCAGGTGGGCGAATCTTGCAGGGCCCCGTGCGCGACGCCGAGATGGAAGTCGGCGAGCTCTTCGGGACGGAATTCGGAGAGCGGTCGGGCGCAGACGGCCCCGTCGAACGCGATGCCGTAGGTCTGCACCGACTCGCCCCGCACCGAATGCCGCGGACCCGGCTCGAACGTCGGGGAGAGGAACAGGTGCGCCCCCTCGGGGAGGCGCATGCGGCGGTAGACCGAGCGGCGGTAGCCGCACGCGTCGTGGGTGCCGGGCGCGATCAGCACCGGGAGCCCCGCCCGCGTCAACCGCTCCAGGGCGGACTCGACCTCGAAGACGAGGCCGTCGGCGGGATCGTGGGTGTCGAAGAGGTCTCCGGCGATGACGACCAGGTCCACCGGCTTCTCGGCGGAGGCGGCGAACTCCACGGCGCGCTGGAACGCCGAGAGCACGTCGCGCGTGCGCTCCTCGGCACGCTCCCCCAGCGAGGGGAAGGCGGCCCCAAGGTGCAGGTCGGCCAGATGGAGAACCCGTACGCTCATGCTTTCGCTTTCCTCTGGTTGTCGCGGCGGAGGTCGCGCAGCGCCTCACGGTGCGC
>Ga0182009_10000041_pt1 | contig 18419 bp, 11 predicted proteins | sample Sormic07211187_1_FD_161052 | JGI IMG/M metagenome (GOLD analysis project Ga0182009, IMG submission 161052) | Bulk soil microbial communities from the field in Mead, Nebraska, USA - 072115-187_1 MetaG | ecosystem: Environmental > Terrestrial > Soil > Agricultural land > Bulk soil | place: USA... | reverse complement strand
CCCCATGCAGCCCAGCCCGAGGGCGGATACCTCGAGCTTCTGCCGGCCCAGCGTTCGCTTCTTCATGGTGGTTTCCTCGTGTGACCGGCTTCGAAGCGCCGGGTGGTCGTTCGGGGCTCAGGAGGCCGGAAGCGCGGGCTCGATCCCAGGCACCCTCGCCGTCTCGGGGGCCTCCGCCTGCTTCCGGCGCTTGAGGCGCGCCTGGAACGCGTCGAGATAGGTATAGATCACGGGGGTGACGTACAGGGTGACGAGCTGCGAGAAGGCGAGACCGCCGACCACCGCCAACCCCAGGGGCCGGCGCGACTCCGCGCCGGCGCCGAAGCCGATGGCGATCGGCAGCGTGCCCATCAGCGCGGCCAGCGTCGTCATCATGATCGGCCGGAAGCGGATGAGGCAGGCCTCGACGATCGCCTCCTTCGGGGGCTTGCCTTCGTTGCGCTCGGCGTCCAGCGCGAAGTCGATCATCATGATCGCGTTCTTCTTCACGAGGCCGACGAGCATGATGATCCCCACGAACGCGTAGATGCTGAGGTCGGTCCGGAAGATCATCAGCGTGAGGAGCGCGCCGAAGCCGGCGAACGGCAATCCCGAGAGGATCGTGAGCGGGTGGATGAAGCTTTCATAGAGCATCCCGAGCACGAGGTAGATGACGAGGATCGCCACCGCCAGGAGCAGGAGCAACCCCTTCTGGCTCGCCTGGAAGACCTGCGCCGTTCCCGCGAAGCTGCCGGTGACCGTGTTCGGGAGGGTTTCGCGCGCCGCCCGCTCCACGTCGGACACCGCGCTTCCGAGCGAAGCGCCGGGCCGCAGGTTGAAGGAGAGGGTCACGGCGGGCACCTGGCCGGTGTGATTGACCGAGAGCGGGCCCGCTCCCGCCGTCAGCGTGGCGATGGTGCCCAGCGGCACCAGCGAGCCGTCCTTCGACTTGAGATAGAGCCCGCGCAGGGCGTTCACGTCCTGCTGGAACTGCGGGAGGAGCTCCAGGATGACCCAGTACTGGTCGCTCGGCGTGAAGATGGTCGAGACCTGCCGCGAGCCGAACGAGTCGTAGAGCGTCTCCTCGATCTGCCGCGCCGAGATGCCGAGCGCGGAGGCGCGGTCCCGGTCGATCTGCACCGAGACCTGGGGATTGGCGATCTGCAGGTCGCTGGTCACGTCCTGGAGGTCGGGAAGGTCCTTCATGCGGTCGAGGAGCCGGTCGGCCGAGGCATAGAGCCCCTCGATGTCGCCGCTCTGCAGCGTGTACTGGTACTGGCTCTTCGAGAGGCGCCCGCCCACGTTGATCGTGGGAGGATTCTGCAGGTAGACGCGGATGCCCGGCACCTGCCCCACCTTCGGCTGCAGCCGCCGGATCACCTCGTCGGCGGAGGCGTCCCGCTCGTTCCGCGGCTTCAACCGGATGATCATGCGCCCCTGGTTCGTGGAGCCCGCCCCGCCGCCCGATCCGACCGACGACATGAACGATTCGATGGCCGGATCCCGGCTCAGGATGCCGCCGATCGCCTGCTGATGCGCCACCATGGCCGGGAACGAGGTCCCCTCGGCCGACTCGGTGCTCGCAATGATGCGGCCGGTATCCTCGCTCGGGATGAAGCCCTTGGGCACGAACTGGAAGAGGAGCGCGGTGCCCACCAGGATGCCGAGCGAGAAGAGGAGCGCCGTGCCCCGGTGATCCATCACCCAGTGCAGCGTGCGCTCGTAGAAGGCGAGCGACCGCTGGTAGGTCCGCTCGATGGTCTCGTACGCGCGACCATGGCGCTGCGCGTGCTCTGCCTTGAGAAAGCGGCTGCAGAGCATCGGCGTCAGGGTCAGCGAGACCACGCCCGAGACCAGGATCGCGGCGCTGATCGTGACCGCGAACTCGTGGAACAGGCGTCCCATGAGACCGCCCATGAGGAGGATCGGGATGAAGACCGCGACCAGGGAGAGCGTCATCGAGAGGATCGTGAAGCCGATCTCGCGCGAGCCGTCCAGCGCCGCACGGAGGGGCGGCTTTCCCATCTCCATGTGGCGGTGGATGTTCTCGAGCATGACGATGGCGTCGTCCACCACGAAGCCGACCGACAGGGTCAGCGCCATCAGCGAGAGGTTGTCCAGGCTGTAGTGCAGGCCGAGCATCACCGCGAAGGTCGCCACGATCGAGAGCGGGAGCGAGAGGCTGGGGATGATCGTCGCCGGCAGATTGCGCAGGAAGAGGAAGATCACCAGGATGACCAGCGCCAGCGTGATCAGCAGCGTGAACTGCACGTCGATCACCGAGTGGCGGATCGATTCGGAGCGGTCATAGAGCAGGTGGATCTTGACCGACGAGGGGAGCTGCGGCTGCAGCCGGTCGATGAGATCCCGCACGCCGCGCGCCACCTCCACCGTGTTCGTCCCCGGCTGCCGCTGCACCGCCAGCGTGATGCTCCGCTCGGAGCCGTACCAGCTCGCCACCTTGTTGCTCTGCACGTCGTCCCGGACCACGCCCAGGTCGCGCAGGCGCACCGGCGCTCCGTCGCGCGTCGCGACGACCACGTTCCCGAACTGTTCGGCGTTCTGAAGCTGCCCCTCCGACATGATCGTCGTCGACCGGTTGGGCCCCCAGAGGATCCCGGTCGGCAGGTTCACGTTCGCCGCGTCGATGGCGTCGGTCACCTCGCTGATCGCGATCCCCCGGGACGAGAGGGCCCGCGGGTCGAGCTGGATGCGGACGGCGTACTTCTGCGCCCCGAACACCGAGACCGCCGCGACCCCGTTGATCGTGGACATCCTCTGCGCCAGCACGTTCTCGGCGTAGTCGTCCAGCTGGGATAGGGAGAGCATCTTGGACGTGAGCGACAGGAAGAGGATCGGCGAGTCGGCCGGGTTCACCTTCTGGTAGGACGGGGGCGTGATCCCGGTGGGCAGGGAGCGGAGCGTCTTGGTGATCGCGGCCTGGACGTCCTGGGCGGCCGCGTCGATGTCCCGGCTCAGGGTGAACTGCAGCGTGATCGACGTGCTCCCCAGCGTGCTGCTCGACGTCATCGCGTCTGCGCCCGCGATGGTCGAGAACTGCTTCTCGAGCGGCGTCGCGACGGCCGAGGCCATCGTCTCGGGGCTCGCGCCCGGCAGGGACGCGTTCACCGAGATCACCGGGTAGTCCACGTTCGGAAGGTCGCTGACCGGAAGCTTGGTGTAGCCGATGATCCCAAAGAGCAGGATCCCCACCATGACGAGCGTGGTCATGATGGGGCGGCGGATGAAGAGCTCGGAGAAATTCACTCCCGCACTCCGGCGGGGCCCCCCGGTGTGTCGCGGCGGATCACCACTTTCGCTCCCGGCGAGAGTCGCAGCTGGCCGTCGGTGACGACGCGATCGCCGGGCTTCAGCCCTCCCGCCAGCACCGCCACGTCGTCCTGCGTCCGCTCGACCGAGACCGGGCGCGGCGCCACGGTCGAATCCGGCCGGACGAGGTAGACGTACGCCCCCTCCTGCCCGTTCGATACCGCGACGGCGGGAACGACCAGCGCCCGCGGCTCCACGAAGAGAACGAGGCGCACGTCCATGAACTGGCCGGGGACGAGGCGGTCGTCCCGATTCGCAAACTCTCCTTTCAGGAGGAGCGTCCCGGTCGAGGGATCCACCGCCGAGTCCACGAACACCAGCTTCCCTTCCAGGGGTGCTGTGCCGCCGCCCGGCGGCTGCACGATCACGCGCGGCTTCTGGTCCTTGTAGCGGAGGACCGTGGGCACGTCCCGGTCGGGCACCGTGAAGCGCACCCAGATCGGCTGCGGCTGGATGATCGTGACCAGCGCGTCGTTGGAGCCGCCGCGCACGAGGTCCCCCTCGTGCACGAGGAGCCGTCCGGTCTTGCCCGCGATCGGCGCGCGGATCGAAGCGAACTCGAGGTTCAGGCGCGCGGTGCGCACCGCCGCCTCATCGGCCTTCACCGTGGCCGTGAGCGCCTCGGCATCGCTCCGCTTCTGGTCCCATTCCGCCTGGGAGAGGACGTTCTGGTCGTACAGGGTCCGCGATCGCGCGGCATCGCTGCGGGCGGTCTCGGCGTGGGCGCGGTCCCGCTCCAGCACGGCCATCGCCTGGTCGAGGGTGGCGCGGAACGGGCGAGGATCGAGGTGGAAGAGCACCTGGCCCGCGCGAACGTTGTCCCCTTCCCGGAAGGCGACCTTGGTGATGACGCCGCCGACCTGCGCCGCGACGCTGGCGGACCGGATCGCCTCGACGGTTCCGGTCGACGTGAGCTGGAAGGGCATGGGCGCCTCGGTGGCGACGGCAACGCGCACGGGCACGCGGCTGGACCGGACCCGTTTCTTGGAGGCACAGCCCGCGCCCGCGAGCAGGAAGCACGATGCGAGGAGAACGACCCCGAGGTGGCGCACGCGACGAGCGTTCAGATGCGGATCCCCGGGCACATCAGGGAATACTACCGGACCCCTTACCCTGTTCCAAGCGAAGGCGAAACCGCGGCGCGCCCGCCCGCCGGGGCGCGAGCGACGACCGAGGCAAGCGAAGGGGGCTCCCGGAACCGGGAGCCCCCGAGTTCGAACCAGGGACGTCCTAGTCCTCGATCCCTTCGTCGTCCTTGTCGTCGCGGTCCTCGCGGGCCTTGGCTACCTCGCGCACCTCGCGGGGAACCATACCCTTCTTCACCTGCACGTAGGGACCGCGCCACGACTCGGCGCGGCACCACACCTCGCCGTCCTGCATGTACCAGGAGTTGCCGAGCTGGTAGAGCTCGTGGTCGATCACGCCCTCGTCGACGGCGTACGACGCCGTGGCCGCGTACTCGTAGCCGGCGGGCGCGCTCGCCTGATAGGTCGTGGTCCGAGCGGGCCGGTAGGAAGCGAAGGAGAGCTTCTTGTGGTTTCTGCGGTACGGACGGCGATGGGTCGCCGAATAGCGCACGGGGTGAGCCGCGCGGTACTCAGCAGCCTCCGACTCCTCGCCCGCCGGCCCCATGCTCATCATGGAGGGCTCGACGGCCGCGCCGCGCACCGGCGTGAGGCACCGGACGGGCCGGTCGCCCGCGGCGACCGCCATCCAGTCCTGCCGGTACGACGCCGGAATCGAGACCACCTCGGTCGGCATCGCGCCCGCGCGCGCGAAGGCGACGCTGCGGCCCGCCGGAGTCCGGCACATGGTGCCGTCGTCCACCAGGAACAGCGTGTGGCTCGTGCCGGAGAGGTCGTAGCTGGGATCATCGGTGACGTGATAGACGCGCGAGCCCGCGGCCACCGTCGCGGCGGGCTCGACGATGGTGATGGCGCGGGCCGGGTGATAGTGCCGGCTCGCGTAAGCGCGCGACGCGGGCGCCGCGGACAGGCACAGGGCGAGCGCCGCCGCGCCCGCGGTCCAGACAATCGATCGTTTCATAGGGCCTCCGTGACAGCGGCCCAGGTCAGGGTGGGGCCGCGAGGTCCGCTCTCTATCGCATGTCGTGTGCCGGGAACGGCCCGGAGGGGTCGCCGGGGCGATCGCGCGACGGCACCCGGGCCTCGGCGCCGACGGCGTGGCGGGGGACGCTCCCCCGGCCCGGGCTTAAAGGGGACGATCGGCGGGCACATAACCATTTGCCGTCAAGCCACTTACATTTCGGCGTTCGCGTGATTCGCGAATCGCTCCCGCCCGGGGTCCTTCGCGAGCGGGGCTCCGCGCCGGGGGATGGGAAGGGCCGGCGAGGTGGTCCTGATCCGGTCGGGGCGCGTTCGACCCGGTTCGGCGGAGCGCCGGCGGCGAAGAGATTTCAAGACGAGGAGGAGGTTTCGACCACGGGCGGGGGGGTGGCCGACCCCGAAAAAATACGTAGTTCCGTGACCCCGGTCACGGAGCCTACGTCCGGCGGACGCCATCCTGTCTCCGTCAGCCGGCGGTGCTCGGCATCACCCTCCGGCCTGGGCCCTCACCACTAGCCAGCCAGCTACCTCGAAGAGGGACAGGCCACTCCCCACGGGTCGCCGTTGCGCCGCCGGTCCTTTGTTTCCGCCCTACGCTTCGCCCCGCTCGGCCAGCGTGCGAAGAAGCCCGATGTTCCGCACGAAGATCTTTCCCCGCTGGAGCCGGATCGCGTCCAGCCGCTCGAATTCCTTGAGCAGCCGGCTCACCACTTCGCGCGCGGTGCCGAGATTGGCGGCGAGCTCGGCGTGCGTGATCTCGACCGAACCCCCCGGCCCACCGCTCTCGAACAGCTCGGCCAGGCGACCCGCGAGCCGCTGATCCATGCGGCGAAACGCGACCTCTTCGACCAGGGACATGACTTCGGTGAGGCGTCCGGCGAACATACGGAAGACGAAGGAGCGAAGCGATTCGTGCTCGGCGATCCAGCGCCGGAACGTGGCGGCCGGAACGACGATCGCCTCGACGTCCTCCTCGACGCAGGCCATGGCGGGCACCGGCGTATCGGACAGGATGCAGGAGACGTTGAGCGGACAGGCCTCTCCCGCGCCGACGTGATAGAGCGTGATCTCGTGGCCGTTCTCCCCCAGCTTGAAGACCCGCATCTTGCCGCTCGCGACCACGGCGAAGTGGGCGCACGAGTCGCCCTCGCGCAGGAAGTACTCGCCCGCGCGCAGCCGCACCACGACGGCGTTCTCCGCGAGCGCGTTCCGCAGCTCGGTCGAGGCCTCGTCGATGAAGGGAACCTTGGCCAGCACTTCCTGCTTCAGCGCGGCCGACGAGCGGCCGCCGGCGACCGGATTCGGCATGACGGTTCCTCCCGCTAGAGACTGGGTTTGGCGCTCTTCGGCCGCTCGGCTTCCTTCACGGGGCGATAGGTCACGCCCAGCTGGTCGAAGAGGAACTGGAAGACGTCGGCGTTCTGCCGGTCCTCCTCGGACAACGAGCTCCCGATGTGCCCGGAATCGTAGCTCACGCGCATCAGCACCGGACGGCGCGTCCCCGAGGCCTGGAGCCGCGCGACCATCTTGTAGGTCTCCCACGATTCGACGCGCGGGTCGTTCACCCCAGTGAGCGCGAGCACCGAGGGATAGGCGGTACCCGATTTCACGTGGTGGTACGGCGAGTAGGCGAACATCTGACGGAAGAGGGTCGAGTCCTTGACCGTCCCGAACTCGGTCGTGTTGAACTCGCCGTTGGGCGAGGACTCCGTGCGCAGGACGTCGCCGTAGCCGACCTCGGCCACGGCCGCTCCCATCACGTCGGGATGGTGGACGACCGTGCCGTAGACGAGGAGCCCCCCCGCGCTGCCCCCCTCGATCGCGAGACGGTCGCGCGTGGTGTACCCCTCCCGCACCAGGTAGCGCGCGCACGCGGCGAAATCGTCCATCGAGCGCTTCTTCGTCCCGAGGCGCGCGGCGTCGTGCCAGGCGTCCCCGAACTCGCCGCCCCCGCGGACGCTCGCGTCGACGTAGATCCCGCCCTGCTCGATCCAGGCTCGGATCGACGCGCGGAAGTAGGGAGTCTCGCTCAAGCCGTAGCTCCCGTATCCGTAGAGCAGGAGCGGAGCGCTTCCGTCCCGGGGCGTTCCCTTCCGGAGGAGGATGTTGACGGGGATCTTCGCGCCGTCGTCGGCCGTCGCGAACTCGCGCCGGACTTCGCAGTCGCTGAAGTCGGCCGGGGAGGTCTGCGCCAGCGCCGTCGGCGTGAGCCGGGTCGAGCCGCCGGCCATGGCGTAGGTCGCCGGAGGCCGCGTGTAGCTCTGCACGCGCACCATCGCGTCGTCGCCCTCCGTCACGACCGCCCCGCCGATCGACGCGGGCTCGGGCATCGCGACCACGCCGAGGGCCTTGCCGCTCAGGTCGTACACGCGCAGCTGGGTCGGGCCGCCGACCATCTCACGCACGTAGAGGCGCGACGCCGCGGGCGTGAACGATTCGATCGCGTTCTCCGTCTCGGGCACGACCACGCGCGCGGCGTCGAGGTGCGGCCGGTCGAGAGGGATGCGGAGGATCTTCTTGTTCGGGGCCCCCGCCCGCGAGAGCGCGTAGAGCGCCCCGTCCTGGCCGAGGTGGGCGGCGATGAGTCCGTCCCGGAACTTCGAGACCTGGCTCCACGCGCCGCCGGGCGCCATCAGCCAGTACTCGTGCTCGCCGCCGTCGCCGTTGCTCACGTCGGCCAGGATCCACCGCCCGTCCCGGCTGGTCGCCAGAGCCACCTCGGCGATCTTCGGGAACTCCCGCCCCAGCACGTAGGTGTCGGACGAAAGCGGCGTCCCGAGCTTGTGGAACCAGATCTGCTGGTAGAACGGCAGATCGGCTTGGGGTCGCTCGCCCGGTGCGGGATAGCGCGTGTAGTAGAGGCCCGTGCCATCCCCGTTCCAGGTGGCGCTCCCCCCGGCCGTGCCGCCGTTCACGCGCGGGATCACGTCATCCCGCGCGCGTCCGGTTTCGGTTTCGTAGACGTGGAGCGTGCCGTCTTCGGTGCCGTTCTTGGAAAGAGAGACCGCGGCGAGCCGGCCATCCAGCGACGGAACGTAGAAGTCGATCGTCGTCCCCCCCGAAGCATCCAGCGCGTTCGGATCGACCACCGTCGTTTCCCCGGCGCGGTCGGAGAGGGATCGCATCGCGACCAGGAACGGCTGCTGCTTCGGGGGCTTCTCCTCGAGGAAGAAGTAGCGGCCTCCGGCCCAGCTCCCGCTGTAGAAGTCCGGGGAGTCGGAGCGGCTGAGGGCCGCCACCCGCTTCTGGATCTCCGCGCGCTCCCGGTGCCCGTCCAGCCACGAGCGGGTATACGCGTTCTGGCCCTTGACCCACTTCATCACCCCGGGATCGGAAGCGCGCTCCATGTAGCGGTAGTCGTCCGGGACCTTGACGCCCCAGTAGGTATCGAAAACGGTGCGCTTCGGAGCGTGAGGCAGGCGCGGCAGCGCCGCGCGGCGCGCGCTGGCGGCGTGCCGTGGGGTCTTCGATGCCGGGGCGGCCGAAGCGGCAGCGTGCGGAAGCGCCGGGATCGAGAGAACGAGAGCCATAGCGAGAGCTCGGGAGAGCATGGGCCGGTCTCCTGGACGATGGGCGGGGCGGGGCCCCGTGGGGGCCGGATCGATGATAGCACCCGCCGCCGCGTCCACGGGCCCGCTTCCTGCTGGTGGTTTGCCGAGAGATCGCGGCTTCAGCCGGGCCGAACCGCGCCGGCGGCCGCGCGAAATGGGAGGAACACCATGCTTCGAATTCTTGCCGTTCTGCTCCTGGTCCTCTGGCTGGTCGGGATGCTCGCGTTCAAGACCCTGGGCGCCATCGTGCACCTGTTCCTGGTCCTGGCGATCGTCCTGTTCCTTGTCGGCTTGTTACGGGGCCGCCGGGCTGTCTGACGGGACGGGGGCCGGGCGCCCCCGCCGCTTCGTCACGCGGCCCCTTCACCCTCCGGCAGGCAGCCGGAGCGACAGGCACGAGAGCCCGCCGTCCATCTTTTCAAATTCGGACATGTCGAGGGTCACGACGGCGCATCCGCGCTCGCGCAGGCGCCGCTCCAGCCTCGGCGCTCCCGACGGAATCAGCACGCGGCCGTTGACCCGGATGGCGTTCGCGGCGTAAGCCTCCTCCGGCTCGACCGGGATCACGTCGAGGCCGAGCGCGCGCGCCGCCGCCGCGAGCGGCCCGACCGCCGCGACCGTGCCGCCGTCGATCCAGGAGATCCCGGTCTTCAGATGGAGGATGCCGGGCAGCCCTCCGACGGCCACGAGATGCGCGGCGCGGCCTCGGGCCGCGAGCCAGGCCGCGAGGCGGCGCGCGCCCGCTTCGTTCGTCCGCTCCGAGAGCCCGATCAGGAAGCCGCGGTCGGTCTCGAGCACGTCCCCTCCATCCAGCGTGCCGGGGGGCTCGATCGCCTCGAGCGACGCGACGAGCGGGAGGAGCGCCGCGCGCATCGGGTCGACTTCCCCGCGGCGGCTCTCCGCGCCGGGAAGGGTCAGGATCGCCTCACGCCCCAGGATCACCGCGGTGTCCTCGACGAACGTGGAATCGGGGTGCGCCGGATCGGGGGGCAGGCGGACCAGGCGCACGCCCGCCGCTTCCAGCGCGGCGGCGTAGGCGGCGTGCTGCGCGAGCGCCCGTTCCAGGTCGGGCGGTCCGAGCCCGGCCCGGGTGATACCCTGGGCGAAGGTCGGTCCGGGCGGCCGGACGACGGCCGCGGCGATGACGGGTTCCGGGGGTTCCATGGACTCGGCCCGCATCTTAGGCTGGAGATCGGCTGCGCGGTGTCGAAACATTCTACGGCCCGCTGCTCCACCGAACCCTGGAGACCGCGCACGAGCATGCTCGAAGATCCCGAACGGATTCCCGTCGTCGTCTCCGCCTCCTACGACGAGGTCGCGGTCCGCATCGCCCGCCGGATCGGCGAGATCCTGCGCGCGCGCCGGGCCGCCGGCCGGAGCGCCGTCCTCGGCCTGGCCACCGGCTCGACGCCGATCGGCGTCTACCGCGAGCTGATCCGGATGCATCGCGAAGAGGGGCTCGACTGGTCCCACGTGAAGACCTTCAACCTCGACGAGTACTACCCGATGGCGCCGGACAGCTATCACAGCTACCACCGGTTCATGTGGGAGAACCTCTTCGCGCACGTGAACATCCCCCGTGAGAACGTGCACATTCCGCGCGGCGACGTGCCCCGCGACCAGGTCGAGGCGCACTGCCGCGAGTACGAGCGCGCCATCGCCGAGGCGGGCGGCATCGACTTCCAGATCCTCGGCATCGGCCAGACCGGGCACATCGGCTTCAACGAGCCCGGATCGAGCGTGGCCTCCCGCACCCGCCTGGTCGTGCTCGACACGATCACGCGACGGGTGGCCGCGGCCGACTTCTTCGGCGCCGAGAACGTGCCCACGGAGGCGATCACGATGGGGGTGGCGACCATCCTCGACGCGCGCGAGATCGCCCTGATCGCCACCGGCGAGCACAAGGCGGCCGTCGTGAAGCGCGCCGTCGAGGGCGAGGTGGACCGGTCGGTCGCGGCCACCTACCTGCAGCGGCACCCCAACGCCACCTTCCACCTGGATCCGGCCGCCGCGGCCGAGCTCACGCGCGTGAAGACCCCCTGGCTCCTCCACGAGGTGGAATGGACGCCGGCGCTCGCGATCGTTGCGGTGGTGTGGCTGGCCCGGGAGACGGGCAAGTCGGTGCTCAAGCTGGACGACGTGGACTATCGCGAGCACCGGCTCGGCACCCTCCTCACCCGTTACGGCTCCTCCGGCGCCTTGAACGGCGTGGTGTTCAATGCGCTCGGCGCCAAGGTGCGCGGGCGGAGCCGGCTCCCGCGCGGGCAGCGGATCGTGGTCTTCTCGCCCCATCCGGACGACGACGTGATCTCGGCGGGGGGAATCCTCTGGAAGCTCCGGCAGAATGAGAACGACATCACGATCGCCTATCAAACGTCGGGGAACATCGCCGTCTTCGACCACGAGGTGCGGCGCTACCTGGATTTCGCGCGGCGGCTGACGGCCGACTTCCATCCGGGCGCGGACGGTTTTCTCGGCTTCCTGGACGACGTCGAGACCTCGCTCGCGCGCAAGCGCCCCGGGGACGTGGATCCCGAGCCGGTGCTTCAGATCAAGCGGCGGATCCGCGAGGTGGAGGCGGTCTCCGCGGTCGAGACGCTGCGCTTCCGCCGCGAGGAGACGCGCTTCCTGAACCTTCCCTTCTACGAGACCGGCAAGGTCCGGAAGGATCCGATCGGGGAGCGCGACGTCGAGATCGTGCTCGAGGTGCTGGAGGAGCGGCGGCCGGAGATCCTCCTCGTGGCCGGAGACCTCTCCGACCCGCACGGGACGCACCGCATGTGCCTCGACGCCGTGGACCAGGCGCTTCTCCGGTACTCCGGCCCGGCCCCCGAGGTGTGGCTCTACCGCGGCGCGTGGCAGGAGTGGTCGGTGACCGAGGCGGATCTCCTCGTGCCGATGTCGGAGGAGGAGCTGCGGCTCAAGATCAGCGCGATCTTCAAGCACCAGAGCCAGAAGGATCGCGCCCCCTTCCCCGGCGTGGACGAGCGGGAGTTCTGGGAGCGCGTCGAGGAGCGCAACAAGGCGACCGCCGCCGTCGTGGACCAGCTGGGGCTGCCCGAGTACTTCGCGATGGAGGCGCTGGTCGTGCGCCCCCCCGCCGCGGCCCTCGTTCCCGCCCCTACCGCGCCGTAGCGGCTCCCGGCGCGCCGGCCCCGGTGGCGCCCGCCGGGGCGGCGGGCTTGAAGATCAGCCCCAGGTTTCTCCGGCCGTTCATCTTCACGATCGCGGGCGCGTCGAAACGCAGGTGCCGCACGAACTCCAGCTTCGACTCCGCCGGCTGCGCCCCGATCCAGTCCCAGTCGAGGAATCCCTCCCCCAGGTCCGCGTTCACCGTGAAGTACCCCACCTGGAACGACGTGAGGTTCTGGAAGAAGTGGCTCCCCTGGGAGGGGGTCACGCGGAAGTCGCGGAACCCCGACTCGACGATCACGCGCGCGCCCGCGATCTGGTCCCACGTGACCGGAATGCCCAGCCAGGGGTCGGTGGAGCCCCAGCGCCCCACGCCGATCAGCAGATAGGGGCGCCCCTCGTCGGAGAGCTCGGCGTTGAAGCGCGCGACCTCGGCGGCGGCGGCGCGGCTCGCCGAGCGGTCGAAGCGGTGGAAGTCCACGACGACCGCGTCCCGGATCGAATCGACGACGCCGTTTCCGAGCACCTGGGTGCTGCGGCAGATCAGCACCTCGGGGGGCGCGTCGGAGAGGTCGAGGTCCTCGGTCTCCCGCGCCACCACGAGCGGCCGCATCTGGAGGAAGCCGAATTCGTGCGGCCGGTCCTCGCGCGTGGAGAGGCAGCCCGCGAACTCGATCTCCGCGGGCCGGTTCATCCCGTGGCTTCCGACGTTCAGGAGCACGGTGATCACGTCGGCGAGCGGGAAGACCCCATGCTTCAGGATGGGGGCGAAGGTCACCAGCCGGACGCCGGGGCGGGCCAGCCCATCGTAGATCGCGTGATTCTCCGCCGAGTAGGTGGAGCCCATGGCGTAGAGCGTGCCGTCCCGCTCCGCGGCCTCGAGCCCGAAGCGCTTCTCGCGCATGCCGCGGTCGGGATCGGCGTCGGCCCCTCCCGCGTCATCCAGCTCCACCGCCCAGAATTCGCGCTGCGAGTTCTTGAGGATCTCCTCGACGTCCGAGAACTGGACGATGGCCTGCGGATGCCGCGGGCAGAAGGTGAGGCAGCGCTCGCCGCCCACGACGCCGCGCCCCATCCCGAGCGCGACCGCCGCGACGCCGTCCTCCGGCTTCAGCGGCTCGCTCGCGTAGTAGTTGAAGGAGCGCGCCACCCCCGAGAAGTCGGGGTAGAAGCGGGTGCCGTGCCGCGCCCCGACCACCTTCTGGATGGCGACCGCCATCTTCTCCTCCTCCAGGCGGTAGGGCGTCGCGTGGAGATAGTCCTTCGCCTGGCGGAGGAAGGTGGAGGCGTAGACGCGCCGGATCGCGCCGACCAGCTCGCGAAGCCGCACCTTAGGATCGGGGTGGTTGTTCGGGAGCATGAAGGTCTCGTAGACGCCCGTGAACGGCTGGTACTGGGAGTCCTCGAGCAGGCTGGAGCTCCGGACCGCGAGCGGCCAGCGCACCGCCTCCACGAAATGGCGGAGCTTCCGCACGACGTCGCGCGGCAACGGCGTCGCCAGGAACTCGGCGATGATCCGGTCGTCGTCCCGGCTGTTCAGGGCCAGGTCCCGCAGCTCGCGCCGGGCCAGGAAGCGGTCGAAGCAGTCGGTGGCCAGGACGACCGCGGGCGGGACGGCGATCCGCACGCCCGGGAGCCTCCGGCCGATTCCCTGGTAGTTGAGCAGGTAGCGCACGAACGCCAGCCCGCGCGCCTTGCCGCCCAGGGAGCCGTTCCCGATCCGCGCGAAGAAGTTGCTCTCGGGATCGAACGTGTCGGGATCGAAGTCGGCGACCAGGGTCTCGCTCTGCTCGCGGCGGTACTCCGCGATCGAGGCGATCAGGTCGCGGCGCAGCTCCTCGAGCGTGTCGAAGTCGTCCACGCGGCGGGGACGGAGCTTCCGGGCCAGCGCGAACTCGGTCCGCGCCGAGAGCCAGTTCGAGAAGTGGTTCCGCTGGGCGTGGAACGCGATGCTCTCGGCGGGCGCGGTGCCGAGCTTGGCCTCGAGGCTCTTCATGTCGCGTGCCCGGTCCACCTCCGCGCCGTTCTCCATCCGGAAGATGAAGTCGCCGAACGCGAAGTTCTCCACCATGAAGGCGCGCAGGTCGGAGAGCAGGGTCTCCGAGTACTTGCGCAGGAACGCCGCCCCGACCCGGGCGGCGCCCGCCGCGAACTCGGGGCGGCTCGACTGCAGGACGATCGGCAGGTCGGGGATCCGCTCGCGCGCCATGCGCGCGAGATCGAATCCCGCCTCGCGGCTGGGCGTCCCCCCGCGCGGAAACTCCACGTCCGAGATCAACCCGAGGAGATAGGGCTGGTAGCGCAGGAAGAGCGCCCAGGCCTCCTCGAACGTTTTCGCCAGGAGGAGCTTCGGGCGGGCGCGCGAGCGCACCAGCCGGTGCGAGGGGTTGATCGACTCCCCGATCAGCCGCTCCGACTGGTGGATCAGCTCGGTGTAGATCTCGGGCAGGAAGGAGGAGTAGTAGCGGACGTTGTCCTCCACGATGAGGAGCACCCGCACCCCCATCGCGCCGGTGTCGTGCGCCGCGTTCCGGCGGTCCTCGACGTACTTCACGATCGCGACCAGCACGCGCGCGTTCCCCTGCCAGAGGAAGAGCCCGTCCAGGTCGGAGAGGTCGTGGCGGGCCTCGAACTCCTTCCGCTCGTCGTTGTCGTACGCCATGGCCACGACCGGGATGTCGAGGCCGGACCGCTTCACCTCGCGGGCGATCTCCGTGGCGTCGGCGTCGGAGGCGCGCAGGGTCGTGAGGATCAGGTTGAAGCGGCGCTCGGCCTTTGCCAGGGCGAGCGCCTCGTGCCCGCTGAAGACGTGTGTGAGCCCCGGCGTGTGGTGAAGCGAGAGCTCCAGGAACTCCCCCGCGATCAGCTCGTTCAGCCGCCCGTCCTCCTGCAGCGTGAAGGAGTCATAGAGGCTGGAGACCAGGAGGATGTCCTGGACCCGGAACGGCATCAGGTTCTGGAACGCCTGGAAGGGATTGGAAACGTCGGGGATCGCGTCGGTCGGCGTCGTGCTCACGGCGGGATGATGCCACGGACGACGCGGGAAAAACAGCGCGGGCGGCGGGAGAACCCCGCCGCCCGCCAGGAGAGCGATGCGTCCGGACCGGTCTAGACGAGCCCCTGGTCCAGCATGGCGTTCGCCACCTTGAGGAAGCCGCCGATGTTCGCGCCGTTCAGGAGATTCCCCGGCGTGCCGTACTTGTCGGCGGTCTCGAAGCAGTTCCGATGGATCTCGATCATGATCTTGTGGAGCCGGTCGTCGACCTCCTCGCGGGTCCAGGAGAGCCGCATGCTGTTCTGCGACATCTCCAGCCCCGACGTGGCCACGCCGCCGGCGTTCGCCGCTTTCGCCGGACCGTACAGGATGCCGGCGTCCAGGTAGATCTGGATCGCGTCGAGCGTGCTCGGCATGTTGGCGCCCTCGGCGACCAGAGCGACGCCGTTCTTGATCAGGTTCGAGGCGTCCTTGGCGTTGATCTCGTTCTGGGTCGCGCTCGGGAACGCGCAGTCGGCCTTGATGTCCCAGAGCGGGTTGTAGCCGAGGCGCGCGTCGGTCGCGGTGTACTTGGCGCCCTTGAACTGGTCGGCGTATTCCTTGATGCGGCCGCGCCGCGCGTTCTTGAGCTCCATGACCCACGCCAGCTTGTTCCGGTCGATGCCGTCGGCGTCGTAGATCATCCCGTCGGAATCGGACCAGGTGACCGGTTTGGCGCCCAGGTCGAGCAGCTTCTCCACCGTGTACTGGGAGACGTTGCCGCTGCCCGAGACGAGGCAGGTCTTGCCGGCCAGCGACTGCTTCTGCGATTTCAGCATCTCGTCGGCGAAGTAGACGCAGCCGTAGCCGGTGGCCTCGGGCCGGATCAGCGATCCGCCCCAGTTCAGCCCCTTGCCCGTCAGCACGCCGGTGAACTCGTTCTTGAGCCGCTTGTACTGGCCGAAGAGGAACCCGATCTCACGGCCGCCCACGCCGATGTCGCCGGCGGGAACGTCGGTGTCCGGGCCGATGTGCCGCGAGAGCTCCGTCATGAAGCTCTGGCAGAAGCGCATCACCTCGTTGTCGCTCTTCCCCTTCGGATCGAAGTCCGATCCGCCCTTGCCGCCGCCCATCGGGAGCGTGGTGAGGGAGTTCTTGAACACCTGCTCGAAGGCGAGGAACTTGAGAATGCCGAGGTTGACCGAGGGGTGGAAGCGCAGCCCGCCCTTGTAGGGGCCGATCGCGCTGTTCATCTCAATCCGGAAGCCGCGGTTGACCTGCACTTCCCCGCGATCGTCCTGCCACGGCACGCGGAACATGAGGACCCGCTCCGGCTCGGCGATCCGCTCGAGGAGCTTTCCCGCCCGGTACTCGGGGTGGCGCTCCAGCATCGGCACCAGCGATTCGAACACCTCCTGCGACGCCTGGTGAAACTCCGGCTCCGCGGGATTCTTCGCCTTGATGCCGGCCATCACGTTCTGCACGTACTCTTTGGCCGTCATGGATTTTCCAGGGGTACGCACCGCTACATCCAACCCGCTCATGAATCGCTCCTTTCCAGAAACGGACGGTCTGCTTCCGCCCGAACGTTACAACCAGAAGCCGCTCATTGCAGCACGTGAATATTCTTTCGCTCGCAGATCCGGTTCAGCTCGTCCGGCCACACGGTCACGCTGACCTCTCCGAGATGCGCCTTCCGCAGTAGGAGCATCACGGTGCGCGACTGGCCAATGCCGCCTCCGATGGACAGCGGGATCTCGTCGTTCAGGATCGCCTGGTGATACGGGAGCTTGAGGAAATCGAGCTGTCCCGTGATCTCGAGCTGCTGCCGCAGGGTCTCCTTGGTCACCCGGATCCCCATCGACGTGAGCTCGTGCCGCCGCTGGGTGACGGGATTCCAGACCAGGATGTCCCCGTTCAGCCCGTGCATCGGCCTTCCATCCTCGGTCACCGTCGGCGTGACCCAGTCGTCGTAGTCCGCCGCCCGCATCTCGTGCGGGTAGCCGTCCCCGAGGATCCAGCCGATCCCGATGATGAATACGGCCGGGTGCTTCTGGAGGATCGCGGTCTCGCGCTGCTTCCGCGGGAGATCGGGATACATCGCGAGCAGATCCTCGGCGTGGATGAAGGTGAGCTCCTCGGGCAGCGCCGGGAAGGACGAGGCCTGGAGCTTCGGGAACTCCTTCCGGATGAAGGCCTCGGAGCCATGGATCACGCCCCAGATCGCCCGGACGGTCTCCTTCAGGTAGGCCAGGTTGCGCTGCTCGGGACGGATCGCCTTCTCCCAGTCCCACTGGTCCACGTAGGCGCTGTGGTCGTGGTCCAGGAAGTAGTCCTTCCGCACCGCGCGCATATCCGTGCAGATGCCTTCGCCGGGCACGCACTCGAACTGCCGGAGCGCGAGCCGTTTCCACTTCGTGGCCGCCTGCACCACCTGCGTGTGCATCCGCTCGTCGAGGCCCAGGCCGCACCGGAATTCCACCGGGGTGCGCGAGCCGTCGCGATCCAGATAATCGTTCAGTCCGCTCTCGCGCGTGACGACGAGCGGCACCTCCACGTGGAACAGACCCAGCGCCTTGCAGAGGTTCTCCTCCAGATGGAGCTTCAGCGCGTGAATCGCGAGCTGGGTCTCCTTCGGATCGAGGAGCGACCGGTACCCGTTGGGCAGGATGCGCTCCACCTCCTCGTACGTGCTGATGCCGGGACCCGCCAGGTCCGCGGTCTTGGTCGATGCCATGGGTCAGCCTCCGTGCGCGGCCGCGCCGCGCCAAGGGTCAGAGGAGCTTCCGTTTCATCGCGCCGCGCTCCAGCTCCTCGCGGAACCGGGGATGGGCGATGTCGATCAGGGCGCGGGCCCGCTCGCGGAGAGACTTCCCGTGCAGGTCCGCGACCCCGAACTCGGTGGCCACGAAATGGACGTCGGCGCGCGACGTCACCACGCCGGCGCCGGGATCGAGATACGGCGTGATGCGGGAGACCTCGCCGCCCTTGGCGGTCGAGGGGAGGGCGATGATCGCCCTGCCGCCCCGGGCGCGCGAGGCGCCCCGGACGAAGTCGACCTGCCCTCCGAATCCCGAGTAGGCCATGTCCCCGATGGAATCGGAGCAGACCTGCCCGGTGAGGTCGATCTGGATCGCGGAGTTGATCGCGACCATGCGGTCGTTCTGCGCGATCACGAAGGGATCGTTCACGTAGTCGCTCGGATGGAACTCCACGATGGGGTTGTCGTGGATGAAGTCGAAGAGCGGCCGCGTGCCCAGGACGAACGAGGCGACGATCTTCCCGGGGTGGAGCGTTTTCCGCTCATTCGTCACGACGCCGGCCTGGACCAGCTCGATGATGCCGTCCGAGAACATCTCGGTGTGCACGCCCAGGTGCTTCCGGTCC
>Ga0182009_10000040_pt1 | contig 18610 bp, 26 predicted proteins | sample Sormic07211187_1_FD_161052 | JGI IMG/M metagenome (GOLD analysis project Ga0182009, IMG submission 161052) | Bulk soil microbial communities from the field in Mead, Nebraska, USA - 072115-187_1 MetaG | ecosystem: Environmental > Terrestrial > Soil > Agricultural land > Bulk soil | place: USA... | reverse complement strand
TTGACGTCGTGGCAACCGCCCCGCCCGCGTTGAAAACGACGGAACGTTCGTGCTCACCGGACTCACGGGCCAGAAATTCGTGCGCGTCAACGGACTGCCGCAGGAGTGGACGCTCAAGGCGGTGATGCTGAATGGCGTCGACGTCACGGACTCTGCGCTGGAGTTTCGCGGCAGCACTGAGAACTCGGGCCTGCAGGTGATCCTCACCGATAAAGTGAGCGACGTGAACGGCAAGGTGACGACGGCGCGCGGCGAGGTAACGCGCGACTACACGGTCGTGGTATTCCCCGACGACCCGACGAAGTGGGCGTTCCCGTCGCGGTTCGTGAAGACGGGACGCGCCGACCAGCAGGGCCAGTTCCGCATCCGTGCGCTGCCGCCCGACGATCGGTATCTCGCCGTCGCGGTTGATTACCTCGAGGATGGCGAAGGAACCGACCCGCAGTTCCTCGAACAAATCAAGGACCGCGCGACGCGGTTCGCTCTCGGCGATGGCGAGTCGAAGTCGCTCGATTTGAAGATCATCAACCGATAGGGCCGCAGAAGCCGGCCCCTACGATCCACCCCTACGGTCGAATGTAGCGGTCGTAATCCTCGGGCGTGTCGATGTCGATGAACGCTCCCTCATCATCGACATCGACGTGCACTTCGTCCGCGGCGTGCGCGTGGACGACTGGCTTGGCGCCCTTTGACGGATCGGCGCGGCGCAACTCTCCGAAAATCGACCGGTTGAAGATTGCCGGATGTCCGTGGCGCTCCCCGCGGCGCGGCCGCACGAGCGGTGCAGTCGGTGTGGCTCGGAACGCGTCCAGCACGGCGCGCGTGGTAGCGGCCGAGATCAGCGGCAGGTCGACCAGCGTCACAATGACGGCCTCGACATCATCGAACCGCTGTTCGACCGCGTGCAACCCGACGAGCAGTGATGAGAGCTGGCCCTCTTCGTAGTGAGGATTCTCTACGGCGGTGAGCGACGCGTCGTCGCGCGGCAATGACGCGCGCACCGCTGCGGCGTCGCCGCCGATGACGACGACGATGCGGTCGACGGCGGCTTCGCGCAGCACGCGGACGATTCGAGTGAGAAAGGTCTCGCCGGACGCTCCGATCGGCAGCAGCGCCTTGGTCCGGCCCATGCGGGACGATTTGCCCGCGGCCAGCACGAGGGCTGGAATCATTCTTTGGTGAGCGAGGCCGGAAGCTTCTTCCACTGCAGCGATGCCGCTGCAACGTGAGCCTCTTCCATGCGTCCGCGGCGCACCGCAATCAGCTCGGCGAGGATGCTGACAGCTATCTCTTCGGGGGTCACCGCGCCGATGTCGAGGCCGATAGGTGCGTGCACGCGCTGCAGGCACTCGAGAGGCATGCCTTCTTCGATCAGCGCGTCGTAAATCTTCTTGACCTTCGCCTTGCTGCCGATGAGACCAATGTAGCGCAGGTCGCGCGCTGCCAGCGATCGCAGCGCGTCGAGATCGTGTCGATGTCCGCGCGTGACGACGACGACATATGCCGTCGAGGGAATCTCCGCCTTGTGCAGCCAGTCGGGAATCGAATCGACGATGACTTCGTCGGCCTCCGGGAAGCGCTCGCGGCTGGCGAACTTCTCGCGATCGTCGAGCACGTGGATGCGGAAACCCGCCGGCCCGGCGATCTGCCCGAGCTGGTGACCAACATGCCCGGCGCCCACGATGTAGAGCTGCGGGGCCGCTTCAACGGGCTCGATATACACCGTCATTTGTCCCCCGCAAATGAGTCCTGATTCCTCGGCGAAATCATCAGTGAGATCGTACTTGACCAGCCGCGGCTTGCGCGCCAGCAGCGCTTCCCGCGCCTTGCCGAGCGCGTCGTTCTCGTAACACCCGCCGCCGATGGTGCCGGATATGCGACCGTCGGGGTAGACGAGCATCTTGGCGCCGACGCGCTGCGGCGTCGAGCCCTGTGCCGCAACGATGGTGACGAGGGCCACCTCTTCGCCGCGCTCGAGGGCTTTGACGAGCTCGCTGAGGACTTCCTGGCTCATACCCTTAATCTTATCGGACGGGCCGGCTAAAGCCGCGGCTGCGTCGATGGTCGAGGCCGACCTTTACACCGACCGTAGGGCCGTCTTCAGGCCGCGCTCTAAAAATAATCCGATCTCCAATAAAAGACGTCCTCGGCGCGTGAAGGGATCCCGACGTTTTCGATCGGACGCATCATGAAGATGTCGCGCGCCGGAACGCGGTTGGTCAACCGGATTTGCGGCGGCACCGGCATCGGGGCGGGCCACCACGCACGGATCAGCGGCGTCGGCCGTGACGGCTCGCGCGCGAGGAGCACCTGGAGGATCGCCCCAAGCCGTGCGCCCGCCGGGTCGCGATCGCCCGCCTCCTCGAGCGTCCAGCCACCGGCATTCACCGTCAGGACGACATAGGCAACGGCGGATGCGCCCTCTTCGGCAACGAAGAATTCCGTCTGACGTGAGCCGCGCGGACCGGCACCGAAGCCGAGCGCCGCGAGCAAGCGCTTCTTCGACAGCGCATATTCAATAAGCCTCGGATCGCGCCGCAACGAGAATCGCACGCCGTTGGTGCGCGTTGCGTCCATCGCGGCGAGCGCAGGCAGGTCGCGCTCTTCGCCGGAGCGTACGAGCATGGCGGGCGCACCGTGCTTACGTTCGACTTGCAAATCGACTTCATCGATCGGGACCGTGACAAACCCGAGCCTCCGGTACAGGTCTTCGCCAATTTCGGAAAACAGCCCGGCGACAATGGCGCCGTGCTCGCGCGAACGTTCGACGAGCTGATTGATGATCTCGCCGGCGTAGCCGTGGCCACGCACGTCCGGGCGGGTGAAGACCGCACCAAGGCCGCACATAGCACCGTCACGGCCGTCAAAATGAATGGGCCACACGTAGCGCTTCGCGGTCGCGACCCAGGCCCCCCGGTCGTCGAGCAGCGCGAAGCGGCGCAGATGTTTCTGTCCCCACGGCGTGCGCAGCTGTGCCGCGTTCCATCGCGCGTAGTTCTCGCGGGTGAGCCCCTCGTTCCAAATGGGATAGGTCGCCTCGACAATTGCCTCGAGGACGGCGCCTTCGGCGACAACGAGTCTCATCTTCAATCTTCAATTTTCATTCTTCGATTGAATTTTGTATCGACAAATAGGAAAACGCGCTAGAAGATCGCGCATCGAAGATTGAAGATGGCCGACCTGCGGTATCCAATCGGCGAGTTCGTCATGGCGCCTTCCGTGACGCCGGGGATGCGCGCGGAGGCAGTCGCCGCCATCGCCACAATGCCTGCGAGGCTGCGCGATGCGGTGCGCAGCCTCTCCGTCGCGCAGCTCGACACACCGTATCGGCCCGGCGGGTGGACGGTGCGCCAGGTCGTGCATCACCTCGGCGACAGCCACATGAATGCCTTCGTCCGCCTGAAGCTTGCGCTTACCGAGAACAATCCGACGGTCAAGCCGTACGACGAGAAGGCGTTCGCCGAACTGCCGGATCAGCAGCTTCCGATCGACGTGTCGCTCGTCCTGCTCGACGGGCTGCATGCGCGCTGGGCGGCGGTGCTGAACACGCTCACCGACGACCAGTTCGCGAGGCCGCTCTATCACCCGGAGATCGGCGCGATCACGATCGAATATCTGGTGCAGTCATACGGTTGGCACTCGCGCCACCACGTCGCCCACATCACGCGCCTGCGTGAGCGCGAAGGGTGGTAGACTGCAGGCCGGATCTTGTCAGGTCCGCCTTCTAGATGGCAGCGCCAAAGAAAGACTCACCAGAAACCGAACCGCGCGAAATCGGCGACGCGCTCGGCATGATCGAGACGCGCGGACTGATTGGCATGATCGAAGCTGCCGATGCGATGTTGAAGACCGCGAACGTCGTGCTGGTCAGCTGGCAGAAAGTGGATGCAGGTCTTGTCACGGCGCTTATCCGCGGCGACGTGGGTTCCGTCAAGGCTGCGACCGATGCAGGCGCTGCAGCCGCCCGACGCGTCGGCGAGCTGATTGGGGTGCACGTTATTCCCCGGCCGGCCGACGACCTCGAGAAAGTGTTCCCGATCCGCTAGAGAGTCCGCTCCTGCGTCGTCTCCGCTCGCGTGCCGTCAATGGCCGCAACGGCAGCTCTTCTCCGACCATCATCAACGCCTGCTCCGGTCGATCGAGATTGTAAAAAAGTCCTTCGGTGGTGCGCGCGAAGATCTGGTCGCCGCCGATGAACAACGTCAGCGGACCACCATCGCCGATCGCTTCGTACAGCCGCACGCCAAAGACCTGGCGCAGCGTTGACAGCAATCGCCGCAGGCGCGGAATTGAAAACCCGCGGCGGCGCAGATCGGCGAGCACCTGCAGCTCCAGAACGTCGAGCGGTGTGTAGCGGCGCTCGGTGAATCCGCCGGCCTCGGTACGCTGCGGCGCAATCGCTGGCGCGAACAGCCGGCGTGCATCCCACCACTGCAGCTGACGCGCGCTCAGTCCCGTCAGCGACGCGACCTCGCGCGAAGAGTAGTACTTCTTGAGCCTCACGCCTGCTCGCGCGCGTGGCCCTCGGCCATTTTCGCGCCTGCGATGTCCTTGGCCGTCAGCCCGCCTTCGTCATGCGTGGACCAGGAGAGCGTCACACGGCGGTAGTTGATCGTGATGTCCGGATGATGATCCGCCGCTTCTGCATCGGGCACGAGACGGTTGACGAACGCGACGGCCTCGGGAAATCCCTTGAACGTGAACTGTTTCCGAATGGCCTCGCCGTCGCGCGTCCAGCCATCGAGCGTCTTCAGTGCTTCTTCGATCTGCTGTGTCGTCAATAGCGCCATGTCAACTCCGGCTGGCCTGACCAGGCCACGCCCTACAGTCCGAAGCGATCCGGACGAACGAGGTCGAGATCCGGATCGCGGTTGCCATCCAGTACGAGATCCGCAACCAGCTTCGCCGTGAGCGGCGCCAGGAGCACGCCGTTCCGATAATGGCCAGTCGCGTAGTAGACGCCGGGCATTGTTGACGAAGGGCCAATCAGAGGCAACTCGTCCGGCGTCCCGGGGCGCAGGCCGACCCGTACGCCGTCGAAGCGTGCCTGCGGTACGCCGGCGACGAGATCAGCGCTGGCGCCGAGCAATCGTGCGACGCCGTCGGCGGTGGCGGATTCATCGTAGCCGACGTCTTCGACCGTGGCGCCGACCAGCAGCGCGCCGTTGCGCCACGGCACGAGATAGCAATCCGTTCCCCAGACGACGCGCGAGAGCGGCCGCTCATTGAAATGCAGATGCAGCAGCTGTCCTCGAACCGGCCGTACCGGCGGTGCCAGCGGCCCGATGCGGCTGCTCCAGCTTCCAGCTGCGAGGACCACAGCGTCGCTCTCGATGACGCCGTCGTTCGTTCGTACCGCGACGCCGCTGCCGCGCGTGCAGATTTCCTCGACAGGTGCCGTGATCAGTTCTGCGCCGCGACGCACCGCCGCGGCAGCCAGCGCCGTCGTCAATTCGGAGGCGCGGACGTATCCGTGCATTGGCAGCAGCAGCGCCGAGATCAGGCGCGGCGAGAGCGCCGGTTCGAGACGGACGGCGTCGCGGCCGGGCATCAACTGGTGTGCTACGCCGGCATGCGCGAACTTCCGCGCTGCGATCGCCAGCTCCATCGCTGCCGCGTCGTTCTTCGCGACGTGCAACGAACCCGACCGCTCGTATTCGATCGCGTGCTGCGAGTCTTCGGACACGCGGACGAGAAATCCGTCGTACAGCGAAAGGCTGCTGATGCCCAGATGCAGCAGCGAATCGATGTGGCCTTCGATATAGGGGGCGAGAATGCCCGCGGAGGCCTGCGTGGCGCCGAGGCCGAAGCCGCGCATGTCGATGATGCGAACGGCCGCGCCTCGCGACGCGAGCTCGTGCGCGACGGCGCATCCGATGATGCCGCCGCCGACGACCGTGATCCTCACTCCGCGATTGTACTGACCACGGCTGAGTTTCCCCTCCATCTTGTGACTCACATATACTCCGACTCGTGCAATCAGAGTCGCGCCGGCGTGCAAACGCCGGCAGCGGCGGCAAGCCCCCCGCGGGCACTGCGCCACGAATCGAACTCGTTCTCTACGTCAGCGCCGCCTCCTCGCATACTGCAGCCGCGACGCGTAATTGCGACACCCTGCTCTCGCGATTCGATCGGCGATCGGTCGTGTTCGAAGTCTGCGACATCAGCCTTCACCCCGACCGCGCCGAAGCCGACGGCATCTGCTTCACGCCCGTGTTGATGAAACGGATGCCGCTGCCGCGGGCATATGTCATTGGCGACCTCTCGAATACCGCAGCCCTGGTGGACCTTCTCGTATCGTGTGGAGTAGACCCGCTTCGATGAGCATCATGAAAAAGATCCGCACGGGCGTTCCAGGATTCGACGCCCTGACGACCGGTGGACTTCCGGCCGGACGTTCGACCCTGGTCGCGGGGCGCAGCGGAACAGGCAAAACCATCCTCGGTCTTCAGGCCGCGGCGCATCTGTGCCGCACCGGGACGAACACCATCGTCGTCGGCATCGAGGAAAGCGCGGACGATCTTGTCGCCACCGGCGACACGCTGGGATTCAATTTGACCGGACTGCGCGCTCAAGGACTGCTGCACGTCTCCGACATGATGCGCCCGCTGGACGAACCGACGATCATCAGCGGTGACTACGACATCATGGGCCTCGTGCACCGCATCGAGCATCTGGTCGGTCAGACAGGTGCGCAGGCCGTCGTGCTCGACTCGGCTACCGCGTTGTTCACGCCCCGCCCGCCGCAGGACTTGTTGCGCAGTCATTTCTTTCAGCTGGTGCATTGTTTCCGACGTCTGGGTCTGACCGCGATCATCCTCGCGGAATCACCGTCCGACTATTCGCAGCTGACTACGCTTGGCGTCGAGGACTATGTCTGCGACCTTGTCATCGTCATGCGCCTTGCGGTCGATGGCGATCGGCGGCGGCGCTCGATCGAAGTGGCAAAGTATCGCCGCAGCGGTCACTACAAGGGCGAGTTCCCATGCACGATCACCACGCGCGGACTGGCGGTGTTTCCGCTCGACGCGCCGGACCGGCCGGAGACCGAAAAACTCGAGCGCTACTCGAGCGGCGTGGCAGGCCTTGACGAGATGACGCACGGCGGATTCCTGCGCAACTCGATCATGCTGGTGCGCGGTCCGACGGGAAGCGGCAAGACGATGCTCGCCGGACTGTTCGCGCGCGCGGGCGCGTTGCGCGGCGAACGGGTCATGTACTACGGCTTCGAAGAGCCGCGGCCGACGTTGATCCGCAACTTCGATGAGGTCGGTATGGGCATCGGCGACCTTGCACGCGGCGGCGATCTCAAGCTTCAGTGCCGCTATCCCGAAGCGACGAGCCTCGAGGACCTGCTCGTCGATCTGCGTCTCGGGCTCGAAGAATTCCAACCGTCGCTCGTCGTCATGGACAGCATCTCGTCCATCGAGCACGCCTCGTCCGAGAAGGGCTTCCGTCAGTTCATGATCGGCGTTGCGTCGATTCTGCGCGGCCACGGGCGAAGCGCGCTGCTCACGCAGACGGTTCTGGCGGGCACCGCGTCGGAACATACCGCTCCGTATCTGTCGACCATCGCCGATGCGATCATTTCGCTCGACTACTCGCCGGCCGGTTACGAGCTGAATCGAACCATGCGCGTGATCAAGATGCGCGGCTCGGCGCACGAAACACACCCGTATCGTCTGCAGATCGGTGCTGGCGGATTGAACATTGAGCGCTGGTCGGCCCGGAGTTACGGCGAGTCGATAAAGGCGGAAGACCGATGGCGAGACGCACAGTCCTGATCGTCGACGATTATCCGGGCGCGAGATATCTGCGCAGCCGCATCCTCAGTGACGCGGGCTACGAAGTACTCGAAGCAAGCACCGGCGAAGACGCCCTCCAGGTCGTCCGCCAGGTAATCCCCGATCTCATTCTTCTTGACGTTAATTTACCGGACATCAGCGGACTCGAAGTCTGTCAACGTCTGAAGCAGGATCCGCTCACCGCAAACATCCCGATCATTCAGATCACGGGTGCGTGGCTGTCGGAAGCTCACCGCCAACAAGGACTGGCCAGCGGCGCCAGCGCATATCTCGTCGAACCGGTGGACGACGTAACACTGCTGCGGAATGTGGTGATGTTGATCGAAAGTCCAACGTAGACCGACTCGACCTTATCTTCGAGCTTGGCAGTATTTTTGCTCATCTGATCAGGCGTGGAACTGGTCACCCACGAAGTGGAGTCGAGTGAGCAGCAGGCCTTCCCACGTCGTGCGGAACGGCGGCGAACATCCATGCGATCGCCGCGCAGCAGCGCTCCAAGAGGTCCTCTCCCGAAACAACATGACGCCGACAATCGCCCTGAGGTCGAGCTAGTTCTGTACGTCAGCGCCATATCGCCGCACTCCACGACTGCGCTCCGCAACCTGCGCCGCGCACTCGCGAGCTTCGCGAGCCATCGCATCAGGCTCACCGTTCACGACCTCTCGAAGGATCCGCAGCGCGCCGAACGTGACGGCGTTCACTTCACGCCGGCGCTTGTGACGACGGGGCATCGGCCGAGGACGTGGATCGTGGGACATCTCGGCAACCCGCAGGTACTGCAGGCGTTGCTTGAATCCGCGCTCGAACCAACAGAGTAAACTGGCGTTCTGCCTCCGGTTTCCGATTCACCATCATCGTTCACGCTGCGCCGTGTGTGCGTGTTCTGCGGGTCGAGCACAGGGCATCGGGACGTCTATGCGCACGTCGCCGGTGAGCTGGGACGCGAGATGGCTCGCCGCGGCATTGGCCTCGTCTTCGGCGGCGGTGCTGTTGGCCTGATGGGCGTCGTCGCGGATGCGGTTCTCGCCGCCGGCGGTCACGCCGTCGGCGTCATCCCTCACGCACTTGTGGCTCGCGAGCTCGCCCATCGCGCGCTTCCCGATCTCCGCGTCGTCAACTCCATGCACGAACGCAAGGCGACCATGGCGCAGCTGTCGGATGCGTTCATTGCGATGCCCGGCGGATTCGGTACGTTCGAGGAGTTCTGCGAGGTGGTGACGTGGACGCAGCTCGGTGTCCATCGCAAGTCGTGCGGCCTGCTTAACGTGGATGGCTTTTACGATGCGCTGATTGCTCAGTTCGATCGCGGTGTGGCTGAAGGCTTCATCAAGCCGTTGAACCGTCGCATCGTCGTGGCCGACGCGGAACCAGCAGCGCTGCTCGATAGCCTCACCTTTATGCCGGCCCCGCCGGAGGCGCCCTGGATCAGCGGGCCCGAAGAAACATAGCCGTCAGTGGCCGACCGCGGCCGGGGACAAGTCCCCGGACGAGAACAACGGCACTTCCAGAAAACAGACGAAATTCGCACAAAATCGCGCGGAAACGGGGGCATGGCCCTTGCCTGTGGTGTAAGGCCGGGTCTTCAGACCCGCCAGGAGCATTCATGGAGATTCGAACCAGCACTATCGCCGTTGTGGCGGCGTCGTGCATAACCGTTGGAGCCGCCGGTGCCTTTCTGGCGAGCCGGCCTTCGCGCGCGCCGCAACAGAGCGCTCCGGCCGCAGACACCGCCGGGGTTGAGCAGTCGGAAGCGGTCATTCCCGACGCGCCCGCGGTGCAATCGACGGACACTGCGTCTGAGCATCCGGCGGCGGTGACGCCTCCGCCCGTGACCACGCCGCGCACGCCGGCACCGGCGCAGACAACGCGCGCGCCGCGGCCCGCCCCCGCGGCCGCGGCGAAGCCGGCACCTGTTGCAGCGGCTCCTCCAGTGACGCAGCAGGCGCGTGCGTCTGTTCCCGAGCCGGCGCGCACCGTAACCGCGCCCGCACCGACCGTGCCCGCTGCGGCCGCTGCGCGTCCAGAACCCAGAGAACCAAAAGAACCCGCTCCGCCTGTTGAACGCACTGAACCCATCGCACCCAAGGTGCCTGCAGGCCCGCGATTTGTTGATCTCGTTGTTGCGACCGATTCCGTGCTTGGCCTCCAGATCGAAACGCCGGTGACGAGCGAGAAGGCGCGAGTAGAAGACGAAGTCGTGGCTCGCGTTACCCGTGACGTCCGCGTGGGAGACCGCGTGGCCATTCCTGCCGGCTCGCAGGCGCGGGGCGAGGTGACGATGGTTGAGCGCGGCGGCAAGGTAAAGGACCGCGCGCGGCTCGGCATCCGGTTCACATCGGTCGTGCTTGCGGACGGGACGCGCGTGCCTCTCGAGACCGACACGATCTATCGCGAAGGCGACAGCCCCACGGGCGAGAGCACCGCGAAGATTGGCGGCGGCGCCATCGGCGGAGCGATTCTCGGCGGCATCTTCGGCGGCGCGAAGGGCGCAGCCATCGGTGCGGCCACCGGCGCCGGCGCGGGGACCGCAGCCGTCGTGGCCGGGGGACGCAACGCGGCAACGCTGCCGGCCGGCACGCCCGTAACGGTCCGCGTTGTCAAACCGGCGACGGTCACCGTAGAAGAGTAGAATCACCGGCCAAAGGAGATTGGCCATGATTCGTCACAACCTGGCCGCGGCGCTCGCCGTCGCGGCACTCGCCATTCCCGCCGCTGCTCAGGTCAAGAAGGTCGACGTTCAGGGCGTTCAGAACTTCAATCAGATCGACGCGGTGTTTGCGTGCGGCGGCGCAACCGATGCGACCGGCGTCGCGAACCTGAAGAAACAGGGATTCGCCTCGATTATCAGCTTCCGCCTGCCGACCGAGCAGGGCGTCGCCGAGGAGGAAGCGGCGATTAAGACGACCGGCATCAAGTACGTCCACCTGCCGCTCAACGGCGCGATGCCGGATCCGAAAGTCGCAGATGAATTCCTTGCCGCGGTATCCGACAAGAACAATCAGCCTGCGTACATTCACTGTGGTGGCGGCGGCCGCGCCGCGTCGATGTGGATGATCAAGCGGGCGCTGAAAGACGGCTGGACGACGGACCGGGCCGCGGAGGAAGCGAACGCGATTGCGACGTTATCGCCGGCGTTGAAGACATTCGCAACCAACTACATCAACAGCCACAAGTAGGTAGTAGTTGGTAATTCGTAGTTAATGGACCCTTCCGAGTTCCGGCGCAGCGGGCATGCGCTCGTCGAGTGGATTGCCGATTATCTGAGTGGCTCGGAGGAGTATCCCGTGCTACCGCGCGTGGCGCCTGGCGATGTGCGCGCGGCACTGCCGGAGCGCGCGCCCGAAGCGGGGGAGCCGTTTGAGGCTATCTTCGACGACTTCGAGCGCGTGCTCGTTCCGGCGCTGACGCACTGGAACCATCCCGGGTTCTTCGCCTACTTCCCCGCAACGACCAGCGCCTCCGGCGTACTGGCGGAATTTCTGTCGGCCGCGCTGAATCAGAACGCGATGCTGTGGCGAACCTCGCCGGCGGCAACCGAGCTCGAAGAAGTGTCGCTTGGCTGGCTGCGCGCCCTGCTCGGACTACCGGACGACTTCGAGGGCGTCATCTACGACACCGCTTCCATATCGAGTCTTCACGCGCTCGCGGCGGCGCGCCAAGCCGCCGTGCCGCACGTCCGCGAACAGGGACTCGCGGCGCGGTCCGACCTCAGGCCAATGCGCATCTACTGCTCCGAGCAGGCACACTCGTCAATCGACAAGGCGGTGCTGACACTCGGGTTCGGCCACGCATCGCTGAGGAAGATTCCGGTCGATGCGAGTTTCAACATGCGCGCTGACGCATTGCGCAACGCCCTCGACGAGGACACACGCAACGGTGTCACGCCAGTTGCGGTTGTCGCAACGGTGGGAACAACTTCGACGACAGGAATCGATCCCGTCGCCGCAATCGCCGATCTCTGCGTCGACCGAGGAATATGGCTGCACGTCGATGCGGCCTACGCTGGCGTTACCGCGATGCTGCCCGAGTGCAGACAGTACTTTTCAGGCTGGGAGCGCGCCGACTCCATCGTCGTCAACCCGCACAAGTGGCTCTTCACGCCATTCGACCTGAGCGCGTTCTACTGCAGACGCATGAACGTTGTGCGTGAGGCGTTTTCGGTCGTCCCTGACTATTTGAAAACGGCGGAGGGGAATGCCGGCGTACGTAATCTGATGGATACCGGCATCCAGCTCGGCAGGCGGTTCCGCGCTCTAAAGCTTTGGATGATTCTTCGGCATTTTGGTGCGGAGCGCCTGCGCGACATCCTGCGCGAGCACATCCGGCTCGCACAGCAGTTCGCTGCTGACGTCGACGACCATCCCGACTTCGAACGCCTGGCGCCGGCACCATTCGCCACCGTTTGCTTTCGCGCGAATCCGCGCGGCATAGCGCTCACTGCCCCTGAGCTCGAGCGATTGAACGAACGCGTGCTCGACCGGGTAAATGCGAGCGGCGAGGTGTTTCTCTCGCATACCCGCCTCAATGGGGCGTTCGCGATCCGCATTTCGATCGGGCATCTGCGCACAAGCGGAGTGCACACCGCGCGCGCATGGCAACTCCTCGTCGAGCATACGGCCGCGCTCGCCGCTGCCCGATAACATTTCGGTCAACTTCAGTCTTTTCAACTGTTTCGTTCAGCTCGTGCATGCCTCCGGGCATTTTGCTTGCAGCGTGGCCGCTCGGGGAGAAACCGAACCGTTGCCTTGTGCAACGTGTGCGACGACATGGACTGCAGGTCCAGGAGGAACGCAATGTTGAAGAAGTGCGCTTTGATTGCCGCGCTGATGTTGGTCATCGGACCCGCGAGTGCGCGCGCCGACTGGTTGTTTACCCCGAACATCGGAATTGGGTTCGGCGGTGACACACCATCGAACGACAAGCTCACCTACGGCGCTTCGCTCGGATGGATGGGAGCGGGCATTGCCGGATTTGAAGCTGATTGGTCCTATACGCCGACATTCTTTGAGAACGCTACCGACAACATCAGCTTCGCCGACAGCGACAACGTCCAGAACCTGATGGCGAACGTCATGCTCGGCATTCCAGTTGGTGGCCAGCATGGCGGCGGCTTCCGTCCGTACGCGGTGGCTGGTCTCGGTTTGATGAAGACGCATGTCGCTGATGACGATCAACTGTTCAGCGTGGACAGCAACGATTGGGGCATGGACCTCGGCGTCGGCGCGATGGGTTTCATGACCGACCACGTCGGGTTCCGCGGAGACCTGCGTTACTTCCGCGACCTGCAGGATACGGAACAGAACGGCGGCTTCACGCTCGAAACGGGCAAATTCGATTTCTGGCGCGGCACCGTCGGTCTGACCTTCCGCTGGTAGATTCGAAGGTTCGGATGGTTCGGGGTTCGAGGGTTCGAATGGTTCAACCCTCGAACCAGCGAACCAGCGCACCCACGAACCGCCTCAAGTCTCTAATCGCCACACCTCTTTCCACCGATCACCCTCGGATTCGAGAGCTACGCATCCGTGCAAGGGAAAGCTGGCGCCTTCATTCGCGCTGGTGAGCAGCGCCAGCAGTCGCGGGAGGTATGGCATGTGTCCGGCGATCAGAACGCCGCGCGTTTCGCTGATGAGACGATCACGTATCCACTGTGGCGGATCGTCTGGCAGCAGTCCGCGTTCCGCGGTGATCGGCGCGAACGGATTGCATGCCTTCCAGAAGGCGTCGGCGGTCTGGCGGGCGCGCAACTTGCCGCTGTGCCAGATGACATCCGGCTTCACACCACGCTGAGCGGCAAGGACGGCGAGCCGCTCTGTCGCCGCACGCCCGACTGACGAAAGCGGCCGCATCGGATCCACGTCCGGGCCGACGGCATCTCCATGATGTACAAGGACCAATAAGCTCATGGGCCAGGTGCTATACTGCCCTGTTTCCGAGCGAATCAACCATCCGAAGGAGTTCCATGGCTCGTTTCATCTTCACGTCCGAATCCGTGTCCGAGGGGCACCCTGACAAGGTTTGCGATTACATATCCGACTCGATTCTCGATGCGTGTCTCGAGCACGATGCCTCCAGCCGGGTTGCATGCGAAGCACTATGTAAGAGCGACACGGTCGTAATCGCCGGGGAGATCACCACGAACGCGAAGCTTGATTACGACAGGATTGTCCGCCAGGCCGTCAAGGAAATTGGTTATACCGACCAGTCGGAGCCGTTCTGCGACACGACGTTGAAGCTGATCCCGATCATGACCAAGCAGTCGTCGCAAATCTCGCAGGGTGTGACGGCAACGACAAGCCAGAGCGGCGACCAGGGCGCCGGAGACCAGGGGATCATGTTCGGCTACGCCACGGACGAATCGCCCGAGATGATGCCGCTGCCGATTCTTCTCGCCCATAAACTGACACGCGGGCTGACCGAAGATCGCAAGCAGGGAAAGGTCGGATTCCTGCGACCGGACAGCAAGTCTCAGGTCTCCATCCTCTACGAAAACAACGAGCCCAAGGAAGTGACCGCCGTCGTCATTTCGACGCAGCACACGCCGGACGCCAATCAGAAACAGATCACCGAATACGTGCGCGAGCAGCTCGGACCACGCATGCTCGGGTCGTGGTGGCGCAAGGATGTGACGCTATACGTGAATCCGACCGGCGATTTCAGCCACGGCGGTCCGTCAGCCGATGCCGGCGTCACCGGCCGCAAGATCATCGTCGACAGCTACGGCGGCTGGGGACGCCATGGTGGCGGCGCGTTCAGCGGCAAGGATCCGTCGAAGGTCGATCGCAGCAGCGCCTACTTCTGCCGGTTCGTGGCGAAGCAGATCGTCGCCGCGGGCATTGCCAAGCGCGCCGAGCTGCAGGTGGGTTATGCCATCGGCATGGCACAGCCGGTGTCGATAAAGGTCGATACGTTCGGTACCGGGGATGAGCGGGCGGCGGAGGAATTCGTGAGAGCTGCCTTCGACTTCCGGCCGCGCATGATCATCGAGCGGCTCGATCTGCTGCGTCCGATCTATCGCAGCACGACGAACTACGGTCACTTCGGACGGCCCGGACTTCCCTGGGAGACGGTCGAGAAGTCGGTCGCCGTGGGCCGCTAAAGCATTTCGTACCAGCGGCGGTGGCGTGCCGTCACCGCCTGCTGGACGGTTCCCACCTGGTCAGCGACGCCCTGCGCCTGCTGCTCGTTTACTCCAAGCGCCATCAGCTCCTGTTTCATTTCGTTTTTCAGACTGTCGACCTGCTTCTCGCTCAACTGCCGTCCGGCGACAGTCACCCAGCACGTGTGCGCAACGGGCATCGCCTGCGCGAGCTTGAAGGTTTTGCCGGTCAACGCCTGACCGAGGCGACGCGCGAGCTCCGCGGCCGCCGCCTGGCCGTTGTTCGTATCCTGCGCGTAATGGGAAATGTCGTCGGCGAGATCTTTCGGCCCGTCGGGACTGCCGCTCGCCAGATTCTGCAGATCCCGGCTGATGTCGCCTAGCTGGTTCGCGGTTTCAGGCGTGGTTTCCGGCATCGGACCGTCGGCCTGGCGGCACGCTGCAAACTGCAGCGCCGCGGCGAACACAAATGCGTACGCAATCTGTCGTGTCACGGAAGTCAGCATAACACTCGTTCTAATCCGACGGCATCACCTCGCGCGGCCGACCCGATGCCCCGATGCGGCCGTTATCGATCAACACCGCCCAGTCCGCAACGGTGAGCGCTTCTTCGGGAAGGTGCGTGACGTAAACAAGAGGGACCGACAGTTCGTCACGGATGCCGATCAATGCATCGACTATCCTGCGGCGGCGCGGAAGATCGACCGCGGCGAGCGGTTCGTCGAGAAGCAGGACATCCGGTCCCGAGTAGAGAGCGCGCGCCATGGCAACGCGCTGGCGCTCTCCGCCGGAAAGCGATGCAACACGTCGATCCATCAGCGTCGAAAGCTCGAGCAGCTCGATGAGAACTCCGAGATGGGGCCGGCTGCCGGCGCGGCGGCCGTAGGTGACGTTCTCGCGCACGTTGAGATGTGGAAACAGCAGGATGTCCTGCGGCACGTAGCCGATGCGGCGCCACCGCACAGGCGTGTTGACGTGCCGCTCGGAGTCGAACAGCACGTGGCCGTTCACGCCGATCCTTCCATGGTGTGGTGTGCGAAGACCTGCCACCGCTTCGAGTGCAGACGTCTTGCCGGAGCCGGAGGGCCCAAACAAGGCGAGCGCCCGTGCTTCGACGTTCACGTTGAAGGTCAGCGTGAACTCGCCCTGCCGCAGCGTAAAGTCCAGATCGAAAGCAGCCACTATGCCTCCCTGGCCAGTCTGTTCGACCCGAGCACCGCAACAAAGGCGATGGAAATGGAGATCACGAGCAGAACGGCCGCCTGTTGGTCCTGTCCGGTCTCGGTAAAGCTATAGATGCCAACCGCGAGCGTGCGCGTCCGTCCGGGTATGCTGCCGGCGACGACAATCGTGGCGCCGAACTCGCCGAGCGCACGCGAGAAGCCGAGCATGGCGCCCGCGAGGATGTTGCGCGCCGCCAGCGGCAGCGTCACCGTGGAGAACACCCGCCACGGTCCGGCACCAAGCGTCTCGGCGATCTGTTCGTAGCGTCGCGTCACCTGTTCAAAGCCCGCGCGTGCAGTGCGCACCAGCAGCGGCAACCCCATCACCGCCATCGCCATAACGACCGCGGCTGGCGTGAAGACGATGTCGATGCCGAAGCGAGCCAGCAGGCTGCCGATCGGCCCGCGGCGACTGAACAGCCATAGCAGCAACAGGCCCGTCGCCACCGGCGGCATCACCAGCGGCAGATAGACGATGGTTTCCACGACCGACTTGCCGGGAAACTGTCGGCGCGCGAGCAGCCATGCCACCGCGACGCCGGGAACCAGCATCAAGGCGGTTGCCCCGAGCGCTGCAAAAGTCGTGAAGATGGCGATCTCCCGGATCTCGGCGCTCACGGTCGCGTCACTTGCTTGCCGCGGCGGGAACGAGGAACCCGGCGCGCGTGAAGACAGCGATCACCTCTGGTGTTCGCAGGAACGCGAGGAACCGGCGCGCTCCATCCGCATTGCTGCCGGAGCGCACCATCGCGGCTGGATAGACGATGTGCGGACCCTCCGAAGAGGGAACGACAAGCGCCTCGCGGACGTGCCTGGCAGAAGCAATGTCGGTGCGATACACGATGGCTGCGTCGGCCGCGCCGCTTTCCACCGCCGCGAGCGCGAGGCGGACGCTGCCGGAAGGAACGATTTTCATTGCCAGATCCGTCCAGATGCCGAGCGTCTGCAGGTACTGCTTCGCATAAACGCCCGCGGGAACCGCCGCAGGATCGCCGATCGCAATCCGGCGAATTGAGGAGTCGAGCAGATCGCGCGCGGATGCGATCCGCCGCGGTCGATCATCAGGGACCGCAATCGCCAGCTGGTTCGAGAGCAGATCCACACGTGTGGCCGGATCGATGTAGCTGGCCACGGCGTTCATCTGCGCTTCGTCCGCGCTGATGAAGACGTCGGCCCCGGCGCCGAAGGAAATCTGGCGCGCCAGCGTATTCGACGATGCGAGGTTCAGCACGATCTGCTCGCCGCTCTTCGCCTGATAGAGCGGCGCGATCTGCTGCAGGACGTCCGTCAGACTGACGGCTGCGGAGACGACAATCTGGCGCTTGCCGCCCTTGGCGGCCTGTGCGGTCGCATCCGTCGCCAGCGTCAGGCATAGCGCCGCCAGCAGCAGCCGCATCGATGCACGGCACATAGATCGTTAATTTAGTATGATTCAGGTCGACTCTGGAGACGTTTTTCTATGAGCCTCATCACGGTGCGTGCAGCGGCCGAGCGGCTCGGGGTGAGCTACTCGGCGCTCAAACAATGGATTTACAAGGGCACCATACGCACGGTCCGGACCGGCGGCGGCCATTACCGCATCTCGGATGGCGAAATTGACCGGCTGCTCGCCACGCAGGGAAAGGTGGCCGTCGGGCGGCCATCGCGGCGGAAACGCGTGCACAAGGCCATGCTTGTGGCCATCAGTGGACGCAACCAGCTGCGCGGGATTGTCGAGGAGGTGCGCGCCGACGGCCTACTGGCGCAAGTGCGGCTGCGCATCGGCGATCAGCGCCTGACCGCCGTCATCACGCGGGACGCGGTCGACGAGCTCAAACTGCGCCGCGGCGAAGAGGCGCTTGCCATCATCAAGTCCACCGAGGTCATGATTGCCAAGGACTCGGCCATCTGATAGGCTTCAGACTCCAATGGTTCGGGTCCTCGCTCACGTGCATGTCCACCATCATCACGGCCACCGTGGCCGGCCGGCAGGACTGCGCGCGTAAGGGACTCTCGAACCCAGACCCAGACAGACACGCAAATGCAGACCCCGCCGGTAAGAGTGGCGGGGTTTTTTGTTGTACGGATGAATATGGATTTTTCGAAACTCGACGGACTCATTCCGGCGGTCGTGCAGGACCACATCAGCGGCGAGGTGCTGATGGTGGGCTTCATGAACCCGGAGGCGTGGGAGATCACGAAGCGGACCGGCTACGTGACCTTCTTCAGCCGCACGCGCAACACGCTGTGGACGAAGGGCGAGACGTCGGGCAACAAGCTCGCCGTGCGCGACGTGCTCATCGACTGTGATGAAGACACGGTCCTCGTCAAGGCCGAGCGGCTCGGCGGCGGCAACGTCTGCCACACCGGCGAGCGCACCTGCTTTTTCCAACGCGCGGAGGGCGTGACGGTTCCATGAAGCTGCGGCTCGGCATCCCGAAAGGCTCGCTGCAGGACGCAACCGTGCAGCTGTTCGCGCGCGCGGGCTTCAACGTCTATGTCAGCTC
>Ga0182009_10000039_pt1 | contig 18844 bp, 14 predicted proteins | sample Sormic07211187_1_FD_161052 | JGI IMG/M metagenome (GOLD analysis project Ga0182009, IMG submission 161052) | Bulk soil microbial communities from the field in Mead, Nebraska, USA - 072115-187_1 MetaG | ecosystem: Environmental > Terrestrial > Soil > Agricultural land > Bulk soil | place: USA... | reverse complement strand
AATCGCTGCGCTGGTCGAGAAGCTTCGCAGCCGTTGACCGTTTCCGCCGACGACATCCTCGAGGACCTCGACCTCTCGAGGGCGGAGCCGGGCCCGGGATATCTCGAGCGACTCTTTCTCCGCTTCAACGAGCGCGTTCCCTTCGAGACAGCCTCGAAGATCCTCCGCCAGGCGAGCGTCGCCGATCCGGCCGAGAAGCCGCGCTTCGCGGACGTGTTCTGGTCGGACCGGCTCGAGACCGGTACCGGCGGGACCTGCTTCGCCCGCGTGGCGGCGTTCGGCGCGCTCCTGGACGACTTGGGATTTCGCTCCCGGCTCGCGCTGGGACGGGTCGGCAAGGACTTCGACCATGCCGCCCTGTTCGTCGAAACCTCCAGCGGAACGGTGATCTGCGACGTCGGCTTTCCGTTCCCCGCGCTTCTTCCCGCGCGGCCCGGAAGAGTCGAGACCGGCCTCGGCGCCCTCGCGGTCGAGGAGACGGCGCGAGGCTACCGAATCGTCTTCGAAGACGGCGTACCCCTGGGTCCCCGTCAGGTCGAAGTTTTCGCCGCCGCGGTCTCCGGCGACGCTTTCCGCACGCACTGGGAAGCGACGTTCAAACCCACATCGACATTTCTGGCGGACGTCATCGCGCAGAAGACCCTCGAGAACCGGCGCCTGGCCTTCCTTCGCGGGGAAGTCCGCGTCGACGACCGGCACTCCCGGACTCGCATCCCGCTGGCGGCGCCGCGCTCGCACGCGCTCGAGGAGATTTTCGGCATCGGTGCGGAGGTGCTCGAAGCCGCGTTCGCGATCGCGGGGGATCCCGAGCCGGAGCGCGATTTTTCGAGCGTGGACGTCTACCTCGAGTCGCCCGTTTCTGCCGATGAAGCATTCGCCGCGATCGCGAGTCCAGACGGATACCGCGCGCTTCTCGAAGGAGTAGCCGAGGTCGCGACCTCGACGACAGGTCCTGCCTCCTGGACGGCGCGCCTGCTCCGTCCGGAGGGCTCCTCCGCCGCGGAGATCCTCGAAACGGTCGAAGCCGACGCGGCGGCGCACACGCTTCGGGTCCGCCGCGGCGCGCAGGAGACCTCGTATCGCGCGGAAGAGCACGAGGGCTCGCCCTGGCTGGTCCGGACCGGTGTTCTGGAGGGCCGGCGCACGGACCTGCTGCGCAACGATTCGATGCGGGGGAGGCTCGCCGGCTCGCTGGCGGTCGACCTTCTGGGATGGGCGAGGCGGCTCGGCTGACGCCGTCCTCCCGCAACGGCTAAAACCGGAAGCTTCGCTCCGACTCGAGAAGCCTCAGCCGGGGATCCCGCAGGGCTTCGATCTCGCGGCGGATGCGGGCGAGCGAGGGCGGCTTCATGTGGTACAGGAAAACGGGCACGCGCGGCGGCGCCTTCGCGATTTCCTGACGCACGAGCGACGGCGTGAGATGAAGCGACGCGCGCGCGACCTCCAGCTGGGAATCCGAGAAGGAGAGCTCGAGAAAGATCGCCTTCAGGTTGCGCGCTCGCCTGGCGGCCGTCCACAAGCGGTCCGTCGGCTCCGTGTCGCCTGAGAACACGACCGAACGGCCGGGTTTCGCGACGATGTACCCGTACGCGGGGACGACGTGGCTCACCGCAAAAGGCGTGAAGAAGACGGAGCCGGCGCGGAACGGCCGGTTCTCGAGGAGCGGGCGGAGGCGTACGGTGGGGCGCGCGCGGGAGGGGAGCTTCGTGAAATCGGGCCAGATGCGGTCGTTCAACACGTCGCGCGCGATCACGGAAAGCACGGCGGGCGGCGCGAGGATCTCGAGCGGGCTCGCGAGCCCGTAGAGGTTCTCCATCAGCAGGGGAAGCGACGCGATGTGGTCGAAGTGCGCGTGCGTCAAGAAAACCCGCCGGATGCGGCGCTGCGCGGAAAGTGGCAGAGCATCCGTCAACGCGCCCGCGTCGAGGGCCGATTCGCCGTCGACCAGAAACGTGGTCAGCCGGTAGCCGGGCGCGGAGCCCCCGTAAGGCCCGAGGGCCCGGATCGCCAGAGATGTTCCCGACGGCACGGTCCCGGAATGATAGCCGGGAATGGCCGACTACCGACCCCCGACTACCGACCCGTCAGAACTCCGTCCCGATATAGAAGCTCGTCTTCAGTCCCGAGTACGTCTTCTTGAAATCCGTCAGGTGGGCGAAGTCCCAGTGGAGGGTCAACCCCAGGAAGGAGAACTGGAGGCCGTACCCGTAAGAGCCGCGCCCGTCCACGAGCCTTCGGTCGCTCGTGCTCCAGAAGCGGAACTTCTGGCCTTCGAGGGCAGCGCCGCCGACGTCCACGAAGAAGTGCCCGCGGATGTCCGCGAAGCCACCGAACGGGAACGCAAGCAGGTCGATCAGCGGAAAGCGGTATTCCAAGTTCGCGTATCCGACCGTGTTCCCGATCTGTTCGCGGAAGTCGAGGCCGCGCAGCGTGTCGAGGCCTCCGAAATAGAAGACGTTCGGGAAATTACCCGTGGATCGCGCACCGAAGAGCCGCACCGCGATGAGTGAGCGCTCCGTGATCTTGAAGTAGTGCCGGATGTCGAGGGACACGTCCTGAGTCAACGTGCTGCTCGTCGACGGTTCGCCGGTGACGGGGTCGAAGTGCGAGCTCTTCTTCAGGTCCGGCGCCCACGAGTACGACGCGCGCCAGCGGCGGCCCGAGAGGGGCCCCCATTCGCGGTAGAGGACCGTATCTCCGACGACGGCGGCCGACACGATGGGGTAGTTGTCCGTTCGCGCGTCGACGAAGAAGTTCTGTGTCCCGTCGTTGTTCTGCACCACGAACGGGAAGTCGTAGGACCGCGATATGAACCCCAGGCCCCCCTCGAGGCGGTAGTACCGCGACAGCGGGTACTGAAGGATCCCCTCGCCTCCCGTCACGCGATAGGCGCGCCGGTCGCGGACGACCTGGTCGAAGCCGCGTGACTGGTCGAGGGCGAGGAAGTAGGTGCGGTCGTCGAAAAGGGTGATGCCCTTCTGGAGCCGGTGCCCGAGGTCGAGGTACGTGAAGTTGAAGTTCGTGAAAGAGGAGAGCGACTGGAAGGCCGCGATGAAGCGGCGGTCGCCCAGGTTGTCGCCGAACACGAGGATCGTGTTGGAGACGAACGTCTGGTCGGTGTTGATCCCCGCGGCGACCTGCGCGTCTTCGAGGTAGAGCTTGCGCGAGGTCTTGTTCACGACCTTCTCGGGATCGACGGCGACCTCGATCGCGGGCTGATACGGGGCCGTGCCGCCGGGGCCGACGGGAGAGGCGATCGGCGCGAGGTCCGGAAGGCGCTTGAACGGCTTTTTCGCGTCGCTGATGTAGAGCGTGAAGCGCCGCTTGTAATACGCCGAGTAGACGAGCTTTTCCGTGTTGTCTTTCCCGATGACGACCGTCGGCGAGAAGACGCCCGCCACGACGTTCGTGTGCATGAGCGTCTCGCCGGTCTCGAGGTTGATGGAATAGATGTTGTAGATGCCCTGGTCACGATCCGAAGTGAAGAAGAGCCGCTTCCCGTCCGGGGAAAGCGCCGGGTCCTCGTCGTTCCAGTCGCCGTACGTCAACTGTTCGCGGGAGTCCGGGCTCTCCGGGTGAAAGCGGAAGATCTTCGACTTGGTCCCGCGGATGGACGCGTAATAGATCCAGCGGCCGTCCGGCGAATAGACGGGGGAGAAGTCCCACGCCTCGTCGTTGGTGATGTTGGTGATGTTCTTCGTGTTCAGGTCGTAGGAGTAGATGTCGGCCCGGCCGTCCTTCAACGCGCGGAACACCACGCTCGTGCCCGTGGTCGAGAAGCTCGGGTTGATCTGCTGATCGAGTTCCGGCATGACGATCCGCTCGCGGATTCCGCCGTCGAGCGCGTTCAGCAGCAGCAGATCGCGCCCGCGCTCCCGCCGGGCGAAGACGGCGATCGTGTTGCCGTCGGGCGAGACGCCGATGTCGCCGCCGCTCTGCGGGCCTGTCGTGACCCACTGCGAGACGATGTACTCGTACGTCGTCGTGTAACCCTTCGTCAGGTTCTTGTAGAGCTTGCGGTCGCGCGTCGACATGAGAACGACGTCCGCGTCTTCCTTGTAGGTCGAGAGCGCCGCGACGAAGTCCCCGGAAGGATATGCGCGAGGAGAGGTCTCCGCCGAGGGCGTGTCGACCACCTTGAAGCGCTCGCCGTAATCGATCGGCTCGCCCTTCTCGGCGAGGATCTTCAAATACCGCTGGCGGAGATAACGGCGGAAGCGGATGTCGAAGTCCTCCCCGTCGAGGTTGAACTGGCGCTTCACGGCCTTCTCGATCGATGCGCCGATCGAGTTGCGAAACTCGTACACGAACTCGCGAACCGCGTCCTTGCCCCACTCGGCCGCGATGAAGTCGAAGACGGCGTGCCCGAACCGATACGCGAAGAAGCCGCCGATGCCTCGCTTGGTCACTTCGGGGACCTGGTCCGCCAGCACCGCGTCGCGCAGCACCATACGGTCCTTGTTGTCTTCGTCGTTTCCGAAGTAGGAAGCCATGCCTTCCGTGAGCCACTGCGGCGCGTTCGTGGTCGCCGCGCGCAGGTAGTTGCCTCCGAAGAGGATTTCGAACTGAAAAACGTGCGTGAGCTCGTGCGCGATCAGCTGCTGGAGCTTCTCGTCCGGCGAGTCGATCGGAAGCACCATGCGGTTCCGGGACGGGAGCGCGAAGGCTCCGACGCCCTCCGGGATGAAGTTCAGGAGCGTGTTCGTCTGCTCGAAGTCCGAGTGCGACGCGTAGTAGATGAGATTGATCGGCTTGGGGATCTGGAAGTTCAACTGCCGGGAGATGTCGTCGTACGCGCTCTCCGCGTAAGAGGCGACCTTCTGCAGCGCCGGACGCTCTTTGTCATAGAAGTAGATGACGAAGTGCGTCGACTTGTACGTCTTCCAGTCAAACCGGTCATATTCGATCTTGTTTTCGCCGAACCCTTCCTGGGCGCGGGCAGCGCCGGCGAACGCGAGCAGGGCGAGGGCGAGGAGCGCCTTCTTCATACGGAAACTCCGGTTCAGTTCGAGAAACTCCGGTCTGCGTTGATCAATCGGTGAAGATGTAGCGGTCGGCTTCGCGCTCCCGCGCCACGAAGAGGTTGAGGATCTGGTTCTCCAGCGAGAAGAGGTTCTCGAAGAGTCCCTGGAGCTCGTCGGCGCGGCGCCCGCCCGTCTGCCGGAAATCCTTGAACTCGTCCTGAAGGATCTTCTCTCCTGTGCGTCCGTCGAAGACGAGGAACACGATGTCGAAAACGAAGCCGGTCTGCTCTACGTAGACCTGCCGGTAATACGTCTGGTTGTTGATCGGGGAGACGTACTCCTCCGTCTTGTAGCCGGACCGGTCCTCGACCCGGAACTCGAGAGAACCGGAGACGAGGATCTCGGCGCCGGTCGAGGTGCCGACGGACTTCCAGAACTCCGTCGCGCGGCCGAGCTCGGAGAGATTCTGCGTCGGAAGCTTGAGCTCCGGCGGCGTCTCGATGACCTCGAGCTTCGTCTTCTTGTCGATCTGTTTCTTCAGGAAGCGATGGAACTCGGCCTGGAGGTCCACGTTCTGAAGGCGCTTGTCGCGGGCGCGGTCCGCCTCGGTGACGACGAGGAACGGAGCGAGCGCGATCTTTTCGTTTCCCCGCAGCGGGAGGCGGGGCTTCAACGGAAGCTTCAGCCGGACCTGGGAAACGCCGGCGAGAAGGGGAGACGCGGCGAGAACCGTTCCCAGCAGCACGACCGCGGCAGTGCGAAGCGCGTTTCTACGAGCCACTGGCCGTCTTCCCGGTCGTTCGCGTGTACGACGTGTAGAACTCGGCGAAGCGGGCATAGTTGCGGCGGATGTACTGATCCTTGGCGTCGAGCTCGAGCGCCCTCTTGTACTCGGCTAACGCTCGTGCATATTCGCCGCTCGCCTCGAGAGCCACGGCGAGGTTGTTGTGCGCGCGCGCATTCTGCGGTTCCTTCGCGACGGCCTGCTCGAACCGGAAGGACGCCTCCCGCCAGAGCCCTTTGCGCGCCACCTCCGTTCCGAAGGCGAGCTGCGACGCAGCCTTCTCCGTTTTCGAATAGTGGGCGCATCCGGCCGTTGCCATGGAAGCTGCCAGAACGAAAGCGATGGGTCGCGTCACAATTACTCCGATCGCCGGGCGGCTATTATAGGAAAGCGTCCCGGCCCGGTTTTCTTCCCTTCCGATGCCGAATGAGGACGGTTTCATGACAATGGGGAGTCGAGACCTCCGGCCGCCCGCTCCAGCCGCGCGTTTCTCGACGGGACGGGTGGCCGGCGGCCCCTGAAGGAACGATTAAGAACATGGCGTCCGTGTCGCCCGCTCCCGTTTTCCGCCGCGCGGCCATCTCGTGGGCGCGAAGCCGGGAGCTCACTCCGCAGAGGGTCTGGCCGCTCCTCCGGGAGCTCGGCGGAATCGAGGCGATGCTCTCCGCCAGCGAGGAAGACCTCGTCCGCGGCCTCGGCTCGGCCGAACGCGCCCGAGCCCTCTCGAGATCCGTATCCGACCGGGAGGCGGACCGCTGGGCCGCGGACCTGCTGCGCGCGGGAATCCATCTCGTCACTGCCTTCGACGAGGCGTATCCTCGGCCGCTCTACGAGATCCCGGACCCGCCGTTCGCCCTTTTCGCCGCGGGGAACCTGGAACGCCTGCGGCTGCCCGCCGTCGCGGTGGTGGGCTCCCGGGCCGCGTCCCGCTACGGCCGCGAGGTGGCGGCTCAGCTCGGCCGGAACCTTTCGCTCGCCGGGGTTTGCGTCGTTTCCGGATTCGCCCGCGGCGTCGACACGGCGGCGCACGAAGCGGCGCGCGAAGGTCCGGGAGGCACGATCGCCGTCCTCGGCTGCGGCCTGGACGTCGACTATCCCCGCGAGAACGCCCGCCTGAAGGAGTCGCTCTCGAGGGAGCATCTGTTTCTGTCCGAATACCCTCCCGGGGAAGAGCCGTCGGCGCGCAACTTCCCGATCCGCAACCGGATCATCGCGGGGCTCGCGGCGGGCGTGGTGGTCGTCGAAGCGTCGAGGCGAAGCGGTTCTCTCATCACGGCGCGTCTGGCCAATGACTTCGGGCGCGACGTCTTCGCCGTGCCGGGCAGCGTCTTTTCGGAGACCTCGGCCGGCGCGCACGAGCTCCTGAGAGACGGCGCCATCCTCTGCCGGGGCGCCGAAGACGTCTTAGGCGAGCTCTTCCCCGCGATCCAGGGGGCGAGACCCCTCGTCGCCGCCGCTCCGTCGATACCCGCCGCGCTCTCGCCGGACGCCCGCCTGCTCCTCGAAATCCTCGTCCGGGACGGGGAAGCCACGGCGGACGAGCTCGGCGCCGCGGCGGACCTCGCGGCGGCGACCGTTCTCGCGGCCCTCTTCGAGCTCGAGGCGGCCGGCCTCGCGGCGGAGGCGGGCCCAGGCCGCTTCTCCCTGGCCGATCCCGCCCTCGGGATCCGGGGAGCCCGATGAATTCCCGGAGCCGCGCCCCTGCCCTTTACGCAGGAGACACTTACGAGTTCGGAATACGGGTCTGTTGTGGTAGAGCGAACCGCCTCCCGTTTGCGCTTTGCGGACGGATATGGCAGGTTCCACCGCCCCAATGACCCGTTCTCTCGTCATCGTCGAGTCCCCCGCCAAAGCCAAAACCCTAGAAAAGTTCCTCGGCAAGGACTTCCGGGTGATGGCCTCCTACGGCCACGTCCGGGACCTTCCCAAGAAGGGTCTGGGAGTCGATCGGGGACATTCCTACGAGCCGACCTACGAGGTCCTCGCGGGGAAGGAAAAGACTCTTTCGGACCTGAGGCGCGCCGCGAAAGGCGTCGACAACGTCTATCTGGCCGCCGACCCCGATCGGGAGGGGGAGGCGATCTCGTGGCACCTGCACGAGTCCCTGAAGGGCGCCGGGAAGGCCATCTTCAGGCGCGTCCGATTCAACGAGATCACGAAGAAAGCCGTCCTGCAGGCCATGGACGACGCGGGAGAGATCGACGCCCGCAAGGTGGACGCCCAGCAGGCGCGGCGGATCATCGACCGGCTCGTCGGGTACGAAGTCTCCGACCTCCTCTGGAAGAAGATCTGGCGCGGCCTCTCGGCCGGCCGGGTTCAGACGGTCGCCCTGCGGATCATCGTCGAGCGGGAGCGGGAGATCGAAGTCTTCCAGCCCGTCGAGTACTGGATCGTGGATGCCACGCTCGAGGGCAGGATGCCTCCGGCGTTTCCGGCCCGCCTGGTCTCCTTCGAAGGCACGAAGCTCAAGTTCGACGGCGGCGACCCGCGCCTCGAGAACGAAGCGGCCGCGGAGAAGGTCCGCGCGAACGTGGAAGGCGCGGAGTGGAAAGTCGCGCGCGTCGAGACTTCGGAGCGCCGAAAGAATCCGCCGCCGCCGTTCATCACCTCGCAGCTCCAGCAGGGCGCGGCTCGCCGGCTGGGCTTCGCCGTTCGCCGCACCATGCAGGTCGCGCAGCGCCTCTACGAAGGCCGCGACATCCCCCGCCGGGGGACCGTCGGGCTCATCACGTACCTGCGCCCCGACTCGACACGCGTTTCGAATGAAGCGCTGGCGGCGGTGCGCGAGCACATCGCGAGCAAGTACGGCGCGGACACGCTTCCCGACTCGCCCCGGTTCTTCAAGAGCCGGCGGGACACGCAGGACGCCCACGAGGCGATCCGGCCGACGTACCTCGATCTGCCGCCGGACGCCGTCGCGCCCCACCTCTCCTCGGACGAAGCGAAGGTCTATCGCCTGATCTGGGAGCGCTTCGTGGCATCGCAGATGAACCCCGCGGTCTACGACACGACGTCCGCGGAGATCGAAGCGGGCAAAGCGGTCTACCGCGCGTCCGGCTCGACGTTGAGGTCCGCCGGATACCTCGCCGCCTACGGGATCGGCGCGGCGACACCGGCCGGCGGCGATGACGCGGAAGAGGACGCCGAGAAAGACGGATCTCGTCTCCCGCCCCTGACATCGGGAGAGGTGCTGAAGCTCGTCGCCGTCACGCCGGAAAAGAAATCGACGCAGCCGCCTCCGAGATTCAACGAGGCGTCTCTCGTGAAGTTCCTCGAGGAAAACGGCATCGGCCGACCCTCGACCTACGCCGAGATCCTCCGAAAGATCGAGCAGCGCGAGTACGTCCACAAGAAGGACCGGCGTTTCATCCCGACCGCGCTCGGACGCACGGTGATCGAGCTTCTCCTTCCGTACTTCGAAGACTTCTTCGAGACCGGGTACACCGCGCGGATGGAGGAGCGCCTCGACGACGTCGAAGAAGGGAAGATCTCCTGGAAGAAGGCGCTCGCCGAGTTCGACAAGACGTTCACCGTCGACCGCGACCGCGCGCTCGATGAAATGGTCTCCGGAAAGGCGGGCATCCCTCTTGGCGACGCGCGCAAGCTCCTCTCCTTTCCCGTGGTGCCGCTCATCTCCGAGACCTGCCCCAAGTGCGGCAAGAAGCTGAAGCTCCGGATGGGAAAGAACGGCCTCTTCGTCGCCTGCAGCGGATACCCGACGTGCACGTTCACGGAGAACATCCCCGATCCGGAAGAAGACGTCATGGACGCAACGGAGCTCGAGAACACGACGTGCGAGGAATGCGGCTCGCCCATGAAGCTGCGGCAGAGCCGGACCGGGTCGGCGTTTCTCGGGTGCACCGCCTATCCGAAGTGCCGCAACGTGGTGAACGTCGTGATGGCGGGCGGCAAAGCGGAGGCGCGGCCGGACGAGCCGACGGGGGAGAACTGTCCCGACTGCGGCCATCCGCTCGTCAAGCGCCACGGCCGCTTCGGCGCCTACGTGTCCTGTTCGAACTATCCCGCGTGCCGCTACAAACCCCCGAAGCCGGTGCGCGACACGGGCGTCCGGTGCCCGAAGGATGGAGGCGTGATCGCGGAACGGCGAGGCCGCTTCCGCCCGTTCTACGGGTGCGTCAACTATCCCAACTGCGATTTCACGCTTTCGGCGCGGCCCATCCCGGAAGCCTGCCCTCAGTGCGCCAGCCCCTACCTGCTCATGCGCGAGCGCAAGAGCGGGAACGTTTTCGCGTGCGACAACCCGGGATGCGGGTTCGAGAAGCCGGCCGGAGCGATACCGGAGCTTCAGGACGTGTTTCTTCCCTCGTCCCCGGCGTCCGTCGCGAAGAAGCCGCCCGCAAAAAGGACCGCCGCGAAAAAATCGGCCGCGGAGACGCCGGCCGAGGCTCCGGCGCGGCCCGCACGCGCCGTCCGCAAGAGCACTCCCCGGCGCCGGGCGAGCTGACGACGCCGAAGCCGGGCTTCCCCGCCTTAAAATAACCGGAGTGCTTCCCGCACAACGGACGTCTCCGTCGGCCCGCCGGGTCTTTGGCGCGGCGCTCCTGGCGCTCAGCCTGGCCGCTATCGCGCTCGGACAGAAAGAGCTCCACTGGAGAGCGCTCGACGTCACCGCGCGTCTCGACGCGGACGGCCGGCTTCACGTCGTGGAGCGCCACGCGATGGTTTTCACCGGGGACTGGAACGGCGGCGAACGCACTTTCCGAGTCGAGCCGGGCCAGACGCTCAGCTTCGAGCGAATCCGGCGAATCGACCCGAACGCCGGACCGGGCTCGGCGCGTGAGCTCGCCGGCGGCGACCTCAGCCAGAACGATCACTTCCAGTTCACGAGTCCGACGACCCTGCGCTGGCGAAGCCGCATGCCGTCGGATCCGCCTTTCGACGGGACCGAGATCGACTACGAGATCTCGTACACGCTGGGAGGCGTCCTCCTCAAACGCGGCGACCGGTACGTGCTCGACCACAATTTCGCGCTGCCGGACGCCAACAAGACAATCGAGGCCTTCTCCGTGAGCCTGGAGCTCGACCCGGCGTGGATCCCGCCGCCGGAGTTCACGGGGCGCTTCACGGCGCGGTCGCTGAAGCCGGGTGAGAACTTCGTCGTCCACGCGGAGCTCGGCCGTGCGCCGGGGTCCGCCGCGGCCGCGGCGGTTCGCACGGGGACGACCAGGCCGGTGCGGCTGGCGATGTTCGTTCTTCTCCTTCTAGGGACGGCGGCGATGGGTCTCGCGTTCTACCGGCGCGAGTCGAACCTCGGTCGCCTCGACACGCCAGTCGATCCGCGGGCCATCGACGAGAAGTGGCTCGATCAGCGTCTCTTCACACTGCTCCCCGAGGAAGCGGGCGCGCTCTGGGACGACACGATCGGCGCGCCGGAGGTCACCGCAATCCTGGCGAGGCTCACGGCGGAAAAGAAGATCGAGACTGTGGCCTCGGACAAGGAACTGAAAATGCGGCTGAAGGCGCCGATCGCATCCTTCGGCGGATACGAGCGGGAGCTCGTCAGCGCCCTCTTCTTCGGAGGCCGCAGCGAGACTTCCACCTCGGAGATCAAGGCGCACTACAAGAGCTCCGGATTCGATCCCGCGTCGAAGATCAAGCCGGGTCTGCTCGAGAGGCTCGCGAAGCACGCGGACTTCCAGGACCGCTCGGGGCGTCCCGGCCGCGCGCTCACGTTCGCGCTCTTCGTCTCCGGCCTCGCGATCCTGGTCTTCGAGGCGGTGCGCGGAGCCGCCGAGGCCGGAACCCTGGTCGGGATCGTGCTCTCGACCGGCTTCTGGTGGGCGATCGGGCTTGCCGCCGCGATCCGTTACCAGAGCCGCATGGACAGGCTCCTGCCGTTCGCGATTTCGATTCTGTTCGTCCCCCTTCTGTTCCTGTGGGGCTCCTGGAGGATCGTCGGATCGACCGGGATCACCCCGCTTCCCGTGCTCATCGGCCAGCTCGCTCTCTGGCTCGCGGCGGTCAACAACCTCTTCAACGTGGCGAAGACCCGCTCGGGCCCGAAGAAGGTCGCCCGCCGCCGTGAGCTCGTCGCGGCGCGCCGTTTCTTCGAGGCCGAGCTCTCGAAGGCGGCGCCGCGGTTGAAAGATGCCTGGTTCCCGTGGCTGGCCGCGTTCGGGCTCGGTCCCGGTGTGGACCGGTGGTTCCGCTCCTTCGGCCGCGCGGCGGCGGTCTCGGTGCCTTCCGTGTCGTCGTCGTCCTCCTCCTCCTCTTCCTCGTCTTCGTTTTCGGGCGAGTCGGGCGGCTTCACCGGCGGGGGCGGATTCTCGGGCGGCGCGGGCTCGTCGGGCTCGTGGGCGGTCGCGGCGGGTGCGCTCGCGGCCGGTGTCTCCGCGCCGAGCTCGTCGGGAGGCGGCGGAGGCGGTGGAGGCGGAGGCGGAAGCTCGGGCGGCGGCGGAGGCGGCGGCTGGTGAAGCGCGAGATGGTGAAGCCGGACGCTCCCGCCTCCGAGCCGGTGTCGTCGGGCGGGCCGCTCGGCAACCTGTGGGCGGAGTTCACCGACCCGGGCCCCGCCGGCGACGCGCTCGTCTTCATGAAGAAATACGCCGACGGAGCCGTGCCGGGCTGCATGGGACTCGTCTTCCTCGCCGCCGGCATCGGAATGATGGTGTTGTTCTCCAGGCTCGCGACGGGATCCGACAAGAAGACGTGGCTGCCGATCCTCTTCGGCTTCGTATTCGCGGCCGCAGGATTCGGAGTCCTGAGCCTGGGCATCCGAACCATCGCGAAAAAGGCCGGTTCCAGCCGTTACCGCGACTAGATCTTCCTCCCGTGTCATCCTGAGGAGCGGAGCGACGAAGGACCTGCCCTTTCACACAACGCGGGCGCCACGAGGGCTCTTCATTCACAGAGCGGTTCCTTCGCTTCGCTCAGGATGACAAGAAAGTTGGAGTGAGGCCCCAGTCGGATCCGGCGACCCGGGCGGCTCGCCGAGTCGATGCCGGTTCATCAGGAACGATCCGGCACCCCGCCTGTAGGATCGAACGGGGCCGACAACTCCACATTCCCGCCCGTATCAACGGGTGAACCGAATGAAGAGAGCCGTGACTGTGGCGATCCTCGGGGCGACGCTGGTCGCCTCGGCGGCAAACCTGCCGGCGAAGGAACGCTGCGGCGCAATCCCGGCCCCCGATCCGCTCGACCCGGAGTCCCTTCGCGCGCTGGTGGTCTTTCATGCGGAACGGGAGGCGGAAGCGATTGCGGCGGCGCGCAGTCTCGGCGCGAACGCCGTGGTCACGCACTCCGCGCCGGATGAAGGGACCGCCGCGCTCGCCCGCGCGGCAGGAGTCGGGTACGTCGCGTTCCTCTCGACCGCGGAGATCGACCGGGCATGGGACGACCCTGCCCTCCACGCGCGCTACGCGGCGATGAAGGGCGTCGGCGGGGTGTACTTCGAAGACGAGGCGGTCCTCGAGGGCTACACGAGCGTCGACGACCAGGCGCGCGCGTACCGCCGCCTGAAGGAGCTCTTTCCGCACGCGCTCGCGATCCACCCGACGCGGCTCGACCCGATCCTCTTCGACGCGGGGTACCTCGACGCGATTTACCGCCCGGAGCTCACCGACGTCGTGACGCCGTACTACTACCCGGTAGGGACGACGCTCTTCGGCTGGTTCTCTGAGGGAGACGACTGGAAAGGGATGCTCGAGCCGATGCTGCGGGAGCTCGCCGCGAAAACGCCCGCCGGCAAGCCGGTTCTGCCGGTGCTCCAGGGTTTCGAGCAGGAAGGATTTCCCGTCGGGGCCGCTTTCGTTGCCGAGCAATTCGACGTCTATCGACGAGTGTGGCCGCGCAACGACAGCGCCGCGGTCTTCGAATGGGGAGACTCGCGCGATCCGTCGCCCGAGAGCCCTCTGGTCGGTCTGGCGTTCCGGCCGGAGCTTGTCGCCGGCACACGGCAGGTCTTCCGGGCCATCGAAAGGGCGGACGCCGCGGCGAGCTGCGCCGAGAAGCGGACGGATCCGTTGCCGCCCCGCGGCGGCCGGTAGGCGCCCGGCCTGCCCGTACAATCCCGCGCGTGGCGACGCCGTGGGCCAAGTTCTCGCTCCCCGGCGACGCGCCCGCCCAGGCGCTCGGCCACTCTCCCGAATTCACGAAAACGATCCGCGAGGTCTTCGGGCCGCTCGTCGATCGCGTCAAGCAAGCGCCGGAGGGTCCGCTCGACTGGATCATGTGCGAGGTCCCCGCCGAGGGATCGCTCTCGGTTTTTTCCGTGACCTCGAGAAGCGCCTCGCGCCGGCGGGATCGCTCTGGGTGGTCCTGCCGAAGAAGCCCTTCGCGGAGGCGCTCGGTTTTCCGTACTCCTGGGCGGACGTGCAGCGCGCGGGCCTCGCGGCGGGACTCGTCGACAACAAGATCGCGGCGTTCTCGCCCCGGCTGACGTCGATCCGTTTCGTGGTCCCGCTCGCCAGGAGGAAGACGAGGTAGCCGGCAGCTACAATCTGCCCGCGTGAATCGACCTTTCGTCACGATCATCGGCGGCGGCCTCGCGGGCTCCGAGTGCGCGTGGCAGCTCGCCCGGCGCGGTCATCGCGTGCGGCTCTACGAGATGCGGCCGAAGGTGACGACCTCCGCGCATTCGACCGACCGGCTCGCGGAGCTCGTGTGCTCCAACTCGTTTCGCTCCGACAACCCGCAGAACGCGGTGGGACTCCTGAAGCGCGAGATGGAGGAGCTCGACTCGCTCATCATCCGCTCCGCGCGGGCGGCTGCGCTTCCCGCCGGCGACGCGCTCGCAATGGACCGCACGGTGTTCGCGGCCGGCGTCACGGAGGCGATCGCTTCCAGGCCGGAGATCGAGATCGTGCGCGAAGAGATGCGTGAGATCCCCGAGGGGCTCGTCGTGATCGCGACCGGTCCGCTCACTTCGCCGGCGCTCGACGCGGCCATCGGCCGGCTCCTGGGGACCGATGACCTGTACTTCTACGACTCGATCGCTCCGGTCGTCTCTGCCGACTCGCTCGACTTTTCGAAGATGTATGCGATGTCGCGCTACGGAAAAGGGGAGGGCGCCGACTACTGGAACTGCCCCCTGACGCGGGATCAGTACGAGGAGCTCATCACCGATCTCCTCGCCGGCGAGACGGTCCCCGTGCACGATTTCGAGAAGGGAATCTACTTTGAAGGCTGCCTGCCGATCGAGGTGATGGCGGAGCGCGGCCGCGAGACGCTGCGGCACGGGCCGATGAAGCCGATGGGCCTTCCCGATCCGGCGACGGGCCGCAATCCCTGGGCCGTCGTGCAGCTGCGGCAGGACGATCTCGCGAAGGAGCACTACAACCTCGTCGGCTTCCAGACGAAACTGAAGATCCCGGAGCAGCAGCGGATCTTCCGCAAGATCCCGGGCATGGAGAACGCGTCGTTCGTGCGCTACGGGATGCTGCACCGCAACACCTACATCCACGCGCCCGCGCACCTCGACCGGCTCTGGAGGATGCGGCGGGAGCCGCGGATCTCCTTCGCGGGCCAGATCACCGGAGTCGAGGGTTACGTCGAGAGCGCCGCGACCGGCCTCGCGGTGGGGCTCGCCCTGGCGCAGACGCTCGAGGGCCGCGAGCCGCTTCCGATCCCGCCCACGACGGCGATCGGATCGCTGGCGCGGCACTGCTCGGACCGCCCTCCGGAGGAGAAGTTCGAGCCCATGAACGTGACCTTCGGCCTGATCGAGGACACGTCGCACTCGCCCGTGAGGGACAAAGCGGAGCGCCGCCGGCGCATCGTCGAACGCGCGCTCCTCGCGATCCGCGAATGGAGAGATGCGATGGCTCCGGCCGCGGCGTTCGCTTTGCGAACAGGCGGCCGGGAGAGCGCTTCGCTTAGGAAAATACAGGAGCCGGCCGGTTGCTGACCTGGCAAGAAATCGACGCCGCGCGGCGCCGCCTGGATGGCGTCGCGATCCGGACCCCGGTGCTCCACTCCCGGCAGTTCGACGAGGAGTCGGGAGCGACGGTCCATTTCAAGGCGGAAAACTTCCAGCGCGCGGGAGCGTTCAAGTTCCGAGGCGCCTACAACAAGTTGAAGTCCGCGCTCGAAGAGGCGCCCGTCACGGAGATCGTCGCCTTCTCGTCCGGCAATCACGCGCAGGCGGTCGCCCTCTCCGCGAAGCTTCTCGGGATGAAGGCGACCATCGTGATGCCCTCCGATGCCCCGGCGGCAAAGCTCTCCGCGACGCGCGCGTACGGCGCGGAGATCGTCCTCTACGACCGCTACAAGGAGAGCCGCGACGAGATCGGCTCCCGGCTGGTGAGCGAAAGGGGCGCCCTGCTCGTTCCGCCCTTTGACGATTACGAGATCATGGCGGGGCAGGCGACTGCGGCGGTGGAGCTCCTCGAAGAAGTTCCCGATCTCGACGCGATCGTCGTGCCCGTTTCGGGCGGCGGCCTCATCGCCGGATGCTCGGTTGCCGCGCGCAGGATGAGCCCGCGCGTGGCGGTTTACGGGACCGAGCCGGAGGAAGGATCCGACACGGCGCAGTCGCTCGCGCGAGGCGAGCGCGTCTCGATCGAGATCCCGCACACGATCGCCGACGGGCTGCAGGTCGCGAGTCCGGGGAAACTCACGTTCCCGATCGTTCAGAAGAACGTGGACGGCGTGCTGCTCGTCTCCGACGACGAGCTCGTCGAGACGCTCTGCTTCATCCTCGAGCGGATGAAGGTGCTGGTCGAGCCGTCGGGAGTCGCCGGCGCCGCCGCCGTGCGCCACCGCAAGGCGGATTTCGCGGGAAAAAAGGTGGGCGTGATCCTGTCCGGGGGCAACGTCGACCGCGACAAGCTCGCCGCGTACCTGCTGCAATCGGCCGGCGCGAGCGCATGAAGGGGCTGCGAGCCCGCTGCGGACTCGCGACGGCGCTGCTGCTGGCGGCGCGGGTGGCGGCCGCGCACGATTTCTGGATCGAGCCGTCCACGTTCCGCCCCGCGCCGGGGGAGGACTTCACCGTGGCGCTCCGGGTCGGCGAGCACTTTCGCGGCGAGCCCGTCCCCCGCGACGAGCGGCGGATCAAACGCTTCTTCCTCGTTTCGAACCGCGGCGAGTCCCCGATCCCGGGCCTGCCCGGCTCCGACCCAGCCGGTTTTGCGAAGGCGGACGACGCGGGCGTGATCGCGATCGGCTACCGCAGCGACCGCTCGCCCGTCATGCTCGAGGCCGCGAAGTTCGAGAAATACCTCACGGACGAGGGGCTCGAGACCGTGATCGCGGAGCGCGGGCGTCGGAAAGAGAGCGACAAGCCGGGCCGCGAGGTCTTTTCGCGCAGTGTCAAGTCGATCGTCGTCGCGGGCCCGCGCGGGCGCGACTTCGACCGCCGGCTCGGCCTCGATTTCGAGATCCTCGTGGAAACGGATCCGGCCGCGTGGCGTCCCGATCCGAAGTCGCCGATGCGGTTTCAGGTTCTCTCCGACGGAAAGCCGTTCGGCGGCGCGCTCGTGAAGGCGATCAGCCGGGACGATCCCGACAGGACTCTGACTGCCCGCAGCGGCCGCAGGGGAGAGGTCTCGATCGTACTTCCGCGCAAGGGCGTGTGGCTCGTCGAAGCCGTCCGGATGGCGCGCGCGCCGAAGGACCTGGACGCCGACTGGGAGAGCGTCTGGACGTCCGTCACGTTTGAGATTCCTTAACGGGGAAATACCCCGACTTGCGCCGCGTTGAAATAGGGCCGTGAGCATCCACCCCCGCCGATACCGCCGCGCCGCCGTCGTGTGTGCGCTCGCCGGTCTCCTCGCCGCCGCCGGCTGCCGGCGCGATGGAGAGTCGCGCGAGCCGGAGGCGTCCGCCAGCGCGAAGCGGTACCCGTTCCACGGGATTGTCCGCGACGTGAAGAACGGAGGCACCGACCTCACCGTCGAGCACGACGCGATCCCCGGCTTCATGGGCGCCATGACGATGGTCTTTCCGGTGCGCGCGCCTCTCGAGGTGCGCGCCGCGATCGCGCCCGGCGACGAGATCGACGCGACGCTGGTGGCCGAGGAGAGCCGCTACTGGATCGAGGGGATCCGGCGGCGCCGCAGCGTTCCCGGTTCGCGCCGCCTCATTCCCACGGCGCCGCCGGCGGAGCCCGCTCCGGCCGGCTCCGTGACTCCCGTTCCGAACAACAGCGTGTCGATCGGGCAAAAGGTGCCCGACTTCGAGCTCACGGACCAGACGAACCACCGCGTGAAGCTCTCGTCGCTGCGCGGCGAGCCGGTTGCGGTCACGTTCCTCTACACGCGATGCCCGGTCGCCACGGCGTGCCCGATGACGACGGCCAAGTTTTCGCGGCTGTCCTCGATACTCGCGCAGAAGGGGTTCGGCAAGCTTCTCGTCGTGACGGTCGATCCGGAGCACGACACGCCCGCGGTGCTCGCCGATTACGGGAAGAAGGCGGGCGCCGATCCGAGCCGCTGGAAATTCCTGACGGGGGATCCGAAGGCCGTGGCCGACGTGGCTTCCTCCTTCGGCGTCCTCTACTACCCCGATCACGGGCAGGTGGTGCACGGACAGGCGGTGGCGGTGGTCGATCCGGAGGGCCGCCTCTCCTCGATCTACTACGGCGAGTCGTGGGAGCCGGAGCACATCCTCCGGGATCTCGAAAAAGCGAGAAAGGGATGACGATGAAGACGACGGCGGGCGCGCGGACTCGGCTGGCGGCGGGTCTCTGCTTCGGGCTGATCGCGGGAGGCGGCGTGCTGCTCTTCGCGAAGGACACGCAGCCGTCCGCTCTCTACACGGAGTACTGCGTGAAGTGCCACGGCGACGACGGCACGGCGAAGACGCCGAAAGGCAAGCAGCTCATGGCCCGCGACTTCACCGACGCCGAGTGGCAGTCGAGCAAGTCCGACGCCGACCTCATCAAGACGGTCACGAAGGGCGGGGAAGACATGCCTGCCTTCGGTAAGAAGCTCACGAAAGAACAGATCGAGGCGCTCGTGAAAGAGGACGTGAGGGGTTTCGGGAAAAAACGCTGACAGCTGACAGGTGACAGCCGTCAGCTACACTTTCCCCACGTGATCACGCTCGCGCGGGCGATCGGCCGATTCGAGTCGTACCTCGCCGATGAGCGGCGCTTCTCTCCCCGAACGGTCCTCGCGTACCGCCAGGACCT
>Ga0182009_10000037_pt1 | contig 19114 bp, 14 predicted proteins | sample Sormic07211187_1_FD_161052 | JGI IMG/M metagenome (GOLD analysis project Ga0182009, IMG submission 161052) | Bulk soil microbial communities from the field in Mead, Nebraska, USA - 072115-187_1 MetaG | ecosystem: Environmental > Terrestrial > Soil > Agricultural land > Bulk soil | place: USA... | reverse complement strand
CCGGCGTCTAGTCCCGGGGCGTCAGTCCTTGGCGAGGAGGCGAAGCGCGCCCGGCTGGATCAGCCACTCGAGCGTTCCCGCGCCGGCCGCCGGCCGGTCGGGGAACGCGAGGCGCGCCACGGCTCCCTTCTTGAATTCGATCGCGGCCAGATCGCCGCCGCCCACGAGCAGGTAGGAGGTGAGCCCGCTCAGGTGCGGCTCGTGCCCGACCACCGCGATCCCGCCGTCTCCCTGCGCCGCGATCGCGTTGGCCGTCTGCTCGAAGGGCGTCTCCGGCCGCAGCTCCTCGACGATCGTGATCTCCAGATTCTTGGCCACGGCATCGCGCAGGATCTCGGCCGTCTGCCGGGCGCGCAGGAGGGGGCTCGACGCGATCCGTTTCAGCTTGAGCCCCAGCTCGGAGAGTCCTCGCGAGGCCAGGCGGAACTTATGGATCCCCTCCGGCGAGAGGGGCCGCTCGTCGTCGTCGGGAAAGGCCGGATCGCCCCGGTCGACCGCGATGGCGTGCCGCACGATGTAGAGGTCCATAAGTGTAAGTGTGACAGGGCTTGAGGGGCCGGTCAACGTCTCTCGGATCGCCTGTTCTGGCCGGGTGTTAGAGTGGTGTCATGAGAACCAGAACGGGGGTGGCCCTGCCCGTTGCGTCGACCGTCGTTCTATCCCTCGCGCTGTCGCTCGCGGCGTTCACCGGCTGCGGAACGAAGCACGAACTCACGTCTCCCACACCCGGCACGCCCACACCCGAGACCCAGCTGACCGGGGTGTTCGTGGGGAGCGCCGAGAACGGGCTTCTCGACCTGACGATCGATGCCGGATCCCTCGCCATGCCCGCAGACACCACGGTCTCCGCGTCGGGCGTGATGAGCCAGGATGGCGGCGGTGTCGTGAACCTGACCGGAACCTACGACGCGGGGACCGATTCGCTCCGGCTGAGCGGCCAGGGCTACGAGCTGGCCGGACTCTATCTCGACGGCGGCGCGCCCATCCGGGTCGAGGGACGCTATACCGGTCCCTCGGGCAACGGCCGGTTCACCGCGCTGCCGGGCCGCAGGCCTTCCGCGGTCCACGCCTTCTGTGCGACCTACGAGGACTCGGCCGCCACGATGTGGGGCACGCTGAATCTCGCGGTGGCGGGAAACGGCGTGGCCGGATTCGAAGTCGCCGACGGAGACACGGCGGTCGTCGCCGTGCAGGGCACCGCCGCGGGGACCGCCGGTACGACGCGGTCGCTCGCCTTCGCCGGAGCCGAGTTCATCGGCAGCGGAAGCTGGAACACCTCGACCGGCCATGTGGCCGGCGTGTGGGCCAGCCCGCGCGGGACCGGCGTGTGGAGCGGCGACCTCTGCATCGCGGGCACGACGGGATCGGAGTGAGATGGGGCTGGCGCCCGGAGCCCGGTACGGAACCTACGAGATTGTCGCCCCGCTCGGCGCGGGCGGCATGGGCGAGGTGTGGCGGGCTCGCGACCTCCGCCTTGGACGCGACGTCGCCATCAAGGCTTTGCCGCAACCCTTCGCGACCGACCCCACGCGCCTGGCGCGGTTCGAACAGGAAGCTCGTTCTCTGGCGGCGCTGAGTCATCCGAATATCGCGGCGATCTACGGCCTCATCGAGACCGATGGCGCACCCCTCCTCCTCCTCGAGCTCGTGGAAGGAGAGACGCTGGCGAGCCGTCTGGAGCGTGGGCCGTTGCCGCCGGCGGAGACGGGGCGCCTCGGACTGCAGCTCGCCGCGGCCATCGAGGTGGCCCACGGTCGCGGTATCGTGCATCGCGATCTCAAACCTCGCAATTTGATGCTGACGCCTTCGGGCTCGATCAAAGTGCTCGATTTCGGGCTGGCGAAGGCCGAGCGTTCGGAGGTCGCGACCGATCGGTCCGCGACGCTCGTCGACAGCATGACCTCTGACGGCACCGTGCTGGGAACGGCTCCCTACATGAGCCCGGAGCAGGTGCGTGGCCTGCCGGTGGATCGCCGCACCGACATCTGGTCGTTCGGCTGCGTACTCTTCGAATGCCTCACCGGGAGTCCCCCGTTCCAGGGGGCGACCGTTTCCGATTTGATCGCCGGCATTCTGGAGCGTGAGCCTGAGTGGCAGCGCGTTCCGCCCGGCACGCCCGGGGCGCTCCGCGAGCTCGTGCGGCGCTGCGTTCGAAAGCGGATGCAGGACCGCCCCCAGGAGATCCGCGAGGTGAGGCTGGAGCTCGAGGTCCTTGCCGCCGGGCGCGCGGCGCCAGGTGTCCGTGGGGGCGCGGAGGAGGAAAAATCGATCGCCGTTCTTCCGTTCGAGCATGCAAGCGGGGCCGAAGACGAGTACTTCGCGGATGGGATCGCCGAGGAGATCCTGAATGCCCTGGCGAAGCTCAAGGGCCTGCGCGTAGCGGCGCGCACCTCGAGTTTCGCGTTCAAGGGACGGCAGGAGGACCTTCGCACGGTGGCCGAACGACTGTCCGTCGCGACAGTCCTGGAGGGGAGCGTGCGGCGCGCGGGGAACCGCCTGCGGGTGACCGCCCGGCTCGTGAGCGCCGGGGACGGTTATCAACTGTGGTCCGAACGCTATGATCGAGAGCTGAACGACGTCTTCGAAGTGCAGGACGAGATCGCGAACGCGATCGCAGGCAAGCTCCAGGTGACGTTCGCGGGAGGGTCCGACCGACTCGCGACCCGCCGTGGGACATCCAATCCCGAAGCGTACGACTGCTTTCTCAAGGGAAAGGCCGTCCAGATCCAACGCCGGTCCATCGATGACGCCATCCGCTGGTTTGAGCGGGCGTTGGAACTGGACCCATCGTACGCGGATGCACTCGCCTGGATGTCGGACTCGTACCGGCTCCTCGGCACGTATGGGGTCGCCCCCTGCTCGGCCGTGATGCCGCGTGCCCGCGATGCGGCAAGCCGGGCGCTTGCGCTCGAGCCCGATCTGGCGGAGGCGCACGCGGTGCTCGCCGATATCGAGATGCAATACGAGCGCGACGAAGCACGGGCCACCCTCACCTGGAATCGGGCGCTCGCGATCGAACCTCGGCACGTGCAGGCACGTTGCGAGCGCGCGCTCTGGCTCTTGGGGTTCGGAGCGTGGGATGCTGCACGTTCCATCGCCGAGGCGGGGCAGGTGCTGGAGTACGACCCGTTGAACGCATGGGCGTGGGGAATGATGTCGTTCCTGTGCGCGCTGGGCGGACGCTTGGAGGAGTCCCTCGAGGCGGCGCTACGCGGCGTCGCGATCGACCCCGCATCCTACTTTGCCCAGTTGAGCGTCCTGCGATGCTACGCCTGGAGCGGCGACCATGCGCGGGCGATCGAGTACGCGCCCCGGGTCCTTGCGATGTCGGGGCGACACCCGTGGGCCCTGGGGACCCTGGCCGGGGCCTATGCGGCGTCGGGGCGCGCCCATGTCGCCCGGGCCATCTACGACGAGCTGGAAGCTCGGTCCCGAATGGAATTCACGTCCCCAATGTGGATCGCGACCGCGGCCGGATTCGCGGGGCTCGACGACGTGGCCATGGATCTCGCCGAGCGTGCTGTGGACCAACGGGAGCCGCTCACGTTGCTGGCGCGGCTTCTGCCCGACTGGGCTCCCCTTCGGAGCCACCTGCGGTTTCCCGCGCTCGTGCAGAAGATGGGGCTGCGCAGCCCTCCCTAATCCGCCGTGCCTTCTCCCGTGAGCCAGGGGCGCTGCGAGTCGCGGAACGACGCTAGCTTGCCGCGCTCCTCGGTGCGCATGTCGTGCAGGTCGGGGTCCTTGGCCGCCGCGCGCTCGTCCTTGTACACGTAGCGGCGCATGCCGCCCGGGACGGCGTGCATGTCGGCGAACTCACCGCCGCGGAGGCGGCCCACCATGGCGGTGCCTTCGTAGACGCAGACGCAGGTGCCGGTGTCCTCGATGATGATCGCGAGCGTCGTGCCCTTGATCTCGACGGCGGCCGTCGGGCTCATCACCGCGAGCTGGACGCCGGGGAAGTTCTTTCCCGTGGTCACCCGCAGCTCGCCGCTTCGCGCGTACAGCTCGGTCCGGCGCCCCAGCCAGCGTCCCGGCGGCGGCGGAAGGGTCATCCGCGTGCCGGGGGAGAGCTGCACCGCCAGCACGCCGTTGCTGCAGAGATCGAGCTCGGCGTTTCCGGTCAGCTCGATCTCGGCGCCGGGCACGAGCAGCCGCCGCATCGCGTCCCGATCGTCGAGGGCCACGGTCTGGCCGTCGACCCGCACCGTGCCGTCGCCGCGCGCGGCGGTGACCCACCACGTGGGTCCGCGATTCAACGAGCCGAAGACGACCACGAGCGCCGCCGCGGCGGCGAGCGAGGCTCCGATCCAGGCCAGCGTCGGCACGCCGCGGCGGCGGCCGCCCGGAAAGTCCGACCGCTTCAAGCGCGGCGAGCCTCCGAGGCGCGTTGGACCCGCGTGCCCGGCGTGCCCCGCATGCCCCGATTCTCCGTTGGCGCGGGGGCGGCGCACGCGCGATCCGGTCACCTCGATCGCGCCCGAGACGAACTCCTGCTTCACCCGCTCGCGGAAGGCGGGGTCGGCGCGGAGCGGCGGGGCCGCGCGAAGGGCGGCGCGGGCGCGCTCGGCCTCGGGACTCAACCGAAGCGCCTCGGCTTCCTGCCGCTCTTCGTCCTGTTCGCTCATAGTCCCGCCTTCTCGAGGGCTTTGCCCAGCTCCGACAGCGCGCGCGAGTACCGCTTGCGCACCGCGGCTTCGTTCAAACCGGTGATCGCGGCGATCTGGTCGTAGCCCAGCCCCTCGTACTCGCGCAGCACCACGACCTCGCGGAGCGGCTCGCGCAGATGCCGCAGCGCCTCCTGAACCAGGCGCGCGCGCTCCGCCGACACCGCGTCGGCCTCGGGGTCGCGCGCGCTCGACGCCAGCGTCTCGGCCAGCCCGGGCGTCGCCTCGAGCGACGCCGCGGTGGCGGTCATCCGGTACGCACCGGAGCGCCAGAGGTCGCGGCACACGTTGGTGGCGATGGCCATGACCCAGGGTCCCGGGTCGCGCGCCACGTCCAGCTGGTGCGCTCCGCGATGGATCTTCAAGAACACTTCCTGCGCGGCGTCCTGCGCCGCGACGGGGTCGCCCAAGAGGCGCTTGAGGAGGGAGAACACGCGATCGAAGTAGGCCTCGAAGAAGTCGCCGAGAGCCTGTGGATCGCGCCGCCTCACGCCCTCCAGGTCCAACCCGGACGTCCGGTCGCTCACAACCCGACCGGCCGCCGCGGCACTCGCGTCCGATTCGTATACGGACGAGGCGCTCTTTTGTCCCGGGGTCCGGGAGGAGGCATCCACGCGGGGAAGCCTACCACAGGGGGTGGCCGAGAGCCGCACCCGGGAGCCGCAAGCCTCGGCCCGTCCCGGGCCCGAGCACCCGACCCTCAGTGGGCCGAAACGCCCGCGAAGCTTGACCCCCGGGGCCCTGGCCCCCACCATGGGGTAATGCCTACGGCTTCAAGGGCTTCCTTCCCGATCCGCTGCGCCGGCATGGACGTCGGCTCCAACGCCATGCGGCTCATCATCGCCGAGTTCAAGAGCCCCACCCGCTACAAGGTGGTGGAGCGGGTCCGGATGCCGGTCCGCCTGGGCGCCTCCGTCTTCAAGACGAACCGGATCGACCCAGAGACCCTGGAAGCGGCGATCGAGGCCTTCCGCCAGTTCCGGAAGACGATGGAGGGGCACGGCGTGGTCGTCCACCGGGCGGTCGCGACCAGCGCCACCCGCGAGGCCAAGAACCGCGCCGCGTTCCTGGAGCGGGTGCACACCGAAACGGGGATCGACCTGGAGCTGATCCGCGGCACCGAGGAGGCGCGCCTGGTCGCGCTGGGGGTGCGGAGCCGGCTCTCGCTGGATCGTGGGATCTCGATGATCCTGGACGTCGGCGGCGGCTCGAGCGAGATCGCGCTCGTGGGCCACGGGGAGATCCTCGTGGTCGAATCGCACGACGTGGGGACGGTGCGGCTCCTGGAGCGCACCGGCCACGCCTCGCACGACAAGACGCTCCACCTGATCCACGCCATTCTCAAGTCCTCGCGCTTTCCGATCCTCGACTTCTTCAAGCGTCGGAAGCTGGCGCGGCTGGTCGGGACGGGCGGGAACATCGAGACCATCGCGACGCTCAACCTTTCCGCGGCGGCTTCCCGGACCGGGAAGAACGGCAAGAACGGCAAGAACGGCAAGGACGCCAAGAGCGAGGAGCGGCCGCCCGCGCGGCTCACGGTGGCGCGGCTGCGCCAGACGCTGCACCGGCTGGCCCGGGTGTCGCCCGAGGAGCGCGTGAAGCGCTACGATCTTCGTCCCGACCGCGCCGACGTCATCGTTCCCGCGGGAGCGATCTTCGAGTACGTCGCCTCGCTCGTGGGCGCCAAGGAGATCTGGGTGCCCTTCACCGGGCTCGTGGACGGCGTGCTGATCGACGTGGCGCGCACCGCGGGCGCCGAGGGGATGAAGCAGCTGGAGGTCAGCCAGACGCGGAACGCGGCGTTGGCACTCCTCAAGAAATACGAGGCCGATCCCAAGCACGCCGAGCACGTGAGCGAGCTGGCGGGCGACCTCTTCGACCAGCTCAAGTCGCTTCACAAGCTCTCGAAGCGCGATCGCCTGCTCCTGGATCTCGCCGCGCTGCTCCACGAGGTGGGGAACTTCATCGGCGCGCCGGGGCACCATCGCCACGCCTACTACATCATCTCCGAGTCGCCGATCCTGGGCCTGACCGACGAGGAGCTGCAGATCGTGGCGAACGTGGCCCGCTACCATCGAAAGGCGATGCCCGACGCCGACCACGAGTGCTACGCCGAGCTGGACGAGGACGCGCAGGACCGCGTGCGCGCGCTGGCCGCCATCCTGCGCGTGGCCGACGCGCTGGACCACGACCACAAGCAGAAGGTGCTCCGGGTCAAGGCCAAGGCGGGCGACTCCAAGCTGCGCCTCAAGATTCGCGCCCGGGGCGACGTGACGCTGGACCAGTGGGCGCTGGAGAACAAGGGCGACCTCTTCCACGAGGAGTTCGGCCTCGAGCCGGTGGTGGAAAATGGCTGAGCGCCTGCCCGATCTTCCCGAGAAGCTCGACGCCGGCGCGAAGCCGGCCCGCTCGGGCCCCACGCCGGTTCCGGCCGCGGCCGCACCCGAGCGGCCGCCGATCCTCTCGGTCATCGACGTCGGCGCGAGCGGGATCCGCATGCTGATCGCGGAGCTTTCCCCCGACGGCTCGGTGCGCACGCTGGAAGAGCTGGAGCGGCCGATCGCCCTCGGCAGGGACACCTTTCAGACCGGCAGCCTCTCCGTCGCGAGCATCCGGAAAGCCGTGAACGTGCTCCGCCAGTACCGCGCGGTCATGGACACCTACGGCGTGCAGCACACGCGCGCGGTCGCGACCAGCGCGGTGCGCGGGGCGCTGAACCGCGACACGTTCGTGGACCGCGTGTTCCTCGCGACCGGAATCGAGCTGGAGGTGATCGAGGGATCGCAGGAGAGCCTGCTCACCTTCGCGGCCGTGCAGCGCTACATGGAAGCCCATCCCGAGTACCGGGAAGGGGAGGCGCTCCTTCTGTCCCTGGGCGGCGGCGCCACGGAATGGGCGCTGGTGCGGAACGGGCAGGTGGCGGCCTCGATCACGCACGACATGGGGACCCTCCGCATGCGCGAGGTGCTGCGCACGGACACCGGCGACCGCCGGGCGCGGGCACGCCTCCTGCAGCACAACGCGCGCGAGATGATGAACGTGGTCAAGCGGGCGCTCCCCTTCGAGCACGTCACCCGCCTGGTCGCGGTGGGGTCGGAGGCGCGCTTCGCCGCGCGCGTGCTCGCGGGGAAGGAGTCGGAGGCGCAGGACCTGACCGCGATCGCCGCGAAAGACTTGAAGAAGCTCGCCGACCAGATCCTCCCGCTCACTCCCGAGCAGATCGCGCAGGCCTACTCGGTGGCGCCCAACGAGACGGAACTGCTCGCGCCGGCGCTCTTCGCCTACGCCGAGCTGACCCGCCTGAACCAGGTGGACCAGCTGCTGGTGGCGCGGGCCAGCATGCGGGAGGGGCTGATCCTCCACATGGTGCGGTCGATCCGGAGCGGGAGCACGGTGCTCTTCCCGGATCAGACGATCGCCGCCGCGGTGAATCTGGCGCGCAAGTACGGGGCCGACGAGAAGCACGGGCTGCAGACGGCGACCCTGGCGCGCGCCATCTTCCAGGCCACCTTTTCGCAGCACCAGATGGGGGAGCGGGAGCAGCTATTGCTGGAGGTGGCGTCGATCGTCCACGACATCGGCGAGTTCGTCGCCTCGCGGGGACACCACCGCCACACCTACTACCTGCTGGTGCACTCCGAAGTCTTCGGACTCTCGCAGATGGACCTCGAGATCGTGGCCAACATCGCGCGCTACCACCGGCGCGGCGTGCCGCAGGCCGACCACCCCTCGTACGCCTCGCTCCCGCGCCCCGCGCGCCTCGCCGTGAACCGCCTCTCCGCGATCCTTCGCGTGGCCGACGCCCTGGACAAGAGCCATAGCCAGCGCGTTCTGGACCCGAAGATCACCGTGTCGGGCGACGAGCTCCGGATCCAGGTGGACAGCACCGAGGATCTCGGCCTCGAGAGAATGTCCCTCGACGCGAAGTCGGGACTGTTCGAAGAGGTGTTCGGCCTGAAGCCGGTGATCGTGGAGGGTATGACCGCTTAAGCCGCCGCCGCTCGTAAGTTACGTTTTCCCTTGCAATTCCCCGATAAACCGTATATCCTTTCGAACGACTCGACCAGCCCACTGCATCCTGGAGGTGTGACGTGCTGATCCCCCCCGCGTCCCCGGCTCCCGCCGTTCGCTTCCGCGTTCCCGGCTCCTTTCTCGCGATCCTCGTCATCACCGCGTTGAGCGCGGCCGCTCCCGCATCCGCGCAGTATCTCTGGATCGACACGAACGGCGACGGCGTGAACACGAGCGCCGACGTCGTCGCGCCCAGCGGCGCCACCACCATCGACGTCTGGCTCGCCACCGACCACAACGCCAACGGCGATCCCGCCGTCTGCGCGAGCGGCGACGCGACGCTCACGCTGGCGTCGTACTCCGTCGTGCTCCGGGCCACCAACGGCACCGTGAGCTGGGGAGCGGTCACCAACCAGATCGCCGCGTTCACGACGGCGGTGCCCTCCAGCTCCGACGATACCGAGCGGGAGCTGGGCTATTACGGCGGCGCGGGGCTGCCGCCGGGGACCTATCGACTGGCCACGCTCTCCTCCACGGTGGCCTCGGGAACGCCCAGCATCGCGTTCGCGCCCCAGGGGACGCTGGACGCAAACTTCCGAACCGGCTTCGGCTCCGCCTGCTCCGGAACCGACTTCGACAACCTGATCAAGCTGGGCGTCGACTTCACCGACGCGGCGGGAATCGGCTACGGCGGCGCGGCGAATCACCCGCCCGTGCTGGCGGCGATCGCCGACGTGAGCATGGGCGAAGGGGAGACCCGCGACCAGGCGGTCGCCGCCACCGACGCCGACGGCGACGTCATCACGCTGACGCTCACGTCGTCGCCCTCCTGGGCTTCGCTCCTGAGCAGCCCCGGCGCGGGCGCCGCCTCCGGCACCGTCCATCTCGCGCCCGGCTTCGAGGACGCGGGGGACGCCTCGATCACCGTCAAGGCGGCGGACGCCGTCGCGAACGACCAGAAGACCTTCGCCGTGCACGTCGCGAACACGAACCGCGCGCCGGAGATCGCACCGATCGCCGCGATGAACCTCGCCGAAGGGGTGCTGCTGGACACGCCGATCCAGGCGACCGACGCCGACGGCGACGCCTGCACGTTCTTCGTCGCCTCGGGGCCGTTGTTCATCACCGTGAGCACGATCTCGTCTTCGTTCGGGACCACGTTCGGCAACCTCCATGCCGCGCCCGGCTTCGCCGATGCCGGGACCTATGAAGTGATCATCGGCGCGCGGGACACCTTCGGCGCGGCCGACTCGACGACCTACCTGATCCTGGTGCGCGAGCAGGACCGCCCGCCCGTGGTCACCTTCCCGGGGGCGATCTCCGGCACCGAAGGGGAGCCGATCACGTTCACGGTCTCGGCCACCGATCCGGACGGCGACATGGTGATGTACCAGGCCGACGGGCTGCCCGCGGGGGCGCAGCTCACCGACCAGATGAACAGCACGGCGCTCTTCCGGTGGACGCCCGGCTTCGATCAGGCGGGCACGTACGACGTCATGATCATGGCCGACGACATGAACGGCGCCATGATCCACGGCAGCGTGTCGATCACCGTGGCCGACGTGACCGACCCCGTGGCGATCGCGCGGCCGGACGACATGACGGCGATCGAGGGGGACGTGCAGGACCAGCCGCTCCTCGGCTTCAGCGCGGCGGGGAGCGCGCTCACGTTCGAGAAAGTCTCGGGACCCGCCTACGTCACCGTCACGACGACCGATCCCGGCACCGGCACCGCGCGCGGCACCGTCCACGTGGCGCCGGGCGCGACCGATGGCGGCGACGCCACCGTGACGCTCGCCGTGACCGATGGAACGAACCGCGACGAGACCTCGTTCGTCGTTCACGTCCTGGACGGCTCGACGCTCCCCGGGCAGGCGCCCTTCCAGCCGCCCTTCATCCATCTGGGCGTCGGCCTCATCCCGCACACCGTGATCGCCGCCGACATGAACGAGGACGGCATCCCCGACCTGGTGACGGCGAACGTCGGCTCGAACACGCTCACGATCTACCCCGGCCAGGGCTCGCTCACGTTCGGAACGCGGATCAACCTGGCCGCGGCCGTGCGCCCGCACACCGTCGTCGCCAAGGACCTGAACCACGACGGCCACCTGGACCTCGTGGTCTCGCACATCGGGTCGAACTCCTTCGGCGTCTGGCTCGGCAACGGTAACGGCACCTTCTCGACGCGGCACGACTACCAGCTCACCGGCTCGCCGGTCTACCTGGGGGTCTACGACTTCAACGAGGACGGGAAGCCCGACGTCGTCGCGACCGACCAGACACACGGCGGCATCGGCATCGCGCTGGGCGCCGGCGACGGCACGTTCGCCGCCACGACCTTCCTGCCCACGGGGCAGAACACCCACGGCCTCACGGGAGCCGACCTGAACCACGACGGGCACATGGACATCGCCGCCACCAATTACACGACGCCGGGCACCGTGTCGGTGCTCCTCGGCAAGGGGGACGGCACCTTCCAGCCCAAGATCGACTTCAGCGCGAGCAGCCCGCACACCGTGTCGTCCGGCGACCTGGACCAGGACGGCGACATCGACCTGGTGATCTGCGACTTCGACACGGGGAAGATCACGATCGCGCTGGGCAACGGGGACGGAACGTTCGCCACGCTGCCGGAGATCCCGACCGGCACGAACCCGCACGCCTCGGCGGTGGGGGACGTGGACGGCGACGGGAAGAATGACATCGTCGTGGCGAACCAGGCCTCGAACACGCTGTCGATGCTGCTCGGCCGGGGCGGCGCCTCGTGGGCGCCCAAGATCGACTATCCCGTGGGAGCGGGCGCTCACAACGTGGCGATCGCCGACCTGGACGGGGACCGCCTGCCCGAGGTCTCCTGCTCCAACATCGTCGCGAACACGGTCACCATCTTGAAGAACCGCGGCCGCACCACGCACCCCGCCCGCGTCTTCGCCGCGGCACCGCGCGCCACGCTGATGCTCCGCGCGGCCGGTCCCGATTACGCCCTCCACGTCGAGTCGGCGGACGGGACCTTCGCGCCCTCGGACATCGACCTCGGCACGGTCGAGCTCCTCTCCCCGGGCACGGGCAGCGTGGATCACATCCAGGCGGACGCGGCGAAGGGGATGACGATCGCCGATGCCGACCAGAACGGCGTTCCGGAGGCGGTGATCGGGTTCTCCCGCTCCGATCTCCGGAACCTCTTCTCCGGCGTGGTCGGCCGGAAGTCGGTCACGGTGACGCTGCAGGGAAGGCTGGCCGATGCCGGCTCCTTCTCGGGCACCGCCACGATCGACCTCATCGGAAGCGGCGCCCCGGGCAAGCCGGTCGCCAACGCCTCGGTCGCTCCGAATCCGCTCAATCCCGCCGGCGTGCTCACCTTCACGCTGGCGCGCTCCCAGGCGGTCACGGTGCGCTTCTACGACATCCGGGGACGGCTGGTGCGGCGCCAGATGGAATCGAGGCCGCTGGAGGCGGGGGTCTACCGGATCACGGTGGACGGGAAGACGGACCAGGGCGGCCCGCTCGCGTCGGGGGTCTACTTCTTCAGAATCACGACCCGGGAGGGAGAGGCCTCGGGCCGCTTCGCCGTTCTCAAGTGAGCGGCGGCGCCGCAGCTCGCGCACGGACCCTCGCCCTTCCGTTTCGGGTCGCGGGTCCGCGCGAAGAGCCAGGCGGCCGCGGCGAGTGCGGCGCCCACCGCGACGACGTGCTGCAGGACCATGCCCAGGCTCATCAGCCCCATCCCAGGAGCCGGCCGCCCTGGAACACCACGAACGAGGCGGCCCACGCGATCGCGTTCATGAAGAGCAGCATGAAGAGGGGCCAGCGCCACGAGTTGGTCTCGCGCCGCGCCACGGCGACCGTGGACATGCACTGGCAGGCCAGCGCGAAAAAGACCATGAGGCTAACCGCGACGAGCGGCGTGTAGGCCAGGGCGCCGGTGCGGTCGTTGCGCACCTTGGGGAGCGTCTGCTTGAGCGACATCGACGGGTCGCCCGACCCGTCCAGGCTGTAGACCGTCGCCATCGTGGAGATCATCACCTCGCGCGCCGCGACCGAGGAGATCAGCCCCACCCCCATCTTCCAGTCGAACCCCAGCGGCCGGATCACCGGCTCGATCGCGCGGCCCAGCTGTCCCGCGAAGGAATGGCGCAGCGCCTCGCTCGGCGGCGTGCCGGGCTTGCTCACCGGATAGGAGGCGAGGAACCAGAGCACCAGCGAGACCGCGACGATGACCGTGCCCGCCTTCTGGAGGAAGAGGAGACAGCGGTTTCGGATCGTCATCGCCACCGATCGCAGCGAGGGCATGCGGTAGTGCGGCAGCTCCATCACGTAGAGCGGCTTCGGTCCCCGCAGGACGGTGCGCTTCAGGACCGCGGCCACCGCGAGCGCGGCGAGAATCCCGAAGAGATAGAGCGAGAGCAGCGTCAGCCCCCTCAGATTCAGGATGCCGAGCACGTAGCGGTCGGGGATGAAGGCGCCGATCAGGAGCGCGTAGACGGGAAGGCGCGCGCTGCAGGTCATGAGCGGCGCGATCATGATCGTCGTGAGCCGGTCGTTCCGGTTCTCGATGGTGCGCGTGGCCATGATCCCCGGAATCGCGCAGGCGAAGGACGACAGGAGCGGCAGGAACGCCCGTCCCGGAAGCCCCACCGCGCCCATGACGCGGTCCATGATGAACGCGGCGCGCGCCATGTAGCCCGTGTCCTCCATCAGCGCGATGAAGAAGAAGAGGATCGCGAGCTGGGGAATGAACGAGGCGACCGTGCCCGCACCCGCGAGCACGCCGTCCACCAGGAGCGAGCGGATCGGCCCGGCCGGGAGCGTCGCCTGCGCGGCACCCGCGAGCGCGGCAAAGCCGGAGGAGATCAGGTCCATGAAGGGAGAGGCCCAGGCGTAGATGCTCTGGAACACGCCGCCCATGAAGAGCACGAGGATGATCGGGCCCAGGATCCGGTGGGTGAGCACGCGGTCGAGTCCGGCGCGCGGAGCCTGGCGCCCGGGCACGCGCCGGACCACGGCCTTGATGATCCGCTCCACATTGGCGTAGCCCAGGGCGGGATCCAGCGCCTGCTCCAGCGTGAGGCGGTGCCCGTTGCCGTTGCCGTTTCCGTCCGCGTGCGCGCTCCCGCTCCCCTTCCCGTTCACGTACCCGTTCGCGTGCCCGTTCCCGTTGCCGTGGCCGTTCCCGTTCGCGGCCGCGCGCGTATCCAGCGCGGTGCGCAGCCGGTCGATGCCGAACCCCGTCTTGGCGGACACCGCGAGCACCGGCACGCCCAGCATCCGCTCCATCGCGGGGACGTCGATCGCGATCCCCTGGGCCTGGGCGGCGTCGATCAGGTTGAGCACGAGGACCGCGGGACGGCCGGTCGCGAGAATCTGCAGCGCCAGGTAGAGCTGGCGCTCCAGATTCGTCGCGTCCACCACGGCGACCACCAGGTCGGCCTGCTCCTCGGGAGCGCAGTGCCCGTCGAGCACGTCGCGCACGATCGCCTCGTCGGGGGAGCGCGGCGCCAGGCTGTAGGTGCCCGGGAGGTCCACGATGTCGACCTGCTTGCCGGAGGGGAGCCGGCAGGAGCCGACCTTCTTCTCGACCGTGACGCCGGGGTAGTTCGCGACCTTCTGGCGAAGGCCGGTCAGGCGGTTGAAGAGGGAGGATTTCCCCGAGTTCGGGCTGCCGACGATGGCGACGCGCTCAGAGGGCATCGACATGAATCCGTTCCGCCTCCGATCGCCGGATGGAGAAGTGCGACCCGCGCACGGCCAGCTCGAGCGGGTCGCCGAACGGCGCGCGCCGGATCAGCGCCACCTCGGTGCCGGGGGTCAGCCCCAGCTCCATCAGCCGCATCGCGAATTCCTTTTCCGCCAGGATGCCTCGGACCACGGCGCGATCGCCGGGAGCGAGCAGCGCGAGCGTGCGCGACGTCATGACAGCGACTCCTTTCCTCCATCCACGGGGTCGATCAGCTCTTCGAGGGCCACGCGCAGGCAGCGGCCATGGCAGACAGGACAGTGGGCCGATTCCGTTCCGCTCTCGCACGCATTCTGGTATTCGCGGAACGCCTCGCGGAACCGCTCCGCGGTGGGATGATCGGATCGCAGGAACGCGGTGAGCCGAAGGAAGCGCACCATCGAATCGGGGCTCACCAGGTGCTCGATCATGCAGGCGTCTTCCTCGGCGGTCGCGGGATCGAGGCCCAGGATCTCGCCGAAGAACTCGGTCAGCACGTCGCGGCTCCGCTCAGTGCGCGCCGCGAGGCGCTGCCCTTCCACGGTCAGCGTCACATCGCCGTAGGGCTCGTGCTTGGCCAGCCCGCGCGTCGTGAGCGAGCGCAGCATCGACGTCACGCCGGCCTTGCTGACGCCCAGCCGCTCGGCGATCGCGCTGACCGACGTGCCGCCGGCGCGCGTCAGCGATGCGATGGCCTGGAGATAGTGGGCCATCGAGTGCGTGAGCTGCTTCTCGTGGAATCGCTTCCAGGTTTCCATGGGCTCCGCCTCCGGGCCGGAGAGACAAGGCGCTTCGGGCTGGGTGGTTAAGTATGCTTAACTTTCGTCGAAAACCGGCTCCAAGTCAACGGTACCAAAGGAGTATTCTCCCGGACCCATGACGGAACCCAAGGATACCCAGGGCCGCTACCTGGATCGGGCCATGACCTGGCTGGCTTTCAACGGCCGCGTGCTGGAGGAGGCCCAGGACCCGCAGAGCGCTATCTTGGAGAGGGCGCGCTTCTTAGGAATCTTCGCGTCCAACCTGGACGAGTTCTTCATGATCCGGGTGGCTTCGATCCGGGACCGGGTCCGGACCGGCGCCGACCAGCGCTCGGCGGCCGGGCAGACGCAGGCCGAGCGGCTCACCGCCGTGCAGGCCCGCGCGCTGGAGCTGACCGCCGCCGCGTACGCGCTCTGGGAGCAGGGGATCGTTCCCGGGCTGCGGGACGCGGGCATCCGCTTCCTGCGCGAAACGGAGCTCGAGCCCAGCGAGCGCGCGTTCGTGGACCGGCTCTTCGCGCGGGAGCTCCTCCCCGTGCTGACCCCCGCGGCCGTGGCCGAGGACACCCCCTTTCCGCGCCTCTTCCACCTGGCGCTCCATCTCGCGGTCCGGCTCGCCAAGCCCGGCGAAGAGGAGCGGCTCGCCGTGGTGCAGCTGCCGCGCACCGGCACGCGGTGGATCCAGGTGAGCGGGGGGACGCGCGCCGACGGCCATGCGCCCGCGCAGCGCTTCGTCCTGATGGAGGAGGCGGCGCGCGCGCACCTGGGCGAGCTCTTCGCGGGATACGAGGTGCGCGAGGCCGTGTCCTTCCGCGTCACCCGCGACGCCGACTTCGCCACCGACGACCAGGAGGAGGAGAACCTGGTGGACGCCGTGCGCCAGGTGCTGCGGCAGCGGATGCGCGGCGATCCCGTGAGGCTCGAGATCGCGCGGGAGGCGAGCGACGCCGTGGTGGAGCGCCTGCGAGCCGCGCTGGAGCTGGAGGAGCGCGAGGTCTATCGCGTTCCCGGCCCGCTCGATTTCCGCTTCCTGATGGACTTCGCGCGCCAGCCCTCGCTGAAGGCGCCGCGCGCGCCGGCGTGGCCGCCGCAGCCGGTGCCGGGGGTGCCGCCGCTCGACGGGATCTGGGACGCAATCCAGGAGCGGGACATCCTCCTCTTCCACCCCTACGAGACGTTCGAGCCGGTGCTGCGGCTCCTGGTGCTCGCGGCCGAGGACCCCAGCGTGCTCGCGATCAAGCAGGTGCTCTACCGCACGTCGTCCACGTCGGAGGTGGTGAACGCGCTGGAGCGCGCGGCGGAGAGCGGGAAGCAGGTGACGGTGCTGGTCGAGCTGCAGGCGCGCTTCGACGAGGAGCGGAACGTGAACTGGGCGCGCCGCCTGGAGGACGCCGGCGCGCAGGTGCTCTACGGGCTCGCGGGTTTGAAGACGCACGCCAAGGCGCTCCTCATCGTGCGCCGCGGTCCGGGAGGGATCGAGCGCTACGCCCATGTCGGCACCGGCAACTACAACGAGCGGACGGCCGCCGACTACTCCGACGTGGGACTCCTCTCGGCGGACGAGGATCTCTGCGCCGATCTGACCGGCTTCTTCAACGTCGTCACCGGCTACTCGGAGCCGTTGCCCTGGCGCCGGATCGAGATGGCGCCGCTCGGGCTCCGCGCGCGGCTCCTCGCCCTGATCCGGCGCGAGATCGCGAAAGCGACCGCGGAAGAGCCGGGGCAGATCCGCGCGAAGATGAACGCGCTGCTGGACATTCCGCTCATCGAGGCGCTGTATGAGGCGTCGAACGCGGGGGTGCGGATCGATCTCAACGTGCGCGGCTCCTGCCTCCTCCGTCCCGGCGTGAAGGGGATGTCGGAGAACATCCGGGTCGTGAGCCTGGTGGACCGCTTCCTGGAGCACGCGCGCATCTTCGAGTTCCGAAACGGCGGCGACATGGAGACCTTCATCGCGAGCGCCGACTGGATGCCGCGCAACCTGGACCGTCGGGTCGAGCTGATGACGCCGATCGTGGACCCGGAACACCGCGCCCGGCTGGGCCGTATTCTGGACACGATCTTCGCCGACAACGTGAAGGCGCGCGAGTTGAAGTCCGACGGCGCCTACGCCAGGCGCGACGGGAGGAAGAAGGCGACCCGCGCGCAGGAGCTGTTCTGGGAGGAGGCCCGCGCGGCCGCCACCCGGACCGAGGATCCGGACCGCAGCGTGTTCCAGCCCTTGCGGCGGGCGCCGAACGCGGGCTGATCCGGGCGCGGAGCGGGCGCATCCGGCCCGCCTCCGCTCATCGTGTCCCACTCGAGGGGGAGGGTCGCATGGCGAGCTGGGTGAACCGCGTGATCGGAGCGGCGCAGCTGCGCTCCGAGACGTACGAGGAAGTCGAAGCCGACAAGACCGCGAACCTCCAGGCGCTCGGGGTCGTGGTGCTCTCCGCGATCGCCGCGGGCTTTTCGATGGCGGAGGGAGGGGGACGCGCGATCGGCGTCGGGATCCTCGGAGCCCTGGTCGCGTGGGTGCTATGGTCGGCGCTCACCTGGCTCATCGGGACGAAGATCCTGCCCACCCCGGAGACCCACGCCGACATCGGGGAGCTGCTCCGCACCACGGGCTTCGCGGCCGCTCCGGGCATCCTCCGCGTCTTCGGCGGCATCCCGGTCGTCGGCTTCGTCTTCAACCTGGTCGCGGGACTCTGGATGCTGGCGGCCTTCGTGGTCGCCGTGCGGCAGGCGCTGGACTACCGGAGCACGGGGCGGGCGCTGGCCGTGTGCGGGATCGGCTGGCTGGTCTGGTTCGCGGTCATCGCTTGGACGTTCCTCCTCCTGGGCGCCTCGGTGGCGGGATTCCAGGCGCTGCGGGGGAACGTCTAGCCGCGGAGGTCAGTAGCGCACGTCCAACGCGAGCCGCCCGAGCCATTCGTTCCGCGCGCGCCCGGCGACGTTGTTCTCGTTTTGCACGCGGCGGTATCCCGCGCCCAGCGAGAGGTCCACGTTGTCGCGCGGCATCCAGCGCGCATCGCCGAACACGTCGCGGCGGCGCTCCACGATCCCGGTGAGCGAGGCGTTGCTCACCGGGCCCGTTCCCTCGAGGAAAGCGTCTCCCAGCTTCCCCTCGCCGTGGTTGGTGAAGTCTCCGCTCCAGCGGAACTGCCAGTCGCGGCTCCAGTCGTAGACCGCCTCGACGAAGACGTTCTCCACGTCGGGGCCCAGCGCAAAGCCCAGCGGCCGTCCCCGGTAGATGAAGTTCTCCCCGTAGTCGACCGAATAGGTGAAGTTCCGGACCCGCGTGTACTCCCCGAGCAGGCGGATCGCGCGGGCGCCGAAGGGGCGGTCGCTGCGAAGGCCGACCTGCCAGGCGAAGCGGTCGGGCATGGTCCGGTCCTCGGTGGTGAAGTCGTCGACCAGAAGCTCGCCCGTGAGGGAGACGTCGCGCGTGGGACGCCAGGCCAGGTCGGCGGAGGCCATGATGTTCGCGCGCGCCAGCCCGCGCAGCGAGTCGCTGGAGACGTCGCGGATGTGGATCCGCTCCACGATGGCGTAGGGAAGGATGCCCAGCGCGTAGACCAGATCGACGTTGTCGCTCCGGTACCGCACCGCCTCGCCCAGTCCCACCGTGAGCGCGCGCGAGACGCTGGCTTCGATCCGATGCGCCGCGACGTAGCGCTGGTCCTGACGCGAGAGCTGGCCCGTGATCGCCGAGGCGGTCACGCGTCCGCCCAGGCGCACGGAATGGTAGAGAAATCCCATCGGCCCGGCCGCGTCCGAGAGGAGCAGCGTCCCGCGCCGGCCGGGTCCCCAGCGGAAATCGTCGTAGCCCGCCGCCGCCGTCAGCGCGCCCGCGCGCGCCGTGATCTCGGCGCGCAGCACGGCCGTCTCCAGATCGGTGTGCGCGACGACGGCGTCGATCCACTCGCGCTGCGAGCGGATCCGCGTGACGCCGAGATCCTCGAAGGCCCCCAGCGCGGGCC
>Ga0182009_10000030_pt1 | contig 20607 bp, 17 predicted proteins | sample Sormic07211187_1_FD_161052 | JGI IMG/M metagenome (GOLD analysis project Ga0182009, IMG submission 161052) | Bulk soil microbial communities from the field in Mead, Nebraska, USA - 072115-187_1 MetaG | ecosystem: Environmental > Terrestrial > Soil > Agricultural land > Bulk soil | place: USA... | reverse complement strand
CAGTCGCATTTCCGAATATTTGCGAGACAAAATCACACCGGGCGCGCCGGCGCGGAACGCCGCAAGAACCGCTTGCTTCACGCTTTGCCGCGTACATTTGCTGTGGTTTGGCTCAGTCGGTATATCGATATCAATGCCTGGCCAAATTAGAGTCCGGGTGCCAGCGACTCCCTCCAGCGCGCGTTTGGTTTCGCGGTATACGTAATCTGCCGAAAGTCCGGTGCGAGGAATCTGGTCGTAGCTTGCCTCCTTTAGTCCCATAACCGCATAGTCGAAGTCGAGCAGGTTGTGTTTCGGGAGATCGGCGTAAAGCGTCGAGCCGATATTGTCTACGTAGAGTGCCATCCGCTCGCCGCCGCAGTTGTTGTACATAACAACTTTTATGAAATCCGAATACTGCGAGAGTTCGTGAAGGTCCTGTTCCGCGCGGTAGATCGGGTTGAAAGAATTGTTGTGCCAGATGTGCCAACCAACGGGTAGGGTCTGATTAGCAGCCTTCACCGTTTTGTAGATGGCTGCGTAAGTCTCGCGCAGGCTGTCGGTCCATAGCATTTCCCATGCGGCCAGTTCGGGATAGCGTAGCAGCAGTCGCCAGAATTGAACGTAGTAGCCGTCTACGGGGCGTTTGCCGCTTCGCGCTGAGCGAACGAACTTTTCAAGTTGCAGAAACCCCTCTCGGGCGCGATCCACATTGATGCCGCGCTCTTTGGCTTTGCTCTGGCAAAATTCGCAAAAGCAAGTCACGTTTCCCGGATCCACAGGGGGCGTATCGTGGGTTGCACCCAAACTGTCGCAAAGCGCGCCCTGCCGTTCCGATCCCCACATAATTCCATCAATGTCATAGGAACGGGCATAGTCCTCGACCAGGCCGGTCAGGAAATTCCGGTAATCCGGGTTATTGACACAAAGCGTTTCGGCATTCCGCCCATAAAGATCGCGCTCCTGCAGTTTCTGGATATTCGGCAAGTCAGTGCGAAACACGTCCTCAAGCCAGCAGATCACCTTCACGCCGCGCTTCCTGGCGGCAGGGAGCACTTCGGCCAAGATATCCAGGTCACCGTGATCGGGCGCGCGAGTGTCCTTCAGAACTGTGTTTTTGTAGTACTGGGGATGAGGGGTGGCGAAGTTTCCGCCGTGAAAATTGAGATCGTACTCTTGCTTGCCGTGATCAGGCAGCGGTTGGCCCGGAATCTGTCTTCCGGCGATTCCTCGGCCATAGGTGAACACCGCAAGGAACAGCGTATTCACGCAGCCGCGTTCCTGAAGCACATCCAGGACTTTTTCAACGCCTTCATCCACAAACGAAATGGCTCCTACCTGAATGCCGATCATTTTGGAAGAGATAGCGGCGTGTCCTGGATCGGGCAGGGCAAGGGCGGCGCCGGTGGCACCGGCGATCTTCAGGAATTCGCGACGATTTACGTCCCATGTCAGCATGGATTACCCCTGTTTATCTTGAGTTGGCAGCGACCGATTCGACGGTGAGGCTTTGAATCCCCTCTGCAAACCGAAGTAGATTACACCTCGACTATCAACGCGGGCTTGGAATATAGGGTCCCTTCAGGCCAGAAACTCGCTGTATGAAATCGAGAGAATGCGTCACGGCAATAGCAATTGAGCGCTGAATCACACTGCGGATCGGGTATCCTTTGATGGGGAATCAGGGGAGGCAGTTGATGTCGCAGATGAAATGGGGGAAGGCTTTTTTTGTCGGGCTGAGCATGGCGCTGCTCTGCTCGAGTCTCGGAAGCGCTCAAACAGAATCCAAGGAACCGGAAGATCCGGCGCGCAAAGAAGCATTCCGAGTCTACGACGCCGGTCGCTACGTGGATGCCATGCCGCTGCTGGAGAACTATGTCACCCAGCATCCTGACGACCTGGTGGCCAAGGAGCATTGGGCCTACTCTGTGCTGCAATATGGGTCCACGCTGTCGGAGGCCGGAGATCGCAAGAAGGCCCGGGCTCTGGCACGTGCACTGGCCGTTGAACTGAAGAAGGCCGGGGATCAGAGCGACGTGTTACAGGTCATGCTGGCGCTTCCAGAAGATGGATCCGAAGGGACCTTTTCCAGCCGCAAGGATGTGGATGAAGCCATCAAAGCTGCGGAGTCCGATTTCAGCCGAGGGGATTACGAGAAGGCACTGGCCGGGTACACAAAGGTGCTGGCGCTGGATCCGTCCAACTACGAAGCCGTGGTTTTCAGCGGAGATGTCTACTTCCGCAAACAGGAGTACGACAAAGCGAGCGAGTGGTTTGCGCGGGCGGCGCAGATTGATCCAAATCGAGAGGCGGCGTACCGCTATTGGGGAGATGCCTTGACCTCGCTTTCGAAGAACGCAGACGCGAGGGCGAAATTTATCGATGCCGTCGTTGCGGAGCCGTATAGCAAGGATTCATGGATGGCACTGCGGCAATGGGCAGACCGTAATCAGGTGAAACTCAATCTCGTAGTTCTGAAGGACAAATCTACGCCAGGGACGCAGGGAAAATCTTCTACGATTAGCGATTCAAAGGGTAACAATAGCGGCGACTTGGATGCCGCTGCATGGGTAGCGTACAGCGCGGTGAGATCAGCCTGGCAAAAAGAAAGATTCAAGAAGGAATTTCCGCAAGAGCGTGCCTACCGGCATTCCCTGAAAGAGGAGGCCGAAGCTCTCGACACCATGGCCAAAACTATTGCGAGTGATGGCAAAACCAAAGACGTCGATCCTGGGCTTTTGGCCTTGGTGCAAATTGATGACTCAGGCCTGCTGGATCCGTTTGTTTTATACAATCGCGCCGATAAGGACGTGGCGCGGGACTACCCCGCGTATCGCGAGGCCCACCGGGACACTCTACGGCGCTATTTGGATGATTACGTGGTACCCAAGACTCCGAAGTGAATGCCGCTAGCTCGCGGCGTGCTCGGTGGGAGTAGCAGCAAGAGCCTGCTTGTGGGAAGCTGCAGCGGCTTCGTGGCGGGCCAGATCCAAATCGGTGTTTAGCGAGTCCAGGACGACCATGGGGAGTTCTGTGCCGAAGGCCTCCAGATCATCTTCGCTCCACAGGCCATTGAGGCGCGTGGACCCGTGGATGTCTTCGGGGAAGGCTTGGCGGTAGTCGCCTTCGCGGATCAGGATATCCCCGATGAGCCGTCCCGTGTGGATGTCGTAAACCCGGCGGCTGGCCTGGCCTCGCAGGTTGGTCAGGCAGAGAAAAACTTCGCCATCTCCGGCGAATTCGGGGCGATAGTACCAGGCCTGCGCCGCGTCGATCTTGGGGTGATGCCGCTTAGCTCGATGTAACGTGGGTTTCTGGTCGACGAGTTCTTCGGCAGGATTGAAATATAAGACTCGCTGGCACGAGTCACAAACGACGGTTTCCTTGCCCGAGCGCACCTCGTTATAAGTCTGGGGGCGCAAAATCACCTGGCAGCCCATACATTTGTGATCGCGAACCTCGGCGATGCCGCTGCCGCGGAACTTGGAAACGCGCTCGAACTGACGCAGCAGGTTTTCGTTGATGCCTGAGCGGAGCTGGTCGCGTTTCTGTCGCCATTCGGCTAACAGCTTTTCGTCTTCCGCGGTGCGCTGGCGGGCCTGTTCTTTTTCTCTCTCGATCTCGGCGGCTTCTTCTTTCAGTTCGGCCTGCGCGGCTTTGACTTCCTTATCGCGGGTATCGGCATTCACCATTAACTCAAGAATCTTGTCTTCGTTAGCTGAGATTTCCTTCTCGGCGAACTGGATCTCGTGCAGCAGGGCTTTGTATTGCTCGTTGGTTTTTACGTCGAGCGACTGGTCGCGGTACTTGGAAATCTTGGTACGCAGCTCGGTGATGCTGGATTCGTACTTTCTGCGGGCGGCTTCGTCGGCCTTGACGGCGGTTTGGGCTTTTTCCAGCTGGGCTTTGGTTCCGGCGAGTTTAAGCTCGATCGCGGCGACGCGTTTGGGGAGCTCGGCGACTTCGTCCTGCAGACGGCGGATTTCCTTGTCCACGTCTTGCAGTTTTAGCAGATTCTCGATTTCAGGAAGCATCAGTGGTGAAGCTGTATTGATTCTAGCACGCTAGGGAAGCGCGAATGAGCCTCTGCGCCGACGCCGAACGGAGGGCAAAATCCGGCTCGCAGAGACTAACTGTGGGGCTCGGCTGACGAGGGTGTCTGCGGCTACACAGGCTAATTTAGCCCTTGAAGTAAGTAGAGTTCCGAGAGTTGGCGCAGGGTATTGTAGGCGAAGTGTTTACCGTCCGGGGTTGCTACGACGCGAGTGATGCCAAAGCCACCGGTGGGATCTTTCATCTCGAGGGTCTTTATCAGCTGCCGTGCACCGGTGTCGATATTCACACGGTAAACGGCAGCGCTGAGGCCGTTCGTGTTGACCACAAAGGCGGTCTTGCCATCTTCTGAGATCTGGATGGGACGGTCATTCGGCTGTACACCTTTGGGCTGACGAGAGGGGTGTCCGGGATCGACAGGAAGGATTTCGGGCGAACCATTGGCGTCGCGCGCAAGGATAAACTTGCCGTCAGGGGTGGGCAGGCCGCGAACTCCCTCGGGAGTGAGCGGCTGCATTTTCCCGGAGGCGGGATCGAGTACGTAGTCGCGAGGTTGGTGGCCTGGTTCGTTGGCAATGAGGACCACCCGGCGGCTATCCGCGGCAAATCCGACTGGATTTACGTTGTCCACTCCTCCCGGTTTCACCTCGATGCTTTCGCCCGCTCCGGTCGGAATCACCCAGAACTTCGGCGGAGTGCTGGCGGTACCGGCGAGCACCCATTTCTGATCGGGGGAAAGGGCCCGGGCGTAGCCGTCACCCAGTCGAACTGCGGCAGAGCCGTCAGTCTTGCGCAGGAAAATGGTCCCGTAGGCCCCACCTCCTTTTCCGCCTTCGTGAAACAGAACCTGCTTGCCATCTGCGGAGAGCGCCACGAGGACAGCGCGGTCCAGCCAGGTCAACTCCCGGTCCGAATCCTTGGGATCGGCAAAAAAGATTTTGCGCTCACGATCGTCGATGCTGATAACAGCTGTGCCATCCGAGGAAACATCATGCAGGGTGAGATCTCCGGGCGCGGCAGCTAGAAGGCGGAACTGACCCCCCATCGAAACAGCCATCAAGCGGCGGGCGATTGTGGTCGTGGTGGGGTCAGCGGTGAACCAGACTTCATCTCCCTTCGGCGACCAAGCTAGCCCATACAAGCTGGTGAAATCCCCAAAGGACCTGACGTTGCTTCCGTCGACGTTCATGATCGCCACTGAACCGCGGTCGTCGCCCCGAGTATCGTGCTTGCAGAAGGCCACTCTTTTTCCGTCGCGCGAAATGCGGGGCTGGCTGATCCAGGCGGGGGACGCAGCTTTGTAGATGACTTTGCCGATGGGATATTCGATTCGTTCTTCGTTTTCCACCGTGCGCGTAACCAGAAGAACGGAGCCATCCGGCGACCAGTCGGACCATTCCACATTTTCCAGCATTTCCCGCGGCGCCGTTCCACCGGTCAGGGGAGTTCGGCCCAGGGTTCCCTGTGTGCCGAAGAATCCGTTAAGGCCTTGCGGCCGGAGCGACACTGCCAGCTCTCCTTGCGACGAGATGCCAAACAGATCGACTTGACGCAACCCGACCGGGCGTGACTCAATGCTGTCCTTGCGGGTGGAGAAAAGCTCGGGATCGCTCCCACCCCAGGCTGCGCTGTAGATCACCGTGCGATTGTCCGGGGCAAAACGAGCGCTCAGCACGGTTCCCTTGCGGAAGGTCAGCTGGTGATAGGTGACTTCCGAGGACGGTTTGGATTTATGGCCCAGCAGGTAGCCCAGCGCCGCAGCCAGGGCTACCAGGACGACAACGATCGGCACCTGGAAGCGCCGAACTTGCTGCGCGGCTGTCGGTTTAGCGATCCTTTCCGCCGAAGAACCCGAGTATTGAGATAAAGCTTCGAGATCGAACGCCAGGTCGCGGGCCGACTGGAACCGCTGCTCCGGATTCTTCTCCAGGCAATGCCGCGCAATTCTTTCCAGTGCGGGCGAGATGCTGCGGCTGATCTGCGTCAGTTCTGGCGGATCTTCTTTCAGGATCGCAGTCATCGTCTCGGCGGCGGTGTCGCGGCTGAAGGCGCGTTTGCCGCTGAGCATCTCAAAGAAAATCGATCCGAAGCTGAAGATGTCAGAACGATGATCGACAGGAAGTCCACGGACCTGCTCGGGGGACATGTACCCGGCTGTCCCGAGAACCTGGCCGGCTTCGGTGAGGGCCACTTCAGCGGCGGTGAGCGTCTGACCCGAACCTGCGTCCGATCCAGCGCGGGCCACCTTCGCCAAGCCGAAATCAAGAATCTTGACCCGCCCGTCGTTGGTGATGAAAATGTTTTCCGGTTTGAGGTCGCGGTGGGTGATGCCTTTCTCGTGAGCTGCGGCAAGACCGTGGGCGATCTGAATGCCGAATTCCACAGCTTTGCGGGAAGACAGGACTGCGTCCCGCAGACGCTCACGTAGAGTCTCTCCTTCCAGCAGCTCGCAAACCATGTACGGCGTCCCCTCATGAGTGCCCATATCGTGCACGGAGAGGATGTTGGGGTGGTTGAGAGCCGCGACAGAACGAGCCTCCTGCTCGAAGCGGCGCAGGCGGTCGGGGTCGGAAGCAAACGAAGAGGGGAGAACTTTTACAGCTACCGCGCGGTCGAGACGGGTATCTTGCGCACGGTAAACTTCTCCCATGCCGCCGGCGCCCAGAGGAGCCTGAATTTGGTACGGCCCGATCTTTGTGCCAGAGGTCAACGGCATCAGCGCGCATTATAGCCGAGGCACGGCAATGGACCGCATGCCGACGTGCTTGCAGTTACTTTTATCGATCGCAGGCGTCGAACCAGGGTGAGTTTCAGGCTGGAGCGCCTCGCATGCGTTCTGGCTCCCGGAGCAGATTATGAGCGTCAGCGTGGCACCCAGCCCGATAGCAATTGAGACAACGGCGAAATCGCGAATCGAATCGATCGATTTAATTCGCGGCATGGTGATGATCCTGATGGCGATCGATCATGTGCGGGTCTTTTCCGGTGTGCCCGCCGGCGGCCCATTGCCCTCCGTCTTTTTCACCCGCTGGATCACGCATTTCTGCGCTCCGGCATTCATCTTCCTGGCTGGCACCAGCATCTTCTTGTACGCGCGCAAGCACAGGGACGCGTCGCGGTTCCTGCTGATCCGCGGCGCCTGGCTTATATTCCTGGAACTCACATTGCTGCGTCTCGCCTGGACCTTCAATCTCGATTTCCGGCATTACGAGATGGCGGGAGTCATCTGGGTCATCGGCTGCTGCATGATTCTGATGGCGGGACTCGTAAAGCTTCCGCTGAATCTGGTTGGCGCGCTCGGCTTGGTTATCATCGGCACGCATAATGTGATGGATCCGCACATGGGCAACCTGATCGCAGGCATGGATCAGAACCGTCTGTCCGGACTCTGGAAGATCTTCTATGTAGGCTTTTTCGCTGGGCCCATTCAGTTTGGGGCTGACGGTCCCAACCTCATCGTGCTCTATTCCATCGTCCCCTGGATCGGAGTGATGGCAGCCGGATACGCGTTTGGAAAAATTCTGACGCTCGAGGCCGCGCAAAGAAAGAGACTTTGCCTCGGGATCGGCCTTTCAGCTATCGCTCTGTTTTTAGTTTTGCGTGGCTTCAATTTGTATGGAGATCCGCGACCGTGGCATGCCCCCGTTGCGGGGCAAAATGTGGGGCCATCAATGCCTTCCCTGCTGTCTTTCCTGAACACTACGAAGTATCCGGCATCACTTTCTTTCCTGTTGATGACCTTGGGCCCGATTATCGCTCTGGTGCCGGTGCTTGAGGGCTTGACTGGGGCACTGGCTCGATGGATCACAATTTTTGGGCGTGTGCCGTTCTTCTACTACATGCTTCACATTCCACTGATTCATGCCTTAGCGCTGCTGGTGTCAAAGATCAGGCTTGGCTATGTCAGTCCATGGCTTTTTGCCAATCACCCCATGGGCAACCCGGAGCCGCCGGAAGGCTATCAGTGGAGTCTTCCGCTGCTTTACCTGACGTGGTTGGGTGCTGTTGTTTTGCTCTACTTCGCATGTCGCTGGTTTGCGGAGCTGAAAACCCGGCGAGCGGATTGGTGGCTGAAGTACGTTTGAGATGTAGCGAGTCCAGTGAGCATAGTCCGGTTCCCCCAATCATCGGTGCTGCCATAGTGCCGGGGTGCGGATTGGTAGTGATGAAGTCTGCCTTTACCCGAGAGCCTACGGAAGTCAGAAGCCCACCCTCCCGCAGAAAACAGTGGGAAGGGTGGGGCACCCTACCGCAGTTTTCACAAGGATGCTGCTACGGAATTGGCTGTTCAGCGGTGTACACTCTTTCGTTCGCCAGCTGTGGCTTTTGTCATTCGTCTCCGTGAGGACTTCGTGAAAAGAGCGTACCGCCCCGCCATGAGTCTCAGTGTGGTCGCAGTCTTCTTGTGCGCCAATCCGGTGATCTGCGCGGAGGCGCAAAATTCGCCGACGAAGCCATTGACCATCGAAGCGATGTTTCAGCCGGGAGGGCTTGCGGGGCGCGCGCCGGAGACCATGGAGTGGAGTCCCGATGGCACAAAGCTCTCCTTCGTGCAGCGCGATGAAAAGGGCGAGAAAAGCGAGTTATGGTACGTCGACACCGCCAGCGGGGAAAAGAAGGTGCTGGTTAGCGCAGCGAAGCTGGCGTCTTTGGATTCGGATGTGAATAAGCTGAAGAACGAGCGCGAAAGAGAACGGCTGACGCGCTACCACGTAGCCGCGTACGTCTGGGCTCCAGACTCGAAGCATCTGCTGTTCGATTCGCGGGGACAGCTTTGGCTCTACGATTTGGGAACGCAGACCGCGGTGCAATTTACTTCCGCACCTGATCCCAGCGGCTATCCCCAATTTTCTCCGGATGGAAACCGCGTGGCGTACGTTCGCAAACACAACCTCTACGTTCGCACTGTGAAAGACAACCAGGAGAAGCAGTTGACCAAGGACAGCAGCGATGATCTGCTGAACGGCGACATTGACTGGGTGTACGCGGAAGAGCTGGCGGTGCGCAGCAATTATTTCTGGTCGCCCGACAGCAAGCAGATTGTGTTCCTCCACATGGATGAAACCAAGGTGCCAACCTATCCCATTACCGACTGGATGCCCACGCATCCCAGCGTCGATCAGGAAAAGTATCCCAAGGTCGGCGATCCGAATCCGGTCGTGAGGCTGGGAGTCGTGGATGCGGACAAGAGCAAGGTGAAGTGGATCGAGTTGACGAGCGACACGGATACCTACATCCCTCGCTTCGGATGGGTGCGCGATGGAGTGATTTGGGCGGAGGTGCTGAATCGCCTGCAGGACAAGCTGGACCTGTATTTTGTCGATGCGAAGTCAGGAAAGTCGCGCCTGGTGCTGACGGAAACGACTCCGGGAGCATGGATCAGCTTCAACGAGGTCGAGGTGCGGTTTCTTAAAACCAGCGGGCAATTTTTATGGCCGAGCTGGCGCGATGGCAACATGCACCTTTACCTGTACAGTTTCGATAAGCAGAATCCCATTGCCGCGGATGCAAAGCTGGAGCGGCAACTGGAAAAAGGCGACTACGAAGTCACGGGAATCTTAGGGGCGGATGAAACCGCCGGCACTGCTTTTTTCGAAGCCAACAAAGATGATCCGCGGCAGACGCAGATCTTTTCCGTGAAGCTGGACGGCTCCGATATCAAGGCCCTGACCACGGCCGAAGGCGAGCATCGGGCGGACTTCAGCGATGATGGAAGGCACTACAGCGATATGTATTCCGGACCGCAGGCGTCTCCGCAGATCACCCTGTGCGCCCTGGATGGGTCATGCCATCCGGTGTGGGACGGAAAGGATGAAATCAAAGATTATGGCCTGCGAGAGCCCAAGTACCTGGAGTTTAAAGCCGATGACGGCACAACTCTTTATGGGCGTTTGCTCCTGCCGCCCGATTCCGCCGCTGCCTCGAAGATTCCCTTGATCATCAACATCTATGGGGGCCCGGCAGCGCAGATGGTGCGCAAGGGCGTGCCGAGCGCTTATGACGAGATACTGGCGCGGAAAGGTTTCGCCATTTTTGCCGTTGATAATCGCGGGACGCCGGGTCGCGACCGCAAATTTCAGACTGCCATCCGGCGTGAGTTCGGCGCTGTCGAACTGAAGGACCAGCTCACGGCACTGGACCAGCTCTTGGCGCAATATCCGCAGCTTGACAAGGATCGGATTGCGATTTGGGGATGGTCGAACGGTGGATCGATGACCCTGTACTCCATGACGCACTCGGATCGTTTCCGTGCCGGAGTGGCCGTGGCCCCGGTTACGAACCAGGCAAACTACGATTCAATCTACACTGAGCGCTACATGGGACTGCTTAACGACGATAAGGCGGGTTACGAGCAATCAGATGTGACCCGTTCGGCGGACAAGCTGCGCGGCGCGCTCCTCCTGGTGCACGGTACGAGCGATGATAACGTTCACTTCCAGAACAGCATTCAGATGATCAATGCACTAATCAATGCCGGCAAGCAATTCCGCCTCATGATTTACCCGAACAAGACGCACAGCATTTCCGGGAAGGATGCCAGAGTGCATTTGTTCACGATGATCCAGGAGCATTTTGAGCGGGAGTTGAAATAAGTAAGGAATGTTTGCAGCCGTTGTTAAGCTCTACTTGGGCTTATCGGCTTTCTTGGTGGGGCTTTCCTTGGAAGAACTCTCCGACTTTTTCTCGTCCTTTTTCGTTTCTTTCGAATCCTTACCGCCATCGGCCGAAGGCGAAGATTGCGACTTTTTGGCGTAGTCGGTCACGTACCAGCCAGAGCCTTTGAACTGCACGGCCGGCGCGGAGATGGTCTGTTCCACCGGACCTCCGCATTCGGGGCACTTTTTGATGAGCTTGTCGGAAAATTTCTGGATCTTTTCGAAGCGGTGGCCGCACTTCTTACACTGATATTCGTAAAGTGGCATGGGTATGAGACGTTGTGAGGAACTGCGATTGATTTTAGGGGTGGGAGTCGCGTTGCGTCAATTTTCGCGATCCGGCGGAGGTTGGAAGCCGGTGCGCTCCGATGCAGGGGCTGCCGTACTTGCCAGGCGATCTTTCGTTCCGGGGAAATCTTCTTCGATACGCGCATCGAGCCAACGCTCGAGCTGCAGGTGCATCCCTTTCGGCACCTGATGAAAACGGAGTCCGACAAGTCCCTTCACATCCGCCCAGGCAACCTCGGCTTCAACTTCAATCGGCACATCCGTATGCGGAAGGCAGAACTTCACGGAAGGTCTGGCGCCCTTGGGCAGCGCTCGGCGCAGCATCAAAGCCATGCCACCTTCGCTGACATTCGTGCTGGTCGCCTTCAGGATGTTGCCCTCGACGATGACGTCCACCGGCATATTGACCGGCTGCCGGAAATAACGGCGGCGCTCTTTGAGCATGAAGTTCAGCGCTGCGTGAAAGCAGCGTGATGCGTTCAAGGTTGTGATGGGCTTTTGTAAGACAAAGTTTGCGCCCATCCCAAAGGCCTCCTGGGTAGTTGTTCGCTTCCCGTTCAGGATGGCAAAGGCGACAGAATTCTTGTTGCCCGGAGTGTTCCTGAGTCCTTGCAGCACGGCTAATCCACCGTTCAAATCATCGCAGTCGACGATGACTGCGTCGAACTTATCAGAGACCAGCATGTCGGCGCCCACACGCGCTTCCTGGCAAATTTCCACGTCAATCGAGAGTTCCTCCAGAGTAGGACGGAGTACCGACACTAATTCCGGGTCCTGGCTCAGGAGTAGAGACTCCAACGTCATGGGGACGATTCTAGAGAGGGCTTTAGGTCCGTGATAGTGACCAAGGTGTCGGACCCTTGGTCGATGCGTAACGGTTGTTGTATGTTGCACATGGAAGCTGCACGCGCAGGGCTGCAATTTCTCACAGTAACCATGAGCGTCATCGCGTATCTCTCGTTGGGATCGAACGTAGGAGATCGGCATAACAACTTGCGTGAGGCAATTCGCCGGCTCGGGACCCTGGGACGAATCGTATCTGTTTCGTCGCTGTACAACACCGAGCCGGTGGAAGTCACCGATCAGGCATGGTTTCTCAATTGCGCCTTGGCGCTTGAATGCGGGAGCAAGCCGGGGCAGCTCATGTCTGAATTGCTGCGGATAGAAAGGGAAATGGGACGCCAGCGGATTCAGAAAAAGGGGCCACGTTCGATCGACATCGATATTCTGCTCTTCGGGGACGCGGTGGTGAATACTCCCGAGTTGACGATTCCTCATCCCGCCATGACACGAAGACGCTTTGTGCTGGAACCTTTGGCCGAGATCGCGCCTGAGATCAAACCTCCTTTGCTGGACAAGACAGTCCGGGAGCTCCTGGCAGAACTTTCTCCGGAGCAGAGGGTGGAAAAAGAGTAGCTACAGCGATTGCTTTTTCATCCGTGTGAATCCGTGTACATCAGCGGCCCATTACTAAGGCAGAATAATCCGGCTGCCGGCGTCCTGCGCAGTGAGCACCGGCGACTCCTTCTCCGGGAACTGTGCAAACAAGAATTCCACGAAAGCGTGCGATTTAGGACGGCCTGAGGTTCTGCCGTGCGCCAACCGAAGCAGGAAGACGAGAGCTTTCAGGACTTCGGAATCGCGCAGCGTCGAGTAGCCGGTGTGCTTCTGCTCGGCTTCACGATATTCGCGCACCATGGTCTCGATTTCGTTCGCGGTCCGGCGCTGGGCGTCGCTGGTCAACGGCTGCTCGTAATGGAGTCCGGAGTTTACCCGGCGCTCGTAGCTCTTGGCGAGGACAGTGAGCGCAGCGATCAGGTCCTGATCATGCAAGCTTCGATCCGCACGCGCTGCTTTCGCCAGGGCATAGGTCAAGCCCATAAGCAGGTGTTCCTTTTCATACATGAACTGGTCGGGAACCGCGATGTGCAGGAATAACGCCGCGGGATCGATCTGATCGGCTGAACGAGGCTTTTCGTGTTCACGAGCTTGAATGAGGTAAGGACAGTCACTCGGGCAATCGAGCGTCACCTCGCGCTGTTCCCCGCAGCATTGCGGACAGATGCGGCCATGCACAGCCGGACAAAACCGCTTTTCCTTGCGAATTTCGCAGATGACGCAGCTCAAGGGCACTCCAGCATCCATTATGGCATCTCCATTGGTAAGAAGTGCGCTCCCGTCGCGAGCATGCATAAAAGGCCCATTCTGGAACCATGGGTGTGAGGAACGCCTGTAAATACGGGGGCTAGCGCATCCAGGAAGTACAAAACCCCCGTAAAATAAGGTGTTTTTCCACAGGCTGCCGGTATAAGATACCCGCGCTGGTATTAAACGAATTTTTTTGAGGAGGAAGAATGGCTGCAGGTCTGACCAAAACCCAATTGATTCGGCAACTCGCCGAGAAGAACGAGATTCCGAATAAAACCGCGGCGGCGTTCCTGGAGAGTCTCGCGGATACCGCTATCAAAGAAACCAAAAAGAACGGCATTTTTGTGGTGCCCGGCCTGGGCCGCCTGGTGAAGGCGCATCGCAAGGCCCGTGTGGGACGGAACCCGCAGACTGGCGAACCCATCCAGATTAAGGCGAAGACCGTGGTGAAGTTCCGCGTCGCCAAGGCTGCGAAGGATGCGATCGCTCCCAAGAAGTAGTTTCTGATTTCCTTTATATTTGAAGGCCGGCTTCCGCCGGCCTTTCATTTTGCCTTCGTAAACTGCCATGGTGAACTGGATTGTTATCGGAATTGGAGACATCACTACTCGCCGCGTCATTCCGGCGATTCAGGCCGAGCCTCGCAGCACGCTTTACGGAGTGGTCACTCGCGATCCCGCGAAAGCATCGAAATACAATGTTCGCACTTGGGGAACTCTGGACGAGGCGCTCACAGGTTCTGCAGTCCAAGCCGTGTACGTGGCTACACCAGTCTTTCTGCACGCGCCGCAAGCGATGCAGGCCTTGCGCGCTGGAAAGCATGTCATCTGCGAGAAGCCGATGGCGATGAATGAGGCCGAGGCTCGCACCATGATTCAAGTTGCGGAGGAGAGCGGGAAGCTGTTCGGGGTCGCGTACTACCGCCGCTGCTATCCCAAGGTGCAGCGCGCACAGCAATTGCTGCAACAAGGCGCGATCGGGAAACCTGTAGTCGCGGAGCTCACCAATCATATGTGGTTCGACGGATCGGGCAGCCGCAGTTGGCTAGCAGATGCGGCGAAAGCCGGAGGCGGTCCGCTGTTCGACATCGCTTCCCACCGTATCGATGTCCTGAATTTCTTATTCGGGAAGCCGGTCCAGGTCACAGGTCAATGGTCAAACGTCGTGCACCATTACCCGGTTGAAGACAACGCGACGGTGATGATCGAGTATCAAAGCGGCGTGCGGGGGATCGTCGATGTCCGTTGGCATTCGAAAGTCGTCCGTGACGAATTCCGCATTCGGGGAACGGATGGCGAGATCGAAATGTCTCCGCTGAATGGCCCGGATCTGGTATGGCCCGGTGCGCGTGAGACTCTGCCGGCTCATCCCAACTTGCACTATCCGATGATCGAGAATTTCGTGGACGCGATTGAAGGCAAGAAGGAATTGCTGGCCAGCGGAGCGTCATCCTACTGGACAGACTGGGTAACGGAGCAAGCACGCAAAAGCGCGTAAGCGAGGCCAGGCGCAAACGCATGCCTGCGCGAGGCCACACTACGAAACGCAGCGAATCTGCTTATTGCTTGTCGTAAACGGCCGTGCTCTTGAACTTTTTCCCCTGGGCATCGGTTCCGCTTGTGATAACTGTGCGGCTCTTGCCGTCCGTGGACAAGATAATCGTACCGGTAAGCGTAACCTTCTTGTCTTTTTTCGCGGTAAAACCCGTCTTATGCACGGTCCGAGTTTCGTAGGAGCGCGTGTCTGAATTGGCGTCGCCGGTGACCGGATAATCCTTGCCATCGAACTTGCCAGTCCACTCACTGTGTGTCGGATTACCCGAAGCGTCTGTACCCTCGACCGTGACTTTGACATCATCACCGGCGGCCTCGTAGACCACCGTGTGGTTCTTCGCTGCCCCAGGCGCGAGTTTCGACTTGGCCTCGTTCAGTTTCCAGGTGCCCATCAATGACTTCTGGGCGAAGCACATTCCGATACCGATGAAGCACAGGGCCATGGTCAGTACTACGGTTCTTGCCTTCATGTCGTCTCCTGTTGCCAAGCAGATTTGCACACCAGATTGATGGGCGCCATTCTAGAACCGAATCGAGCATTCGGCAACTCGCAGTTCGAGTGAAGTATCTCGCACACGAACCATTCCGCGCGCACGGAGATCGTGAATGACTGTCGCCCCGCGGTGCGGATTTGGGTTTGAGCGGGGGTTCAGGTCAAATCATTCGAGATGAAACGCACCGCCGCTCCATTCCTCGGGAGCAACATCGGCGATGGTCTCGGTGAAGTCCCAGCGGTGGCCGTAAAAGTCCTGAGCGTTGTATTGACGCTCGCCATAGGGGTGGTCCTGGGGTTCCGTCAGGATGATGGCACCGTTCTGTCGCGCGCGCTCGCAGTGCTCCTTGGCATCTTCGATGCGCACTTGCACGATGTGCGAGTTGTTCGGCACCACGTTGCCTTCGGCGATGGTGAAGCAGCCGTCCCCGGCTTTCATCTGGATGCGGTGATTGGCAATGCGGAGGCGAATGGTGAACCCAAAAGCCCTGGATAACCAATCGGCCGCTGCTCCCGGGTCGGGGTAAATGAGGACCGGAATGACGACGCATGGCGGAACGGATCGGTTCGCTCGCATTGGGAGAGTCTAACAGTCACGCCCTGCACAACGGGCGGTGAGCTATGAGCTGTAAGCTATCAGCAATGAGCCAGACTCTGCAATTTGGAGTTCAGGCCTGCATGTTGGAGTTCCGATGCTGTCTGCCGCTCAAAGCTGATCGCTCATAGCTCATTGTTGATTCAGAGAAATCATGTCAATCAAGCCGCTTCTCAAGCTCATGGTGAACCATCAACTGCTGGCGTTGAGAGGCAGCAACGCCTTGCTGAAACCCTTCTATCAACTTAATTACCTGGTAGCAGCCAAAGAGTGTGGGTTTTCGAGCTGTTACTCCACGGGCAAAAAAGCTTTGAGCAGCTCGCCGGAGTTTATTGCACAAATGACAAGACTCGAGAAGCTCTGGAAGCTTGGCTGGGTCTCGGTATTCGCCTTGGTTATCTACGACTGGATAGCAAGGGCTACTCACTCAAGGGACTGGCTAAAAAATTGGCGTGGCGGCAGAACGATGCGGCGCTGGCCTTGCTTCAGGAAGCGGCGGGACTCCATTCCAAGTTGATCTCACAGACCGTCAGCAAACTTCGGCACGGGGAACTCTGGACCCTCAATGATCAGGATGGCGAGATCATCGCAAGGTCATCGCGGATCATGGAAGCATTCCAAACGGAGGCCATCGATCGATTCTTCCCAGCATCCGGAGTTGCCAGCCTGCTTGAGATCGGCTGCGGCTCCGGTTTTTACATCAAGTATGCCGCAAACAGAAATCCGTCTCTACTGGCCCTGGGTCTGGAGTTGCAGCCAAACGTCGCCGAAGTTGCTCGCCGTAACATTTCCGAATGGGGTCTCGAAGACCGAGTGAGAATCGAAGCAGGTGATATCCGGTTGAAGTCTCCCGATCAGTGTTTCAACATCGCGACGCTTTACAACAATATCTACTATTTCCCAGTTGAGAGCAGAGTCTCGCTGCTGCGACATATCAGGCAGTTCGTCAAGCCGGGCGGTTTTTTATTGCTGATCACATGTTGCCAGGGAGGAAGCCTTGGGGTGGAAGTTCTCAATCTCTGGGGTGCTGCAACATTGACTGGCGGGAGACTGCCCGGCAAGCACGAACTCGTCGGCCAGCTGCACAATGCAGGTTTTCAGGATGTTCAGACAATTCGCTTGGCACTGGGCGAGGAACTCTTCGCGTTCAAAGCGCTGGCCCCCGGGAAAAGCGTTTGAATCACGGACAACCAGAATTCAAGTGTCACTAACAGGCGATGGTGCTCAAGATGTAACACCCAGAAATTTTGAGGTGAAATCGCGATTTCGCAACAGGTAAGACAGTTGACACATATCGAGAGCATCGACGAAAGACTAAAATTGCGCGATATACACTGTTCAACAAGCTTCTGGGAATTTTCTGAATCTACGGAGTAGCCTCATGTCAGGGTCGACTGAATCGCAACAAAGCTTTCTTTCGCGTCGGGGCTTTTTTCGGTGGGCCAGCTCGCTGGCGGGTGCGCTAGGCATGGCGCCACTGGTTATCCCGGCCAAATCGCTTTCGGGGCCGGCGACTTCGTCGTCAGCGGCATCTTCGGATGGTGAGGATTACTATGCGAAGCTTGGGGTCCCGACGATCATTAACGCCGCCGGTACCTATACGACGCTGACGGCTGCCTGCATGCCTCCGGAGGTTCTGGCGGCGGTGCAGAAGGCGGCGCTTCATCCAGTGCGCTTGCACGATCTGCAGCAGAAGGCAGGTGAGTACATTGCGCGTCGCCTTAAGTGTGAGGGAGCGGTTGTGACTTCGGGAGCCTCGGGAGCTATCAGTTTGGCCACGGCTGCCTGCCTGCAGTACGCAAACAACATCAATGTTGTGGACATGCCTCAAGGGATCGACGGCAAGAAGAACCAGGTCATCGTGCAGCAGGCGCATCGTTATGAATATGACCGCGCCATGTATCTGTGCGGTGCGCGGGTGACCGAGGTGGTCACCCTCGACGACTACAAGCGCGCATGCGATAGAGGCAACGCCGTGATGACGAATTTCTTCAATGCGGCGGAGGACGAGGATGGGATTGCCGGAAGCGCACAGATTGGCCGCGAAGAATGGCTGAGAGTGGCGCACGAGTACAAAATTCCGTGCCATCTGGATGCTGCAGCGGACATGCCGCCGATCTCCAATTTATGGAAGTACACCGGCATGGGTTTCGATCTTGTAGCATTCTCCGGGGGAAAGGGAATGCGTGGTCCGCAAAACGCGGGATTGCTGCTTGGACGGAAGGTCCTTACCGATCTGGCGCATGCGAACAATAATCCGGGGGACGGAATCGGCCGCGGCATGAAGGTGGCGAAGGAACAGATTGTCGGCATGGTTGCGGCGGTCGACTGGGTTCTCTCGCATACGGAAGAGTCGATGCAGGGCGACTACCAGAAGCGGGTCGATTTAATCGCAGCGGCCGTGAAGGGCATCCCTTCGGTCAGGACGGAGACGGTGGTCCCCAGGATCGCGAACCATGTTCCTCATCTGCTGATACGCTTCGACCCGGCGGTCACGGGGGTCACAACTGACCAGATCGTTCACACGTTGCGCACAGGTACGCCTTCGATTGAACTGAATCCGAACACCGGGCAAAAGCCCAACCAGGGCATTCCGGCGGACGCAAACACATTGGTGGTTGGAGTCTGGATGCTACAGCCTGGCGAAGATGCCATCGTGGGCGAGCGAATTCGCGCCGCCCTCACGAAAAGAGGGTAATACGGCTTCCAATCCCGCTCATTTAGTGAGCCACGAGTGCAGCACCATACCCCTGCGACGAACTACTTTGTGTACTCGTTCTTGACCACTTCGCCACCCTTCATCACGAATTTGAGCCGCTGGAGCGCCGTGATGTCCTTCAGCGGATCGCCATCGGTGGCGACGATATCCGCCCAGGCGCCAGGCTCAAGCGTTCCGACTTTGCCTGACCAGCCCAGCAAATCTGCAGCGTTCAGGGTTCCGGCCTGAATCGATTGCAGCGGCGTCAAGCCCAGTCTCACCATGACTTCGAATTCATGCGCGTTGAGGCCGTGGGGATACACCGCGGCATCGGTGCCGAGCGCAACCTTCACTCCAGCTGCAAAAGCACGAGCGATATTTTTGCGGGCTGCGGGAATGACTCCTCGGGCTTTCGCCAGCAGGGGCGGAGGCAGATGCGTGAAGCCAGCGTTGTCGATCATCCAGTCGCCGAGATAGAGCGTAGGCACAAGATAGGTGTTGTGCTCTTTCATGGCGGCGATACCGGAATCGTCGATGTAAGAGCCGTGCTCGATGGAATCCACCCCGGCTTCGACGGCCCAGCGAATGCCTTCCGCGCCGTGCGCATGAGCCGCGACTCTGCGGCCCAGCCTGTGGGCGTCAGCCACAATCGCTTTCATCTCTTCCAGGGTGTATTGCGAATGCTGGGGATTATCCCCGAGAGAGAGCACCCCTCCCGTGGCGCAGACTTTGATCAGGTCGGCGCCGTACTTAATGTTCTCGCGCACCTTGTGCTGGACGGCGGCGAGCCCATCAGCTACGCCGTCGTTGGTCGCGTGATATTCGAAAGGCAGCATGTTGTTGTCGCAATGCCCGCCGGTGATGCTGAGAGGCGGTCCGCTGACCAGCATGCGCGGACCCGGAACGTCACCCGCATCGATGGCATCGCGAAGGGCCACGTCGGTGAAGTCCTTTGCCCCGACGTTTCGCACGGTTGTGAATCCAGCTAGCAGGGTAAGGCGCGCGTTCCTGGCCCCGATCAAAGCCTGGCGCGATGTGGAAAGTGCAAGAGTTTCATATCCGAATTTCGGGTCCATGGTTAAATGCGTGTGCGCATCGATGAAGCCGGGCAGCACGGTCGCACTGGGCAGATCGATGCGTACAGCATCCGATGGCAGCTTGGCGTCTGCTGCGGAACTGATGCTGACGATTTTGCCGTCTTCGATCAGGAGCGTCTGATCGCTCAACATCTTCCCTGATTTGACCTCGAGCACATGGCCAGCATGAATCGCGACCGGACGAGATGTCTGAGCGATCGCGCCTGGCATTAGGATCAACAGCACGAATAGGGAGACGAACCAGACGATCTTCAGGCGCATGCAGTCCTTCTTTCTTGGCAACTGTAGGAAACTTAGAAGCAGCGAGCGGAGATTATGCACGACGCAGGCGCAGTCCGTCCAAGCCCCAAGTCTGTCCCGCGTCCGCGGCAAAAAAGATTACCAGCAGCAGAAGCAAAGGCAAGGTGTCGAGGCGTGCTCCGAAGTAGCGCCAGATAGTTACGCCATGGCCCGCGTCCCACCATGTGGCGAGCGTGAGATTCAGCAGAAATACAATGCCAAGAACGCACGCGGGGCGGACCCACAATCCGAGGAGCAGAGAGATTCCGACCAATAGTTCGATGACTCCGACCGCATAACCAAAAATCACAGCATGAGGCAGCACGATATGAGACAAGAATGGGCGGTAGAAACTTACTGCCGCGCCCCCAATGTACTCACCCAGGTAATTTTGAAAGCCGCCGTGGGCGAATCCCGGTCCGGCTACCTTGTACTCGCCGAAGAGTAGGAAGAAGACCGATGTCGCGATTCGCACGGCAGCGGTCGTCCGGTGCAGGCAGTTTGGCTCGTGCATTTAAGGGGAGAAATAGCTTAGCCTCCCGGGCCGTCGTTTGAGACGTATTGCTCCAGGGAATCCAGTTCGCGGCTGAGTTCGTCGACACGGCGCTCCAGCAGGTTGCGAATGGAGAGCATCCCCAGAAGCTTGCCGTGGTCATCAGCGACCGGCAGATGCCGGAAGTGGCGCTCCAGCATGATGCTGAGCGCTTCGCCCGCTCCCGTTTCGCGCGTCGCCATTTCCACTGGCGTGGTCATGAGATCACGACTGGA